>ENA-OPCO01000677-OPCO01000677.1-human-gut-metagenome-genome-assembly--contig:-NODE-677-length-24468-cov-8.798140_pt1 | contig 24468 bp, 24 predicted proteins | sample MGYA00241562_ERZ501475 | MGnify/ENA primary metagenome ERZ501475 (study PRJEB25962, sample SAMEA2042627) | human gut metagenome | biome: human gut; feature: human-associated habitat; material: faeces... | reverse complement strand
ATTTGACGAGCACCGCGATAACTCGAGAAACTCGCAAAGCGTGTTTCTCGTAGTTGATTTATTGCGAGAACCAAAGGGCTCTCTTGAATCGCGAAAAAGGCACAAAGTCAAGTAAAAATAAAGGGATGACTAAATAATTAAAAGATGATTAAACAATAATAATACGCGTTCTAATTCGTATTTCTTATTCAACAGCAGTACATCAGCCCTTGCACCCGGGGTCAGGCTGCCGATGGTTTTCTCCATTCCAATGCTCTTAGCAAGGGTTGCAAAACGACCTTTTTTGTATACAGTTTGTCCGCCAAGTTCATAAGTACCATCTGCCATTCCGGTTGCACGCATGGCATCGCTGATTAAGATGACGCGGTCATCTCCAAACATGCGGAAAACGCTGCGAAGGCCTTTGAGGCAATTTCATAAGAAGCAGTAGAGTGTCCAAGAGAAATAGCAACTTCATTATGGAATTTTTCGATAAATTTGTCTGCTCCCGGAAGTTCCGGAGCGATGCTAATTAACTTTATTTTGCCACTGCAAGCTTCTGACAAGCGGCAAAATACGTCTACACTAGGGTTACAGAGGTAACTTTCTTTCTGGGCACCCTTCTTTGTCGGGGAAAGGAAAGGACCTTCCATATGAATACCGGCTACATAGGCGTGGTTTCCGTCATCCGGTACACCGGAAACAGTTTCAAAGATTTCCATAAGCTGGTTTTCCGGTAAAGTCATGGATGTTGCACAGAAGGATGTAACACCGCAGGAATACAGGTAAGCCGCAATATCGGAAGGTCCGTTTGTATTTGCGTCACAGAAATCATGACCCTTTGCACCATGGATATGCACATCAACCAGTCCCGGAATCACATAATTGCCGTTTGCATCCAGAATTTCCTCATGTTCGGAAACCGGTTTGTCTACGATTGTATGTGTAGCATCATCGATATATAATCCTTTGCTTTATAAATACGCATGGTATCCCTCCTTAAAAGGCAATTTCTATATTGTTTAGTCTGATTATATAATCGGAAAAATGAAAATGCTATAAAATAGACAAAATAGCCGCTCAATGGAAACACGCAGTGGCAAATACACCTTAAATGGAAATCATAACAAGCTAACACATTACCATATTAAACGCGATTAAATCATAATTTAATACAGATTAAAACAGGATTAAACCAATTTATGAAAAAATTTAAGAAATCTTAAATTGACCCACCGCAGGGGCTGCTTTACAATGAAAATAGATTGTAAGCAATTATGGAGAACATAAGAAACAACGGAGAAAAACATTGTCTACAAGAAGAGAAAGAGAACGAAGAAAGAAATTAAAGAGAATAAGAAATGCAATTTCAGCAGCTTTTTGTGTACTGGTATTGCTGTTAGTGCTGGGAATCGTAAACCTTCTGACCGGTGTTTTGGAAAAACATCTTCCTATTATAGATGGGAATGGAGACTATACCATCAGTATACTGGAAAAACTGTCCGGAGATAAAAAGGAGAAGGAACCGGATAAGAAGGGACTGACGGTGTGCATTGATGCGGGACACGGCGGAAAGGATAATGGTTCTGACTATAAGAACCGCTATGAGAAAGATGATACTCTTGCCCTGGCACTTGCCGTACAGAGTTATTTGCAGGAAAAAGATGTGAATGTGATCATGACACGAAGTGATGATACCTTCTTAAAACTGTCAGAGAGATGTGATATAGCAAATGAAGCGGAAGCAGATTATTATGTATCCCTGCACCGGAATACCGGAGAAGGATATGGAGTAGAGACATGGGTATACAGTGGAGCCAATGAAGAGACCATGGAACTTGCCGGAAATATCCAGCAGGGGTTAGCCGGAGTCGGTGTACAGCGCGACCGTGATGTGAAAAAGGGAACCCAGAAGAGCAGTTCAAAGGATTATTATGTAAACAGCCATTCCCATATGCCGTCCTGTATCGTTGAAATGGGATTTATGAATAATGCCAAAGACAATCAGCTTTTTGATGATAATAAGGAAGCATATGCGGCGGCTATTGGAGATGCCATTATTGCTACTTATAAGACTTACCATGGTGACGGAACAGGTGGAAATACAGAAGCAGATACGTCCATCGGAGATACTACAACAGGTGATACAGACACAGATGGAACCTCCGGCAGCACAGAAGACAGTACCGCCACAGAAGATACGAAAAACGTTGGAGAAGTTATTACCAACCAGCAGATTGCCAATGTGGAAGCTTTGGATGGAACCTGTCAGAACTGGGGGCAAGGCGTGAATTTTGATGAAGAGAACCGGCCGATTGGAGCTGTTTCTTATCAGGAAAAATACGGAGACTATCAGGCGAATTTTATCGGAGCAGATGAAAAGAAGATTTATCTGACCTTTGATGAAGGCTATGAATATGGATGTACACCGCAAATCTTAGATACTTTAAAGGAAAAGGGCGTAAAGGCAACCTTTTTTGTGACAGAGCCATATGCCAAGGCGCAGCCGGAGCTGGTGCAGCGGATGATTGACGAAGGCCATGAGATTGGCAATCACAGCGTGACCCATCCGTCTGAGGGTCTTCCATCCCAGAGCCTGGAGCAGCAGAAAAATGAAGTCATGGAGAACCACCAGTATATTAAGGATAATTTTGGCTATGATATGCACCTGTTCCGGTTCCCGGCAGGTAAATTCAGTGATCAGTCCTTGGCAGTGGTCAATAACTGCAACTACAAGAGTGTGTTCTGGAGCTTTGCATACAAGGACTATGATGTGAATAACCAGCCAGGCGAGTCAGAAGCGTTACAAAAATTAAAAGACCGGATGCATCCGGGAGCAATTTATCTTTTACATGCGGAGTCTACCACCAATACAGCCATTCTTGGAAGATTTATTGATGCGGCGCAGGCGGCAGGCTACGAAGTGGTGGCATTTCAGTAAAGCTGAAAAAGGTATCAGTGGAGAGTACATGGATTGAGGGGAAAATGGCAAAAGAGAAATAAGATTTTCGGGTGATTGTGAGGACAGAAAATGCGGATACAAAAGAGAAAAATAATATTGCCAGTCATGGTATTACTGCTTGGGATGACTGCTTTGGGAGCTGTATTATATGGAGTAGGAAATATACAGCAAAACAATAGCAGAAAAATGGCGAATCTGAATGCAATGGTATATTCTGAGCGGGTAAAGTCTGATATTATGCAGGAAGTTGGAGTTACAAAAGCTTTAAAGCAGCTTCTGGTCAGTGAAAATGGCAGGATTAATAAATTTTCAGAGGTGGCAGAGGATATGATGATGGATTCCGTCCAGAGTATCCAGCTTGCACCGGATGGTGTAGTAACAGAGGTATATCCGGAAGAGGGCAATGAAGCCGGAAAAATCGACTTGTTCAATGATGCAGACAGGGGAGAAATTTCCCGTTATGCCAGAGATAACCATATTGAAATTATGCAGGGACCGTTTCAGTTAGAGCAGGGTGGATACGGAATGGCAGTACGAAATCCGATATACCTGAAAAATGAAAACGGAGAAGAATTCTGGGGATTTACCATTGTAATTATCCGTGTACCGGATGTTTTTTTTGATTCATTAAAAGCACTTTCGGATTTTGACTATGATTATACGTTATCAAAGACCGTTTCCCCATGGGATACAACATATGAAGAAGTATGTAGCTCAGGAGCAATTCTGACGGATCCGGTTGCTTATGAATTTGAAGCAGTTGGAAGTCGGTGGAAACTGGAAATCATGCCAAAGGCAGGCTGGTCGAATTATGAGCACTTTTATGGAATGCTGGCTGGCGGACTGTTGATTGTTCTGCTGCTGACGGGACTTGTCTCTATGATTCTGGCTTTGGATGAGCATAAAAATAGATTTAAAAAGCTGGCTGTAACCGATGTATTGACCAGAATCAATAACAGGCATGGATTTGAGGAGCAGGTAAGACAGTATTTGAAAAAGTATCCGGAAGCTTCTTGCGTGGCAGCGCAGTTTGACATTGATGATTTCAAATTTATTAATGACATATATGGACATGAATCCGGAGACAAGGCATTACAGATATTAGCAGAAAGCATGCGGAAATCGTTCCCGGAACATGCAGTGCTTGGACGGAAAGGTGGAGATGAATTCTGCATGTTCTTAGATAATTGCACCGGCGAAGAAGTAAGGGAAAAGCTGGAGCAGTTTACAAAAAAGAAGCGTTCTTTCTGGTATGAAGGTGAAAAAGTGACATATACTATTTCCCTGGGATATGCAGAGTATCCGTTGCAGGGACAAAACTATTCACGGTTGATGCGCTGTGCAGATGCAGCACTTTATGAAGTAAAGATTGACGGGAAAAATGGCTGTCTTCAGTACCGGGAAGGAATTGGACTTGAAATCAGAAAGCAGCTTGGATTTGCATTGAAGGATGTTTCGGAAAATCTTCCGGGAGCATTTATTATTTATAAAGCAGATAAAGAAAATGATGAAATTCTTTTTGCGAACCATGAGATGATCCGTCTCACCGGATGCAGGAACATGGCAGAACTGCAGGAGTATACAAAAGGAAGCTTCCGTAACCTGATTGAAGAAGGAGAAAGAGAGCAGGTTGAAGAAAGTATCTGGCAGCAGATAGGGGGAGGACATTCCAATGATTATGTACACTTCCATCTGCGGAAAGCAGATGGAACTTCACTGAGGGTGCTTGACCATGGCAGAATTGTGGAAAATGGACGATACGGCAGAGTGTTCTATGTACTGATGGTGGACTGGAATTCTACAAAGCGGCATTACAGGGATGTATTTTAAAGACTGTAAAATATGATAAAAAAGAAAGAGGTATAGGATGATGAAGAAAAAATTAATCACTATCGTAATGGGAATGGTATTTTGGGCTGGATTATTTGGAGGATGTGGCCAGACAGAGGTGAAGCAGGATAATGCAATCACAAATAGCAGCGAAGAGGGAAAAGAAGAAGGAACAGCAGAAGAAAAAGAATTAACAGGAACCATTGATGAGATAAAGGATTTTATGTTTGTTGTGACAGATGAGAATGATACTCCGTATAGTTTTACTTTTGAAGAAAAACCGGAGGGATTGGAAAATGTCAGCAATGGAGATACTGTAACGGTAAAATATACAGGAACAATTTCTGAGGTAGATCCGTTTGAGGGAGAGGTATTATCTGTTGAAAAGGCAAAATAAAATCAAAACAACAATGAGATTGTCAGCAGCAATGGTATTCCTGTCCATGCTGCTGTGTGCCTGTACAGAAGCATCACGGAATCAGGAGCTGCCGGCTGCAACATATATGGGAGGAAAAAACACCATTGCCGGGATTTGTGAAGAACTGGAATCAGCAGGAGCTTCCCATGTAGATACATTTCGGGAATGGACGACTGATTTCGCGGATACTGCCGGAAAAAATGCCGGACTGGAGGATAACTGGTCAGATCCCGGAAAAATGAAAGCAGATATTGGAAAATGTATGGATGGCTGGGAACAGAACCATGATTATTCGGATGCTGATTGCAGAATGACAGCGTTTCTTCTGCTGGATGGTGTGCTCCGTGCAGAATCGACAGAAGACAGCTATGAGGGTACCTACTTAATGTTTGATACAGAAGCAATAGATAATGTGGACAGGTATGAAAGCATAAAAGAGAATAAAAATATGTTCACCACACTCTATGGAGAAAAAAGTGTAACAGATGGCAGTCACCCGGAAAATACATTTTCCGATAGCTGGAAACATTATGGATTTCAAGTGGATAGTGACAGGCTCTCTCTTCTTAGCATAGTAATATATGACCCATACTCGGATGTTGTTTTTGTGGGGCATACCGGTGTTCTGATAAAGTACAGTGACTATTATTTGTTTATAGAAAAAATCGCTTTTGAACAGCCGTATCAGGCAACAAGGGTGAATAATATGGATGAATTGCTTGATATTATGTCGCTAAGACCGGAATATTTTGGAGAAGAGGGTGAAGCAGGTCCCTTTGTTTATTGTAATGGAGAATATCTCGGAACATTAAAGAAAAATATTTAAAGAAGTAAATATTTTACAACTTATGTGGAGCTGGAGTAAAAGTCAGATAGATGTAATTTGCAAAAAACCGCCGCCTCATCGTTCGAAAAAGGACGATGAGGCGGCGGATATCATATAACCAGAATGACTGTAATGGAACTGCAGCCACAGGGACGTTTTATTTATTGGCACCGTCAGCATCAATTACAGATTGAATCTGTTTCATCAGGGTATCATAGTTGTCCTGATTATCAATTCCACCGAGCATCGGATCACCCACAATATTACCATTTCTATCGACTAGAATTGTGGTAGGGAATGCCATAATATCAGAGGCATATTTACCTGCATCTGAAGCAGAGTCAATAGAAAGATTGCGGTATGCTGCCCCCTGGCTTTCCAGAACAGCTGCAGCTTCTTTGATGGCATCCTCGTTTCCGTCAAAGGTTTCTGTATTGATTCCAACTACTTCCCCCCCCATGGATTTGATGGTATCATTTAATTCATTAAGCTTAGATAGCTCGGCAACACAAGGCTTACAGCCGGTAAACCAGAAATTAACGACAGTTACTGCATTTCCGGAAAACAAGCTTTCGTCGACAGAATTACCATCATAATCCTGACCGGAGAAATTCCTGAAAGGAGAGGTATCGTCAGAATTATCCTTCTGGGAGGCATCGTCAGATGCTGTATTGTCCTTTTCGATTGCTGCTATCTGTTCCTCGATTTTTCGAATTGTTTCAATATCATCTGTAAGAGTTTTTAATTCATCGTCTGTAAATGAGTCTTTATTTGATTCGACGGTGGCAGCCAGATAGTCGGCGTAATTTCCACTTGGATCAGCAGTGCTTTTATTCATCATGCCAAATGCTTTGTTCCATACATCTTCATGCTCGGCAAAGAGCTGATTCTCCTGCTGATATAAATCATCCAGCGTAGTGTTGGAACTGCCGGAAGCTTCAGAGCCGGCTTCAATCTGGGTATCGCGGGAAGCTTCTGTGTTTGAAGTTCCTTTTCCGCTGCAGGCTGTAAACAATAATGCTGTACAGAGGGTAAAAATAGAAATAACGGTTCTTTTTGTTTTCATGAATAAGTTCTCCTTTGAATAATTGGTAATAAGATTAATAGTTACTTTTTCTGAATATTGTGGGCTGCGGATGCCCTTTTTTCACATGGCATGCCCATAAACTGATAGTGGATGGCATCTTTAGGACAGGCTTTTATACATGCTCCGCATCGTATGCATTCCGGATGATCCGGGGTCTTAAGCACATCAACATCCATTTTACAGGCATTGGAACATTGACCGCATCCGACACATTTACTGTTTTCAACCTTAATTTTAAGAAAGCTGACCTTGTTAAACAGTGAGTAGATTGCCCCGAGAGGACAAATCCATTTGCAGAAGGGTCTGTAAAACAAAATACTTAACACAACAACTGTAATTAAAATAAGGCATTTAAAAGAAAAAAGCTTTCCCAGTGCAGATCGTATGGCAGCATTTCCCAGTGAAAGAGGTATAGCCCCTTCCAGAACGCCTTGAGGACAAATGTATTTGCAGAAGAACGGATCCCCCATTCCAATGGAGTTCGTTACAAACATTGGCAGAAGTATAACGAAAACAATAAGGATAAGATATTTTAGGTATCTTAGTGGCTTCAGCCGGGCTGTAGAAAATTTTTTCCCGGGAATTTTATGGATTAAATCCTGAAACCATCCAAACGGACACAAAAAACCACATATAAATCGCCCAAGTGTCACACCGAGTAAAATAAAAAATCCTGTTATGTAGTATGAAAATTTAAATCGCGATGAACCGACAACTGCCTGAAAAGCTCCGATAGGACAGGCTCCGGATGCAGCGGGACAGGAATAACAGTTTAATCCGGGTACACATACCGTTTTAGCACTGCCCTGATATATTTTACCCTTGAATAAATTGGGAATATGAATATTAGTAAGCAGCGTGGCAGCTGCCTGTATCCATCCACGTATTCCGGCAGCTCTTTTTGATATTATTTTTTTATTCTTATCCAATTCCGACACACTCCAGACATAATTTTATTGCTTTGCCAAGTACGGCAGCCGCTTCACCTCTGATTGCACCATAGCTGACCATAGTGATACCGGTGATAAGCAAGGCAATTTGAGATATTTTTTGGTACTTCAAGATATCGTTGCTCCTTTCAATTGTTGAATTTATTGACCTGCTGACCTGGGTATTATACAATAGTAGTTGTAAAATTTTTGTTAAGAAACAGGTGAAAGCTTTTGAGATTATTAATAGTTGAAGATGAGAAACAAATATGTGACACAATTGCAAAAAGTCTGTATGATGCCGGTTACGAGGTGGATACCTGCTATGACGGGGAAGAGGCACTGGAATGCATTCTGGCGGAGGATTATGATTTGATTGTTCTGGATCTGAATCTGCCGGGTATGGATGGAATGGACATTTTAAGGGAACTTAGACAGAAAAATGAGGAGACGAAGGTCCTGATATTATCTGCAAGAGGACAGATTGCCGATAAGGTTGAGGGACTGGATGCAGGTGCAAACGATTATATGGAAAAACCGTTTCATTTGCAGGAACTTGAGGCACGTATCAGAAGCCTGACAAGAAGAAAATTTGTGCAGAAGGATATATGCCTGGAAAGCGGTGAAATTAAGTTCAATACGATAAGACGCGAGGCATATGCAAAAGGGAAAATGGTTCCCCTGACAAGAAAAGAAAATGGTATTCTGGAATATCTTCTTCTTAATCTTGGCAGACCGGTCAGCCAGGAGGAACTGATAGAGCATGTCTGGGATGCATCCGTGGATAGCTTTAGCGGCTCCATCAGAGTGCATATGTCGTCACTCAGAAGAAAACTAAAGTCCGTGCTTGGATATGATCCGGTTTTGAACAAGGTGGGAGAGGGGTATAAAATACGAGAGGAGTCCGATAAATGAGAAGAATGTCGCTGCAGTGGAGGCTTACCTGTATCATTACATTATATATTGCGGTTATATGTGGATGCCTGACTATGCTGGTCTATAAAAACGGTGTGTATTATATGGATTCCCTGCAGGAGGCTGTTGATGCACAGGGAGATGGGAATGAAAATGAATCAGACGAAATATATATCAGTATTCCGGAAGATAAGTGGGATGAATTTGCAAATGATTTTTCGGTCCAGGTATACAACAATAAGACGGATTACAAAAAAAGCAGCCTGATAATTTCAACTTTATTGGCACTTCTTGGTGGAGTGGCTACATATTTTATAAGTGGACGTGCTCTCAGACCGATTAGAGAGTTTTCGGATAAAATCGAAGAAGTGCAGGCACAGAATCTGGCAGATTCACGGATAGAGGAAAACCAGGTGAAAGAACTGAACCAGCTTAGTACTTCGTATAACAAAATGCTGGAACGCCTTTCGGATGCCTTTGAGATACAAAGACAATTTACTGCAAATGCAGCGCATGAGCTTCGGACCCCGCTGTCTTTAATGCAGGTACAGCTTGATTTATATAATTCCACCAGACATCCGGGCAATGATACGGATACTTTACAGACGATAAAGATGGTTACGGAACAGAATGACAGACTCAGCAGGATGGTAAAGACACTTCTTGACATGAGCGAACTTCAGACGGTGGGGAGAGATGAGAAAATTGCAGTTGATGCTCTTATTGATGAAGTACTGGCAGATTTGGAACCTCTGGCACAGGAAAAAAATATAAAGCTTGCTGGAAAATGCAAGAACACAACAATGGTCGGAAGTGATATTCTTATTTACAGGCTGGTATATAATCTTGTTGAAAATGCAATAAAATATAATCATTCAGGTGGACAGGTTACAGTTACTGCGTATCAGAAGGAAAAGCATGTTTATCTGTCAGTAGAGGATACAGGGAACGGAATCCCGGAGGAACTACGGGAGCGTGTGTTTGAACCATTCTTTCGTGTGGATAAATCCAGAAGCAGGGAACTGGGGGGCGTAGGTCTGGGACTTGCTCTGGTTCATGAAATTGTGAGAGTGCATGATGGCAGTATAACAGTTAAGTCCAGTCCGTCTGGCGGGACGATTTTTGATGTGATTTTTTAAAGAGAATAAATATACCTGATGTGCTTTTGGACAGCCTGAAATGGGAGGAAAGAAGATGCTGGAACGAAAAAAAGTCCGTGCAGCCAATGAAGATTTACCGGTAATTATGGAAATGAATGCAGCCAGTAAAATGAAACTGGAAAAAAGAATGATAAACCTGTCCTTTATTGGAAGTGTACTCTTTGTAGTGGCAGAAGGAGTTATGGCATATATCAGCCATTCCCATGCAATACTGATGGACTGCGTATTTGATGTGACAGATTTAATAATGATAGGACCGTTTCTGGTGCTGGTGCCACTGTTGTACCGTCCGGTAACGGAACGCAGACCGTATGGATTTTCCCAGGTGGAATCTTTATTTCTGGTAATCAAGTATAGTGTACTTTTAGTAGTTACCATCCAGCTTTTAATCGACAGTGTGCAAAGCATCCTGCATGGCGGACATATGGTAAATGCCAGCCAGCTTGCAGGCTTTGAGTTTGGCGTGTTTGCCGGCTGTCTTATCATCTATTTCCTGCTTCATTATTTCAGTAAACGATATGCATCTGTGGTAGTAAAAGCAGAAATGTATAACTGGAAATTAGATGTAGTCAGCAGCTTTGGCGTATTCGCCGCATTCTTCGGACAGTTCCTTCTGCAGAAGACACCGTACGAATGGCTGGCACCGTACATAGACCCGGTAGTAGCAATTGTGATGGCATTAATCCTAATTGTAGAACCGGTGAAAATGATATTGCATGGACTCAGGGAGCTGGTGCTCTTTGCACCGGAGCAGGAAGTGATGGACCAGATACGTTCCATTGCAGAACAATATATGCAGACCTGTTCCTATACGATAGAATTTTTGGATGTCATCCAGACCGGACGAAAAACCTGGGTGGAAATATACATAGATAGCCCCAACGATATTATTACAATGCAGTCCCTCACCAGAATCAGAAATGGAATCCGGGAAGAATTAAAGAAATACTTTGACCAGATTTATGTAGAACTGATACCGGATTTGCCGGAATAAAAATAATACCGGACACAGGTGCCGGAGTGTATAAAAAGTGCCGATGGAATATTCCACCGGCACTTTTTATGAAACGGAGATGGCGGGATTCGAACCCGCGTGCCCCGGAGGGCTAACGCATTTCGAGTGCGCCCCGTTATGACCACTTCGATACATCTCCAGATAAAAAAGAGTGCATACACTTTGTTGGATTCGTGTGGTAAAGTGTTTTGCACAATAGCACATATATCATACAATATTTTCCTGCCGGATGCAAGCAGATTTCATTGACAGACTTGGAAAATGCCCGTATAATAATATTTATATTGGTTATAGTGACCATAACTAGGAGGATTAGACAAATGAATAATGAAAAAGAGTTCAAGCCGTATATTCCGGCAGACAAAGTTTTGCCGGAACTTACGCCAGTCTCTATTATTCTGGGTATTCTGCTTGCCGTAGTTTTCGGTGGGGCAAACGCATACTTAGGACTTAGAGTAGGAATGACAGTGTCGGCATCCATACCGGCAGCGGTAATTTCCATGGGAATTATCCGCGTAATTTTAAGAAGGGACTCCATTCTGGAGAATAACATGGTACAGACCATCGGTTCTGCCGGAGAGTCTCTTGCAGCAGGAGCAATCTTTACACTCCCGGCTCTGTTTATGTGGGCAGAGGAAGGTGGTACAAGCATGCCATCTTTAGTGGAAATCGCATTGATTGCATTAATCGGTGGTGTCATCGGAGTTATGTTCATGATTCCACTTCGTAGTGCATTAATCGTACAGGAGCATGGAAAGCTTCCTTATCCGGAAGGAAAAGCCTGTGCAGAAGTACTGGTAGCCGGAGAAGAAGGCGGAGCAAAAGCAAGTACCGTATTTGCCGGTCTGGGAATTGCAGCAGCATACAAATTCATCACAGATGGTTTGAAAGTATTCCCGAGTGAAGTGACTTATGAAATCAAATCTTACAAGGGTTCCGGAGTCGGAATGGATGTACTTCCGGCACTTCTTGGAGTTGGTTATATCTGTGGAGCCAGAGTATCTTCCTACATTTTTGCGGGTGGAGTAATCGGCTGGTTCGTACTGATGCCGTTAATCGCACTCTTTGGTGCAGACCTTACCATTTTCCCGGCAAGCGTTCCGGTATCTGAACTTGGCGCATCAGGAATCTGGTCAAACTATATCCGTTACATTGGAGCAGGAGCAGTTGCAGCAGGCGGAATCATCAGCCTGGTAAAGAATCTGCCACTTATCGCAAAGACCTTCCGTCAGGCATTAAAGAGCTACGGAAGCAAAGGAAATGGTGACAACAGCCGCCTCAATAAAGATATTCCAATGAATATCGTAATTCTTACGATTGGAATCATGGCTATTATTATGTGGCTGGTTCCGGCAGTTCCGGTAAGCCTTCTTGGAGCAATTATTATCGTAATCTTCGGATTCTTCTTTGCAACCGTATCATCCAGAATGGTTGGTATTGTAGGAAGTTCCAATAACCCGGTATCCGGAATGGCAATTGCAACACTGCTTATCACAACGATGATTTTAAAAGCAACCGGAACCATCGGAATGCCTGGAATGGTAGCTTCTATTGCAATCGGTTCTGTCATCTGTATCATCGCAGCAATCGCCGGAGATACATCACAGGATTTAAAGACCGGTTATCTGGTAGGAGCAACACCTTGGAAACAGCAGGTTGGTGAAATCATCGGTGTAGCAGCATCTGCTATTGCAATCGGTGGAGTATTATATCTGTTAAATGCAGCATGGAGCTATGGTTCCTCAGCAATCCCTGCACCGCAGGCAACCTTGATGAAGATGGTAGTAGAAGGAGTTATGGGCGGAAACCTTCCTTGGGTACTGGTATTTGCAGGCGTTGGTATTGCAGTAGTAGTAGAAATCCTTGGAATTCCGGTATTGCCATTTGCAGTAGGTCTTTACCTTCCGATTTACTTAAGCACACCAATGATCGTTGGTGGATTAATCCGCTTATACTTCGATAAGAAGAAGGGTGAATCCGAAGAAGAGAAGAAACGTAAAGTGGAAAACGGAGTGCTTTACTCATCCGGTCTGATTGCCGGAGAGGGACTGGTAGGAATTCTCCTTGCAGTCTGTGCAGTCATTCCATTCAAGGGAGAGACCTTTGCAGATGCATTTAACTTATCTGCAATATTCGGTTTCAGCTTAGGAAACATCGGCGGACTGGTATTCTTTGCATTACTTGCCGTAACTTTAATCCTTTTCATCCGTGGAAAGAAGAAAAAAGAAAATTAAAAACAGAATAAAGTAGTTCTTACATCTGCCGTCTTGCGAAAAGGCGGCAGATGTTTTATACTGCTAGCGAAGATAACAGGAGGCAATATGGCAAAGAAAAAAGACAATTATTTAGATTATATCCCACGTCCGAATACATTATTTGAATGTAATAAGAACAAAGATGGCAAAATAGAAATAAAAATGCATAACAAAGGTGTGTTTAACAAAATCGCACAGGTGTTATTTAAGAAACCGAAATACAGCTATATCGAGCTGGATGAATTCGGCAGCTTCGTGTGGGAGCAGATGGATGGAAAGAAAACCATCTATGAGATTGGTACACTGGTAAAAGAAAGATTCGGTGACAAGGCAGAACCTCTTTACGAGAGACTGTCCCAGTATATCAAGATTCTGCATAACAACCATTTTATCGTATATGAGAATAAATTAAGAAAGAAGGAATCATAATGAGCGCATTAGCAGGCTTAGAACCAAAAGAGGTATTTCATTATTTTGAAGAAATCAGCAATATTCCACGTCCATCCTATAAAGAGGAGAAAATCAGCAATTATCTGGTAAACTTCGCAAAGGAACGGAACTTAGAATATTATCAGGATGAAGTAAAAAATGTCATTATCATCAAAGAGGCAGCACCGGGCTATGAAGACGTTGCACCACTGATGATTCAGGGACATATGGATATGGTGTGCGAGAAAGAACCGGGCAGCACCATCGATTTTGAAAATGACGGACTGACACTGGAAGTAAACGGAGATTATATCAGTGCAAAGGGAACAACCCTTGGCGGTGATGATGGAATCGCAGTTGCATATGCACTGGCAATCTTAGACTCTGACAGCATTGCACATCCGCGTATCGAATTTATCTGTACCGTGTCGGAAGAAGTTGGTATGGAAGGTGCCGTAGCACTGGATGTTTCCCATTTAAAAGCCAAGAAGCTTCTGAACCTGGATTCTGAAAATGAAGGAATCATGCTGGTAAGCTGTGCCGGTGGATGCAGCACCGTATGTGAACTTCCGGCGGAATGGGAAAAGAGCGCAGGAAATCTTGTTTCTATTCATGTGGCAGGCTTAAAGGGCGGACATTCCGGCGTGGAAATTGACAAAGGAAGAGCCAACTCCAACATTTTATTGGGAAGAATTCTTTTGGAATTAAAAGATGAATATCATTATCAGATAGCAGCATTATCCGGCGGAAATAAGCAGAATGCCATTCCAAGAGAAAGTGCAGCAGAGCTTATGGTACAGGAAGATGCCACACAGCTTGTCCATAAAATAGAAGAAATTGCAGAGAAAATCACCCATGAATTTTCCACCAGTGATCCGGATATCCAGATATCCGTAGCAGTAGAAGAAAACTGTGAGAAGGAAGTATTAACAGAAGCTGCGGCAAGAAAAACAGTGCTTTTAATCAACCTGCTTCCAAATGGAATTCTTCGCATGAGTGATGACATCAAGGGACTGGTAGAGACTTCTTTAAACCTCGGCGTACTGACTCTGGAAAAAGACAAGCTGACTCTGCAGTATGCCGTAAGAAGTGCAGTGGGAACCGCAAAAGAATATCTTTTGAAACGTATTGCTGCGCTGGTGGAAGAGTTTGGCGGAAGAGTCACCAATACCGGTAATTATCCTGCGTGGGAATACCGCAGGGATTCTGTACTCCGGGATGATATGGTCCGCATTTTCAAGGAAATGTATGGAAAAGAGCCGACCGTAGAAGCAATTCATGCCGGACTTGAGTGTGGCATTTTAGCAGGTAAGATTGACGGACTGGATGCTGTCTCCATCGGACCGGATATGATTGCCATTCATACCACAGAGGAGAAATTAAGCATTTCTTCCACAAAGAGAGTATGGGATTATATCTTAAAAGTAATTGCCTGTAAATAAATTGCTTAAGCAGGCATTATAGCTTGTACCCTAAAAAAAAATATATTATAATATATTTTGGATGTGTGGGCGTATGCACAACAATAAGCAAAGAAAGGGATGCAGCAAATGAAAAGAATAGGTATGTTGACCAGCGGCGGAGACTGTCAGGCATTAAATGCAGCAATGCGCAGCGTGGTAAAAGGATTAAGTCATAATGTGGATGAGTTGGAAATCTACGGTTTTTATAATGGTTACAAGGGATTGATTTATGGCGATTACCGCCTGCTTACATCAAAGGATTTTTCGGGAATCCTTACCAAGGGCGGAACCATCTTAGGTTCTTCCAGACAGCCATTTAAACTGATGCGTGTGCCGGATGAGAACGGGCTGGATAAGGTGGAAGCAATGAAGCAGACCTATCATAAACTGAAACTGGATTGTCTGGTAATCCTTGGCGGAAACGGAACACAGAAGACTGCCAATCTCCTTCGGGAAGAGGGCTTGAATGTCATCCATCTGCCGAAGACCATCGACAATGATATCTATGGAACAGACATTACCTTTGGTTTCTATAGTGCAATCAATGTAGCATGTGCAGCTATTGATTGTATACACACAACAGCAGCATCCCATAATCGTGTCTTTATCGTAGAAGTCATGGGTCATAAGGTTGGCTGGCTTACATTGTATGCCGGTGTTGCCAGTGGAGCAGATATCATATTACTGCCGGAAATTCCATATGATATTGATAAAGTCATTGAAGCAATAGATAAGAGAACCAGGGATGGAAAAGGCTTTACCATTCTTGCGGTAGCAGAGGGTGCTATTTCCAAGGAAGATGCAGCACTTTCCAAGAAAGAATACAAAGAGAAGCTAAAGAATTATAAATATCCGTCTGTATCCTATGAGATTGCAGACCAGATTGAGAAACGCAGTGGCACCGAAGTACGTGTAACCGTACCGGGCCATACCCAGCGCGGTGGCAGTCCATGCCCATATGACCGTGCACTCTGTACACGGCTTGGTGCAGCAGCAGCCCAGGCAATCATTGATGAAGATTACGGATACATGATTGCGATGATTAATGATAAGACAAAGCGTGTTCCACTGAAGGATGTGGCTGGCAAGTTAAAGACGGTTGATCCGGGCTGTCAGATGATTAAAGAAGCAAAGACAATTGGAATCAGCTTTGGAGATTAAGAGAAGCGAGGATGGAATAGATGTCATACATGGCACTTTACCGTAAGTTCCGCCCACAGGAATTCGCGGATGTCAAAGGACAGGAGCATATAGTAACAACCTTAAAGAACCAGATAAAGGCAGACCGTATCGGCCATGCATATCTGTTCTGTGGAACGAGAGGAACCGGTAAGACAACCATCGCAAAAATATTTGCCAAGGCAGTCAACTGCGAACATCCCGTAGATGGAAGCCCTTGTGGAGAATGTGCAAGCTGTAAAGCAATTGCGGCAGGAAGTTCCATGAATGTTATCGAAATTGATGCGGCATCCAATAACGGTGTAGATAATATCCGTGAAATCCGGGAAGAGGTAGCATACCGCCCGACAGAAGGAAAATACAAAGTTTATATCATAGACGAGGTGCACATGCTCTCCATCGGAGCCTTTAATGCTTTGTTGAAGACCCTGGAAGAGCCGCCTTCCTATGTCATTTTTATACTGGCAACCACGGAAGCCCATAAGATACCGATTACGATTCTTTCGAGATGTCAGCGGTATGATTTCCGGAGAATTTCCATTGAGACCATATCAGACCGCCTGATGGAACTGATGGAAAAGGAAAATGTGGAAGTGGAAGAACGGGCAATCCGCTATATTGCCAAAGCGGCAGACGGATCCATGCGGGATGCCTTAAGCCTTTTAGACCAGTGCATCGCCTTTTATCTGGGACAGAAGCTGACCTATGACCATGTGTTAGAGGTGCTGGGTGCGGTAGATACGGAAGTCTTTTCTAAATTACTGCGGAAAGTGCTGGCAGAAGATGTGGCAGGAGCTATTTCGCAGTTAGAAGAGCTGGTCATCGAGGGAAGAGATTTAGGACAGTTTGTCAATGACTTTACCTGGTATTTAAGAAACCTGCTTTTGTTAAAAGGCTCAGACGATATGGAAGAAGTCTTAGATATGTCTTCTGAGAACATGGCACTTTTAAAAGAAGAAGCCCGGTTGGTAGAAGCAGATGTACTGATGCGGTATATCCGGATTTTCTCGGAACTGTCCAATCAGGTAAAATATTCTTCCCAGAAACGAATCTTAATTGAAATTGCAATAATTAAATTATGTAAACCTGCAATGGAGACCAACATGGATTCCATTACAGACCGGTTAGCAAAGTTAGAAAAGAAGATGGAGCAGGGAATTCCCACGGCAGCACCGGTGAATACCGCGACACAGCCGGCCGAGGCAGCAGCACCGGTCAGCCGTCCGCCAATGCCAAAAGCAATCCCGGAAGATGTGGAACAGATTGTAAAGAACTGGAATTCCATTCTGCCGAAGATGAGCGGCGTGGTGCGCACCTATCTTAAGTCAGCACATTTAAGTCTTGGCGGAGATGACCGTCTGATGATTGTATTGGATGACCCGGTTGCAGCAGGCTACGTGGAAGAGGAAGACCACAGAAATGAAATCCGACAGGTGATTTCTGATTATATAGAAAAAGAAGTGGAGATTCAGATTCAGCAGAATCAGTCGAATCGTCCGTTTGAAGAATCCTATGTGGATTTGTCACAGATAATCAATATGGATATAACCATTGAAGATGAATAAAATACAGGAGGAAATGGAAACATGGCAAAAAGAGGCGGAGGATTTCCGGGCGGAATGCCGGGAAATATGGGAAACCTTATGAAACAGGCACAGAAGATGCAGCGCCAGATGGAAGAGGCATCCAAGGAGTTAGAGGAGAAAGAAGTAACAGCCGCAGCAGGTGGCGGTGCAGTAGAAGTTACAGTCTCCGGTAAGAAAGAAGTAACCAAAGTAAAGATTGATCCGGAAGCAGTTGACCCGGATGATGTAGAAATGTTAGAAGACATGATTATGGCAGCAACCAATGAGGCACTGCGCCAGATAGAAGAATATTCCCAGCAGTCCATGTCCAAGATTACCGGCGGCATGGGTGGACTTGGCGGTGGATTCCCATTCTAATCAGCTGAAGGAGAAGAGGAAACAGAATGGACTATTACAGCAGCCAGATAAGCCGTCTGATAGAACAACTTTCCGGCTTGCCGGGAATTGGACCAAAGTCGGCGCAGAGACTGGCATTTCATATTTTGAATATGCCGGAAGAAAATGTGGAAAAATTAAGTCGTTCCATATTAGATGCAAGACAGAATATACACTACTGCAAAGAGTGCCTGACCCTGACCGATGATGAACTCTGCCCGATATGCAAAAATCCCCAGCGGGATCACAGCGTAATCATGGTAGTAGAGGACACCAGGGATCTGGCAGCTTATGAGAAAACTGGAAAATATGAAGGAGTATATCATGTACTTCATGGGGCAATATCTCCGATGCTTGGAATCGGACCGAATGACATTAAGCTCAAGGAGCTGATACATCGGCTGGAGGGTGATGTAAGAGAAGTCATTATTGCCACCAATTCAAGTTTAGAGGGAGAGACAACAGCAATGTATATCAGCAAGCTGGTGAAACCGACCGGAATCAAGGTCTCAAGAATTGCCAGCGGCGTCCCTGTGGGAGGGGATTTGGAATACATTGACGAGGTAACATTACTTCGCGCGTTAGAGGGACGTGTGGAGTTGTAATGGATACAAACAAGCTTATTCATGAGAAAGGTTAAGTAAAATGACGAATGCAGAGTTGGAAAAAAAGGCAAATGAAGTAAGACAAAGTATTGTTACGGCATTGCACAGTGCAAAATCCGGACATCCAGGCGGATCACTTTCCGCAGCAGATATTATGACATATCTGTATTTTGAAGAGATGAATGTGGATCCGAAGAATCCGAAGATGGCAGACCGCGACAGATTTGTGCTGTCGAAAGGACATGTAGCTCCGGCATTATATTCTGTACTGGCACACAAAGGATATTTTCCGGTAGAAGATCTTGTGACACTGCGTCATACAGGTTCTTATTTACAGGGACATCCGGATATGAAACATATTCCGGGTGTTGATATGTCTGCAGGTTCCTTAGGACAGGGATTGTCCTGCGCAGTAGGAATGGCACAGGCTGGTAAGATGGATGATAAGGATTACCAGGTATATGCAATGTGTGGTGATGGTGAGATTCAGGAAGGACAAATCTGGGAAGCTGCTATGTGGGCAGGCGCACATCACTTAGACAACCTGACCGTAATCGTAGATAACAATAACCTTCAGATAGATGGAACGGTAGAAGAAGTATGTTCTCCATATCCGATTGATAAGAAATTTGAAGCATTCAATTTCCATGTAATCAATATCAATGGAAATGATATGGAAGAAATCCGTAATGCCTTTGCAGAAGCAAAGAAAGTAAAAGGCATGCCGGTTGCAATCATCGCAAAGACCACCAAAGGAAAAGGAGTTTCCTTTATGGAAAATCAGGTGGGCTGGCATGGAAAAGCTCCAAATGACGAGCAGTACGAACAGGCAATGGAAGAATTGAAGAAAGCAGGTGAAGCATTATGTCAGAAGTAAAGAAGATTGCAACAAGAGAAAGCTACGGTAATGCTTTAGTAGAACTGGGCAGGGAACACACAGACCTTGTAGTATTAGATGCCGATTTGGCAGGTGCAACCAAGACGGAAATCTTCAAGAAAGCATTTCCGGAACGTTTCTTGGACTGTGGAATTGCAGAAGCAAATATGGCTGGAATCGCAGCAGGACTTTCTACCTGCGGTAAAGTTCCATTCATGAGTTCCTTTGCAATGTTTGCAGCAGGACGTGCTTATGAGCAGGTGCGTAACGCAATCGGATATCCACACCTGAATGTAAAAATCGGTGCAACTCATGCAGGAATCTCTGTAGGAGAAGACGGTGCAACCCACCAGTGCTTAGAAGACCTTGCACTGATGCGTGAAATTCCTGGAATGGTAGTGATTAATCCGAGTGATGATATTGAAGCAAAAGCTGCAGTAAAAGCGGCATATGAACATGTAGGACCGGTTTACCTCCGATTTGGCAGACTTGCAATTCCTGTATTTAACGATAACGAAGATTACAAATTCGAAATCGGAAAAGGAATCGTCTTAAAAGAAGGAAAAGATGTTACTATCTTTGCAACCGGACTGGAAGTAAGCGAGACATTAGCAGCAGAGAAAATGTTGGCAGCAGATGGCATTGATGCAGAGATTATCAACATCCATACCATTAAGCCAATCGATGCAGAATTAGTTGCTGCATCAGCCGCTAAGACAGGCAAAGTCGTAACCGTAGAAGAACATTCCATCATCGGTGGACTTGGAAGTGCTGTATGTGAAGTCCTTTGCGAGAAAGCACCGGCCAAAGTACTCCGTATTGGCGTAAATGATACCTTTGGTGAGTCAGGCCCGGCACCGGAACTGATTGCAAAATACGGACTGGATGCAGAAAGTATCTACAAAAAGGTAAAAGCCTTTGTAAAAGAAAACTAAAAAGGACAAAAAGGAAAGCTGTCACTGAAAAAGTGGCAGCTTTTTTCGTAAAAACCTGTCAAAAACTTCATTTTTCGCCATCCATGATATGGCAAAAAATCCGCCGCCTCTGTGTTATGGTTGTCCCAGGACAAGAGGAAAGGGGCGGCAGACGTGATAGAGATTATACAACGGAAGGAAATAGAAAATTCAGCAACAGGAAATGCGCCGGCAGAAAATACCGCAACAGGAAATATAGTGACAGAAAATAGAAGAACGAACGAGAAGGCGGAGGATACGGCAACGTTTCCACGAAATTTCCGCCAGATTGGGACGCCAGAGGGTGAAAAACACATTTTCATAGAAGATTATGTATACACCTATCTGCATCCGGCATTTCTCGGAATGAATGAACGGAGGGTATGCATTCTGGTGGGCAGAACCGAAACCCATGGCAAAAACACGAATATCTATGTAAATGGGGCATTTGAATTGCCGGAAATTGCATATTGTGGGACAGCTCCGGTCTTTCAGGAGAAAATCCGGACAGAAATATGCTCCTTAATTAAACGCTATTTTGACGGAAGCACACTGCTGGGCTGGTTTTATGATGAGAAGGGGACAGCACCCTGCCTGACACCGGAACTGGAACGGATACTGAAAAATTTCTTTGGTGGAAACAATAGACTTCTGCTGCTGTCGGATTCTCTGGAAAAGGAAGAAACGTTATACATATATGAAGATGGAGCCGTTCATAAAAAAGAAGGCTATTATATCTATTATGAACGCAACCAGGCGATGCAGGAGTATATGATAGTATCGCGGAAAGACACATCGCAGGAAGTGAAACCGGAGGAAGTCCGGGATGAGGCATTAAAAAACTACCGGGAGCTGGTTTTAAACAGACCAAAAAAGAATTTTCAACTGCCGGCATTTCATTCATTGGTTTATGGAAGTGGTCTTCTGGTGGTCATTGCAATCATAGTTGTAGGCATCAGCATGTTCAATAATTATGAGAAAATGAAGAAATTAGAAACTGCGGTCAGTGTCATGGAACAGAAAAATGATTCATCAGGAACAGATCCTGCACTGGATACGGAAACCCAGACAAAGCTGGTCATCGAGGACCTTGCGGGACAGGTAGAACCAACGGAAAAAGAGAATGCAGAAAACTTACAGGTTGCGGACAACACGGCAGCACCGGACAACACGGCAGCACCGGACAACACGGCAGCACCGGATAATACATCTGACCAGGCAGCATCCGCAAGTACGCAGCCCCAGTCCGAGGCGGAAATTATATTGCAGCAGGGCTATTATATCGTGCAGCCGGGAGACAGCATGATTTCCATCAGTAAAAAGATATATCAGGATGCTTCCCATGTGGCAGATTTGTGCGCGGCAAATGGGATTGAAAATGGCGATAATATAAAGGTTGGCGAAAAATTAATACTTCCATAAGAAAAAAATAATGCCGAAACATGGAATATAGGCTATAATCAATAGAAGAGTGAAGAGAACAGCAGGAGTTAAGAAACAGAAATGGCAGATAAAACACAGTTTCGTACCATCGAAACAGACGAAGAAGAACTGAATACCAAAATACGGAAACATCGTTTGAAAATAATAAAAATCATATTGTTGTTGCTGGCACTGGCGGCTGTTGCAGCATTGGGGATTTTCTTTTTTCAGAAATTGCGGAAATATAATAGTTACACGGTAGAAAAAAGCGTGGAACGTCAGGACACTGCTGGAAGCCAGTTTCTTGCATATGGAAATGGTTTTATCAAATATAGTAACGATGGGGCAATTTATACCGACGCCAATGATGAAGTGTACTGGAACCAGACCTATGAGATGAAAGAACCAATGGCAGATGTCTGTGAGGATTATGTGGCATTGGCAGATAGGGGCGGAACTGAAATCTATATCATGAATCAGGCGGGAATGCAGGGCAAAATTGAGACACCGATGAACATCTCCGGAATAAGCGTGGCCAACCAGGGCGTTGTGGCAGTATGGATGGAGAGTGACGGAGAGAATTACATCCGTATGTATGACAAAAATGGCAAAAATCTGGTGTCCGGCGCATTCTATACAGAAAAAAGCGGCTATCCGCTGGACATTTCCCTTTGCAATGACGGAAAGAAACTGGCGGTATCCATGCTTACGGTCAATAATGGAGAAGTATGCAGCACAATCAAATGTTACAATTTTGGCTCAGTAGGACAAAATGAGATTGATTATATGGTAGGAAGCTTTGACTATCCGGATGTGATAATACCACAGATAGAATTTACCGATAACAACCGTCTGGTGGCATTTGGCGATTCCAAAATTATTTTATTCAGCGGTACCCAGAAGCCGGAGCCGGATGATGAAATTGCGCTGAACCAGGAAATAAAGAGCGTATTTACCAGTGAAAATTATATTGGCATCATTTACAATAATGATGTGCAGGCAGAATCCGATACCGAAAGCACAGAAGAAAGCCGCCATATGGAAATTTATAATACCGGTGGCAAACATGTATTAAGCAAGGATTTTACCATGGATTATGAAAATGTGGACTTCCTTGGAAATGGGGAAATCTGTATCCGGAACGCCACAGAGTGTCAGATTTACAATACATATGGTGTAAAGAAATTTTCCTATACATTTGATACACCGCTGTATGATGTGATTTCAGACGGCAGCCAGAATGGTTATATATTTATAATGGAAGGAACAACAGAGAAGGTAAGACTGAAGTGAATTGGTTATTGATATGTGTGATTGGAATCCTGGTAGTATGTGCCCTGGAGGGATACTTCCGTGGATTTATAAAAATAGTATTCTCCCTGCTTGCAATGATTATCACCCTTGCAGTGGTGTCAGTTGCAGCTCCAAAGATTACAACCTATATAGAAGAAAACACAGAGCTGGATGAGAGAATCACGGAGAAATGCTTAGAGCATGTGGAAAAAAATGCGCAGGACCGGCTGAACCGGGAAGCACAGGAGAAGTCCGAAGAGACCAGACAGCAGTTAGAAGAAAATGGTATCAGTGGCGGAGAACTGGATGCCCTTATGGACAAAGCGGCAGAAGCGGGAAGTGATGCGGTCCATCAGGCACTGGCAGATAGCGGAGTTTATCAGGCAATGGCACAAAAAATCACGCATTTTATCATCAGCCTGATTGCCTGCATAGTGACATATGTGGTGGTATATCTGGTTCTTCATATTATTTTGAATGTGCTGGATCTGGTGGTGAAACTTCCGGTTCTGAAAGGAATCAACCGGTTCCTTGGAATGCTGGCAGGCAGCATAAAAGGATTTCTCATTGTCTGGGTGGTATTTTATCTGATACATATTATGGCAGCCACAGATTTGGGCACGCGGCTGGTGACATATATCGGAGAAAATGAGTTCCTCGCATTCCTCTATCAGCATAATCTTCTGGTACAGATATTTGCCGGAGTTTTCTAAAATGTATAAAAAAATTAAAATGACATAAAAATATCAGCAAATAGATATTGTAGGATGAAAAAACAGAATCCACAATATCTATTGCTTTTTGTTAGGAACCACAAACCGCCTGAAAAAAGTGTGTAAAAAAACCGAAAAAAGGGTGTTGACATCCCGAAAATGACGTGCTATTATAAAACTCCACCGCGCAGGAAACG
>ENA-OPCO01000673-OPCO01000673.1-human-gut-metagenome-genome-assembly--contig:-NODE-673-length-24522-cov-3.324641_pt1 | contig 24522 bp, 17 predicted proteins | sample MGYA00241562_ERZ501475 | MGnify/ENA primary metagenome ERZ501475 (study PRJEB25962, sample SAMEA2042627) | human gut metagenome | biome: human gut; feature: human-associated habitat; material: faeces... | reverse complement strand
ACGTAAAACAACCGTGTTAATCCGTGTAATCCGTGCCTAAATATATTCTTTTCCGATTCGTAATGAAGCATAATAACAGATCGACAACGTATACACAGACAGACAAGTTAGTAAATATGGAGTAATTGATCAGCCCTGATTCCAATATCAGTTTCAACCGTTGGAACAAAGTGTTTCATGCCTTGAAACTAAAAGTTTCATTACTTGAAACCATTTGTTTCAAGGCATGAAACTCTTTGAAGATACACTACAATGAGAGCAAAAACAGCTTTCAAATCATTAGGAGGGATATAGAATTTAATTTTTGTTCGATTCAGAGTATAATAAATCCGCTGTTACCTAAGAAGATATACACTTATAGGTAACAGCGGAAAATCTATTATTTCTAAGGATATTTGCTTGAGCAACAGGATCAAATAGTAAGCAGATACTTCTTGAAGTCTGCAAATTCCTTCGTCATTGGCAAGCTCTTCTTCTCCCCTTTCATAAACTCCTGCAGCTTGGCCGGTATCTCTACCGCTTCACCGATAATACCTTCTACTGTTTCCAGAAATTTAGCAGGGTGAGCTGTTTCGAGAAATACTCCCGTTTCACCCGGTTTCAATCCTTCTTGCAAAGCGCGATAGCCGCATGCCCCATGAGGATCGAGCAAGTAATGATGTTCTTTCCAAGTTTCCTTCACTGTTTCGCGAATCTGTTCGTCAGTATAGGTAGTTCCCGAAATCTCAGCAGAAATCTCAGCATGAGAACCGCCATACAGATCAAGCACACGGGCAAAGTTACTCGGGTCACCTACGTCCATAGCATTAGCGATAGTTGCGATGGATGGCCGGGGATTATATTTACCTGTTTGCAGGTATTGATAAAATATATCGTTGCGATTGTTGGCAGCAATAAAACGTTTGACAGGCAAGCCCATCTTCTTTCCAAACAAGCCGGCTGTGATGTTACCAAAGTTTCCGCTAGGTACACAAATCACTGCATTATCGGCTTTTCCGGCACGCTTCAGCTGGGCATAGGCATAGAAATAATAGAATGCCTGCGGCAGAAAACGAGCCACATTGATAGAATTGGCGGAGGTCAGCGACAGATGTTCGTTCAATTCCTTATCCATGAAAGCAGCTTTTACCAACGCCTGGCAATCGTCAAACGTTCCGTCCACTTCGAGAGCAGTGATATTCTGTCCTAAAGTAGTGAATTGCTTTTCCTGTATCTCGCTGACTTTCCCCTTCGGATAAAGCACATACACATGAATACCTTCCACACCCAGAAAACCGTTGGCAACGGCACTCCCTGTATCACCGGAGGTCGCTACCAGTACGTTTACATCCTTCTGTCCTTCTTTCTTGATGAAGTATCCCAGCAAACGTGCCATGAAACGACCGCCTACATCTTTGAAAGCCAGTGTAGGTCCGTGGAAAAGTTCCAGAGAATAAATGTTGTCCGCCACCTTCACCAACGGAACATCAAAGCTCAATGTATCATACACAATCTGTTTCAGTGTATCAGCGGGAACGTCTTCACCAAAGAAGGCATCGGCTACACGGTAAGCGATTTCCTGAAAAGAAAGGCTGTCAATCGTATCGTAAAAATCCTGAGGAAGCGGCTTGATAGTCATAGGCATGAAAAGCCCTCTGTCAGCGGCAAGCCCTTTTACTACGGCTTCTTGCAGAGAAGCCATCGGCGCCTGTTTATTCGTACTATAGTATTTCATTAGATCATATTTTTATTCATCACAGACTACGCAGTTCCATACAGATTTCAATGTCCGGCGGGCAATCTGCATAATCTGTGACGAAGCGTTATTTCATGAACTCTTTTATAAATTCGTCTTCTTTCAACACACCGTAACTGCCATTGCATGCCGATACCTCATCGTATGTCTGTACCTCATCCGGTTCGATACCCGGATACCAGATAAGGAATGGTATAGGCTCGGAAGTATGGGTACGAAGTTCACAAGGAGTAGGATGATCGGGCAATACAGCAATCGCCACCGGCTCGTCCCAGTCTTTCACAGCCTCATAGATAGGTCCGACCGCACGTTTGTCGAGATTCTCTATTGTCAGAAGTTTCAGATCTATATCCCCCTCATGTCCAGCCTCATCACTGGCTTCGATATGGAGATAGACGAAGTCATCCGTCTTCAGAGCTTCCAGAGCGGCAGCTACTTTATTCTCGTAATTTGTATTATACAGTCCGGTTGCCCCCTCCACTGCGATGCGACGCAAGCCGGCATAATATCCGATTCCGTTAATCAAGTCAACAGCCGAGATAACAGCTCCTTTCTTTACTTGCGGGAAAGTTTCGGAGAAAGTGGGCATCTGCGGACGATAGCCGGGGCTCCAAGGCCAGATACTATTGGCCGGATCTTTGCCTTCGGCAATCCGCTTCAGATTTAACGGATGATTCTTCAGCAATTCCTGTGATTGAAGAATAAGGTCATTGATAAGGCCTGCCGTTTCCTGAGCCTCCGGCACTGAAGGCTTCACCATCAACGGACGGAAAGGTTTCAAAGGAACATCGTGCGGAGGAGTACAATCCAACTCTTTATTACCGCCTTTGATCACCAGCAGATGCCGATACTGAACTCCCGTATGAAAACGTACGCGATCATTTCCCAATTTCTCTTGCAGATACTGAATCAGCACATCTGCCTCCTCTGTAGATATATGTCCGGAAGAGTGATTCTTCAGAATCTCTCCTTCCACACAAATCAGATTACAACGCATTGCCATCTCTCCCGGCTTCAAGTCTACGCCGATACTGGCAGCTTCGAGCGGTCCGCGTCCCTCGTATACTTTCGGAAGATTATACCCCAACACAGACATATTGGCAACCTCACTACCCGGATGGAAACCTTCGGCAACGGTAATCAAACGACCATTGCGCCCCATGCGGGCTAATTTATCCATATAAGGCGTCTTCGCATATTGCAGGAGCGTCTTGTCCCCTAATGACTTCACTGGCCAGTCGGCCATTCCGTCTCCCAATATAATAATATGCTTCACTTCTTTAGAAATTAAGAATGAAGAATGATGAATGAAGAATTGTCTGTGCCATTATGCTGCATAGTAATTCTTCATTTTTAGTTCTTCATTTAAATTAAACGTTGGCGATACTCATAATGTCAGCGAATACTCCGGCAGCCGTTACTCCGGCACCGGCGCCGTATCCTTGAATCATCATCGGATATTCTTTATAGCGTTCCGTAGTCAGCAAGATGATGTTGTTGCTGCCTTCCAGTCCGTAGAAAGGATGGTTGGCACCCACTTCCTGAAGTCCGACAGAAGCTTTTCCGTCTTCCAGTTTGGCTACAAAACGCCAATGCTTATGTTCTTTCTCCAATACCTGACGACGGGCTTCAAAGTCTGCATCGAGACTCGGCACCCGTTTCCAGAAGTCATCCAACGAACCTTCGAAGAAGTCGTTCGGAACGAAGAGATTCTTTTCCACGTCTTCCTGTTCGATGCGGTATCCGGCTTCACGCGCCAGAATCACCAGTTTACGGATCACGTCTTTTCCACTCAGGTCGATACGCGGGTCCGGTTCGGAATAGCGTTCTTCCTGTGCCATCTTGATGGTGCGGCTGAAAGGAATATCAGCGCTGATCTTATTAAAGATATAGTTCAATGTACCCGAAAGTACCGCTTCAATCTTCAGTATCTTGTCACCACTATGAATCAGGTCATTGATGGTGTTGATAATCGGAAGTCCCGCACCTACGTTTGTCTCAAACAGGTATTTCACACCACGTTGACGGGCAATCGTTTTCAGTTCGCGATAGTTTTCGTAAGCCGAAGATGCCGCGATCTTATTGGCTGCCACTACGGAAACATTGTGTTGCAGAAGGTCTTTGTAAAGCGATGCAATGTCAGGACTTGCCGTACAATCGACGAATACGGAATTGAAGATATTCATTCCGACTATTTCGTCACGGATGGTCTGCAGATTGCTGTCCTTACCTTTCACTTGCAGTTCTTCACGGAAATTAGCCAGGTCAAATCCCTCACGGCTGAACATTGCTTTCGCTGCATCGATGATACCTACGACATGCAATTTCAGTCCGTTCTCCACCATCAGTTTCTGCTGCTGGCAGCGGATCTGCTCTACCAGGCTACCGCCAACCGTACCAATACCACAGATAAAGAGGTTCAATACCTGATATTCGGACAGGAAGAAGGAGTCATGGATAACGTTCAGAGATTTACGCAACGATTTGGAATCGACAACAAAAGAAATGTTGGTTTCCGAAGCTCCCTGCGCACAAGCGATAACATTGATACCATTACGTCCCAGCGTACCGAAAAGCTTACCTGCAATACCCGGTGTATGCTTCATATTCTCGCCAACGATAGCAACCGTAGCCAGATTTCTCTCTGCAAGGATCGGAGAAATCTCTCCCATCTCGATCTCTTTCGCAAATTCCTCGTTCAGCACTTCACAAGCCAGATCGGCATCAGCGTTACGGACACCGATAGAAGTACTGTTTTCGGATGAAGCCTGCGAAACGAGGAACACACTGATTCCATTCTTTGCCAAGGCCTTGAAGATGCGATAGTTTACGCCGATCACACCAACCATACCCAGACCCTGAACCGTGATCAGACTCGTATCGTTGATAGAAGAAATACCTTTAATAGCCTTGCTCTGCGGATTGGAAGTTTCTTGTTTAATAACAGTTCCTACTCCGTCGGGATTGAATGTATTCTTTATAATAATAGGAATATTCTTATGACATACCGGATAGATCGTCGGCGGATAAACCACTTTCGCACCAAAGTTGCAAAGTTCGGTTGCTTCTACATAGCTCAGTTCGGAAATAGTATAAGCAGTTGAAATCACACGCGGATCAGCAGTCATGAAGCCGTCCACATCCGTCCATATCTCCAGACTGTTAGCATCGAGCGCTGCGGCAATAATGGCAGCTGTATAATCCGAACCACCACGACCAAGGTTAGTTACATCTCCCGACACCTTATCCGAAGAAATAAATCCGGGCACCAACGATACTTTCGGAATGGAATGGAAAGTCTCTTTTACTAACTGATTAGTCAGGTCCGCATCGATCGTATGTTTGTTATGTTTCTTTTCAGTCTTGATAAAAGTACGTGAATCAAACCATTTTGCCCCATCAATCAGTTCAGCTACGATGATGGAAGAAAGACGCTCGCCATAGCTGACAATGGTATCCGATGTTTTCGGAGAAAGGTCTCTGATCAGGTAAATACCCTGGAAAATATCCTTCAACTCATTCAGCAATTCGCCAATCTGACGCTGCAATGCCACTTGCCCGGCTCCGGCAGGAATCACTTCCTTAATCATCTCTACATGACGATAGACAATTTCACGGAACTCACCTTCGTAAGCCGAATCTCCGGCTGCCGCCATCTTCGATGTATTAATCAGTTTGTCAGTGATGCCTCCCAATGCGGAAACAACTACAATTACCGGCTCGCCGGCCGACTCTACAATTCTCTTTACACTTAAAATGCTGTTCACGGAACCTACGGATGTTCCGCCGAATTTCATTACTTTCATGAAGATACTTATTTAAATGCAATGCCCTGCAGTTTACTTTTTACAGAACGATTGGTTGTTTACGAAAAAGTTTAATTTGAATTTTGCCTACTTACACAGGCGTGAATCACGTAGATACACAAATACTATCCATTAACCCCAAAGGGTCATGGTACACATGGATGTGACTGTATGTGGATAGTACTTCATCATAGTCCTTGTTTCTACTCTTGTTTTTGATAAGTGTCGCAAAAGTAATAATAAAAACGTTCAATCTATCACTTTTTTCGGTTTTTTTCTGATAAAAAGAACATCGCGTCTCTTTCCCAGCCGATAAAAGCCCTGCACTTTTATGACATTTTGCTATCTATATATCGTTTATATTATTATATTTGCAAAAACAACAGCATAAAACCAGCATATGACCCCGTTAAATACTTCCGTATTGTTAATATATACCGGTGGAACAATTGGAATGATTGAAAACACCGCAACAGGCGCATTGGAGAGCTTCAACTTCGAGCAACTCCAGAGACATGTCCCCGAATTGCAAAAATTCAACTTCCCGATTGACACTTATCAGTTTGATCCACCAATGGACTCTTCGGACATGGAACCTGATATGTGGAGAAAGCTGGTACGCATCATTCATGAGAACTACGACCGCTATCATGGATTCGTTATCCTGCATGGCACGGATACGATGGCTTATACTGCCTCGGCCCTGAGCTTTATGCTGGAAGGACTGGATAAACCGGTCATCCTCACAGGATCTCAGCTTCCGATAGGGGTACTCCGCACGGATGGAAAGGAAAATCTGATGACAAGTATCGAAATTGCCGCTGCACAAGATAAAGACGGGAAAGCAGTGGTTCCGGAAGTCTGTATCTTCTTCGAGAATCATCTGATGCGGGGGAATCGGACGACGAAAATGAATGCGGAAAACTTCAACGCATTCCGTTCATTCAACTATCCGGTACTGGCAGAAGCGGGTATTCACATTAAATACAATAATGTACATATCCATGTTAATAAGAGCAGGCAGAAATTAATGCCACATTATTTATTGGATACGAATATAGCCGTACTTAAACTATTTCCCGGTATTCAGGAGAACGTGATAGCCACGATTTTAGGAACGAAAGGTTTAAAGGCCGTCGTACTCGAAACATATGGCTCCGGCAATGCACCACGTAAAGAGTGGTTTATCCGCAGGCTCTGCAAAGCCAGCGCACAAGGGATTGTGATTGTAAATGTAACCCAGTGCAACGCCGGAATGGTGGAAATGGAACGTTACGAAACGGGATACCAGCTGTTGCAGGCAGGAGTCGTCTCCGGATATGACAGTACAACAGAATCAGCTGTAACCAAACTGATGTTCTTATTAGGACACGGATATACACCGGATGAAGTCCGCGATCACATGAACCGGTCGATAGCGGGAGAGATCACTCTGTAAGCTTCATCTATTTCTATTAGGCAGGGATAACTTATTTCTAATAAATTATCCCTATTTTTGTACCCTACAAGAAGAAAGGAATCTCAATGGCAAAAGAAAAGACCGTATATGTATGCAGTAACTGTGGGCAGGATTCACCGAAGTGGGTGGGCAAGTGCCCGTCGTGCGGAGAATGGAATACGTATGTAGAAGAGATCGTACGGAAAGAACCGACCAACCGCCGACCGGTATCGGGCATCGAAACGCAGAAAGCAAAACCAATAATCCTTAGTGAGATAGAAGCGGATGATGAACCACGTATCAATATGCATGATGAAGAACTGAATCGTGTATTGGGCGGAGGACTTGTCCCCGGCTCCCTGGTTTTGATCGGTGGCGAACCGGGAATCGGAAAATCGACACTCGTCATGCAGACCGTATTGCGTATGCCGGACAAGAAGATTCTCTATGTATCCGGTGAAGAAAGCGCACGACAGCTGAAACTGCGTGCCGACCGTCTTTCTGATGTTTCCAGCGACTGCTTCATCGTATGCGAAACTTCACTTGAACATATCTATGTTCATATCAAGAACACAAATCCTGATTTAGTTATCATCGACTCCATACAGACTATTTCCACTGAAAACATAGAATCCTCTCCCGGAAGTATTGCCCAGGTAAGAGAATGTTCGGCATCGATTCTCCGTTTCGCAAAGGAAACACATACACCGGTCCTGCTCATCGGGCATATTAACAAGGAAGGCAGCATTGCAGGTCCAAAAGTGTTGGAGCATATTGTAGATACCGTTCTCCAATTTGAAGGAGATCAGCATTATATGTACCGCATTTTGCGAAGCATCAAAAACCGTTTCGGAAGTACCGCCGAACTGGGCATTTACGAAATGCGTCAGGACGGGTTACGCCAAGTCAGCAATCCTTCGGAACTGCTGTTAAGTCAGGATCATGAAGGCATGAGCGGAGTAGCTATTGCTTCGGCTATCGAAGGGGTACGCCCGTTCCTGATCGAGACACAGGCACTGGTAAGTTCCGCCGTTTATGGAAATCCCCAACGGTCGGCAACCGGATTCGATATACGAAGAATGAATATGCTGCTGGCTGTTCTTGAAAAGCGTGTCGGATTCAAGCTCGCACAGAAAGATGTATTTCTGAATATTGCCGGAGGATTGAAAGTGAACGATCCCGCTATCGACCTGGCAGTGATCAGCGCAATCCTATCTTCCAATATGGATGCCGCTATCGAACCGGAAGTTTGTATGGCGGGAGAAATAGGGCTGTCGGGAGAGATACGCCCCGTAAACCGAATAGAGCAACGCATCGGAGAAGCGGAAAAGTTAGGATTCAAACGATTCCTGCTTCCTAAATACAATCTGCAAGGGATTGATACCCAAAAACTAAAAATAGAATTAGTACCTGTCAGAAAGGTAGAAGAAGCATTCAGAGCACTCTTCGGATAAGTCCGGATGGGCAACCAGCTGTTGCCCGTTCACAAACTAACAGGTACACATCAAACAGTAGACTAATGACACAAGAATACCAACTCCGCATCCTCCCTGAAATCGCAGCAAACGAACAGCGACTGAAAGAATACATTTCGAAAGAAAAAGGTATCAATCTGCGCAATATCAACGCTACCCGAATACTGAAACGAAGTATTGATGCACGCCAGCGGACTATCTTCGTCAATTTAAAGGTGCGGGTATATATCAATGAGATGCCCAAAGAAGATGAATACGAACATACTATATATAATAATGTAGAGGGCAAACCTCAGATTATCGTAGTCGGTGCGGGTCCGGGCGGATTATTCGCTGCTTTACGCCTCATCGAACTCGGATTACGTCCGGTCATTGTGGAGCGGGGAAAAGATGTGCGCGAACGAAAGAAAGATCTGGCGCAGATCAGCAGAGAGCATACCGTAGACCCGGAATCGAACTATAGCTTTGGTGAAGGAGGTGCAGGAGCGTATTCGGATGGTAAACTTTATACCCGCAGCAAAAAAAGAGGAAATGTAGACAAGATACTGAATGTATTCTGCCAGCACGGAGCTTCTACTTCAATATTAGCCGACGCTCATCCTCATATCGGCACAGATAAGCTTCCGCGTGTGATTGAAAATATGCGGAATACAATCATCGGGTGTGGAGGAGAAGTACATTTCCAGACCAGAATGGACGCACTGATCATTGAAAACGATGAAATCAAAGGTATTGAAACGAATACAGGAAAAGTCTTTCTCGGTCCTGTAATACTGGCAACCGGACATTCTGCAAGGGATGTATATCGCTGGCTGGCTGCCAATGGCGTTACGATGGAAGCCAAAGGAATCGCTGTCGGTGTCCGGCTGGAACATCCGGCAACGCTGATTGACCAGATACAATACCACAATAAGAATGGACGGGGTAAATACCTTCCTGCTGCCGAATACAGTTTTGTAACACAGGCAGAAGGAAGAGGAGTATATAGTTTCTGCATGTGTCCCGGTGGCTTTATTGTCCCTGCCGCCAGTGGACCGGAACAGGTGGTAGTCAACGGTATGTCTCCCTCCAACCGTGGTTCCCGCTGGAGTAATTCGGGAATGGTAGTAGAGATTCAGCCGGAAGACTTAATGAATGGAGAATGGAAAATGGAAAATGGAGAATTGGCTGCGCAACAGAAAGAGCGGCTATTGGCCGTTAACCCATTGCTGAGCAGTTCCCAACTCTCGGCTCTCCATGCTCAACTTACTCCCCTTCACTTTCAGGAGGAGTTGGAACGTCAATGCTGGTTGCAGGGGGGCAGACGCCAGACGGCGCCGGCACAACGCATGCTGGACTTTACCCGCAAGAAGTTAAGTTACGATTTACCGGAATCTTCATACAGTCCGGGATTGATTTCTTCTCCACTCCATTTCTGGATGCCGGAGTTTATCAGTAAACGGTTAGCTCTCGGTTTTCAGCAGTTCGGGCGTAGCAGTCATGGCTTCCTTACAAATGAAGCGGTCATGATCGGTGTAGAGACTCGCACTTCCTCACCTGTCCGCATCGTACGAGATAAGGAGACGTTACAGCATGTGACTGTCCGCGGGTTATTCCCCTGCGGAGAAGGTGCGGGATATGCAGGTGGAATTGTCTCGGCAGGAGTAGATGGCGAACGATGTGCGGAAGCGGCAGCTAATTATATAAATCAATAATAAAAACTCTGTGATAAGATGAATAATAAACCCGAAATAGCGATTATTGAATCTAACACCCTTACTTGCCTTGGACTAAAAAGTATATTGGAAGAGATTATTCCAATGGCAACGATTCGTACCTTCCATAGTTTCAGTGAGCTGATAGATGATACCCCGGATATGTATGCTCATTATTTCATCTCAGCACAAATCTATGTTGAACACAATGCCTTCTTCCTTCCCCGAAAACGAAAAACAATTGTACTGGCCAGTGACAGTCCGCAATTCCAGTTGTCGGGCGTGCCGGTACTCAATATTTATGAGCCAGAAGAAAAGCTTGTGAAAAGTCTGCTGAAACTTCATCAACATGCACACCACAACGGTTATCCTGTGAAAGACATGCCCCCGATTGCCCTGCCGGAAGCACATCAGGAAATCTTATCTGCCCGCGAAATAGAAGTGCTTGTATTAATTACCAAAGGATTGATCAATAAAGAAATTGCTGACAAGTTGAACATCAGTCTGACTACTGTCATCACCCACAGAAAAAACATCACGGAAAAACTGGGAATCAAGTCGGTATCAGGATTGACTATCTATGCTGTAATGAATGGATACATAGAGGCTGACCGGATCTGATTTCTTAAAAAATCAGGCATAATCCTAATAAATGAGGATTGTCCGTCTTATATATTTGCCGTTACTTTGCACCAGACAAATTAACTGCGAATGAAAACAAAGAATATGATGATTGCCCTCGCACTCCTAACAACAGGGACAGCATGGGCTGAAGATTTACCTAAAGATTCTCTAAAAGTAGTGGACATCGAAGAAGTAGTAGTGATTGCTGCTCCAAAAGAGAATCGTAAACTACGCGAGTTACCAACTGCCACAACACTGTTGTCACAACAAGACATGCAGGCAAATCAGGTACAATCTGTGAAAAACCTAACAGGTATTGTTCCTAACCTCTTCATTCCGGATTATGGTTCGAAGCTGACTACTTCTATTTATATTCGCGGAATCGGTTCACGTATCAATACCCCATCCGTAGGACTTTACGTAGATAACATCCCTTATATCGACAAGTCAGCTTTCGACTTCAATTATGCCGATATTGAACGTATTGACATACTTCGCGGTCCGCAAGGCACCCTCTATGGACGTAACACAATGGGAGGCCTCATCAAAGTACATACAAAATCACCTTTTACTTATCAAGGTACTGATATCCGAATGGGAGCTGCGACCTATAATAATTACAATGTTTCATTGACACATTATCACCGCATATCCGATCGCTTCGCTTTCTCTACCGGAGGATTTTACGAACATGCAGGCGGTTTCTTCGAGAATATGACTCGGAATAATGAAAAAGTAGACAAAAGTAATGCCGGAGGCGGACGCTTCCGTGGTATCTATATGCCAACATCAAACCTAAAAATCGACATGACACTAAACTATGAATACGGTGACCAGGGCGGTTATCCTTATGAATACACAGGTGTCACTCAAGGAGAAGAGACACGTCCGGAATACATTGGTAAAATAGCCAATAACGAGCGCAGCGGTTATCGGCGGGGATTACTTAATTCGGGAATAAATATAGAATACCAAGCCAGAAACTTTATTCTCAGCGCTGTCACTGGTTATCAGAACCTGAATGACCGTATGTTCCTCGATCAGGATTTCACAGAAAAAGACATCTATACATTGGAACAAAAACAAAGAGCAAATACCATTTCAGAAGAAATCACTTTCAAATCAAAGCCGGGAAATAATTGGCAATGGGCCACTGGAGTTTCCGGGTTTTATCAATGGCTGCATACTACAGGACCTGTACAATTCGGACAGGAGGGAGTCAGATCCGTCATAGAAGATAATGCCAATGAGCAATTCGAAAATATCACAGCCGGTAATCCCAGAGCGCCCAAGATGCATATGAACATCAATAACCAAGGATTAGCTGTAGGAGGTAGTTTTGATACACCAATTTTGAATGGAGCCATCTTCCATCAGTCCACATTTAATAATTTATTTATTAAAGGACTATCTGCAACAGTTGGTTTGAGACTGGATTATGAAAAGCTAAAGATGGACTATAACTCAGTTTCCGATCCTCTTAACTTTGATTTCTCTATCACAATGCCCGGTGCCCCTAAACCCTTCCTTACTTGCGAAGGATTGGAAGGAAATGCATCTTTCATAGGGAAAGAATCTACAGATTACCTTCAGCTACTTCCTAAATTTGCCTTACAATATGAATGGACAAAAGGAAATAGTGTTTACACAACCGTATCCAAAGGATATCGTTCAGGAGGTTATAATATACAGATGTTCTCCGATTTGGCAAAGGGAGGCTTAATGAATTCAGCAATTGAGGCATTGGCAGCCGACCCCAAACTAAGTGCGATGGCAGCAACAATAGAGAGCCAAAAGAAAGAACTCCCCCAAGTGAGTAAAGCTACCCAATACAAACCCGAATACTCCTGGAACTACGAGCTAGGCAGTCACCTCACCTTATGGGAAGGAAAACTTTGGGCAGACCTCGCTGTGTTCTACATGGATACACGCGACCAGCAAATCTCTCAATTTGCGGCAAGCGGCCTAGGACGTATCACGATCAATGCCGGTAAAAGCCGTAGCTACGGTGCAGAAGCATCTCTCCGTGCCAGCCTGACAAACGAACTCAGCCTGAACGCAAGCTATGGATATACGTATGCCACCTTTACCGATTATATTGTCAATGAAGAAGATAAAGATGGCAACCTGACTGTGAAAGCAGACTATAACGGCAAATACGTCCCCTTCGTCCCCAAGCACACACTAAATATCGGAGGAGAATACGCCATCACCTGCAAGCCCCGTTCTATCTTTGACCGGGTAGTTTTCCAAGCAAACTATAACGCAGCCGGACGTATCTACTGGACCGAGCAGAACGATGTCAGCCAAGCCTTCTACGGTACCCTCAACTGGCGTGCAAACCTGGAAATAGGAGACGCAATGATCAGTTTCTGGGCACGTAACTTCCTGGATAAAGACTATGCAGCCTTCTACTTTGAGACGATGAACAAAGGATTCATGCAGAAAGGACGTCCCGCACAATTCGGCATAGATCTCCGTTGCCGGTTCTAAGGTCTGATAACCAAGTCAACTATTGATATACTCCTTTGGAGACATACCAGCACAGCGCTTAAAGAACTTCCCGAAGAAAGATTGATTCGAGAAGTTCAGCTGTTCGCTGATCTGCTGAATAGTCAGTCTGCCTGATTTTAATAACGTTTTGGCTTCCAGTATTACATAAGCATCGATCCATTCTCCTGCCAGTTGCTGACTGATCTTATAAATGACAGTAGAAAGGTACTTGGGAGAAATACACAACAAGTCCGCATAGAACTTCACACTCCGTTCCTTCCGGTAATGTTTTTCCACTTCACCAATAAAACGCTGAAAGATTTCCTCTTGACGTGTATGCGAATACTTTGACCGTGACTCTTCTTCCTTCAGCACTATAGGCAGCATTCTATAATACAATATCTGTACATAAGATTGCAGCATCGGAATTCTATAAGGATGGTCCAGCTCCTGCAAAGTCGCTTTAATGGAGTGATAGACCCCAACAAACGCCATTACTTCCTTTTCCTCTAAAACAAAGCAATGTCTACTCTGCAAACACTTATAAAAAGACATTACCTGAGTCGTCTTTTCGGTGACAGGCATAAAATTGGTCCGGGTAGCTATCATAAATCCCCGAAAGTCATTGCTAATAGAAAGTACCTCAAAAATCATCCCCGTGATTATAACACAAAACATGTCCGGACGCAGCGTGTATTCTTTCAAAGAAATCCGTACATGCAGCTCCCCTTGCAAACAAAACAGTACCATAGACATTCCCGCCTGAACAGGAAAATCGTTTTGAGGCAACTGCTCCAAAGGTTCGGAGAAAGGGATTTCCATATTATCCGATAACACTATCTCCCCTTTTATAAAAGAAACCATATCCATTTCTGTCAGATGAGAAATATCAAGCAAAAAGATATTATGACCCATATTTTACTAAATTATTAGAGAATTTGACAGCAAATGTAATCGATCCGAAACATAAAACGAGTATGATTCGACCTATTGACCAAAATGCTAGACCTTTTGACCTTGAGCCGATATTTAATCGGGAGGAAGTACGACCATATAGTACCGGGAAAGACGGAAGTACGACGAAATGAATCAAGACATGTAGTTCCAATCCCAGTTTCAACCGTTGGAACAAAGTGTTTCATGCCTTGAAACAAGATGTTTCATGCCTTGAAACAAAGTGTTTCGTACGGTGAAACAAAGTGTTTCAAGCATTTGAAACTGCTTGAAACAACTTATGTCCTGATTATTCGAAGCTACAAGCCTTGATAGGGGGACGATTCATCCCTTATCAAAGAGCAAGTATCCTTTGATAGGCAATACGTTCTGTTCCGTTTTTTACATAAATAATGCCGCAACGCTGAAAGCCGTGTTTCGCCAGAATATGCTGCATGACTTTATTATCGCGGTGTGTATCCACCCGGATATTTCCGGAGTGTTCAAAGCACCAGTTCAGACAGGCATCCGATACACCTTTCCTTTTGCCGCCGGTAGCCATCCGGTGAATGACTCCGTAGGGTTCATCATTGAGCCATTCACCTTCGTAGATATGCTGATAAGTAGGATCTTCGCCTAATATAAAGCAGAAAGTCCCAAGTATCTCTCCCTGCTCGTCCGTGCAGACAAAGCTATGGCCGTCTTCTATCTCCTGACGGATGAATGATTCGGACGGATAACCGTCAATCCATTGAGTTGCATTCCCATTGGCACGCATGAAAGCACGGGCATTATCATAAATCTCCATCACCAAAGGGAGATCTTTCAGTTCGGTAAGTCTGATTTCCATCATTCAGAAGTATTATTCGAAAATGAAACAAGATATAAAGAAAACTATTCATTAATTGCACCGCAATGGGGACAAACACCTTTTTCTTTCAGCTTCTCCCCGCAATGGCCGCAACGATATTTATAGCCGATATTCCGGCGTACTTTCTTCGCAAACACCCAGATAAAGAGCGCGAGGAACAAATAGCCGATATAAATATGCGTCATCAGAATAAAGAAGAAATAGCAGAAAATACAACTGGACATCAGCCCCAACAAATAAAAGACCGCAGCTGCGGGAGTCAACTGCCGGAACAGATCATCGAGTACTGCCAAAGTGACAACCAGAAACAACCAGATGCTCAGCAAAAAGACTGAAAGAATAAAAGGAACTTTAAAGGGGGATAAAGTGGGATTGAAATAGAAATGTTCCCACGTATCCGGTACAAAAACTTGCATGGATTCGTAAATCGTCGCACTGAAAGCCATCAGCAGACAGAGAAACAACGGATAGACACTGTCAATATCATTAAAGTAGACCAACTGCAACTGCTTCCGGCGGAAAGCACGAAACAGATAGACTCCGACAAACAACGCAAAGATGACCATGAAATAAGAAGCATGCGTATTGCTGAAAAAATGGATTGCCTGCGAAATGCTGTCCGTAGGTACAAACGATTCTTTCAGTTCTGCTTCACGTATCCATCCCTGCTCCTCTTGTGTGTGTGCCAGCTTCACCCAGACACTGTCCACACTGTCGGCAGGATGGATGGCAAACTCGGCAACAACCACCCGGTCTCCTTTATACAATGCAATGTATGTATCCTTTATGGGGAGACATTCCATCGTTACAGAATCGGTGATTACTTCCAGATTGGTATTCCATGTATAATGCCGGTCATAAAGATAGTTCAGAGAGTCTTTCGTCTTCTCCGACAACTCCTCGGAAGTAAGATCGGGGCGCCTATAATGACAGGATGAAAAAAGCAGCAAACTCAACAGCAACCCCACGACAGAACAGCACAAAACAGTACGGAGCTTTTCTCTGCCGAAAAGAAACTCCGTAAAATTCCGTATATCTCTGTCGGGGAATCGTTTCATTGTGCCGCTTTTACTTTCATTTGACAATTCTTACAATCAAATTCCAGACGAAAACGTTTGCCGTCATTTGACACCAGGTAATAGGGTTCTTTATAAGGTGAACGTACCCGTTGATGGATGGGACACCATCCCATACTGTAACGCAAACAATGTTTGCAGAACATCAGTACCGCATCTTCCACCGCTTCTTTTTCGTAAGCCGCTGCTACCTGTTGAACCCCATGCTCCTGATAGAAAGAGGCTGCACGAGTATTCATGACATTTCCCAGATAGGTTAGCGTCGTTTGTGGAAAAGCATGATTGGTTGACTTCCATACCGACAATTCCTGACGGTAATTGATTCGACGGGCAGTTATTAACCGGTCGATTGCCTGCCGGCGGAAATCGGCTAATACCGAAGCCGGCAGAAACCAGTTGTCGGTAAAAGAGATTTCTATTTCTTTTGCTTCGAAAGGCGTATTCCCCAATTTGGACAGTTGCGTTTTCAGGTTGTCCGTTTGTGGAGTCCGAGCCGGCTCTTTCTCACGTGGAAGGGTGATTGTGACGCTATTATCATCTTCGTCAGTCAATGTCAAAGAGAAACCGGAATGATGGTCGGCAAGCAACATTCGCACTGCGATTTTCCTTTCGGCAGACTTACGGGAAAGCACTCGTTCAAATTCCTGGTCGAAATTACGATATAATGTGGTACGAGGCTTGATGCGAGGCATTCCCTGTGGATATAGTTTGTTGCTGTCCACCCGGTTGATGCGGAATCCCTGTAAACGTCCCTGTTCGTCGATATAACAAACACCGTCTCCATTGTTAAAGGATTTAAGTCCCGCAACCGTCAGATAATTGCCGCGAATCTCCTTCACAGTCCCCATCTCCTCGCCCAATGACTTGGGAGTGTCGAAAGAGAAAATCTCTTTGTCACGTCCATGCAGGAAATAATGTGTGAATCCACGGCTGAAACTCTTATCCAGTTGCGGCTTAAACTCGAAATTGCACGTACCCGAAGAAGCCCTTACATATTCCGGACGACGGGCAAAGATGGCATCCAGCTTTTGACGATAAGCGGCCGTTACATTCTTCACGTAAGAAACGTCTTTCAGCCGCCCTTCTATCTTGAACGAGGAAGCTCCGGCATCCAGCAATTGCTCCAGTTCGTCACTTTGATTCATATCTTTCAGGGAAAGCAGATGTTTGTCTTTGACAATCACTTTCCCGTCCGCGTCTACCAGACTAAAAGGTAACCGGCAGAATTGCGCACATTCTCCCCGGTTGGCACTACGACCGAAACAGGCTTGGCTGACATAGCACTGCCCGCTATAGCTGACACAAAGTGCCCCATGTACGAATACCTCTAAAGGCACTTCCGGACAATTTTCGTGTATCTTTTTTATTTCACGCAACGATAGTTCCCGCGCCAGGACTACTTGCCGGAAACCCGCCTTCCAAAGGAATTTTACTTTTTCCGGTGTACGGTTGTCCATTTGTGTACTGGCATGAAGCGGTATCGGAGGAAGATTCAACTTCGTGATCCCCATGTCCTGCACAATCAGCGCGTCTACGCCAATCCGATAAAGTGCATGAATCATCTCCTCCGTCTCTTTCAACTCTTCTTCTTTCAGAATCGTATTGACCGTGACATAAATACGTGCATGATACAAATGGGCATGCTGCACCAATGCTTCAATATCTTCCAATGAGTTCACAGCCGCCGCACGGGCACCGAACTTCGGAGCACCGATATATACTGCATCTGCCCCATGATTGATAGCTTCAATGCCACATTCCAGATTTTTCGCCGGAGCGAGAAGTTCTATTTTACGCTGCTTTATCATTTAATATCGTTGATGTTGTAAGGTGTTTCCTGATAAACGAAGTAGTTCAGCCAATTGGAGAACAACAAATTGGCATGAGCACGCCAACGTACCAACGGGCCTTTTTCAGGATCATTGTCTATATAATAATTGCGGGGCATCTCTATCGGCAAGCCTTTATCGAGATCGCGACGGTATTCCGTGTCCAGTGTCAGCGGAGAATATTCGGAGTGTCCCGTGACAAAGAATTCACGACCGCCCCGTGCCATTGCCATATAGACACCGGCATCTTTCGATTCGGAAAGCAACGTCAATTCCGGAACTTTCAGAATGTCTTCCCTGCGTACTTCTGTATGACGGCTATGCGGCACATAGAAACAATCATCAAAACCACGGAAGATGGAGTGGAAAGGTTCCAATACCCGATGTTCAAAGATACCGAACATCTTCTCTTTCAACGGATATTTAGGAACTCCATAATGATGATACAATCCGGCCTGCGCAGCCCAGCATATATATAAGGTAGAAGTGACATGCGTACGTGCCCAATCAAAGATTTCCGTAATCTCATCCCAATAGGTCACCTCCTCGAAGTCCATCTGTTCTACAGGAGCTCCGGTGATAATCATACCATCATACTTCTCGTGACGCATCTGGTCGAAATCCGTATAGAACGTTTTCATGTGTTCTATCGGCGTATTCTTTGACGTGTGGCTCTTGATCTTCATAAATGAAATCTCCACCTGAAGAGGTGTATTGGAGAGTAAACGCACCAAGTCTGTTTCCGTTGTAATTTTCAACGGCATCAGATTCAGAATCACAATCCGTAGCGGACGAATATCCTGTTGCGTAGCGCGGGAAGTGTCGATCACAAAAATATTCTCTTCCTTCAAAAGCTCTATCGCAGGTAGTTTATCGGGTAAATTTAAAGGCATAATCGCTATATATTAGTAATTTGAGTGCAAAAATACGAAAAATATAGCAGATTATAGGGAGGTAGCTTATTTAGAAGACGTACAAATTAAGTCAATTTAAACATAGAAGCATAACAACCAATCAATAAAAGCCTTATTTTTGCCGGAGAAATTAGTACTAATAATTTAAATCTTAGAAAAATGGCTTACGTAATTAGTGACGATTGTATTGCTTGCGGAACTTGTATCGACGAGTGTCCGGTAGAAGCTATCTCTGAAGGTGATATCTATTCTATCAACCCAGATGTATGTACTGACTGTGGTACTTGTGCAGACGTTTGTCCGTCTGAAGCAATTCACCCGGCTGAATAATACAATCTACAAAAAGTATAGGCTGCTTTCCACGGAAGGCGGCCTTTTTTATTTTCCGGCACCGGATGATTTACGAAATAATTAAATAAACAGGGCGCGAATTACATAATGCAAATCGCGCCCTTATCTTTTTAAGCTATGAGTCTTATTTCAACTTAGCCAACGCTTCTTTAATACGGCGAATAGCTTCTACAATGTTTTCGTCACTTGTAGCATAGCTCATACGGATACATTCAGGAGCACCGAATGAAGTACCGCCTACACAAGCCACATGACCCACTTCGAGCAGATACATGGCTAAATCATCCGAATTGTTGATTTGTCGGTCACCCGCTGCTTTTCCAAAGAATGAATCACATTTTGGGAACAGGTAGAAAGCACCTTGTGGGTTGTTTACTTCAAATCCCGGTATTTCTTTAGCCAACTTTACAATCAGGTCACGACGGCGTTCGAATGCTTTACGCATTTCTTCCACCGGAGCTTGAGTTCCTGTGTATGCAGCTTCGGCGGCTTTCTGAGAAACAGAGCAAGGACCTGATGTGTACTGTCCTTGCAGTTTATTCACTGCTTTGACCAGCCATTCGGGACCGGCAATGAAACCGATTCTCCATCCGGTCATTGCATACGCCTTCGACACACCGTTCACGATAATCACACGGTCATGGATTTCAGGGAATTGGGCAATGCTTTCGTGCTTGCCGATGTAATTGATGTGCTCGTAGATTTCATCTGCTATCACATATACCTGAGGATGCTTTGCCAATACTGCTGCCAGACCGGCCAACTCTTCTTTGCTGTAAACAGAGCCTGTCGGATTAGACGGTGAACAAAGAATAATAGCTTTGGTCTTGGGGGTAATAGCTGTTTCGAGTTGAGCCGGAGTGATTTTAAAGTCTTGTTCGATACCGGCTGCTACAATCACAGGAGTACCGTCTGCCAGTTTTACCATTTCAGGATAACTTACCCAATAAGGAGCCGGAACGATAACCTCGTCACCGCTGTTGACTAAAGCCATGATGGTGTTGCAAACCGATTGCTTGGCTCCGTTGGCACAAGAAATTTGCGTTGCAGTATAGTCCAGTCCGTTTTCATTTTTCAGCTTGGCCACAATAGCATTGCGAAGTGCAGGATATCCCGGCACGGGAGAGTATCTTGAGAAGTTATCATCTACTGCTTTCTTCGCTGCTTCTTTGATATGGTCGGGGGTATTGAAATCCGGTTCACCCACGCTCAGGTTAATTACATCAACTCCTTGAGCTTTTAACTCACTACTTTTTTGTGACATTGCCAGCGTTGCTGATGGAGACAAACGATTCAGGCGGTCTGATAATTGGTTCATTGCTATTGTTTTTTATGTGTTTAAGTTTACTTGCTGCAAAATAAGTTATTATATCTCAATTATGAAAGTGAATCGGGCAAAATCATATTAAAAAAGATATGATTTTGCCCGATATGTAGAAATATTATTTGCTAAAGTGTAAAGTGTGCCCCATTCTGTCTTTTTTTGTTTTCAGATATCGTTCATTGTATTTATTGGGCGTTGTTTCGATGGGGATGTTTTCTACTACAGATAAGCCGTAGGATTCCAAACCGACTCGTTTTACGGGATTATTAGTGAGAAGACGCATTTTGGTGATGCCGATGCTGCGTAGTATTTCGGCTCCTACACCATAGTCGCGTTCGTCGGCCTGATGACCGAGACAGATATTGGCATCCACGGTGTCCATACCGTCTTCTTGCAGTTTATAAGCTTTCATCTTTTCCATCAGGCCGATTCCTCTTCCTTCCTGATTCAGATACACTACTGCTCCTTTGCCTTCTTTTTCTATCATTTGGAGAGCCTTGTGCAACTGCTCGCCGCAATCGCAACGCATGGAACCGAAAATATCACCGGTGGCGCATGAAGAGTGTACGCGTACCAATACCGGTTCTCCTTCTTTTATTTCGCCTTTAATGATGGCAATATGTTCCAAGCCGTTGCTTTTCTGACGGAAAGGAATCAGACGGAAGTGACCGTATTCGGTAGGCATGTCTACTTCTACACCTTTTTCTACCAGGGATTCACTTTTCAGGCGATAAGCAATGAGGTCACGGATGGCAATGATTTTCAGGTTAAACTTTCGGGCCTTTTCAATCAGCTGAGGCATACGAGCCATCGAGCCGTCTTCGTTCATTATCTCGATAAGGGCTGCAGCAGGCTGAAGTCCTGCCAGACGTGCCATGTCGACAGCCGCTTCAGTATGTCCCGCACGTCTCAATACACCTTTATTTTGTGCATACAAAGGATTGATATGTCCCGGACGTCCGAAAGTAGCGGAAGTTGAATTTGGGTCAGCCAATGCCTGAATCGTAGCGGCACGGTCATGAGCCGAGACGCCGGTTGTGCAGCCTTCCAATTTGTCGATGGTGACTGTGAAAGGAGTTCCTAATATAGAGGTATTGTTACTAACTTGTTTTTCAAGTTCCAACTCGGCGCAACGCTCCAATGTAATAGGGGCGCATAGCACACCGCGACCTTCTTTTAGCATGAAGTTCACTTTTTCGGGAGTTATCTTTTCGGCAGCGATAATGAAGTCACCTTCGTTTTCACGGTCTTCATCGTCTACTACAATGATAAATTTACCTTCACGGAAGTCTGCTATTGCTTCTTCAATGGTATTCAGTTTGAAATCTTCCATAGTCAAATTATAAATGATTCATTTTTTATTCTATCTTGAATTTCGCGGCTGGTCTTTATGATATTCTTCAAATCTTTGTCCAGTCTCAGGCGGAAGCGCCAGATACGGAAATAAAAGAATACACCTATTGGGAATATGAGACCTGCCGGCAAGTTCAGCCATCGGTTGTCGAACGGACTCTTGTGAGCCTTAGTAGACAGGATGGGGTATTTATTCATAAAGTTCAGCAATGTGCCGTCTTTACTATTCGAAAGTTCTTCTATGAGGTGCTCCATTTTCTCGCTGATTCTGGCAATTTTATCGTCATGTCCGCTATTGGTGAATATACGATAATAATTGGGAGCACCTGACAATTTATGTTCGGTGTCATATATCTGACATTCATTACACAAGTCATCGAGCCGGGCCAGGATATTCGGATAATCCGGGTCTTCTATGATAACTTCTTTTTTAAATACATGGCGTGACGGACGTAACCCCAACAGCATGCGGAAGAAGTTGATATATACTTCGGCATTGAACACCACAGAATCATTATTGGACTTGTAGGTGAAGAAAGCACCTAATGGTGCCAAAACCAGCGTACTCATCCATACTCCCAATACCATATCCATTTCACCACTTTTTGCCACACGCGTAGCACCGGAGTCAATGATATAATAGATTACGAAGATCAATACGGAAATAACCACCGGCATACCCAATCCGCCTTTTCGGATAATAGCTCCCAATGGTGCGCCGATGAAAAAGAAAATCATACAACTAAGTGAAAGAGTGATTTTCTTGTGCCAGTCTGCTTTGTGCTTGCGGATATTGTTGTCTACATCCGTGGTAGGGTAACTTTTCATGTTCCATTCCGAAGCAAGAGATTCAGCTCTCTCGGCAGCATTGCCCAGCGTTTTATCCTTTTCGGATAAAGTATACGAGCTGAATAAACTGTCTGCGTTAATAATGGTCATGTGGCTTTCTATCATTTTGACAGAGTCCTTCTTGGTCAAATCAATGTCTCGGTAAGCAGACGATTTAATTTCCGAATAGAGGCTTCGTCCGATACTGTCTCCCCGAAAAGTCAAAGAGTCAATAGAATGACTGATTTCTACCATGTTTTTGCTGTCCGAACGGTCGCTAAGGAAACTTCCGTCAACCATGTTGAAACCTCCGTCGAATTCAATAATAGTATGTTTTTCTCTGAAAGTTTCGCGTCGGTAGGGAACATTATTCGAAGAAATGCTTTGCGATTTCAAATTCTCAAACTGTTCACCATTATATAAATGAAGATAAAGATGCTGTTTGTCGGCAGTCATCTCCATCTTGCCTTCTGAAGCCCAAATGATATGTGCATTCTCAAATCCATCGGAGAAGTTGTAGATGAGTATATCTTTCAGCATTCCTGTTTTGCGGTCTTTCTGCTTTACATATATATTATATCCTTCGATTTCATCATAAAAGACTCCTTCCGGGATGTCAAGTTCTGGTGAAGTCTGCTTCATGGATACCAATAATGTCCACAATTTCATCTGGGCTTTTGGCGCAACTACATTCTGAAAGTAGAAAGAGATACAACTGAGAAACAGACAGAAAAATACGAGGGGACGGATAATTCGCAGCAGAGGGATACCTGCTGCTTTCATAGATAGCAATTCATAGCGTTCTCCGAAATTGCCGAATGTCATCAGTGCAGCCAACAGGATGGCTAAGGGTAATGACAAGGGTATCAATGTAAGGGCCGAGTAAAAAAAGAACTGAGCCAATACACTCATCTCCAGACCTTTTCCCACCAATTCATCTACATATCGCCATAAGAACTGCATCATGAAGATGAAGAGACAAATGAAAAAAGTTCCAATAAAGAGCATCAAAAAGCTCTTAAGGATAAATATATCTAATTTTTTTATGCGTAGCATTATTCCATTTTGTGCAACTATCAAGGTACAAAATTAGCATAAAAAATGGAGAGCAGAGTTATGTTTTGAATATTTTTAAAGAATTACAGTCCACTTACTCGTTTCAACTTTTCTATTTCAGAGTCCCACAGCTCTTTAACGTCCTCTTTTTCATCGGGTTCTGCCCAATCTGTAACTTCCAGCATATAGTCTCCGGTCAGTTCGTTATATACCATTTTCAGTTCGAAGTAAGCTTTCGGCTCTTCATCATCCAGCCAATGAAACCGTATGAAACTGTTCGTTCTGAAGTTTATTACTTCTGCTTCGCGACTTTCCGTTTTACCCCATTTGAAGGTGAATACTTTATCTTTGAATGTTATTTTATCTGCAAACCAAGTCTCTAAGCCTGATGGGGTGCTTATTATGGACCAGACGACATTACCGGAGCCGGCTTTCAACATGTATTCTAAACGAATTTTTTCTTTTCCCATAGGTGTTAGCTTATTTAAAGTTTCTGCAGGCAAAATAAACCAAATTTTCTATATTCACATAATAAATACATTGTTTTTTTGCTTTTTAATTGTCTGAAATGTAGTATTTATTGAGATAAAAAACATTATTATGAAGAAAAAGTTTAGAATAGGCTTGTGAAATTCAAAATTAAGCTCTATCTTTGCACCCGCAAATCAGAAATGATGGCGGGATAGCTCAGCTGGTTAGAGCGCATGATTCATAATCATGAG
>ENA-OPCO01000647-OPCO01000647.1-human-gut-metagenome-genome-assembly--contig:-NODE-647-length-25018-cov-2.847775_pt1 | contig 25018 bp, 20 predicted proteins | sample MGYA00241562_ERZ501475 | MGnify/ENA primary metagenome ERZ501475 (study PRJEB25962, sample SAMEA2042627) | human gut metagenome | biome: human gut; feature: human-associated habitat; material: faeces... | reverse complement strand
AATACAACTAAAGATCCAGACCTTGTATATACAAACAGTATTCTGGATTATCTTAATAAGCACAATGTAAGCTGTATATATAATCCTGACTCGGCAGATGTAGAACATACTGATTATTGTTATACGAATGCTGATGTTGTGCCAGATGATACAGAATGCATAATTGTTCTTGGTGGGGATGGTACGCTTATACAGGCGGCAAGAGACCTTAATTCTAAGAATATACCTCTTCTTGGTGTTAACATAGGAACGCTGGGGTATCTTACTGATACAGATATGAACACAGTGTATGATACCCTTGAAAGCCTTATTAATGACTGTTATGAGATAGATACAAGGATGATGCTTGATGGAAAGATATACCGTGATGACGAGCTTATATATGAAGATGTAGCACTTAATGATGTAGTTCTTAGCAGAAGGGGAATATTAAGGGTTATAGATTTTGATATATATGTCAATGGAGAATATCTTAATTCGTTCGCGGCAGACGGAGTTATAGTATCTACGCCGACAGGTTCTACAGCTTATTCTTTATCGGCAGGCGGACCAATTGTCCAGCCGAATGCACATCTTATAATGATTACACCAATATGTGCACATACACTTACTCAGAGAAGCATAATATTTGAACAGAATGATGAGATTGTAATACAGATGAATGATAATAAGAAATTATCAGAAGAAAGAGTAGCTACATATGATGGAGAAAGCTATTGTAATGTCATAACAGGGGACAGAGTTGTTATTACCCGTTCTGATAAGACAGCACGGCTTATAAAGACAAGCAGAATTTCTTTCCTTGAAAGGATAAGGAATAAAATGTAGCCGGAATAGGAGAAGAAAAGTGAAATCAGACAGACATAAAAAAATATTAGAACTTATAGCTGATAATAATATAGGAACTCAGGAAGAGCTTGCTGATGCACTTAATAAAGCAGGGTATAATGTAACTCAGGCGACTGTTTCAAGGGATATAAGAGCACTTAATCTTACCAAGGTCACAATTGACGGGGTTAATCAGAAGTATACAACTCTTTCACATAGCAGTCCTGTACCTAATGACAAATATATAAGAGTGCTAAAGGAAGGCTATCTTTCTATGGATATGGCACAGAATATTCTTGTTATAAGGACTGTTCCGGGTATGGCAATGGCGGTGTGTGCGGCACTGGATGCACTTAAGCTTGATGAGATAGTTGGTTCTATTGCAGGTGATGACACTATTATGTGTGCTGTAAGGACTGTTAAGGATACTGTAAATGTTTCTAATAAACTTAAGAAACTTATAAAGGCATAGTATTATAAAGATATAGTATCAGAGGAGGAATATGTTATCTAATTTACATGTTAAGAATCTTGCACTTATAGAAGAAGAAAATATTGATTTTGAAGAGGGGCTTAATATTCTGTCAGGAGAGACAGGTGCAGGTAAGTCTATTATATTGGGTTCTATTAATGCGGCACTAGGTGCCAAGACATCGCCTGATTTTATAAGAACAGGTGCAGAATATGGACTTTCAGAACTGCTTTTTAATATTGAAGATGATAATGTAATTGAACGCATAAAAGAGCTTGGAGTTATAGATATTGAGAATGGTGAACTGCTTATTTCAAGAAAGATAACACCAACACGTTCGCAGATAAAGGTTAATGGACAGAATTTTACGGCGGCACAGACACAGAAGCTTGCACGCTATCTTATAGATGTTCATGGACAGCACGATAACCAGATACTTATGGATGATGCTAATCATCTGACGGTTGTAGATACATTCTGTGCTGATGAAATAGCTGAATTAAGAGAGGCTATGGAAGAGGCATATAAAGATATGGTTAAAGCAAAGAAAGCGTTAGAACTTATTGATAAGGATAAAGATGAACTTCAAAAAGAGATAGCATTTCTTGAGTATGAAGCTAATGAGATACAGACGGCCGATATACAGCCAGATGAAGATGAGGAGCTTGAAGCAAGATATCATAAGCTTAATAATTACCAGAAGATTACTAATGAGCTTTCGTATGCAGATATGCTTTTGAATTCAGGTAATGATAATATAAGTGATATGATAGGAACTGCATTAAAGTCACTTATAACAGCAAGTGAATATGATGATGTATTGAAAGAGTGCTGTGATACTTTGTCTGATGCTGAAGGACTTATTCGTGATGCCGGACACAGTATCAGTTCATATATAGAGAACTCTGAATATGATCCAAGAGAGTTTAGCGAACTACAGGAAAGACTTGATCTTATTAATAATCTTAAGAACAAATATGGAAGTTCAATAGAGGCTATTAATGATACCTTAAAGGCTATTAATGCGAAGCTTGCAGATTATTACAATTTTGATGAGCTTATAAGCAGAAGGAAAAAAGAGTATGAAGAAGCATGCTGTAAGGCGTGGGATATAGCCCAAAAGCTAAGTTCCATAAGACAGCAGGCAGCAGTAAAGCTTGCAGAGCAATTCATAGCTTCTTTAAAGAATCTTAACTTTTTAGATGTAAAGTTCAGAATAGATTTTGCTAAAGAAACATCTTTATCTTCAAAGGGCTGTGATAATGTAAGATTTATGATATCAACGAACCCTGGTGAGAATTTAAAGCCATTATCAAAGATTGCTTCGGGTGGTGAACTTTCAAGAATTATGCTTGCCATAAAGACAGTTATGTCAGAAGATGCAGATAAGACACTTATATTTGATGAGATTGATGCAGGTATAAGTGGTAAGACGGCTTCAAAGGTATCTAATCAGCTTGCAAGGCTTTCGTTATCGCATCAGATAATATGTATAACACATCTGCCACAGATTGCGGCTATGGCAGATGCCCATTACATAATAGAAAAGAGTGTACACGATAATAAGACCTACAGTAATATCCAGAGGGTCGCAGGAGATGATAGTCTTAATGAAATTGCCAGAATGTTATCCGGTGAGACACTTACAGACTCTGTGCTTGAGAATGCCAAAGAATTAAAGATTATGGCTGATAAAGTGAAATCAGAGTTGTGATTTTTAGATATAGTTATTATAATAATTATATCTGGAACAGTAAAAGCACTCTGAAAAATTAACGGCTGGTATGTATATACCAGCTGTTAATTTTATGAAGCATTAAGCATATTTTCTATATATATGCCATATCCGCTTCTTGAGTCATCAATAAGAACGTGTGTTACAGCACCGATTATCTTTCCGTCCTGAATAATAGGACAGCCAGACATACCTTGTACAATTCCATTAGTCATATCAAGAAGTTCTTCAGAGGTAACAACAAAACTGATATTTTTGGAATCGTTATTGTTAAGCTGTGTAATTTTAATTTCGTAGTCATCATATTTATTATTCCTGTAAAATCTTACATATGCTTTACCCTTGTGGACACTGTATCTGTAACCGACACTCATAAGTGAAAGAGAATGCTTCTTTACAATAGAGTTGTCGATTGTTCCATATATTCCGTAAGAGCTGTTCTTGTCAATTGTTCCTATCGGGGTACTGTTCTTGTAGTCTATAATTCCCTGCAATTCTCCAGGAGTGCCATTCTGTCCTTTTATTATTGATAGAATTCTTGTGTTATATAATCTGCCATATTTAATATTAAGGGCTTTGCCGGTGGTATTATCAGTTATCGGGTGACCAAGTGCAGCGTAGTTATAATCTGTATCAATATAAGTTATTGTTCCTATACCCTGTGCATCATCTTTTACCCACAGACCCAGCTTATATTCACTGTTTTTATCCTCAACAGGGGTTACAGTTACATTTATTATTTCATCATTACGCAGTAATTCTATATTAAGCTTCTCGCCAGCACATTCATTTACCTTGCAAGATAACTGCTTCTTGGAATTGATTTCTTCATCATTGATTTTTAAAATGTAATCGCCTTTGGCAATAATATTTTCGCAGGGGGTTATTGTACCACTTGATTTGCTCTCGATAGAATCGGTCTTTACTACAAGTATTCCGCTGCTTTTCAGATATAAGCCAGCCTGAAAGCCGCAGGGATAGACGTATTTTTCATCAACTACATTGACATTTACTGTCTTTAAAAATAAGAAGCCGAACAGATGAAGATCGATGTGGTAACTTCCAGGACTGCCGGTTATAAAAGTAACCTCTCGGCTGAAATCAGCATTTGCAAGACTGTTATTAGTACCATTCTGCGTGTTGTGAACACTTCCGGTAACGGGGAGTGACAGATTGATACTTGTATCGCTTTGCTCAGTTATATATATCTGTTCAGGAAAATGCTTATTAACATAGTTTACATAAGATGTAATAAGAATAAATAAAAGTGTTATTATTCCTGACCAGTAAATATACTTATTTAATAATTTATTAGAAAATGTATTTTTATTAATAAGCATGGTTTTCCTCCTTTAAAATTTATTTGAAATTTATCTGATGATATTATTATCTGGAATAATGAAGCTAAATAAAAAGGTTTATAATGCCAATATATTTATGTGATTTAATTTTATTTGTCGAATTATGTCGATAGTTGCGATGTGTTTTCGTTGTAAAATTACATTTTTAAATATATAATAATAAATATATTCATTATGCGGTGCTGAAAGATAGGTTCTTTTGGCGGAAAGCATATTTATATATTATTATATGACGAGGGGAAGAATTGCTTATGAATCCATTGAAAATTGTAATTGCGGATGATAACAAGAGAATGGTAGAAGTAATCAAAGAGGTTATTAATGGAGAGCCGCAGTTAGATGTTGTAGGTACAGCAACGAATGGCGAGGATACAGTTGATGTCATTAAAAAGACACAGCCTGATATTGTACTTCTTGATATTATTATGCCGCAGATTGACGGACTAACTGTTATGCAGAGGATAAGGGAGGATAATGATTGTGTTAATCCTGCATTTATTGTTATTAGTGCAGTTGGAAGGGAAGCAGTGACAGAGGATGCTTTCAATATGGGAGCTACATATTATGTTATGAAACCATTTGATAATAATATGCTGATTGACCGCATTAAATATATTGGAGGAATTATTAATATAAAGCCTGTCAATATAAAAAAATCGGTTAACGACAGTATTCCTCATAACAAACATATCCTTGAGAATGAGATTACAGGAATGATACACGAGATTGGTGTTCCAGCACATATAAAGGGTTATCAGTATCTGAGAGAGTCTATAACACTTGCGGTTAATGATCCGGATATAATAAATAGTATTACCAAAGTCCTTTATCCAACTATAGCCAAAAAGTTTGACACAACACCAAGCCGTGTTGAAAGAGCTATAAGACACGCTATTGAAGTTGCATGGAACAGAGGTAATCCGGATATTCTTAACGATTTGTTCGGATATACAATCAGCAATGGCAAAGGCAAGCCGACTAATTCAGAATTCATAGCACTTATATCAGATAATATAAGGCTTCATCAGACAGCAGTTTGATGGTTTTTTAGGAATTATACTGACAGTTTATCAGCTTTTTTGCGGTTTTTTCTTGCTATATTGAACTTTGTATATTATAATATTAACGTATTTGTAAAAATGTTTTAACAAAATTGTAATATTTAGGAGTTTTATATATGCGTAAAAGAGTATTCAAAACGTTTGCTGCAGCAGCATTGGCAACAACTATTGCGGGAACAACAATTATAGGTTCAACAGCATTTGCTGACGAAATCAGTACACTTACACAGCAGAAGCAGGATAAACAGAATGAACTTGATCAGCTGCAGCAGCAGGCTGCCTATCTTCTTACAGAGATGAGTTCTTTAGAACAGGATATGGCAGATCTCTCAGATAAGATTGACCAGACTAACGCTGATCTTGAAGCTGCACAACAGTTACAGCAGAAACAGTTTGATGATACTAAATTAAGAATTAAATATATGTATGAAGACCAGTCAACATCAATTTCAGATGTATTCCTTACAGCATCTGATATGAGTGATGTTATTAATAAGGCAAGTTATATGCAGCAGGTATATGACTATGATCGTAACAAGCTTGAAGAGATGGCTGCAACAGCAGCATCTATCGCTGAATATAAAAGTGATTTAGAGACTAAGCAGGCAGCTCTTAATGACAAGCAGAAGGAGCTTACTAACAAGCAGGCTACACTTTATACAGCAATTGATGCTGCACAGAGTGATATCAGCAACTTTGACGAATTATTAGCAGAAGCTAATGAAAAAGCTGCTAAGGCATTAGAACAGAAAAGACAGGCAGAAGCAGCAAGAGCAGCTGCAACAAGCGGTCAGACAACAACTAAGACAAAAGTTACATCAATACCTACATCAGCTAATAATGATTCATCAGTTGCATCTAACATTGTTTCAATAGCTTACAGATATGTTGGTGTTCCTTATAGAAGTGGTGGAGCTTCACCAAGTGGATTTGACTGTTCAGGTCTTGTATCATATGTACTTGCACAGGCAGGTATATCTGGTGTTGCCCGTTCATCAAGTTCACAGGCATATGGAGGCGTTGCTGTATCAGGTGGCATAAGTGCCGCACAGCCAGGTGATGTAATATGTTACCCGGGACACGTTGGTATCTACATCGGCGGAGGACAGATGATACATGCTTCTGTACCTGGTGATTATGTAAAGGTTTCTTCAGTTAATATCGGAATGCAGATAATTGGTGTAAGAAGATACTGGTAATTGATATATTTTGAAAAATATGTTTTAATATAGTTATTACATTGATTATATTTATACATTTAGTTACATAGATGTATAGAAAGGGGATTATATGAAGAATGTTTTATTTATTGCATCAGAAGCAGTACCTTTCATTAAAACAGGAGGTTTAGCTGACGTTGTTGGTTCGCTTCCTAAGTATTTTAATAAGGATGAATTTGATGTTCGTGTTATGATTCCAAAGTATACATGTATTCCTTGGGAGTACAGAGAGAAGATGGTATACAAGACTCATTTCTATATTGATTTAGCTTGGCGTACACAGTACGTTGGCGTATTTGAAATGGAGTATGATGGAGTTACATTCTATTTTATTGATAATGAATTCTATTTTGGAGGACCAAAGCCTTATAGCTGGATACACGAAGATATTGAGAAATTTGCATTCTTTAGCAAAGCTGCTTTGTCAGCAATACCTGTTATTGGTTTTAAGCCAGACATAATACATTGCAATGACTGGCAGACAGGACTTATTCCGGTATATTTACACGAGCGTTTTGCACTTGGGGATTTCTACAATGGTGTAAAGTCAATAATGACTATACATAACCTTAAGTTCCAGGGTATATGGGATCTTAAGAAGGTAAAGGATATTACCGGATTAGATGACAGCTATTTTACATCAGATAAGCTTGAAGCATATAAAGATGCTAATTATCTTAAGGGTGGCATAGTATACGCTGACAGGGTAACTACTGTTAGCGAGACATATGCAGAGGAGATTAAGACACCTTTCTATGGTGAGAATCTTGATGGTCTTATGAATGCAAGAGCTAATGTTCTTAGTGGTATTGTTAATGGCATAGATTACGAAGTATATAATCCTATGACAGATAAATCTCTTGCGGCTAACTATAATCAGATTACTTTCCGTAAAGAAAAGTGGAAGAATAAAGTTGCTCTCCAGAAAGAACTGGGACTTGCACAGGATAAGAGCAAGTTTATGATAGGTATAGTATCAAGACTTACAGACCAGAAGGGTCTCGATTTAATTGCTTATGTTATGGACGAGTTATGTGCAGAAGATGTACAGCTTGTAGTTCTTGGAACTGGTGAAGAGAAATATGAGAATATGTTCAGACATTTTGACTGGAAATATAATGACAGAGTATCTGCTAATATTTACTATTCAGAGGAGATGTCACACAAGATATATGCAGCTTGTGATGCATTCCTTATGCCTTCATTGTTTGAGCCTTGTGGACTCAGCCAGCTTATGTCTTTAAGATATGGTACAGTGCCTATCGTTAGAGAGACAGGTGGTCTTAAGGATACAGTTGAGCCATATAATGAATATGAGAGTACAGGAACAGGCTTCTCATTTGCTAACTACAATGCCCACGAAATGCTTGGGATTATTAATTATGCTAAGAGCGTATACTATAACCACAAGAGAGAGTGGAACAAGATAGTTGACAGAGGAATGAAAGCAGATTTCTCTTGGAAGAGTTCAGCTAAGAAGTATGAGGAATTATATAATTCTTTGTTCTAGGGTATAATGAGCACAAGAGTGCTCATCTTAAAAGTTCCTTGCGGAACTTTATATGTGCAGAAAAGCTGCACGAGAATTAGGATATAATATGACTACTTCGTAGTCACTTAGAAGTTCCTTACGGAACTTTACATGTGCAGAAAAACTGCACGAGAATTATGATATAATATGACTACTTCGTAGTCACTAAGAAGTTTCTTCGAAACTTCGGATGCGTTGAAGAACAACGCAGAAAATAGGATATAATATGACTACTTCGTAGTCACTAAGAAGTTTCTTCGGAACTTCGGATGCGTTGAAGAACAATGCAGGGCATATGGTATAATGAGCACAAGAATTATAAAATATAGTGCTGTGTGTTATGTAATTGAATATTGTTATTTACCTGCCAGACTGATGTATGTTGGTCTGGCATTTTTTTAACAGTAAAAGAAACTTTCTACTTGCCTTTTTAATTATGTTATGGTATTATTTTATTGTTATGCGGAAGTGGCGGAATGGCAGACGCAGCAGACTCAAAATCTGCCGGTGGTGACATCGTGTGGGTTCAAGTCCCATCTTCCGCATTAATAGATTAAGGAAGTCTTTGTATAAAGGCTTCCTTTTTGTGATTTTTGGTGTAAGATATGGCTAGAATCGTTCTGTATCAATTTCCAGACAGCGTTTTAGCCTTTTATACATTCCCTGCTTGGTCATTCCAAGCTTGGCGGCTGCCTGCTCTGCACCCAGTGTATTAATCATTTCCCTGACTTCTTTAACGGAAAGATTATAATAATTGCTTGTGCGGCCTGCATTTCTTGTTTTCCATTTTTTGAGCTTTTCTTCATCGTAGGATAATACAAGCTGGTTTCTATCGAACTTATTTTTTATCTCTGCTTTGCCGCCAAAGAGACTTAACAGGTTGTTTAATGTCTTTACCTGTTCCTCATCCTCGGCAGTCTTATTTATATCAAATATCAATACATTTAAGTCGTACATAATAACCTCCATAAGTAAACTAATTAATTATTTGTCTAAAGTATAACATATAGACTATGTAATAGAAATGGCTTATATACAATTTGGCATTTACTTATAGATTGCTTGTTATATGTTTATATATAGTTGTCTGTGTATTTATATTATTTGTTATGCTTATATATTGTTTGTTGTATTTTTATATATTAATGCTGTGTGAAAAGCGAAAAGTGGTTTGTTGTTTTTAAATAAAAACTTAATAATACTTTTATTTTTTTTATAAATGGACTATAATGCTTTAACAATAAACATTGAGGCTATGTTTATCAAATAAATAATCATTAGTATGAACAGGAGGAATTTATTATGTTGCCATTATGGCTTTGTATCCCTTTCGCAGGATTACTTTTATGTATTGCAATTATGCCACTTGTGAAAGCTGAATGGTGGGAAAGTCATCAGATACACGCAGTTATATTCTGGTCACTTTTATTTATCATTCCATATGCGGTAACAAAAGGTGCATCAACAGCAGCGGAAACGGTGCTTGAATGTATAATTAACGATTATCTTAGTTTTATTATTTTATTATTTGGTTTATTCTGTGTTACAGGTAATATATCTGTTGACGGTGATTTAGTTGGTTCACCAAGAGTGAATACAATTACATTATTAATAGGAACATTTCTTTCCAGCCTTATAGGAACAACTGGTGCGAGTATGTTATTGGTTCGTCCGCTTATTAAGATGAACTCCTGGAGACATAGAAGAAGTCATATTATGATATTCTTTATATTCCTTATCTCTAATATGGGTGGCTGTCTTACACCAATTGGTGATCCACCACTTCTTATGGGATTTATGAGAGGGGTTCCGTTTACATGGAGTTTACATCTGCTTCCAGTATTATGCTTTAACCTTGTAATTCTGCTTCCAATATTCTATATGATTGACAGACATAATTATAGACTTGATATTGCTGAGGGTAGTGTGCCTGATATAAGTAAGGAATCAACAGAATTAAAGCTTCAGGGTGCTCACAATATTATATTTATAGTAACAATCGTAATTGCCGTTGTACTCAGTGGTACACTTACTAATGTTCCAGCATTTATTGGAACCAACGGAGAGCTTAAGGGCTTACATATTGGAGAAGTAACATTCTCATTTGTTACAATGATAGAGATTGCAATAATTCTTTTATCAGCGTTATTGTCATTTAAGACAACACCATCTGAGATTAGAACCAAGAACCATTTCAACTGGGGTGCAATTCAGGAAGTAGCTGTACTTTTTATAGGTATATTTATTACAATGCAGCCAGCTCTGATGATTCTTAAGGCTGTTGGTCCAACACTTGGAATTAACAAGGCATGGCAGATGTTCTGGACAACAGGTGCACTTTCAAGTTTCCTTGATAATACACCAACATACCTTGTATTCTTTACCACTGCTGGTACATTAGGATTTACAAATGGTATTACAACAAGTGCAGGTATTATAACTGTGAAGCTTCTTACTGCTATATCTTGTGGTGCGGTATTTATGGGAGCTGGTACATATATCGGTAATGCACCTAATTTTATGGTTAAATCCATTGCAGACGAGAATGGTGTCAGAATGCCTGGTTTCTTCGGATATATGCTTTGGTCTATAGGTATTTTAGTTCCTGTGTTTATACTTGACACATTAATATTCTTTTTATAGGAGGAAGGCAATATGAGCGATAATAATGTTAATAATATTGATAATAGTATCAATAATGAGAATAAGTCATCAAATGATGATGCTAAGACAATTGCCTACAATCTTGCTAAGAAGATATATGAACTTGATAGCAATGTATATGAGAGTGTAGGTTCAGAACTTGGACGAGTATTTATAGGTGATGCGGACAAATGTCTTGATAAGCTTAGTGCACTTATATATACTAACCCACACGGATATCTGTTAAGAAGTGAAGTTGCTCTTGTAGGAAATATGGCAAGAACAATTAAGGATAAGGAAGCTAAGTCTAAGTTTATGCGTCAGTATAATGACATATTAAACGAGATAGCAGAACTTCCTCACGGATTTGGTTCAGTTGATATACTTGATACATCAATCAGTGAGTTAAATGTATCTAATTTCCACAGAAATAACAACGATAACAGAATGATAATATGTATAAGCCGTACAGAGGGAAGTGCTGGTACTGATATCGGATTTGCACTTGCTGATAAGTTAAGGCTTAACTATTATGATGCTGAGATTTTCAAGGATCTTGTTATCCGTAAAGATGCAGAAAAAGATGCAAGATGGAAGAGCAAGAAGATTGACTTAAGCCACGAAATGATTAATCCAGAAAAGGCAAGACGTTTCAGCCGTAACCATGGACTTCCAGCTAATGATGCGGCATTCTTTAATGAATCAGAAATTCTTAGGGAACTTGCTGAGAAAGAGGACTTTATTGTTATCGGACGTTGTGCTGACGTTATTCTTAAGAATAACAATATACCTCACGTCAGTGTATTTATTACTGCACCTGTACAGCAGAGAGCAAGACGAATTATGGAACTTGAGAAAATTCCATATTCTAAGGCATTAAAGAGGTTGGTTAAATTGGATAAAAAGCGAGAACGTTACTATAAATTCTACACCAATAATATATGGGGGCAGGCATACAACTATGATTTATGTATTAACAGTGCAAGCTATGGTATAGATGAAGCTGTCAACCTCATATTAAGAGTTATTAACAGGGATAAATAAATATCCGTTAAATGTAACAACCTGAAATTAGTAATGTATTTTTTAATAATGCACAGACTTTTAATGGAAAGTCTGTGCATTTTCTGCTATAATGTGCGTAAGCAATGAGCCGTGCCAGTCTGAAGCCTGAGGAAGAACTGTGCTTGCACAAAGTTCTTCTTTGGGCTTTAGACTGATAGGGCGAATGCCCGACAGTTCTGGAAAGCAAAGCTTTCCAGAACCTGCACGGCGTACTAAAATACCCCAATGGTTTTTAGTCTGAATTAAGAAAACTAAATTCGGATACCCCACCAGAAGAGTGCTTACAGCGCGATTTCGTCCGTCCGACAAACTATTGGCTCAGTGAGGCATATTATGGATAATTGCAAGCAAATTCAGAAAATGATTAAAGATTATGACAAAGGCAATCTTTCATTAAAGCAGGAAGAACAATTCATACAGCATATCCTTAACTGTGAGGACTGCAAAGAAGAACTGGAGATATATTATATTGTGTCATACGGACTTGATGAAGACAATATATCAAAAAATACCCCTCCAGCTATCAAAGCCTGCATAGACAGCTATGATTTTAAGACATTAGTTGACTTGAAATTATCTCTAAGCATAGATAAATGCAATGCAATAAGAGAATGGAATCATAATATAACAATATTGAATATTATGATAGAAGTAATTATGCTTCTGACTTTTATTATTTGTATAATAATCAGATATTATTAAAAGCTGGAATGTTGTAATACGGCATTTTATATCCTGTTATTTGCAGGACTTCCAGCTGGAATGGAGATTTAGAATGAGTAAATTGCTGCTTATAGATGGGCACAGTATATTAAACAGGGCATTCTACGGAGTGCCTGATTTAACTAACAGCGAAGGAATACATACTAATGCAATGTATGGATTCCTTAATATTATGTTTAAATTTATAGATGAGGAAAAGCCTGATTATGTTACAGTTGCATTTGATCTTAGTGCACCAACTTTCAGACATAAAGTATATGATGGTTACAAAGGCACAAGAAAGCCGATGCTTCCTGAGTTAAGACAGCAGGTTCCGCTTATGAAGGAACTACTTACAGCTATGAATATAACTATAGTAGAAAAAGAAGGCTTTGAGGCAGATGATATTCTAGGAACAATAGCCAAGAACTCGCAGAAGCAGGGAATTGACGTGTCTATTGTATCTGGTGACAGGGATTTGTTGCAGCTTGCAGATACTAATATCAAAATCCGTATACCAAAGACTAAAAAGGGAGTTACAGAGGTTGAAGATTATTATCCAGAAGATGTAAAAGAACTTTATGGCGTAACACCTGCGGAATTCATAGAGATGAAGGCACTTATGGGTGACAGCTCTGATAATATACCTGGTGCACCGGGAATAGGCCCTAAGACAGCCTCAGCTTTAATAATAAAGTATCATAATATAGATAATATTATTGATAATATATCAGAATTAAAGCCGCCAAAGGCTAAGAAATCAATAGAAGAAAATATTGAGCAGATTAAATTAAGCCGTTATTTATCAGAGATTAAGATAGATGTTGATGTCGATTATGACATTAATAATGCGGATATTAATGATATGTTTAATCAGGAGTCATATAAGCTTTTTAAGCGTTACGATTTCAAGAATATGCTTAAAAGATGTGACAATGGTACACAGTCAGAGCCTGAATGTTGTAAACATTTTAATAAGGTGGAGGATTTTGCCAAAGCCGAGGAAGTGTTTGAAACAGCAGCTTCACATATTAAAGAAAATAAAAAAATCGGACTTGGAATAATTGCAGAAGACGAGCTTCTTGGAGTTTCGATATCATATTCTGATGAGGATATATATTATATTCCAGCTGGAGGCTTTATTACATCTGATTATTTAAAAGATAAGCTTATGAGATTAATAAAGTGTTCAGATAACAGGAATATTGTAATAGATAATCTTAAAGACTATCTTTACATTTTTGATAACTATACAGATGGGAATAACGATGACAGCCTTGAAGTATCAGAACAGGCATTTATGGATATAGCAATTGCGGCATATCTTATTCATCCTAATAATGAAAGATATGATTATGAAGCACTGGCAAGAGAATACCTTTCAATGCTTGTTATGTCACAGACAGAGCTTCTTGGAAAGAGAAGCATAAAGGAAAGCTTTGATATTGATGATGCGAACTTGTTTAAACTTGCCTGCTTTAAGGCATATGTAAATTATAGATGTGCACAGCCTGTTATAGATGTCCTTATATCAGAGGATATGTATTCATTATACAATGATATAGAAATGCCTCTTGTATTCGTGCTTTACGATATGCAAAGATTCGGTATAAGGGTTGACAAGAATGAGCTTGATGATTACTCAAAGGTACTTACAGAGAAGATAAATGTCCTTGAGAAAGAGATATATGAGCTTGCAGGCGAAGAATTTAATATTAATTCGCCTAAACAGCTTGGTGTTATTCTGTTTGAGAAAATGGGTATGCCTAACGGAAAGAAGACAAAAAGCGGTTACTCTACAGCAGCAGATATATTAGATAAGCTTGCACCAGATTATCCAATTGTTAAGAAGATACTTGAATATAGACAGTTAGCAAAGCTTAATTCAACATATGCTGTCGGACTTACAGCATATATTAAAGAAGATGGACGGATTCACGGAACATTTAACCAGACAATTACTGCGACGGGAAGAATAAGCAGTACAGATCCTAATCTTCAGAATATACCAATACGAATGGAGATGGGAAAGAAGATACGAAAGGTATTCATTCCAAAAGACGGCTATGTGTTTATTGATGCTGATTATTCACAGATTGAGTTAAGAATACTTGCCCATATGTCAGGTGATGAGAAGCTAATAGCTGCATATAATTCATCAGAAGATATTCACAGGGCAACAGCGGCAGAAGTATTTAATACTCCTATAGATGAGGTTACACCATTACAGAGAAGCAATGCCAAGGCAGTTAATTTTGGAATAATATACGGAATGAGTTCGTTTGGTCTTAGTCAGGATTTAAGTATTACACCAAAAGAAGCTAAGGCTTATATTGACAAATATTTTGCGACATATCCATCAATTAAAGAATTTATTGACGGACTTGTAAGCTCTGCCAAAGAAAAAGGATATTCTCTTACAATGTTTAACAGAAGAAGAGAGATACCTGAACTTTCATCTGGTAACTTTATGCAGCGTTCATTTGGGGAACGAGTTGCTATGAATGCACCAATACAAGGAACAGCGGCTGATATTATTAAGCTTGCTATGATTAGGGTCAGCAGGGCATTAAAGGAAAAAGGTCTTAAATCACACCTTATATTACAGGTTCACGATGAACTTTTAGTTGAAACAGCTATAGATGAAATTGATGAAGTACGACAGATATTAACAGAGGGTATGAAAGAGGCAGTAAGTCTTAAAGTTCCACTTGAAATAGATATAAAGCAGGGTAAAAACTGGCTTGAGGCACATTGATACTATGGATATAGAAAAGTATATTATAACTATAAATGAGGACTACTTATGAAGACAATTGGAATAACAGGTGGAGTTGGTGCTGGTAAATCAGCGGTTCTTGAATATTTAGCTGATAATTACAACTGTGATATTATTATGACAGATGATGTAGCCAAAGGATTGTATACAAAAGGTTCTAAGACATATGAAATGATGATAGCATTGATTGGCGAAGATATTGTCGATGAAACTGGAGAGATTGATAAAAAGAAGCTGGCAGATATAATATTTTCTAATGCCAATAAACGTATGGCAGTAAATAGTATAGTACACCCGGCAGTAAAGCAGGAGGTTATCACACGCATAACGAATAATAAAATAGCTGGAAGATTAGATTATACATTTGTTGAGTCAGCACTGCTGCTTACAGAACATTATGATGTATTCTGCGATGAGGTATGGTATATAGACACATCAGAGGATATAAGAAGACAGCGCTTAAAAGAAAGCCGTGGCTATAGTGATGAGAAGATTGATAATATATTAAAGAGCCAGCAGGCATTAGAGAATATTAAAGATAAATGCAGCTATTGTATTGATAATAATAAGGATTTAGAATATACTTTCAGACAGATACAAAACATTTTATTGAGCTAAAGTGGCTCTTGTGTTAAAATGTGGGCAGAAATGAGGATATGATATGGATAAAGAAAGGAATTCCAACAATAGTTATGTGTTTGGTCTTGATATAGGAACAAGGAGCGTTGTTGGCGTTGTAGGTTATCTTGAATATGGCAGATTTAAAATAGCAGCAATGGCACAGCAGCTCCATACAACGCGTGCTATGCTTGATGGGCAGATACACGATATATATAAAGTAGGTGATACAATACGTCAGGTTAAGCTTGCACTTGAAAGGCAGCTTAATATGGAACTTAAAGATGTATGTATAGCTGCTGCGGGCAGGGTTTTAAGAACAGTTAATGCGACTGCCGAGTATGAATTTGAAGAAGAGACAAGAGTTACAGCGGAGGATATATATTCGCTTAATCTTCTTGCGGTAGAGAATGCACATCATTCAATCAATGATGCCACACAGAAAGACAGATTTTACTGTGTAGGCAATACACCTATAAGATATCAGCTTAATGGTTATGATATAGGTAACCTTGAGGGGCATAAGGCTAGAAAAATATTTGTTGAGCTTATTGCTACATTTCTTCCGGAAGAAGTTGTAGACGGACTATACGAGGCAGTAGAGTATGCTGGACTTAATGTTGCTTCACTTACATTAGAGCCAATAGCTTCAATGAATATTGCGATTCCAGAACAGTACAGACTTCTTAACATATGTCTTGTCGATGTCGGAGCGGGTACATCGGATATATGTATTACTAAAGATGGAAGCATTGTGGCTTATGGTATGATTCCATTAGCAGGTGATGAGATAACAGAAAAGATTGCAAAGAATTATCTTGTTGACTTCAACACAGCGGAGACTATTAAGATATCCGCAAGCAATCCGGACAATAAAGAGGTTGTGTTCAATGATATTATGGGACTTGAACAGAGGGTTGCTTCAAGCGAGATACAGGCAATAGCAGAAGAATCAATTGATAATATGGCAAAGTCGACATCAGATAAGATTATCGAGCTTAATGGCGGTAAGCCGGTAAATGCTGTATTCGTTGTAGGTGGTGGCGGTAAAATGCCAAGTTACACCAAGGTACTTGCTAAGAATCTTGGCATAGCACCTGAAAGAGTTGCAATAAGAGGAAAGGAAGTCCTTACAACAGTGGATTTTAATGTTGAAGGCTTTGAGAAAGATTCTTTATATGTAACACCAGTAGGTATATGTACGAATTATTATACACAGAAGAATAAGTTTATATTTGTTAATGTCAATAATGAGCGTATTAAGTTATATGATAATAATAAGCTCACAGTATTTGATGCGATTATGCAGATAGGTTATCCTAATGAGAAGCTTTTCCCAAGACGGGGTGCTCAGATTGAATTTATGGTTAATGGCAAAGTAAGGCTTGTAAGAGGTCTTGCCGGGGAAGGTGCAGTCATTACACTTAATAATAAGCCTGCCAGCCTTAATACAGCAATTGAGCAGAATGATGTCATATTTGTTGAGGAGTCAACGATTGGTGAGCCGGCTTCAATTACTTTAGGACAGATAGAAGAATTTGGTTCAGATATAACATTTGTTGTCAATGGAAAGAATATCGTCTGCCCAAGATTTGCATATGTTAATGGTGAATTAAAGTCAGAATTCTATGATATCAGAAATGAAGACTCAATAAGAATAGAGAACTTCTATACAGTAGAACAGTTATTTACATTCCTTGACCTGGACTATAAAGATTATGATGTATTAGTTAATAATATGCCAGCTAATAAACATACTAAGGTTTATGAGAATTTTATGGTTTCATTCAGCAATGTGCCTAAGCAGACAAGCTATGCTGATTTAGAAGATGATACAGAAAATGAAGATGCTGACAGAGGTTATTATTCAGATAACAATACTGAGCAGAATAATGAAGCTGGAAATGGACCGGCAGTCCAGAATGATAGTGATGATAATAATTCGTCTGATATGTCTGATGCGACTAAAGGTAATAATAATGCTGGTGATACACAAGAATCAGCCGATGGAGCTTCATTTAATACAGCACCAGATATTCAAAGGCCAATCAGGGATGTGTCAATAATCGTTAATGGGACACCTGTTGTATTAAAGGGAAAGTGATTATGTGCTTGTTGATTTATTCCAGTTTTATGACTTTGACCTTTCCAAACCCAAAGGAAATATTGTAATATTACATAATGGTGTCAGAAGTGAATATACAGCACCGCTAAATGATGGTGATGATATAAAGATATTCTGGGAATAACAAGCTTTAAGTAATGTGAAGAATTTATAATTCATAATAATAGAAATGAGGATTGACTTATGAGAATGATGCCGATTGCAAGCGGCAGTAGTGGCAACTGTATATATATTGGTTCAGATGATACACATATATTAATAGATGCTGGAATAAGCCGTAAGAAGATAGAAGAAGGGCTTAACAGCATAGATGTATCATTAAAGGATATAGATGCAGTATTTGTTACACACGAACATATTGACCATATAAAAGGACTTGGCGTAATGTCAAGAAAAGATGGAATACCAATATATTCAACAGACGGAACAATTAATGGAATTAAGGCAGCTACGAGCCTTGGAAATATAGACTCAGATTATTACCATATAATTGAAGCTGGTACAGATATTCATCTTAAAGATATGACAATACATAGTTTCAGTGTATCGCACGATGCCAATGAACCAGTTGCCTACAGTGTATATTGCGATAATAACAAAGCTTCGGTCATAACAGATCTTGGATATTATGATGACTATATTATTGATAATCTTGAGAATTCGGATATGATGCTTGTTGAAGCCAACCACGATATTAATATGCTTCAGATAGGAAGTTATCCTTATTATCTTAAACAGCGCATACTTGGCAATAAAGGACATTTGTCGAATGATTCATCAGCAAGGCTTATCAATTCTCTTCTTAATGATAACATTAAAGGGATATACCTTGGACATTTAAGCAAAGAGAATAATTATGATAAGCTTGCATATGAAACAGTTAAGTTAGAGATAGACTTAAGTGATAATGAATACAAGTCTAAAGATTTTCATATAGAGGTAGCAAAGAGAAGTGAGCCATCAACACTTCTTGAAATATAGCACTACAGTGGTATAAATATGCGAGAGCATATTTACATAAATACATATGCACAAATGCAAAGAATGGAGGACTATTATGAAAAAATGTGTAATTACAGTTGTAGGAAAGGATACTGTTGGTATCATAGCAAAGGTGTGTACATATCTTGCTAAGACAGAAATTAATATTCTTGATATTTCCCAGACTATCGTATCAGGTTATTTTAATATGATGATGATAGTTGATTTATCAAATTCCAATACAGGCTTTGATGAAGTTGTAACAGCACTTGAGAATCTTGGCAAGGAAATTGGTGTTGTAATTAAATGTCAGAGAGAAGAAATCTTTGATATGATGCACAGAATTTAATTAACTATTATTAAGTATACGCCATTGGCGATGCGGAAATGAGGAGAAAAATGATTAACATATATGAAGTTACTGAAACCAACAAAATGGTTGAGAAGGAAAATCTTGATGTAAGAACAATTACACTTGGTATCAATCTTCTTGACTGTGCAAGCGAGAATCTTGATGAAGTAAATGAAAAAATATATAAAAAAATCACAACTCTTGCTAAAGACCTTGTAAAGACAGGAGAGGATATTTCAAGGGAAATAGGTATTCCAATAGTTAATAAAAGAATTTCTATAACACCTATTTCATTAGTTGGTGCCTCATGCTGTAAAACACCTGACGATTATGTAACTATTGCAAAGACACTTGATAAGGCTGCTCATGAAGTCGGAGTTAATTTCATAGGTGGTTATTCTGCTGTTGTATCAAAGGGTATGACAAAGAGCGACGAACTGCTTATCCGTTCAATTCCTAAAGCACTTGCATCTACAGAACTTATATGCAGCTCAGTAAATGTTGGCTCTACAAAGACAGGCATTAATATGGACGCTGTAAGACTTATGGGTGAAATAGTTAAAGAGACTGCCGCATTAACGAAAGATGCAGACTCTCTTGGCTGTGCAAAGCTTGTTGTATTATGTAATGCTCCAGATGATAATCCATTTATGGCAGGAGCTTTCCACGGAGTTACAGAAGATGATGCTATTATCAATGTAGGTGTCAGTGGTCCGGGTGTTGTTAAGTATGCACTTGAAAGTGTAAGAGGAGAAAGTTTTGAAGTACTCTGCGAAACTATCAAGAAGACAGCATTTAAGATAACAAGAGTAGGACAGCTTGTTGCTCAGGAAGCTTCTAGACGACTTGGTATACCATTTGGTATAATCGATCTTTCGCTTGCCCCAACACCGGCAATTGGTGATTCTGTTGCAGAAATTCTTGAAGAAATCGGACTTGAGAGAGCCGGTGCTCCGGGAACAACAGCAGCACTTGCACTTCTTAACGATCAGGTTAAGAAAGGCGGCGTAATGGCTTCATCATATGTAGGTGGACTTAGTGGTGCATTTATTCCGGTAAGTGAAGATCAGGGAATGATTGATGCAGTTAATGCGGGTTCACTTACTATTGAAAAGCTTGAAGCTATGACATGTGTATGTTCTGTAGGTCTTGATATGATTGCTATACCAGGAGATACAAAGGCATCTACAATATCTGGTATCATTGCAGATGAAGCAGCTATCGGTATGGTAAACCAGAAGACAACAGCCGTAAGAGTAATACCTGTTGTTGGAAAAGGTGTTGGCGAAACTGTAGAATTCGGCGGACTTTTAGGCTATGCTCCTATTATGCCGGTTAATACATTTGACTGCTCAGCATTTGTAAACAGACCAGGAAGAATACCAGCGCCTATACATAGTTTTAAGAATTAATTACACATTTTAGAATTAGTATATTGTTGTAGGTTATATGACAGATTAATTTATATGGCAAATTAGTTTATATAATGAATGATTTATATAGTTAAATAACTTACATAGGAAAAATAAAACCCCCGGAGCAAATGCTTCGAGGGTTTTTGTGTTGGATATATTTACGGATTTATCGATATGGAAATAACATTTATTATAATTTATGTTATGATATAATATAACTACTTCGTAGTCACTTAGAAGTTTCTTCGAAACTTCGGATGCGTGGAAAAGCAACGCAGAGCACATAATATTTATGGAATTTATTCATAGAATTAAAATACAAGGGGATTTATATATGAAAGCAGTAGGACTTGTAACAGAATACAACCCATTTCATAATGGACATTTATATCATCTTAATAAGGCAATGGAGCTTACAGGGGCGGATATAAGTGTTGCTGTTATGAGCGGGGATTTTGTACAGCGTGGAGAACCAGCTGTTCTTGATAAATATGTGCGTGCTTCTATGGCACTTAACAGTGGAGTTAATCTTGTCGTTGAACTGCCTGTTAATTATGCGGTGTCCAGCGCTGAGAGCTTTGCCGCTGGTGCTTTAAAAGTGCTTAATTATATAAAAGCTGACAGTATTGCTTTTGGAAGTGAGAGCGGGGATATAGAAAGGCTTTCTAAGCTTGCACACATTTTGTGTGATAACGAAGATACCTTATATAATGAAATATCAAAATACACTGCCAATGGAATATCATATGCCGCCGCAAGACAAAAAACAGTGGAGAAGCTGACGGATAAAGACACTGCGGCAATGCTTACAAGTTCTAATAACATACTTGCGGTTGAATATCTGAAAGCTATCATAAAAAATAATTATGCTATCAAGCCTTATACCATAAAGAGACAGGGAGATAGTTATAATGATACAGATATAAGGAGTGAGTATGCAAGTGCGACGGCGTTAAGAGGAAATCTTAAAGCAGATAATATTTCTAAATATATACCTGTAAAAGCAGGTTTAATATTATCTTCAAATACGAATTATATATATCCTGATGACATAACAGAAGCGTTATTTACCAGACTTTTAGATATACTTTTTGCGAGTAGTTATGATAAAAATGTATTTATAGAAAATGTTATGCAGTATCCAGATGTAAACAAGGAGATTGCTGGCAGATTATATAAGTCCGCTATGGATATGATAACAAGAACAGTACAACAGAGGTCAGAAAGTGAAGATAATGGGGCGTTTTCATTTGGAAGCCTGTGCGAACATATAAAGACAAAAGAAGTGCCGCTTTCCAGAATAAAAAGAGCACTTGTAAGGATAACGCTAGGGCTTGATAAAAAACACATGGAAAAATATTCCAATGCACCATATATAAGAGTGCTTGGATTTGATAAAAAGGGGCAGGAGTATCTTTCATATATAAGAAAAACTGTGGAAGTCCCACTTATAACAAAGACCGCTGACTATAAGGAAATGCTGCTTGATGATATACACGCGGCTAATATTTATAATATGATTGTTGCTGGAAAGTATGGAGTTAAAGAACTGGGGGATTTTGTGAGGGGACCTGTCAGGGTATGATAAAAAGTGTGAGTTAAATAAGAGGAAACATATACAATTCAACTGTTGGAAAATAGTATGCTGTTGGCACAGGTTATATATTCAGGGAGTGTTAGGTATGTATTTAATATCAGCGTATTTTGATGAAAATACTAATAAAATATTGAAACATCTGCAACAAAGAATTGCCGATAAAACAGGCAATGATTTTATGATAAGGAATAATGTTATGCCTCATCTTACAATCAGCGCAATTGAGGCAAGGAATGTTGATGTGTTAATTCCAGAATTTGAAAAGGTATGCAGGGAAAAGTTACAGCCTTTAGATGAAAAAGGCGTTGTAAATATAAATAATACGATAAATATAGTATCGGTCGGACAGCTTTTTCCTCGCGTGATATATGCCGCACCTGTACTTAACGAGTATATGATGAATCTTTCAATATCAATATATAATGAATTTGCAACAATTCCAGAAACTAATATAAGCAAATTTTATCAGCCATATTCGTGGATGCCGCATATTACACTTGGCAAATGTCTTGATAAGGAGCAGATGAAACAAGCATTTGCTGTATTACAGGATTTATTTATGCCAATAGACGGGCAGATTACTAAAATAGGATTGTCTATGGTCAATCCATATAGAGAAGTGTTGAGTGTAGAACTGTAGCTGTTAAAAGTTATGAAAGTTAAATTGCCATATCTGATAAGAATTGACGATTTTAAATTTAATTACGTCATATAGTGTTTTAATTTAGTCAAATGATTGATAAATGACTAAATTAAAATACAGCAAATGCTGCTAAAGAAGCATTTTCAGAGTATCTTACTAATACGAATCTTGATAGCAGACAGATTTATTTCGTAAATCAGATAGTAGAATATATTGTTCACAATGGAATGTTGAGAGATTTTTCAATTCTTCAGGAATCACCATTTACTGATCAAGGAAGCGTTGTAGATATATTCACAGATTTAACTGTGTGGTTTGGAATTAAAAAGGTTATAGATACTATAAATGATAATGCAGCAGCTTAAATAACATTGGATTATAGACATAATTCAGTAAAATTGCTTAACATTTAGAACAATCCTCACCTTGTCTTACGCAAAAAAAAGGTATATAATGAGGGCAAAAGTAGCGGTAACATAATGGTAAACATAATGTGCCGAAATTCATATTTTAAGGAGGAGTCAGTAATCATGGCATTTATTGACACAATTTACGCTAGAGCAAAAGCAGATAAGAAGACTATCGTTTTACCAGAATCTATGGATAAGAGAACATTCGCAGCTGCTGAGAAGATTTTAAAGGAAGGTATCGCTAATCTTATAATCATCGGTACACCAGAAGAAATCGCTGAGAACAGCAAGGGATATGATATTACAGGTGCTACAATCGTAGATCCATTCAATGATCCTAATAAGCAGAAATATATCGACAAGTTCGTTGAATTAAGAGCTAAGAAGGGTGTTACACCTGAGATGGCTAAGGAACAGATGGAGAAGGATTATATGTACTATGCATGCCTTATGTGTAAGTGCGGTGATGCTGATGGTGCAGTTTCAGGTGCCTGCCATTCAACAGGTAACACAATCCGTCCAGCTCTTCAGTTATTAAAGACTAAGCCAGGTATCAGCAGTGTATCAGGTTTCTTCCTTATGGAGGTTCCTAACTGTGAATTAGGCGAGAATGGATTATTCGTATTCGCTGACTGTGCTGTTAACCCAGATCTTGATTCAGAGAAGCTTGCAGAAGTTGCAGCATTATCTGCAGATTCATTCAAGAGCTTTGTTGGTGCAGAACCTAAGGTTGCTATGCTTTCATTCTCTTCATACGGAAGTGCTAAGCACGAAAGAGTAACTATGGTAGCTGATGCAGTTAAGATTGCTAACGAAAAGTACCCAGACATTGCTGTTGATGGTGAACTTCAGTTAGATGCTGCTTTAGTTCCAGAAGTTGCAGCACTTAAGGCTCCTAACAGCAAGGTTGCTGGTAAGGCTAATACATTAGTATTCCCTTCACTTGAAGCTGGTAACATTGGTTACAAGTTAGTTCAGAGACTTGCTAAGGCTGGCGCTTATGGTCCAGTTCTTCAGGGTCTTTCAATGCCAGTTAACGATCTTTCAAGAGGATGCTTCGCAGAAGATATCGTTGGTGTTGTAGCTATGACAGCAGTTCAGGCTCAGGATGCTGCTAAATAATTGTGTACATACATTTTGATGATATGATTGCCACGCGGCAGTCAGGTACATCATTTATAATAATATGAGGGACGAATTATTTGCCCCTCATATTGTTTGTATAACTAACATAGACTGATTATTTAATATGATATTTTTATTTTGAATATAGTGCTATCGGTGAACCGATAAAGAAAGTATTGTTAAATGATTTATATTATATTAAATGATTATATAACTTATATTTAATTTTATAGGAGATTAATAAGAATGAATATTTTAGTATTAAACTGCGGAAGCTCATCACTTAAGTATCAGTTAATCAATATGGAAGATGAGAGCGTTATCGCAAAGGGTCTTGTAGAAAGAATCGGTATTG
>ENA-OPCO01000635-OPCO01000635.1-human-gut-metagenome-genome-assembly--contig:-NODE-635-length-25251-cov-3.666296_pt1 | contig 25251 bp, 21 predicted proteins | sample MGYA00241562_ERZ501475 | MGnify/ENA primary metagenome ERZ501475 (study PRJEB25962, sample SAMEA2042627) | human gut metagenome | biome: human gut; feature: human-associated habitat; material: faeces... | reverse complement strand
ATTTCATTGGGCTGAAGATTCCGAGAGATTATAACAATGGAACGGAGGGTCCGATCGCATGATAATGAATGACATCAAAATCATGAAATATTGTATCAAATGTCGCCAGAAAAGAATAGACCATTGCATTCAAAATCTGCTTTTTAAATGTAAAAATCCGCTTGACCCTGACGTTCTGTTCCAGATAAGCATTATGCCCCTTTTGCCTGCCTCTGTTGTACACGGTTACCTCATGTCCTCTGGCAGCAAGTCTGGTCGAAAGCTCATAAACTACCACCTCTACGCCTCCGGAACGAGAAGGGAAATCTTTATGTCCTATCATCGCTATTTTCATCTGTGTCTTCCCTTTCATTTGTATTTTTCTGAAGAAGAATGTCTCTTTTGTGATATCGTTCTCACTCTTTCTTAACAGAATCTTAACACGCAGTGCCCAACTGCAGTGTATCGTCTGATTCTGCTGCGCCTTTTCCCCTGAGACGCATATTTCTTCCTCTGTTCCCCGCTCTTTTAGATTTTTCCCTATCAGTTTAGATCAAGCTTCACTATCTGTAAAGATTTTCAGAAATTTTCCAGCTCCTTTAGCACGGTTACTGTGGCTTCGTACGCTTCTGCCACCTTCTGATATAACTCCTCGCTGCCCTCGGTCTGACGTCCGCGCAGCTTTTCGGTCAGCTCGCAGTCTATTTCGTATAATCTGTCCAGCCCAAGATTGGCGCAGATACCCTTTAAGGTGTGTGCGGCGCGGAATGCGTCCTCTCCGTCCTTTTCTTTCAGGGATTCCGTCAGCTCCTCAAAGCTCTTGTCTTCCAGAAATTTAACTGCAAACCGTTTTACCAGCGCTTCGCTGCCCATACGTCCCAGCACTTTGTCAAAATCAGATCCGATTTTTTCATAGCATTCTCTGACTGTCATCTTTTCCTCTCCTTTTCCCTTATCCTCTATCCTTCTGTCTTCAAACCCGCCACGAGGGTGTTACCCCCCCCAGAGGTGTCCAGCTATTTCTGTGCTCAGCATTCATCAGCTGAATCGGGATATCTTCTTTTATCTCCAGCAGACATTCTATCAGCAACGGATTGAACTGTCCGCACTCTCCTGTGACGATCATTTCAATCGCCTTTTCATGTGGAATCGCCTTTTTGTATACACGCTCGTTGGTCAATGCATCATATACATCTGCAAGGGAAACCACCTGTGCTGAAATCGGGATCTCGTCCCCCTTTAAGCCGTCCGGATAACCTTTTCCGTCGTAGCGCTCGTGATGCCAGCGACAGATCTGTTCTGCAATACGTACCAGCGGTTCCTCCTGATACTGTTTCAGATCTTGCAGCATCGACCACCCGATCACGGTATGCTTTTTCATTTTTTCATATTCTTCCTGCGTCAGCTTTTCGGGCTTATTTAAGATGGCTTCCTCAATGCCGCTTTTGCCGATATCATGAAGTGCCGACGCCAGTGCGATCCGGTTTAAGTCTCCCCATGTCATCTGGTATCGATCCGTTTTCTGCATCAGCTTTTTCAAAAGAATCTTCGTCAGTATTCCGATATTCCGGACATGCTGTCCGCTCTCTCCGTTTCGGCATTCTACGATATGACTCAGGATATTGACCATAATTTGGTTGTTTTTCTCTTTTTCCTGCATCTGGCCTGCAACCAGGTCGATCAGCTTGCGCTGCTTTGCATACAGCTTGATGGTATTATATACACGTTGGCGAACAACACTTGTATCAAAGGGTCTGCTGATATAGTCTGATACGCCCATTTCGTATGCCTGACGGATATGTAGTTCCGAGTCTTCGCTGGAAATCATGATGACCGGAATATCTTCGATGAGATGTTCTTTATTCATCACCTTCAAAACACCGAGTCCGTCCATTCCCGACATGATGAAATCCAGTAAAACGATAGATATTTCTGTCCCGTATTGATGCAGCAGCTCCAGACACTCTTCGCCGCTGGATGCTTCTATAATGTCAAACCTATCCTTCAGCATTTCGAAGAGAATCTCCCGGTTGATCTTGGCATCATCCACAATGAGGACAAGCTCTCTGCCGGAGTCGCGTTCCAGCCTTTCTCCGACCTTCTGACGGATTTCCTCCGTACTGCTTTCTGTCACAACCTGATTTCTATGCTTCTTTGCCTGATACATCAGCCGATCCGCACGCTCCAAAGCGGTCCCCACAGTCTCTTCCACCGTCGTTACTCCTCCGATGCTCACAGAAAGGGAGATACCCGGATAGCCGTCCAAAGTGGTCTGATGAAGCTGTTTTTGGATCTGGTTGAGTTTTTTGTCAAAGGCGTCCTTCCGGATCCCGGGCAGTACCAGCAAAAATTCGTCCCCGCCATAGCGGATCAGAAAATCTGATTTTCGGATATTGGATAAGATCACTTTTGCAGCACTATTGAGTGCAAGATCCCCCACATTGTGTCCGTAGGAATCGTTATAATATTTAAAATTATCCAGATCCATCATCGCAATGCCCACAGGTCCCCACATATTTTTGATCTTTTCTTCATAATAACGGCGGTTAAATACACCTGTCAGCACATCTTGATAGAGCTTCTCGTTATAGCCTGTCAGCTGTTCAATCAGATATTGTTTTTCCTCCAGATCCGTCAGTGCATCCTCATCCAGACGATGTACCAGCTCCATCACGTAAGGCTTTCCATTCATTTCCAGATATCTTGCGATCACCTGATAGATGTCATTCCCCACAATCTCCAGCTTGCACTTTTCTTTTCTGCTTCTGACTGCCTCCAGTGCAATGCAATGCTTACAGGGAGCCGAGTATTTCCACAGATCATAACAATGGCAGATTTCTGGTGCATCGATCTCCACCGGTTCTGCTTCCATGCCATCGTTTCTTCGCAGCAGCCTTTCCCCGTCCAGGAGCCTCACAATCGGAAAAAGCCTGCGGAAATATTTCATTTCTTTCTGAACCTGTTCTTTTGTTATGCTGACTTCCTGATTCATTCTTTTTTCCTCGCTGCAATATATTACATTTCATTTATTATATTGCGTTTTTTTTGACTTGTCCATATATTACGTTTTTTTGACTTGTCCATCCCCTCGTGCCTCGGCACATTCTTTTTTATATAGAGACGCTGTTTCCTACACGAAAAAGGCGGAAGCGCCAGATACCTGACAGCTTCCACCCGATTTTTTTCTATATTCTGATTGACGTTCACATTTATTTGCGTCCCTGCAGCGCCTGTGCGATATCTTCTCTCATATCGATAACCGCCTGTCTGGATGCGTCCGCATAGTTAGCTGCACCAAACTGTGCATATTTTTCCTGCTGATATGCTGCAATGATGCCGCGGGAAGAGTTGACAATCGCGCCAAGTCCGTCTTCATTGAAAAAATGCACCAGATCAGCGCCCTTGCCGCCCTGTGCGCCGTAGCCGGGCACGAGAATGTAGGACTTCGGCATCACCTTGCGCAGCGCCTTGCCCATTTCAGGATAGGTTGCGCCAACAACCGCACCAACATTGCTATATTCGCTGCCCATGCACTCGCTGCCCCATTCGGCAACCTTTTCACCGACGATTTCATACAACGGTCTGCCGTCCACCAGACGATCCTGGAACTCACCACTGCTGGGGTTGGAAGTTTTTACCAGCACAAAAATGCCCTTATTTTCTTCTTTGCAGACCTTTATGAACGGATTGATGCCGTCGGAACCCAGATACGGATTCACCGTTGCAAAATCCTCGTCAAAGGGTGCATAGCTCTTTTCTCCCACTACTACTTTTCCGAGATGGGCAACCGCATAAGCCTCAGAAGTGGAACCGATATCGCCGCGTTTTACATCGCCGATGACAACCAGACCTTTCTCTTTGCAGTATGCGACGGTCTTCTGAAATGCGATCAGACCTGCTACGCCGAACTGCTCATACATGGCGATCTGCGGCTTTACTGCCGGAATCAGATCCGCTACTGCATCCACGATGCCCTTATTGTACTGCCAGATCGCTTCTGCAGCGCCCTTTAACGTCTCGCCGTATTCCGCAAAAGCAGCTTTCTGAATCTGCTCCGGAATAAATTTCATCATCGGGTCCAGTCCGACAACGATTGGAGCATTTGTCTTTTTGATATTTGCAATTAACTGGTCAATCATATCTTTTTCTCCTTTTTGTTTTCCTGGCTTGCGTCAGTTTTCCAAGCTTCTGCTATGGTATCACATTCTGCTTCGGGCAACAAGTCCGGCGACGGGGTCTTCGATCAGTTTTTTGGAAAATACCGCACCTGCGCCGGTCAGAAGCAGCGCCAGAATCAGAAACGCTGCGTTCGGCAGTCCGATCTGTACCCGCACCATGCCGAGCCCTTCTAAAATTACAGCATGCACCAGATAAATCTCATACGAATACCGATCCGTCCACAGCACAGCGTCCGAAATCCGACCGCCGATTCCTTTCCTGCAGAACCGAAAGCCGCTGCCTGCAAGCAGTAACATGCCAAAGCACCACGACCACCAAATAAACGAATCCGTCTGCGCCCTGCCAAGGGCCAAACCCGCACCTACTGCCGCAATCATGCCGATATAGACAAGCAACTGCGCGCTGATACGCCTTCCCGCCTGATGGATCTCCCAGACCAACATACCGAGCAGAAAATAATGCAGGTAGTAAAAAATCATCATGTAATCACCGTATCCGGTTTTTACCCACAAATACCGCAGAATCAATGCCAGTACATAGCAGAAAAACGCGCTCGTACAGCCTCGGATCAGGCGCACAAAGACCGGCACAAGCAGATAAAACGCCATAAACAGGCTGATCGTCCAGGTTGCGCTCAGGTTTCCCCAGAAATCATTCGGTGCAGGGATCACGCTGTTTGTCAGGAAAAAATACCGAAGCCAGTACAGTCCCTGCGGGTCTGCCGGAATATCCTTTAAAATCAGCCCGTGCAGCAGGATGTTATAAAGGATCACCCCATAATACAGCGGAAGAATCCGCACCAGACGTTTTTTATAATAGGTCAGCAGTTCTTTTTTCCCAGCCGTCGGGAGCTTTCTGTCACAGCAGGCGAGATAGCCGCTGAGGACAAAAAAGAGATACACGCCCGCCGCTCCCTGATTGGCAAGCCACGCGGCTTTTCCCGTCGCTCCCAGCCTCGGTGCAAGGTGGGTGATAAACACTCCGATACATGCAAGCGCCCTCAGAAGCTGAATGTGTTCGTATTTTTGTTTCATATTCTTCCAATGCTCTGCATCAAAAACCGGAACATCGCTGCGTAGGTTGCACCATCATAATGCAGTCCGTCTGCCTGCGTGGTATATCCGCTGCCCGTCAGAAACACATACAGATTCAGTCGTCCGATTCTGGCATCCAGCCGGTTGTTTAACTGGTTGTTAAAATATTCTACCGCCCAGTTGCGTTTTCCGTATTCGTTTTCCCCGACCGGACCGACCGAGGCGAAGTACACCGTCGCACCTTTCGAAATCCAATCCTGTGCATATCGGTTAATCGTCGTAATATAATCGTTGTGTCGTGATAAATCATTGACGCCGTAATTGAGAATAATCACTGAGCCGGGCGTCACATACTGGTCGACGTCCTTTTTCGCCTGGGCGGTGGAAAGCCAGTCCACGCCACCTCCAAAGCATGCCACAAAGGCCGTACCAGGCCATGCTGCCGTTCCACCGACTGCATTCGCCATCTGTCCCGTGCGGGAGTCCCCGACGAAGATGACGTTGCCGCTGCCCGCCGGAATGGGGGCTTTCTGCTCAGCCTGCGCCTGAGCCAGTGCTGCCTGCTGTACTGCTGCCTGCTGCGCCAGTGCCGCCTGCTGCGCTGCCAGTGCCGCCGCTGCTGCTTGGGCCTGTGCCACCTGCTGTTTCACCGCTTCCGCCTGTGCAGCAAGCGCTGCCGTCATCGCCGCATCCACGCAGACCGGCTGGCAGGCTGTCTGTGTGATATAGCCGATCGCATTTCCATAGACAATCTGGTACATGCCACTTTTCCCGCTGCCGGTCTGCCCGCATACGTTGACCGTCGTGCCGACCGGTAAAATACCAAGTGCTGCAGAGGTTTTATCCGCCTGCTGCGTCACCGTTTTTTCTTCCCCGACGACTGCCGCCATCGTAACCGGCGTCACTTTTTTCCCGGATGCTGCCTGTGCCGTCATCGATATCGACAATCCGAGACAAAGGCACAACGCCAGACAGCAGATACGGGCGATCGCGCCGCCAAAAACCGTTTTTCTGATTTTTACACGTTTCTCCATAGTCATTCCCTACATTTCTTTCTAAACAGCCATGCGACTATACTGTCCTGTCCGTGTGTGTGGAGCTACCGCGTCTGCAGAAATACCGCTTCCCGCTGTGCCTTTTCATCATCCGGATACAAAGCAAGGTACTGATCCATCGCAAGCTTCGCTTTATCGTACTGCCCAAGGTATTCATACGCTACCAGTTCGTTGAACATCAGCGACTGCGTCGCCGTATTGCCCTCTACTTCCAGCCCTGCCTGGAACGCTGCAAGCGCCGCTTCATAATCGCCGCCCTTTAATTTGCAAAGCCCGAGCTGATTGTACAAAGACGCGTCCGGCGTTTTGTTCTGCAGGTAGGTGTTATAGACACTCGCCGCATAATTGTAGTCACCGAGCGCCTCATAGGTCTGACCGAGCAGGGACGCTGCTTCCGCACCGCCGTTTTCCTGCGCCTTTTCCAAAGAGGTACGGGCCTGCTCATAATCGCCCAGGTAGTAGCTGATTCTGCCGAGATCGAAATCCGAAATCCGCTTCCTGTCGCTATCCAGAACATTTTCCAGATAGGATTTTCCAAGATCGTCCTGTCCGTATTTGCTGCAGCTGCAGAAAATATCAATCCGGATGTCGTAATCGTTCGGCGCAGCCTCAACCGCCTTGTCAAAATCGGCTTTCGCAGCGTCCATACTGCCCTGCTCCAGCTCCATGGTTCCTTTTAAGTACCAGGCGGTCTTTTCCCCGGGCTTCAGATCCGTGATTGCCTGATAAACATTGATCGCCTTGTCGACCTGTCCGTTCCGATAATAGGCAGTCGCCAGATAATAGTTGATGTCATAATCCATCGCATCCGGACGCGGGCTGCTCTGCCCCAGCGCCTTTTCAAAGCTCGCCGCTGCATTCTCATAATCTGTCATGCCCATGTAAGCCAGCCCCTGCCCTCTGTAAACCTGACGCAGATCCTCTTTATTCAGAGCTGCCGCCTCGAAGCAGGTCAGCGCGCCCTCATAGTCCATCTGCTCCACCAGCGCAATTCCCTGCGAAAGATTGTCCTCCTTCGCAGCACCGCAGCCGGTAAGGAGCGCGCACGCCAGAAGCGCCGTCGCGAACACAATGCAGATCTGTCTATCCTCTCTGTCTTTTTGTTTCTCTTTCTTCACGTTTCCTCCAGTCCGTACGCAAAGCCCCTGTATGCCGTTTTATTCCTGCACCAGAAGGATTTCATCCATGCGAACCCCGCTCTCGCCAAAGAACAGCGTCAGCTGGTTTTCCCCGCTTTCCGGGAAGCTTATCGTTACCGCACGCTCTATGATCTTGTTGTCGGTTCCGTTAAAGGTCGTCGTCTGCTGCAGGACGCCGTTGACAAAAATGGAAACCGGCAGCTGCGCAAACGGATTTTCTCCGGAATGCATTTTAAAAATCATCTGATAGCTGCCTGCTTTGGAGACGTCCAGCAGATACCCGGCGCGCACGCCCTTCTGGGTGCTCAGCTTTGTCAGATCGAGCTTTGTCTCTTTTTCTACTTTCTGACTTGCGATCACATTTCCTGCCATCGCATCCTTTGCCGGATTGTTAATTTCTTCACATACATCAAATTCCCGATCACAGAACCGGTTCATCACCGGAGAACGCATCAGAAAATGACAGATATTCTTTGCATTTCTAACCAGCTGTCCTCTTGTGAGCCGTCCATCTGCCAGGCCCTCCATCGTGTTGTCATTTGCAGAGTTCGAAGCAGAATCCGAAACAACCATGTAAACGTCGTTCTGAGCGCGCACCATCGGAATCGTATTGCTCTGGGAGCCTTCCTCGCCTTCCTCGTTCATCTTCGCCCACCAGTCAGTCATTACCACGCCCTGGTAGCCCCAGTCTTTCCGCAAAATCGTCGTCAGCAGGTCGTAGTTGCCTGCTGTCCAGATTCCGTTGATCGGTCCGTAGGTAGACATAATGCTGTAGGCATGTCCTTCTTTTACTGCGATTTCAAAGCCCTTTAAATAGATCTCGCGCAGCGCACGTTCGGAAACAACGCCGTTTGCATCGTGCCGCTTAAATTCCTGGTTATTTCCCGCAAAGTGTTTAATCGTTCCGGTCACACCATATTTTCCCATGCCCTTTAACTGAGCTGCAGCCATCGTACCTGCCACACAGGGGTCTTCCGAAAAATATTCAAAGTTTCTGCCGTTTAACGGATTGCGATGAATGTTCATGCCAGGCCCCAGCAGCGTATCAATCTGATTCTTGCGCAGCTCCATTCCTTCCATCTCATAAAGCTGTTCCACCAGCTCCGGATTAAAGGTGCAGGCAAGCAGTGTGCCGTTTGGCAGGGAAAAGGCGATGGTTCCGCAGTCCATACGGATTCCGGAGGGTCCATCCGAGCAGCCCGCAACCGGGATTCCAAATGCCTTTAAGGAATCCGTCACACCGCCGAATGCAGATGCAATGCCAGGTGTTGCCTTCGGAGAGCACATGCCCTCTCCCCGGACCAGGCATGCCAGATCTTCGTCCGATAACTGGGATAAAAACTGTTCCAGCGTCACCTTTTTATCACAAACATCCGCTAACTTCCAGCCCTGATCGCCGATGCAGGCCTCTGCCTCCGGACGTTCTGTCCGGATTCTTTCTGCCAAATCGACGCTCCGCAGAGGCGCTGCCTGTTTTCCGATTTCCAGAACCGGCTCTCCGTCTGTGCCCTTTTTGCCCGTTTCGACCGGAACCAGACGCTCATATGGCTGTACCGGTGCAAGCGCCTCTTCCAGTCTGGAAATGACGCACAGCTCGTCTAACTGCACCTCGCAAACCTTTTTCGCGCTGCGGACATCCGTTCCGACATAGATGCCATAAGCGCCCGCTTCCAGCACCCAACAGGATTTCTCCCCGGTTACGCCGCTGTCATCATAGGATGCACTCTTTTCCAGGGAAACGACGAGATTTACCTCCTCCCCCTCTCCTGGTGTAAGCAGCTGCGTCTTGTAAAAGCTGTTTAGATTCCGGACAGGCTTGCCAAGCTTTCCCTGAGGCGGGCAGACATACACCTGCACGACTTCTTTTCCGGCAGTCTTTCCGATGTTTTTAACCAAAACGGTAAGTTCTGCTTTCGTACCGTCTGTTCTTGTATTCAGAACCTCCACGGAAAAATCCGTATAAGACAGACCAAAGCCGAAGGGATAGCTTACTTTTTCCTTTGCAAAGGTTTCAAAATAACGGTAGCCAACGTAAATATCCTCTGCATACACATTGCATACAGCATCTCCAAAATTATCCGTAGACGGATAATCCGAAATATCTGCTGCGATCGTATCGCTCAGCTTACCACACGGATTCACTGCGCCGGTCAGGATATCTGCCGCCGCGTGTCCGCCCTCCTGACCGCCCTGCCATACATACAAAACTGCCTGGGGCTGGTAGCGGTCCACCCATTTCATATCGATGATATTGCCGACATTTAGCACAACGGCAGTCCGTTTGAATGCGCTGCAGACGGTTTTGATCAGTGCCTCCTCCTCTGCTGTCAGCAGATAGCTTCCCGGCTCTGCGCTGTTGTCCATGTCCTCGCCTGCTGTTCTGCCCAGCACAACAACAGCAAGGTCAGAGGATGCTGCCGCTTTCTGTGCAAGCGCCTCGCTGACCGGCATTTCCTTCTGGCTCCAGGGCTCCTGCGCCCAGCCTTCTCCCATATCAAAGGGATTTTCCCGGATCCAGTCCTGATAAACCGCTTCCAGCTCTTCGTTGACAGAAATATCCCTGCATTCCTTTAAGCTATCCAGGATATTTGTCACATAGGGAGCATTTACCATACCGCCCGATCCGGTTCCGCTCTTATAATAGGTAAAGGCAATCCGTCCAAACACGGAAACTGTCTCTCCTTTTCGGATCGGAAGTGCCTCCTTCTCATTTTTTAAAAGAACACATCCCTCTGCTGCCGTCTGTCTTGCCAGGGCAGCGTACTGATCGTAATTCAGTGTAAATCTCATAATGTTTTCCTCCTTTTTTTGGTTCCTGCATATGTAAAACAGAGTCCTGCTCCGCCTGCAGCGGGTTGCACAGACAGCACATCTGTCACATTGTTTTGCGCAGTCCTTTGGGATAATGATTTTTTAAAATCCCGCCTGCCAGCTTTCCCCAGCCGAGGCTGTATCCATCTACGCAGACCAGCTGCCAGCCCTTTTCCCCGTCTTTGGAAAGCGTCATGCCGTTGATCCACTGCCTTGCCTCCTGGCTGTCACCGGAAAGGTTGCAGCAATGCACTGCATCTTTGGGCGAAAGCGAAAGTGCCAGCGCATGTGTCGGTTCAAACCGCCCTTTTTTCATCGTGCCCAGATGCAGTCCCGGACGCAGCACCTTTAAGCCTTTTAAAGCCGGCATGTCCTTTGGTGCAAGATAAAGCTGGTCGCCGAACAATAAAAAGATTCCATCAAACTGCTTCTTCAGGCTTTCTCGTTCAAATTCTTTCCATGCAGCAAAATCCTTGGGCGCAATTCCTTTCTGGATTCCATACAGGCTGCGCGCCCGGTATCCCTCCGGCACTTCCCCTGTTTTTTCAAGCACCGCCAGAAAATGTCCTTCTCCATGCAGCTTATGGGGCCAGAGACGAATGGTCTTTTCCATTCCGTCCGGGACGGGCTCGGTTCCCGCCCAGTCCGGTCTGCCTGGCTCCATACCGTCATAACGGTGCGTCTCTTTTATGGAAAATTCCGGATGCCGCAAAAGGAATCGTGCAACACTGCCTTCATCCTCCTGCAGCGCAAACGTACAGGTCGAATATACCAGCCTGCCGCCTTTTTTCAGCATTGCGGCAGCTTCATCCAGCACGCTGTCCTGCCGCTTTGCACACAGCTCCACGTTTTCGGGACTCCATTCGCTGCAGGCTTCCTCGTGCCTTCGGAACATCCCCTCACCGGAGCAGGGGGCGTCCACCAAAATTTTATCGAAATATTCCGGGAAATAAGCGGACAGTCGCTCCGGGCTTTCGTTCGTCACAACTGCATTGGTCAGTCCCATCCGCTCCACATTTTCCGAAAGAATTTTTGCCCGCGCCGGATGGATCTCATTGCAGACTAAAATACCTTTTCCCTGCATCGCAGCACCGATCTGGGTGCTTTTCCCGCCGGGGGCAGCGCACAGATCCAGCACATAATCCCCCGGCTGTACGTCCAGATATCCGACAGGCGCCATCGCGCTCGCTTCCTGAATATAATAAACACCAGCCTCGTGATACGGGTGCTTGCCCGGTGTATCCTCTTCGCTGTAATAAAAACCGTTTTTCTCCCATGCAACCGGCGTCAGATGAAACGGCGATTTTTCCATAAATTCCTCCCGGTCCGTTTTGCGCGGATTGAGCCGCAGCGACTGATAATGACCGGATTCATAGCTCTGCAGAAATGCTTCGTATTCCTCTCCCAGCATTTCCTGCATGCGCGTCAAAAACGCGGACGGCAGATTCATAATATTCCTCACTTTAATTCATGATTTATCCTTATCATAAACCAGACGCGTAAACTGCGCAAGATTATTGTTTCCGTTCACCCGCTTCCTCTGTCTCCAAACCCGGTTCGTCCTCCGGCACTTCTTTCACCATGAATCGAATCATGTTTTCCTGAATTTTGCCCATCAGCTTTTCCATCTGCTTCTGTTCCTCGTCCGAAATACCTTCCATGCAGACGCTGTAGAGGTCTTTTTCCACGCGCAGCAGCTCTCCGGAAAGCTTCCTGCCTTCCTCTGTCAGGAGCAAGCGGTTCTTTTCTTTCTTTTCGCTGCTTTTTTCCTTTTTATCCGCCGTGCGCTCTTTTTTCTCCGCTGTGCTTTCTATCCTGTCGGCGGGCTTTTCCTTTGCACTCTTTTCCTTAACCGGCTTTTCCGGCGCGATCAGCTTTTTGCGTTCCAGCTTCTGCATCGCAAGAAACAGCCTCGGCTGTCCGACTCCGGCGATTTCCCCGAGCCTGCGTGCGCTGTAGCAGGCGCTGCACTGGGCGAGGGCACACAGCAAAAGCGCCTCATCCAACGTCAGCATATTTTTCTGCGCCGCCAGATCCAGCTCATATTCATACAGCCTGCGGAACCGGTACTGCCCGATCACTGCGCCGTTTCCTTCCACTTCTTCCCGGGTAATCCGCCTGCGCTCTTCCCCCAGCTTCTTGCTTCCCGGAAGTACGCCGCCGTCCTTTGCCGCAGCCCATAAAAAGCTGTAGACCTGCAGCCGGATATCGGCATAATCCTTATCCTCGTAAACGTCTTTATAAAACTCGTTATAATACTCGAAAATGTTGCTCTTCATCCGCACCGTATTCGTGATGCTCGCTCCCTGGCTGACCAGGCTGCCGCGGCGCTTCAGATAATAATAAATCGGCACCTGCAGGGCAAAAAAACTCTCCGCATGGCGGATATATTCCAGATTAAACAAAAAGTCCTCACACCAGCTGATGGAGGTATCCATCCGGATATGATATTCTTCGATGATGCTCCTGCGGTACATTTTGTTCCAGAGTACGCCGTAATAAAAATCCGCCGGATTTTCAATCATATAGGAAGCAAACTCCTGACGGCTCATCACCTTGTCCTCTTCGATGTCGCCCTTCTGCGCCAGCCTTTCCCCGGAAACCCGGTAAAAGTCGGAAATGACCATGTCGCAGTTATATTCCTCCATCGAACGCACCAGAAGCCTTGTCGCCTCCGGCACGATCCAGTCGTCGCTGTCCAAAAACTGAAGAAACGTTCCCCGCGCCAGCTCCAGTGCCTGATTTCTCGTATCCGACACGCCGGAATTTTCTTTATGGATTACGCGCACGCGGCCATCCTGCTGTGCATAGGCGTCGCAGATTTCGCCGGATGCATCCTTACTGCCGTCATCCATCAAAAGCAGCTCAAAGTCGCGGTAATCCTGACTTAAAATGCTGTCCACACAGCGTTTCAAATATTCCTGTGCATTGTATACAGGAACAATAATGCTTACCTTCGGTTCCATACTTCCTCCTGTTTTGAATTGGTTTCCTCTGTTTTCAGATATTTCTGCTCCATATCTTTTATCCGTCTGCTGCACGGTTCATGCAGATTTTCCGGTATTCCCGCGGGGATATCTGCATCCGCCGCTTAAAAATCTGATTAAAAAATTTTATGTCTTCATAGCCGACTCTGCGGGCGATCTCCACCACCCTCAGATCACTTTCTTCCAACAGTTCGCAGCTTTTTTCGATGCGGACATTCTGGACATATTCGCGCAGCGTCACCCCGGTTTCCTGCTTAAACCGCCTGCTGATATAGGCAACGCTGTAATGCTTCTGCTCACAGAATGTTCCCAGCGTCAGGCTGTCCTGATAGTTCCCGTTTACATATTCCAGCACTTCCTGCACAGACGTACTGTAGGGGCGCTCGTTTTCCGGTTCGATCAGCCCGCGCAGCGTCAGAAGCAGGATTTCCAGAAGCTTGAACCGAAGCAGCGGATAACATCCGACTTTTTGCTCCTGATATTCCAGAAGCATTTCCTGCATCAGCTGCCCTACCTGTCCATCCCGGTCGTGAAACACTCTGGCAAACTTCGCCTGCCCAAGTGACATCCGGTAATATTTTAACAGACAGCCCTGCAACAGCTGGGAAAAACTCCGGCAGCCCTGCAGTGTTTCATCCACCGTCTCCGGCAGAAACAGACAGTTGATCAGCGTCAGATTTTTACAGTTCTGAAATCCATGGAGACAGCCGTAATCCACAAAAAAATAATCGCCTGCAGAAATGGTTTTCCCTTCGTTTTCCAGCGTATGCTCCGCTGTCCCACCCGTGATGTATGCCAGCTCAAAAAAATTATGGCCGTGCATTTCAAGATCCTCCTGACAAAACGGCATCATAATGAGTTTTTCCGCTTTCCTGTTCTGATAGAACTGGAATTCTGCAATCTCCCCTCGGAACATAAAGACAAGTTCACCCCCATTTTCAGTCAAAATCAGGTGCTTTTCTTTAGGCTACTATCTGTTATCATAAAAGTCAAGACGAACCAAAACAAGGAGGGTATGTTTATGATTCCAAACGCAAAATGGATTCGTCCGGCACAGACAACAGGGGACGTCTGCCCGGTCTATTCCAAACAGTTTTCTCTTTTTTCTTCTCCCAATCAGTCGTTATCTTCTGTTGCGCACGCAACACTTTCTGTTACAGCAATGGGAGTTTATGAAGCATCTTTAAATGGAAAACGCATCGGCGATTTCGTCCTTGCTCCCGGCTGGACATCTTATCGCCACCGTCTGCAGGTGCAGACCTATGATGTTACCGAACTCCTTTCTTCGGAAAACGAACTTTCCATCCTCGTCGGAAAAGGTTGGTACCGCAGTCCGCTTGCCTGGCCCGATGAAGCGCACCGTCAGCAAAAAGCACAGATTTCAGCCGGACTGATCGCACTTTTGACGATTACCTATACAGACGGCAACACGCAGCTTCTCCCGACCGGAGCAGACTGGTCGGCATATGAAAGCAATGTCCGTTTCAGTGAAATTTATGATGGCGAGACCTACGACGCGGCATTTGATCCGTCCTCTGCTCCAATTGCAATCGAGGAATTTGACGGTCCGTCCGATACGCTGATTGCCCAACAGGGCGAAAAAATTACCGAACAGGAGCGTATCATGCCTGCGCGGATCTTCACTACGCCCGCCGGGGAAACTGTCATCGATTTCGGTCAGGAAATTACCGGTTATGTCGAAGTTTCTTTAGACGCCCACGCAGGCGACTGTGTTGAGCTTTCCCATGCGGAAGTTCTTGACAAACACGGAAACTTTTATACAGAAAACTATCGCGCTGCCAAAGCGAAATTTTTATATTTCTGTAAAGAAGGATTCCAGACCTGGCATCCGAAGCTGACCTTCTTTGGCTTCCGCTATATCCGTGTCGATCACTTTCCCGGTGGAGCGGATGCAGTACGTCCGGACATTTTTACCGCAGTTGTCGTCTGCTCCGACCTGCAACGCACCGGTTTTCTTTCCAGTTCAAATCCGCTGTTAAATAAGCTGTTCGACAATATCATCTGGGGACAGAAAGGCAACTTTGTCGATGTCCCGACCGACTGCCCGCAGCGCGATGAACGTCTCGGCTGGACAGGCGATGCGCAGGTGTTTATCCGCACCGCCTGCTACAATTTCGATACGGAAGCATTTTACCGCAAATGGCTTTCGGATCTTGCCGCAGACCAGTATCCGGACGGTCATGTAGACCACGTCATTCCTGCCATACTCGAAAATCAAAAGAGCAGCGCAGCCTGGGGCGACGCAGCCTGTGTCTGCCCGTGGGAACTTTATCTGGCATTCGGCGATGCAAACATTCTGCGCAGCCAGTTTAACAGTATGAAAAAATGGGTGGGCTATATCACCTCCTCCACCACGACCAAAAACCTCTGGACCGGAGGAGAACACTACGGCGACTGGCTCGGTCTGGATGCACCGTCCGGCAGCTACAAAGGTTCTTCTGACGAAGACTTAATCGCTTCTGCTTTTTATGCGCATTCCACGGAGCTGGTCATGAAAGCCGGTAACGTGCTTGGCGAAGATGTTTCGGAATATGAGACGCTCTATAAAAATATCGTTGCCGCCTTCCAGGAAACCTGGCCGGTTTACCACACGCAGACCGAATGCATCCTCGCCGCCCATTTCCACCTGGCAAAAGACTGCCAGGCTGCAGCAGATCAGCTTGCAAAGCTCGTTACAGACGCCGGTGTGCAGTTAAAAACCGGCTTTGTCGGAACGCCTTACCTGCTCCATGTACTTTCGGACTACGGCTATGTCTCCCTCGCCTGGTCACTTTTGCTGCGGGAAAACTATCCTTCCTGGCTTTATCCGATCACAAAAGGCGCAACGACTATCTGGGAGCACTGGGACGGTATTATGGAAAACGGCGATTTCTGGACCCGCGACATGAATTCCTATAATCATTACGCTTACGGCGCAGTCGCTGACTGGGTATATGGAAACGCCGCCGGAATCCGTCCGCTTGACGGCTATCCCGCCTATGAAAAGATTTCTGTCTCTCCGCTTCCCGACAAACGCCTCGGCTGGCTTTCCTGCTCCTATCGCTCCCGCCATGGTCTGATCCGTTCCGACTGGAAACTGCAGGGCGATCAATGGAGATACGAAATTGAAACGCCGGTTGATGCAGTCATCACGATTGCCGGGCAGAAACATGAAGTTGCTCCCGGAACGTGGATCTTCTTCAGTGCGGTAGAATAAACAGTGAAACTCGCAGTCTGCAGCTGCGTGGAAAAAATGCCCCGGGCTGGCGATCGTGTCACCGCTGCCCGGGGCAATCTTGTACTCTATTCTACGCCTTCCAACAGCTCCAGATAATTTCCCTTGTCGATATGCATCATTGAGATCTGGTTTTTGTGGCGGCGGAAGCCATACACACAGTCCACGTTGCGGATCAGGGACTGTAAGCGTTCGTCAGGCACGCAGACAATCAGCTGAAGATCCATCTGCCGGGCATATTTTAAGCAGACCGCACTTCTCTCCTGGTCCATTTTGGAAAAGGCCTCGTCCAGAAGCACCAGCTTAATTCGACTGTCGCGGTTGGTCTGCTGCATGTAAAGCATCGCAAAACCGGCAAGCAGTGCGACGTATTTCGGATTCTGACCCTCACCGCCGGAATCGCGGCCCGCCATGTCGTCCACGAAATTCTCACGGATCACGTTTCCGTCTGCATCCGTAACCTGCTCATACATGGAAAAGGACAGATAATTGCGGTAATCCGCATACTGCTCCATTTCCCGGCGGTGCTGCTCCAGCACCCGCTCATCGTCGTCCTTTACCGGCATGAACTTGTCTGTCAGCAGCCTGATCTTTGTTTCGTATTTCTGATAAAAGCTGTCCTCTCCAAGGGACAGCTGCCCCTCGAAGCCGTCATTATCCAGGTTCTTGCTGTCTAACTCCGGTGCCATGAGCATGTCGTAAAACTGACCGTTTTCATTGTAGGCAGGCTCGATTTTAATCTGGTAAATGCTGTCCGAGAAGTTCGTCTTTTTCAACAGGCGGTTGATCTCCGCAGCGTGCCGCTTTGCCGCCTTAATGTCGCCGTGAATCGTTGCGATCACATTCTCCCGCAGGCTGCGGTAAATGAAATCGCATTGTTTTTCAAACTCTGTCCGATACTGGGGCTCAAAATCTGTCTCATACTGGGAAAGCAGCTGCTCATAACCCTCATTGGATTTCTCCGAGCCGGAAAATCCGCTGGAGGGATACTGCAGGATATAGGCGTTTCTTGCCCGGGACAGCTCTTCTGTCTGCTCCTGCTCCTTTTCACAAAGTACTTCTATCTCCGCATTTTTCTGGGCCCTGACCGCGCCGGAGGATCGTTTGGACAGCGCCTCCTGCACCATTGCGGTGATCTCCGGCTGCTGTGTATAACCGACAGACGCCTCCTTTAATGCTGCGTTTTTGGACTGCAGCTCCGTGCGGATGCGCTCCTGATTACCGGTCTGCTGTGCAATTTCGTTCTGCATACCGGATATTCTCTTTTTCAGCTCGCTGCGTTTTTTGCGAAGCTCTGCTTCTTTTTCTTCCAGCTCCTTATATGCACCCATCCGCAGACCTTCGATGGTTGCTTTCGTCTCCTGTGTTTCCAAAAGCACGGCTTCCAGCTCCTGCGCTGCCCGAGAAAGGCTTTCCAGATACGCCGGCTCTTCTTTCAGACTCTCCATCTCCCGGACCGCCTTCAGACCGTCCGCCATGCGCTTTGCTTCTTCCAGCTCTTTTTTCAGATGCTGCGCATCTACTTCATAGTCCTGCTGCCGTGCGCGGGAAACCTTGCTTCCGATGCACGCGCCGACGGTATAATCCCGTTTTTTCAGATGCCGGAAAATAAAATTACTGTAGGAATAACAGTCCGGTGTCACACCGTCTTTGGCGCTTCGCAGCTCCTCCACCGTGCGGCATTTCATAATCCGTCCCAGATAGCGTTTTAAGCAGCTGTCTGCAAAGGGCTCGACCGCCCGCACAGCCTCGTATAACGAACCCTCCTCCGCCCTCGGATTGCTCTTTGTGACCGCCTCAGAATGAATCAGATCGATTTCCTCAAACTGCCCCATCTCCCGGAAGGCTTTTGCTGCATCCGCCGCGACCTTCGGCTCTGTAATCAGGCTCAGCTTCAGACGTCCCAGACGTCCTTCTACCGCATTTTTCCATTCCTCATCCTCAACATCGAACAGGTCTGCAAAAATCCACACCTTGATTGTTCTTCCATACAGTGCAGAAAGCTTCTGCTCCAGGGCAGCCCGTGCCTCTGTCAGCACCTCCGGATAGGATTTGCGGTTGTTTTTCATATCGTCCAGAAGCTTTTGCTTTTCCTTCAGGTCTTTGGACAGCTGCCGCTCCTGCTCGTGATAGGTTTCGTACTCTTCCTCGATATTCTGGCGTTCCTCTTCCAGACGGCTGCGCAGCTCCAGACACTGCGCCTGTGTCACCGGTCCAGTGCAAAATGCGCCAATCAAATTCAGCAGCCGGTTGCTGATATAGTCCGCAACGATCTCGTCGCTCTCCCATCGCCGCAGTCCCTGCAGGATTTTGCGCCACTGTGCCGCGTTATCCGCCAGCATCCGGCTTCTTTTTTCCAGCTCTTCCAGACGCTCCTGACGGTTGCCAAGGTCGCTGCTCTTTAAGTCCGCACTGACAAGGATCAGCTCGTTTTCCAGCTGGGCAGACAGGGCTTCCAGCTCTTCTTCCTGCTGCCGAAGCTCCCGCAAACGCTCCTGTGTCCGATCCTGATCCTGTAAAAGGGCGTCGATCCGGTTCTTCAAATCCTCAATGTCGATACAGCGGATCACCGCCTGCTGCTTTACGATATCCGCACGCGTCATCGTCAGCTTTTGTCCGGCTTCCCGCACCTTTTTAAGCATTCCGATCTTGTTTTCCAGCACATCGATCTTTTCTTTGATGTCCCGGTAAGCGCCCAGCTGTTCGCTGATCGTTTCAATGGTGTCTCCCTCGCTTTTTGGGAACATGTAATCCCGGATAAACTGTCCCGTCCCGTTGGACATTTTCAGCGCGATCGCACTTTTTTCCATGGTCATAAAACGATTCCCGTCAATGTAGCCAAGGATCTGGTCATACAGCGTGCTGATATACGCCTCCCGGGACGGATAAATGCGGTTTAACTCTGTCCTGCCGCCCTTTGCCGTCTCCTTCATCCGCGTCTCTGTCAGTGCCCGGATCTCCTGGTTCGAATAAGGATAGCCCTCTGCCGTCAGATACCCGCCCTCCGGCATTTTTCCGAGATGACTGAAATAAACGAACTTTCGTATTTCAGAATCGTTTTTCCGTACTTCAAAAGCAATTCCCATGCAGACATACTGCTTTGTCCCGGTATCCTGCAGCTCCAGGACGATCTGGGAGCAGAAATCCTGTCCTTCGCGGTTTGCCGTGCCGTCCTTTTGTTCGCCGCGCAGATAGCTCAACACGCTTCGTCTGTTTTTGGCGTCGTCCGCCGCTTTATTTAAAAAACTCGGAGAAAAGCTGCCGTATAAAATCACCTGAATCGCATCCATGACCGTGGATTTTCCAGATCCGCTTTTTCCACTGAACAGATTCACATATTCATGAAATTCCATCATTCGATGGCTGATTCCGCCCCAGTTATTCAGACACATCCGGGTAAAGATCTTCCTCGCCTGTTTCACGTTCCTCTTCTCCTTCCGTCGTTTTTTCTTCTGCGTCATCCCGATAACGCTGTACCAGCTCGTTAATTGCCAAGGACGAGCAGAAAATATTCACCGTACCGTAAATATAGATCGGCGTCTGATCCTCTACGTTCAAAATCGCCCCCGGCAGCTCGATCATCTGGTGGGTTTTCATCAGATTTAGCGCAGCCTGCCAGTCCTGTGCGTTCAGTTTCCCCGGAAGCAGTCCGGTATTTCTGCCGTATTCCCGGATTTCCGCCAGGGTCGTCACCGTCGCATGCAGTCCCTCGCCCATGATTTTATCCCGGTAAATCAGCTTTAACAAAAGCAAAAGCTTTGTCGTCGTCAGGCTCATTTTTTCTATCGCAGCGCCGTCGCCCGTAATCCGGAACAGGTGATCCTGCGGGTCCTGCACGAGCTCGCAGCCGATCACGGAAAGGTAATCTGCAATAAACTCCCGGTGCTTTAAGCAGACCTGATAGCGCGCATTATCCCGCGCCGTCAGCGTCACCGGATCATATTTTACCTGTAAAATGCAGGTCTGCCGAAGCAGCTCCTGTATGGTTCTTCGAATCGCCTCCACCTCGGCGGGGGTGCGTTCCTCCAGATATGAAAACATGTATCAATTCTCCGTTTCGTCTATACTAAAACCGGTGTAGGAAAAGCCGTCCTTCTGATGGATTTCCTCCTGCAGCAAAATCCGGTCTTCCTCCTGTCTGCTCTGGGTCGCCTCCTGCCAGATAAACAGAAGCTTTTCCAGATCCTCCATGGATTCTACAGTTTGTTCATCTGTCACAAACATGCCATCACGCATATTTTTATCTCTGAAGCTTTGAAGCTCCTTTTTGGTATACAATGGCTTTGGCACGAAATCCGCGATTTCCGAGGACGCCTCCTCCTGCAGAGCCAGCGGTACGAACTGATTTTCCAGCCTTGGCCGACGGTTGTAAAGGCTCGCGTCCCCGACAATGGAAAACGGTGCCGTCACATACAGGCTATCCCGGAAATCTTCCAGAAGCGCATTCTTTTTGCCGCTGTTGTTGAGCAGACCGATCAGCTCCAGTGTGCTGTCCTCTACGCCTGCACCCTCCTGCAAAAGGTAGTGGATTCTCGCCAGCGCCCGCCGCGCAAAGACAGTTTTCAATTCGATCAGGCGGTTATACTTTTTCTCGATTAAATCAAATTCGCGCTCCACCAAAAGAACCAGCTGCGCCGCCTCTTCGCAGAATTGAATGCCGCGCTCCAGCCTTAAAAGGGCGGGCGCAGACGCGCCGGATGCCAGTGCTTTCGCCTGCATGGACGCTGCATAGCTGCCTCCTGCGCTTTCTGACAGTTCGGGCGCGCTGCTGTCGCTGCCCTGTGCAGCCATTAGCATCCGCTTCTGCGCCGTCAACCCCTCGCGACGGTTTTCATTTTCCTCCAGGATTTTCGCAATCAGCTCCTTGACCGCCTCCTTATAGCGGTAAAAACTGTCTGTCGTTGTTAAAATTGCATATTTTACACTCTCGCGATTGTTGATCTCGTTGACCAGAACCTCCTGAATTCCGATAAAGTCCTTTCGTTTGGAAAGTTCATCGAACCACAGCCGCATGCTGTCCTGCATATTGGACAGCATCTGTCCGAGGCTTTTGGATGTGCGCAGGGCACTTTTTAAAATGCTGTTATTTTTTTCCGGATCCGAATCATAGGTGTAAAGGGCGCTGTATACAGACAGAATACTTTCCCGCTCCATGCTGTCGTCCTCTTTTTCAAGACGGTCAAACAGCTCCACATACAGCCTGCTGTACTCCGGAAAGCCAATGATATAGCAGTTTAATTTTTCATCAAAATCCTTCGAAAGCCAGCCCCACTTCACAAACCTGTCCAAAACAGCGGAGGGCGAAAGCCCGGGAAAGCCTTCGTCCTCCGTTTTTTCTGTTTCATCCTCCCACCAGACCAGGTTGACCCTGGCGATCGTTTCCGCCAGAATGCTCCTGCATTCCGAATCCGTCAGCTGCGTCAGGGCATAGGCTTCCTGATCCGCCTCGTACAAAGCGGTCAGAAGCTGCATGTAATACTCCATGTTCTGGGTGCGGAACAGCTTATAAAAATCTCTCGGTATCTTCTTTTTCAGAATCATCTGTCGTGTTAAACCTCATATTCCAGTTCTCCGTCAAAGACAAACTCCGCCGGACCTGTCATAAAGATATGGTTCGTCTTTTCGTCCCATTGGATCGTCAACGCACCGCCCAGCACCTCTACGGTCACTTTCCGCCCCGTTTTGCCGTTTAAAACGCAGGCAACCGCCGTCGCACAGCAGCCTGTTCCACAGGCAAGGGTTTCACCGGTTCCGCGCTCCCAGACCCGCATTTTTACATATTCCGGGGATACAACCTCTACAAACTCCGTGTTTGTACGGCGCGGGAAGCGCTCGTGGTTTTCAAAATGCGGTCCGATCTGCTCCAGTGGCAAATCTGCCGTGCTGTCCACAAAAACAACGGCATGGGGATTTCCCATAGACACGCAGGTCATGCGGTATGTTTGATTCTCCACAGTGATCTCTTCATCGATGGACTGTCGGTTTTTAGAAACAACCGGAACCTCTGCCGCCGTCAGGATCGGCTCTCCCATATCCACACGGATCGCTTTTGTGATGCCGTTTTCCACTGTCAAGTCCATATATTTCACTTTTCCGCCGCTGATAATGGAAAATTTCTGCGGGTTGTTTCCGGTGCGTGGGCGGCGGTAGAGATCGCAAACGCGAATGGAGGGAGCTTCTGATGGCTGAATATTTGACAAACACAACCGACCTAACAAAGGTTGCGTCAGCTATCCGGGAGAAAGGCAGCACATCTGACCCGCTGGTCTACCCGGACGGATTTGTGACAGCCATTCAGGCCATTCAGACTGGCACAGAACTGCAAATCATTGTAACTGTGAAATCTGGTGCAACCGTTACTGCTACAAAAGGAAGTCTGTCTGTGAGCGGTACATCGATCAATGGAACGTGCACGCTTACCGTACCGGAAGCCGGAACATGGAGCGTATCCGCGACGCTGGACGGGAAAACATCTGACACAAAAGCCGTAACTATCACGGACAGTTACGCGGTGTCGCTTAATTTTGTATATCCGACACTGAATAAAAATACTTGGGAAACAATAAAAGATATATCCGACGCGGGACAGGGCGCGAACTATTGGAGCATTGGCGACCGAAAGGCGGTAACGCTAAACGGCACGGTTGGACATCTTACACTATCTAATTACACAATATACGCATTTGTCATTGGATTCAACCATAATGCGAGCCTAGAAGGGGAAAACCGTATTCATTTCCAGTTAGGCAAAACGGCGCTCTCCGGCGGTACGGACGTGTGTTTCTGCGACAGTTACTATACCTCGCCCGTTTCGACAACCGGCTATTTCTCTATGAACAGTAGTGCAACGAACTCCGGCGGATGGGCGAGCTCGCAAATGCGTACAAATATTTGCGGGACAAGCCTCTCGAGCTATTCCGGAACGATTATCGCAGTCATTCCGGCGGCGCTCCGTGCAGTCCTAAAGTCCGTTACCAAGTACACGGACAATACGGGAAATAATAGCACATCCGCGAGTGCGGTCACGGCGACAAAGGATTACTTTTTCCTCCTCTCGGAGTTTGAGGTTTTCGGGAGCATTTCGAGAGCAAACTCGAACGAGGCGAGTAAGCAAGCGCAGTACGCCTATTATTCCGCTGGAAACAGCAAGGTAAAGTACAAGCACAACGGAACGAGCGCCGCCGCTCGTTGGTGGCTCCGTTCTCCGCTTGCGAGCAGCTCCGACGGTTTCGAGAATGTGAACACCAACGGGACAGTCGAAGACCGCACCGCGCGCGCTTCCTTCGGCTTCCCACCCGGCTTTTGCGTATGAGGGAAAAGCGCATGGAGTATATCGTGTATAAGCGTTTCCGCGGGAATGGCATCGATGGAGAATTTAATCTCCGATATGGAACTGCGGTATCGGAGATTGAAGGGTTCCTGTTTGCAGCAGATGGCAGGCGGATATGCGCTGCGACATCCGAAAACGGATGGGAGCATTTTAGGCAGAATACACCAGAGGGCGCGATGCGGCAGGAAATGCTTGAGCGCCTTTATCGCTGGTATGAAAAAAACGGCTGCGGTGAAGATTTTACGGATGACAAATGGCCGGGGCAGGAAAACGGCTACTGGAAAAATCGGTTGAGAACAGCAAACACAGAGCGATTAGAGAAAATCTATCAAGAGAAATTTGGAGGGACACCATGTATGCAGTAAAACAGGACGGTGCATTTGCCGGGTATGCAGACAACATTGTGCTCATCCGATTGCACAGCAACGGTTGCTATGTACCGTGTAAGGAAACCGAGGCCGAGGGATTTTGCGCGAAGATGGCTGTGATTATTACGGATAAAGAAGGAACTGAGCATCAGGTGCTTTCTGACATGGTGTTCCATCTCGCTGGTTACACGCTGAAAGGCACAGAGCCGGAGGGCAGCTATGAGGAAATGGGTGCGGCACTACCACTCACAGATGCAGAAACAGCAGCGAAAATTTTACTTGGGGAGACAGAGTGATGAGTTACATAGAAAGAGCCAGAGCATTGCGTCCGTATATCGAAAAAGCGTCGATTAGCTTACCTGATGAGGATGCGCTGCAAGCAGTAGAGTTATTCCCACAGTGGGTGACAGGCCATTCTTACGCGGTCGATGATCGGCTGCAATACAATGGCGTATTATATCGCGTGGTGCAGGCACATACCTCACAGGCAGACTGGACACCGGATATTACACCGGCACTGTTTGTGATCGTTTCACTAGATGAATGGCCGGAATTTGTGCAACCTACGGGTGCGCATGATGCCTACAATAAGGGTGACAAGGTGACGTTTGAAGGCAAGCATTACATCAGCTTGATTGACGGGAATGTATTTTCACCAGCGGAATATCCGGCTGGTTGGCAGGAACAGGCGTAAATTTGAGAATATGGGAGGAAACATGGAGCCTCATTATTGCAAATACGCCTACCGCAAAAACGGAGACGTGAGCTTGCATTGCCGGTATCTGACGGAAAAAGGGGCGAGGCAGGGAAAAAGGCCGACTGGACAGACGCGGCCTTCGTGCCGATCTGATAAACACAGAAGGGAGACACCATGGACACCAAAACCATCATCGTTACCCTCGTCTGCGCCGTGCTCGGCGAGGCGGATAGAAGTGTATGAGCACAAGCAACACCGTCTGGAAGAAAATGACCGACGCAGAGCTCGCAAAGCTTGAAAAGCGGATTGCTGCGATATACAGGGAAGCGTATAACGATCTGACGGATACGATCAGGGATTACTTCGGTAAATTTGCAGCGCGTGACGCGGTGGAAAAGGCGCGCACCGCCGGAGCGGTGCTTGAGCCGTAAGGCGGG
>ENA-OPCO01000632-OPCO01000632.1-human-gut-metagenome-genome-assembly--contig:-NODE-632-length-25305-cov-3.249267_pt1 | contig 25305 bp, 21 predicted proteins | sample MGYA00241562_ERZ501475 | MGnify/ENA primary metagenome ERZ501475 (study PRJEB25962, sample SAMEA2042627) | human gut metagenome | biome: human gut; feature: human-associated habitat; material: faeces... | reverse complement strand
ATCATCTGGTTCATGACCTCGGAAACTGCGCTTATGTTCATCTCATCGAACTCAAAATCAGGAGAAACTACCAGCGGGTTGCCCATGAGCTGATTAAGAATAAGCTGAACATCGTCCTGCTTGAGGACCATCATGTTCTGACCGGAAATACCGGAAACATAGACGATCTTAACGCAGATAGCAGGCTCCAGACGGTCGTAATTCAGGTCGGCTGCCTTGACCACGCTCACCTGCGGTGTGGTGATCCAGACTTTTGCGTTGAGAAGCTCAGAAACAGCGGTCGCAGCGGAACCCATGCTTATGTTGAGTATTTCGCCGACGGCGTCTATTTCATATGAGCTGAATTCAACGTTTGCATCCTTTTCATTAGCCATTGGACATTTTACCTCAATTCTCTATAAAATTATCTATCATTATTGCCTTTTTGTTATTGTAGGTTCCAAGCTTTCCGGTGCACCAGTGCTTGCTTCCGACCTTCACGTCAACATCGCTTGTGATGCTCTTTCCAAGCGGGATAACGTCGTTCACCTGGAGCGTAAGCACCTCGTAGAGGTCAAGGTTGATCTCGCCGAGGACTGCGGTGATTTTGAGGTCGGTATCGCTGATACCGGTCATGATAGTGTCGCGGCGCTCTGCCTCGCGGTTAGCGTCGAGCTTTCTTCTGGAAACATTGTAGCGGGAAATGAACTTGTTCATTATCTCGTCCAGATTTATCGCAGGAATGCACACCGAGATTATCGACTTGGAGCCGTTTATCTCCACCTCGAGGGCTACGATTATTACCGTATCCTCATGGCCTATGGTCTGCACAACCCTGGAATTCGTTTCGATGCCGATTAGCTTCGGCTCAAGGTCGATATGGCTGGCCCACGGCTCGTAGAGGAGATTCGCCATCGAATTCATGACGTCATTCATAATGGTGATCTCTATTTCAGTGAAATCGCGGTTGACATCGCGGTATTCACCTCTGCCGCCGAGCAGTCTGTCTATCATCGTAAAGGTTATCGTGTTGGATATCTGAATGATAACGTTGGTCTCGCTGACCTCCTCGTTCTTGATACCCATGTCCACCATGCCCATCAGGACGTAATCCGGAAGCGCGTTGTTGAACTCGCTGTACCTCTGCTCCTCGATGTTCACCAGCGAAACGCGGCAGTACAGTCTGAGCAGACCTGTGAGGTACGACGAGAGAAGTCTCGCATAGTTCTCGAATATACCGTCGAGAACCTTGATCTGTTCCTTTGTGAACTTCTTAGGAGCGCGGAAGTCGTACTCCTTGACCTTTTCTTCCTCTTTCTGCGTCACCTCCGGAACTGCGCCGGCAGCGACGTTTTTAAGCATTTCATCTATCTGCGCCTGCGTCAGGACGTCAGCCATCTGTATCCCCCCATTACTTTACCAGCGCCCACTGCGTCTGGTTTCCCATTGGATCAGCTATTGCTGTCAGCCTCGGTGGTTATCATGAACGTATCGTAGTCACCGGGGATCACCGGTCCTACCGCTGTCGAAGTGCTGCTGTGATCCGGATACTTCTGGTCGAGGGAATCAATGATCGACTGAGCGTAATCGTTCGGCACCTTGGCGGTATCGCCGCTGTTGTCGCCGTCCGGGTCGAAGTCGTCGAGCTTGATGCCATAGTCATACAGCAGGATATCCTTTATAACCTCGGGATCCGTTGTATCTATGTCTGCCTTTAAAAGCACCATTTCAACGCGTCGGTTCTTCGCCATACCCTCTGCGGTATCGTTATCGGCGATAGGCTCCGCGTAGCCGCTGCCCTTCGCACGGAACTGCTCCGTATCAAGCACCTTGCGGAAATCCATGTATTTAATAACACTTACGGCACGCCCCGCCGACAGATCCCAGTCGTTCACCTCGGATATTGCCTTTGCGGTGTGTCCGTTGATGGTGCAGGTCTTTATCGCGGCCTTCATTGCCTTGATGCCGGGGCTTATTCCGTCAAGCAGATCCTTTCCCTGCTGCGTCAGCACTGCGCTGTTTGGTTCGAAGAACACGTTGTTGTCGAACCTTATATTAAGGTGAGCCGCTCCGTTCTCAACTGAAACGGACTGCTCAAGATTATTGTCGGAAACATACTGCGAAATGTACTGGTATAACTGATCAAAGGTCTGCGGAAGATTTCCCTGACCGCCGTTGCTGTCCGGCTTCTCGCTGACGGTGCCCTCGCCGTCCTCCGGAACGGGGTTCGGAGAATCCACATACTCATTCAGGTATTTGCCGTGGGACGTAAACGCCTGATATATGTACTGGAACTTCTGTTCATCCTGTGATGATGAAGCATAAAGCAGAACGAAGAACGTCAGCAGCAGCGTTACCATGTCGCCGTAAGTCGACAGCCAGTCGTTACTATGGTCTTCCTTTGCCTTTTTCTCGATCTTTGCCACTGCTGTCCCTCCCTTACATTCAGATATAACTCACATGAGCATCAAATGCAAAAATCATACTGCAGGACATCACACCCCTGCCATTATATTATTGTAGCATAAATCCGCTCAAAATGCAAATACTTTTTTACTTTTTTTCTGCAAAAATTGTATTTTTTCTGAAAAAGCGGTAAATTAACCGCCAGCCTTGTCTGAACGCTTCTTGCTTGCAGGAAGCATGAACTCAAGTTTTTCCTGGATATAACGCGGGTTTGAGCCGTCCGCAATGGCAAGGACGCCCTCCTCGATGATCTGCATGCACAGCAGCTCGTCGTTGTGGGCATTTTGAAGCGCGCTCGCCATAGGGTTGAACAAAACGTTCGCAAAAAGTGAGCCGTAGAACGTAGTAATAAGCGCCGTAGCCATACCGTCTGCCAGCCCCTCCGGGTTGGAGTCCATGGTATTGAGCATGTTAACCAGACCAACAACGGTACCCAGCATACCGAAAGCCGGGAATACTGCTACGCCCTTTTCGAAGAACGCGCGGCCGTTGTCGTGGCGCTCGCACATGAAGCTGATGGCGTCGTCCAGCATTCCGCGTACCTTTGCGGTGTCGTTAGCGTCGACGATGAGCATGAGCGCGGACTTCATGAACTGATCCGTGCACTGGTTGGCGCTTTCCTCAAGAGCCAGGAGACCGCGGCCTCTTGCAATCTTGGCATACTCAACGATATCATCTATGTACTTTTCAGGGTTGAACTTCTTCGGCATGAACACCAGCTTGAAGCGCTTGCCCAGACCCGCGAGGTAGCTCAGCGGATAGGAAGCGATAAGGCAGCCTATCGTGCCGCCGATGGTGATTGCAAGCGACGGCGGGTCGATGAACCAGTCCATCTGACCGCCCTGGAAGATACCGAAAACGACCATGCCGAATGCGATGACCCAGCCAATTATAATCGTGATATTCAAAATGATCCCTCACTTTTCAAATTTTATCGGAGCTTCCTGCTCCGGTTGGTATACGTTATGTCAAAGGCTCGCCGCTCTTTGCTGCGGACTGTCTGCCGAAGCGTCTGCGCCGCCTGTTGTATTCGAGAATTTTATTTTGGAGTTCCTTCATGCTTTCACGCACGATGTAGGTATGCCCGTTCGACATGGTTATAACCGTGTCAGGCGTTTCTGTGACGGTCTCTATAAACAGCTCGTTGAGCAGTATCTCCTTGCCGTCAAGTTTGGTAAGAAAAATCATAAATTACCTCAGAAACAGATATTCCCCCGCCCCGCCTGAGGCGGGGGAGCTGTTGTCATTCAGTCATTATCTCTTGAGGGAGAGAAGCTCCTCAAGCATTGTATCGGAAGTTGTGATAACTCTGGAGTTCGCCTGATAGCCTCTCTGGGTGGTGATCATGTCGGTGAATTCCTGAGCAAGGTCAACGTTGGACATCTCAAGCGCGCCGGATACGACCTCGCCCGCGCCTTCCTGACCTGCGATAGCAACCTTCGGCTCACCGGAAGCTACGGTCTGTTCGAACAAAGTGCCGCCGACAGCGGAAAGACCGTTCGGGTTATCGAATGTAGCAATGTCGATACGGCCAAGGTTCAGGTAGCCGTGTACCGCATGCTTGCCGATGATGGTGCCGTCCTGCTGAACGGTCACGTTCTCAAGGTCCTTGTAGGTCTGCTCGCCGCCCTTGCGTCCATCAGTAAGGTTGAAGGTGGAAAGGTTCTTAGCTACCGTGGTGTAGAAGCTGTCCTCGCCGCCGCCGAAAGAAAGTGAGGGATTGCCGCCGAAAAGCTGCTTTCTCTGACCATTGGTGAGATCCTTTATGCCCTCGAAGCTGCCGGCATCGAACGTAAACAGCTTCTTGGAATTGCCGCCCGCAGCCGCTGTGATGGCAGCGTTGACATCAGCAACGAAATCAGCGTCGTCGGTGTACTCCTTGTTAGTAACCGATATGGTGAGAGTGTTATCGTCCCACTGAGCGCTGGGAGCGTCGTAGTTGGAAACATACTTGAAAACGACCTTGTAGTCGTTAGCGAACTCGCCCGCCTGACCTGCCGTCGCGGAAACCGAGCCGACCTTGGCGTTGGATCTTACGAGCGCGAAATCGGCGCCTACGCCGCCGGTAACATCAGCAACAGTAGCTGCGGCCGGGATAGTGTAAGATGTGCAGGAAAGGTTGATGCCGGTGGGATATGTGGGAGCGGCAAGCGCAGCGTCGTCTGCGATAGCCTTCTTGATAGCCTGATTGATATCAGCCATGGTAGTAGAAGCGTTGATATTGATAGTCCATGTGCCGCCGTCCGCTGCGGGAGCATAGGAAGCGGAAGTGCCGGCAGTACCAGCGTCAGCAAATACGATCTTTGCCTTGTTGTACTCTGTATCGATAGCGTCGTTGGTAGCGAAGCCGATCTTAGCATATGTGGTGGCGCCAGCGGGGCAAACGAAACGCTTGTCAGCGCTTGCCTGGTCGAGCGCCTTATCCCACACGCCTGCGGAAACGGTAGCCTTGGCAATAACTGAAGAGGTGCTTGCCGGGAGGTTCTCAAAGGAGAACTTGATGGAAACATCGTCCGGGAGTGTAACGCCGCCTGCCTCGAGGCATTTCTGGATCTCGTCCTCGAAAGCCTGCGCGGACTCGAACTGCTTCTCCTTATCGAAGTAGAGATTCAGCACGCCGGAGGAGTATGTAGCAAACGGGAACTCCGCCTGGTTGAATGTAACGGACATATCAGTGTTGTCCGAAGGGTCGGAAACGGCGATGGTGACATCGCAGCCGCTGATAGTCTTGGTAGCGCTGGAGCACTTCGCGTCGGTAGCCGGAATAGTTATCTTGATGGGCTGGCTTCCTGCGGGCTGACCGTCGAAATCGCCGGAAACGCCCAGCACCTTGTAACCGGAAGCGTTAACGAGGTTGCCTTCCTCGTCGACTTTGAAGATACCCGCTCTTGTATAGAGGATATTTCCAGCGCCGTCCATTACCTGAAAGAAGCCCTTGCCGTCGATAGCCATATCGTAGATGCTGTCGGAGAAGGTAAATCCGGACTGTGTCATGTTCGGCGTGGTGGTGTTCATCTTAACGCCGTAGCCTACCTGAGTCGGATTAACGCCGCCCAGGGTGGTGGAAGCGCCGGAAGGCGACTTCTTGGTCTGATAGTATACGTCGGCAAAGGTAACAACGTTCGTCTTGTAGCCAGTGGTGTTTACGTTGGCGATGTTGTTGCCGATTACGTCCATCTTCTGCTGGTGGGTTTTCATACCGGATACGCCGGTGTAAAGGGATTTAACCATTTTATTGACCTCCAGAATAAATTGTCATTGACTTGACCGCCGCCCCGTCTCAGTCGCAGCCGGGGCATGAATTCCATTCAGGTCCGTTCATACGATAACGGTCGAATCAATATTCGTGAATACGTTCCCGTTCAGTTCGTTGTCTGAGAGGGTCGTGATCACCTTGTTGTTTTTAACGCTCACAACGAAAGCGTTTCTTCCCACAAGGACCAGCGTTTCACTGCTGCCCTTTCCTGCCGCTAACTCCACGCCCTTGTTGAGGCGTTCGAGGGTCTCGTTTTCGGAAAGGTCTATGCTGCGTTCCTCAAGCCGCTGCAATGCGTGCTTTGAGAACTCCACGCCGTGTTTTTCGTTTAGCTTTTCCTGTAAAGCCTCTGCGAAGGAACCGCCCTGCACCGCGTCCTTTGCCGTGCCGTTCGCGGGCTGAACCACCGTATTTCCCGTGGTAACGCTGATCTGATTGCGAAGCGCCAGGTATTCGCTTATCAGCATTTTAAAGCCTCCATGCTTTATTCAACTTAGGTTCAAACGAAGTCCTCAAGATCCTGGATATCCTCGCCTGCATAGCTGTCGGGGGTTATCTCGCCCGTGACCTCGTGCAGATCCTCGCTGTAAAGGCGCTCGGTATCTTCTCTTGCCTGTTCGTTCATTCTGTCGACTGCCGCCATCATGTCGCTTACGACATCAGCGGATACTTCGTTCTCTTTTTCCTGACGATGGCTCTCGATTATTCTGTCTAGTTCCTCGTCGGAAATCGTGTGGGTCTCCGTGCTGTCAGCCGTCTTGTCAGCCGAAGGAGGTTCGGTCTTATCGTCCGTGGAAGGCTTCTTGTCTGTGCCGCCGGTGCTGTCGGAACCACCTCCGCCTGAGATGGTGGGATAAGCGACCTCAACGATATCATCGAGCGCATAGCCCTTGTCGTTGATGATTACTCTTACCTGACCGTCCTTGACCTGGATAGATTTTATCAGTCCCGAATCGAGCACCGAACCGCCCTCTACACTAGGATTAACAGTTGCGCTCATGCCGATCATCATGGAAGCCTTCGCGATAAGCTCGCCAAGGGAAGTTTTGGTTCCCGGGTCATTGCTGCCCGAAGAATCGGTCTGTGCAATGGAAGTGATGTTCGAAAGCTCGAAGCTGACGCCGTCTATCTTGATGGTGTAGCTGTCGCCGTTCTTCATAACCGACTGCACAACGCCCGTCTTTGTGACCTGATTGCTGCCGTCCATCTTTGAAGCGGTAACAGTCTTGCCGACCAGGCTTGAAGCGTAGTTCGACTGGGAATAGGTCGCAGCGTCCTTGGAATACTGAAGCGACGTGAACTGTGCCATCTGTGTAACGAACTCGGTGTTGGAGGTAGGCTCCATCGGGTCCTGGTTCGTCATTTCGGCAACCAGCAGACTGAGGAAGGTGTCGGAGTTCACCATTTTCTCGGTGGCGTCCTTAAACTTGCTCTTGTACTTCTCGTAATTCGCCTGTATCTGCTCTGACGATGAAAGAATGCCTGAAGTTCCTGCCATTTTCTCTCCTTTCCCGCTTACATGGAAGCGATTATCTCTGCGAAGCTCTCGCCGTCGCGGTCGTCGTCCTGACGGTGATTTTCGTTCTCGCGGTAGGGGTTCTTGCTGCTGCCCTGGTAGTCCTGAGCCTGCGGCTCCTGACGGGATTCGCTGACGGTCTGCCAGTTCTCAAGCTGAACGCCGTTCTGTCTGAGCGTGTCCTGGATAGCGGAACCGTTGTCCTCGATGATCTTCATGGTCTTGGAGTTCTCCGCCGCGATGGACACTGAAACTGCGCCGTCCGCCGTCTTGGTCATTCTGACCGTGATCCTGCCGAGATCCTCAGGGTCGAGCGTTATGCTGTACTCAACATCGCCCTCTTTAAGGTCTGCCGCGCGCTCTGTGATCTTCCCTGACACCTGCTGCGCGACCTCGGAAGGCTTTACTGTGATCTCCGCGCCGTCCTGCCGTGTGAATACCACGGGGCTTTCAGCGGGGATCCCCTGGGGCTGCGCCTGAGCCGCGTCGCCGGTCTTTTCGCCGCCGGACTTTATCGCCTCAAGCTCGTCTGATTTGAAAACTACCCTGCTGCGCTGCGCCGTGTGGTCTGCAAAGACCTGCGTCTGCTCCTGCTGCGGAGCTTCCTGCGGCTTCTCAGCCGTTCTGACCTCAACGCTGCGAACATCGCTGCGGAACTTAACGTCCTCCTGCGGTGCCTGCTCTGTCTGACCCGCCTGAGCTGTCTGAACCTGAGCCGCGCCGTCCTGCTGACCTGACTGACCTGCGTCCGTCTGAGCCTCGCTCTGTGCGCCGGTGTTTTCAGCGGTCTGGACTGCCGCCTGCTTCGCTTCGGGCTGGATTTCCTGAACGGGCTTTGCTTGTGCCTGGGGCTTCTGCTCTGTTTCGGGCTTGACCGTGAACTCCACAGCTTCGCCTGTAGCCTCTGCCTGCTCCGCCGCCTGATTCTGAACGGTCTGAACCGCCTGCTCCGGAACGTTCTGCTGAACTGCCGGCTGCTCTGTCTGAACCTCGTCGGCTCCGGTTATCCTGGTCGTCAGCGCGGATATCTCGTCGCTGAGGTCGCTGATATCATCGGGGATCGCCGTCTGATTCATCATTGCCGCAAGTTCGGTCATGACCTGCTGTACTGCCGGATCATTGATCTGCTCCGAGTCGCCGTCCTTGTCGGACTTGGTACTGTCCACATTCTCAACAGTGTTGATAAGCTCTGCCAGCAATGCCTTGGTTATGTACTCCTGCGGAATATCCGCAAAAGTGAGCTTTCCGTCCGCGATCGCCGCAACGACCTTGCGAAGGTCAAGACTTCCATCAGACTTCGTCAGTTCGCTGCGAAGCATTTCGAACTTCTCATAACTTGCAGGGGTTTCCTTCTCAGATACCGCGTTGTTCTGCGCCATCTTTTCGGAAGCTGCGTCAGAACCGCTGATCGCATTGTTCGCGCTGCCTGCGCCCGAAGTATTCGAGGCATTTGAGGCATTCGAAGCGTTCCTGAAACTTCCGATACCGCTCAGCACCTTGGAGAACTGTTCCTTCTGGTCTGCCTTTGCCGCTTCCTCTACCCTTGCCGGAATAGCCGCGTCGGATATCATGAAGTCGCTGCGGGTATACCCGGAACCGCCTGTGCTGAATGCTACTGCCATTTACTCACCTCCTTTTAATAATGTATCTATATCAGGGTCTGCGCCCGGATATGCAAACTTATCAGACGCTCTGGGTCTGAGCCGCGCGTATCGACTGCCCGGAAACGAACTCCTCAATGAACTGCTCGTTTTCCTTGTTTGCCGCCGCCTTGTAGTCCTCAAGCTGCTTTTCCTCGAGCTTTTCCAGCGTGCGGACGTCCTTCGTTGCCTCGACTACGACTCCGAGCTGCTTGTTGATCTCCTCCTGCTTGCGTGCGGCGCTGGTGTCTTTCGCGTGTATCTCCTGCTGGAGAGTTACGATGTAGCGCTTGCGTACGGAGATCTCAAAAGCCTGCGCTCCCTGGCGGCAGACGGTCTCAAGCTCAGCGCTGAACTCCTCCACCTGCTTTATGAGCTGTTCCTTCTCTGCGTAGATCCTCTGTAGATCGGCCTGGAGCGCGCTCAGCGTGTTCTTCTGTCGGTCAAGCTCCTGCTGACGGAAGTCCATCAGCTTTTGCAGAGTGAACTGAAATTTCTTCAAAGCCTGTCACCTCTTATTGTTCATCGCCAACGGCAGCTATCAGGAGCTGCACTGTTTCCTCCAGCGTGTAGGATTCCTCCACCCGCTGCATGAGAAACTCGTTTATTTTGTCGATCTTCCGGATAGCCTCGTCCAGCGCCGGATTTGTTCCGTGCTTGTACGCGCCTATCGAAATGAGGTCGGCGTTGTTGTTGTACAGCGACAGCAGGTTTCTGAGCTTGCCCGCCGCCTGCTTGTGCTCGGGAGTGTCTATCTCCGACATCAGTCGGCTGACGCTCGGGAGTATGTCTATCGCGGGGTAGTGATTCTGCGCCGCGATCTTACGCGAAAGAATGATGTGTCCGTCGATGATACCGCGGACTGTATCCGCTATCGGCTCGTTGGTGTCGTCGCCCTCAACGAGCACGGTGTAGATACCGGTTATCGAGCCTTCCGGGAAGTTCCCGGCGCGCTCGAGCAGCTTCGGCATGCTGCTGTAAATTGACGGCGTGTAGCCTCTTGCTATCGGCGGTTCGCCGGTGGAAAGTCCGACCTCGCGCAGCGCCATCGCGTAGCGCGTGAGGCTGTCCATCATCAGCAGGACGTCCTTGCCCTGTTTCATGAAGTACTCTGCTATAGCCGTGGCGGTCAGCGGACACTTGCTTCTCATCATGGCGGGCTGATCCGACGTAGCCACGACCAGCACGGAGCGCGCCATGCCCTCCGGACCGAGGTCTCGCTCGATGAACTCGCGTACCTCACGGCCACGCTCGCCGACCAGCGCAATAACGTTGATATCTGCCTTGACCTTCCGGGCGATCATGCCCATCAGCGTGGACTTACCAACGCCTGAGCCTGCGAATATACCCATTCTCTGACCCTTGCCCATAGTCAGCAGGCCGTCTATAGCCTTAACGCCAAGCTCTATCTGCGACTTTATCGGCGGTCTGTCGAACGGATTTGATGGAGCGCCGGTTATCGAAACAGAATCGGTGCATCCGGGGTCGGCGCCTCCGTCAAGCGGCATTCCCGCCGCGTCGACTATCCGCCCGATGAGACCCGGCCCCGCCTTAACGGTGAGCTTGTCCCCGGTGGAATCTACAATGCTTCCCGGCCCGATACCCTCGATCTCGGTGTAGGGCATGAGCAGAATGTTGCTCTTGTTGAACCCCACGACCTCCGCGCGTATGAAACTCGTCATGTCCTTCGAGTAAATGCGGCAGACATCGCCGATATTGCAGGCGGGACCGCTTGCCTCGATGGTCATTCCGACTATCTTCTCTATCTTTCCCATATAGCGGAAGGTGTCATATTTAGTTATTTCATCGCGAAATGCTCCGAATTCAAGTGCCATGACTTCCTCCGCTGTCGGGTCATTCCTCGGCGTCTGCTTCTTCGGCAGGCTCCGGGGCGGGTTTCTTCTTTTTCCTTGTGGGTTTAGGTTCGCGGAACTTTCCGTCGCCAAGCTCCTGAATCATGCGGAGCTGCGTCATTATTCCCGCGTCCACTATCTCGCTGCCGTTATCGACTATCACCGTTCCCGGGTCCGCCTCCGGCAGAAGCTCCACCTCAACGTTCGGAATGCCTCCGCAAAGCTCCTTCAGGTACTCGTAGTCACCTGTCAGCTCCTCGTTTGCGCCATTATCGTTAAGGGTTATCTTGACGCGCTCGCAGTTGCGGAATTCCTTCGCCGCCTTCTTTATTAGGCGCTTGACCGCCGCGCTGTCCTTTGAAGTAATGCTGTCCAGCGTGACTTTCTTCGCTATCTGCATTACAGTGTCGTATATCTCTTTTTCGTAGTCCGCGAAAAGCTGCTCCTTCTCGGAGTTTATCCTCTCGGCATAGGATTTTGCCTCATCGAGGATATCCCTCCCGGCGGCAAGACATGCTTCCCTGCCGTCGCGGGTACCCTGTTCGAAGCCCTCCGCCTTTGCCTTTATGTACACGCTGTCGCGGTTCGCCTCGGCGTCGGAGACTATCTGTGAAGCGTTGTCGTTCGCGGTTCGGATTATCGACTCCGCGCGGTTCTTCGCTTCAAGGATTATGTCTTTGCCCTGCTGAACGCAGCGCTCTTTGAGCTCCTCAAGCTCCTTCTTCTGCTGTTCGAGCTGTTTCTCCCGGAATGCCACCTGCTGGAGCTTATCGTCCAGCCTGCGCTTTGCCTCGAGCAGCTCCTGCTCGGGGTCGGGCTTTTTCGGTTCCTCCGGCTGGGGCTCCTGCTTTGCGGGCTGCGCCGGCTCCGGAGCGGGCTGGAACCTTTTCAGGTCGATGGTGTTCGAAATATCGACGCCGCCGCCGAAATAAACGGAGTTCCTCTTTAAAACTGACACAATATCCCTCCGTTACGCTGAAATACTCTGAACCAAGGGTCACGCCGCATTACGCAATGACCTCGTCTCCGCCTCCGCCGTGGGAGATGGTGATGATCTGTTCCTGCTCGAGGCGGCGGATAGTAGCAACGATGTTCTGCTGTGCAGCCTCAACGTCACGCATACGCACGTTGTGCAGGTACTCGATATCTGCCTGAAGGCTCTCTCTTGCACGCGTGGAAATGTTGGAGAATATGCACTCCGCAACTTCCTGGGTGGAACCCTTGATAGCGATAGCGAGATCCTTCGGGTCGACCTGCTTTGTGAACTCCTGGATAGCCATGGAGTCCAGGTTGACGATATCCTCGAATACGAACATCTTCTGCTTGATCTGATCCGCGAGTTTCTGATCTCTTGCGGACAGCTCGTCAAATATGTACTTTTCGGTCGCGCGGTCTACGTTGTTCATGACCTCCGCAACGTACGAGATACCGCCGACCTCCATGCTGTCGGTGTTGACAAGGTTTGCGAACTTCTTCTCCAGCGTAGCTTCAAGCGCCTTGATAACGTCAGGAGAAGCTCTGTCCATTCGCGCTATTCTCTCGACTACCTCGACGCGCTTCTCCTTGGGAAGCTCCGCGAGGATAGCCGCCGCCTGATCTATTCTTGCATATGAAAGTATGAGCGCGATTGTCTGCGGGTGCTCGTTCTGAACTATCGCGAGCAGGTTCTTATAGTCGGCCTTTCTCACGAAGTCGAATGATTTGGTCTTGAGCTGCTTTGTTATCCTCTGAAGCAGGTTGTTAGCCGCTTCAGTGCCGAAAGCCTTCTCAAGTATCTCACGGGCGTAGTCAACGCCGCCCTCGGTAACTACCTTCTGAGTCAGGCAAAGCTCGTAGAACTCATTGAGAACGCCCTCGACCACGTCGATAGGCTGATATTCCAGCTTTGCGACCTCGGTGGAAAGCGCCTCGATCTCATCGTCAGACAGGTGCTTGTATACTGCGGACGCATTATCCGCACCCATTGCGGCGAGAACCAGAGCGATCTTCTGATTGGCGCTGAGTTCTTCTGCCTTCTTAGCTTCTGCCATATCTGTCCCCCCTTAGTGAGGCTTATTCTGCCTTCATCATGTTCTTGATGATCTGTGCGACGATCTCCGGGTTCGTCTTGGAGAAATCGCTTATCTCGCGCTTGAGTATAGTCTCGCGGGACTCCTTCGCAGCCTCTTCTGTAAGGCTCGCAATGTTGAAATCCACTTCCTCCGGAGACTCCTGCTCCTGCGCGGTCGCGCCGGCGGCAGCCTGGGTCTGACCTGACTGTGTGGCTGCTGCAAACGCAGCCTCCTGGCGGCGTCTGATCTTCTTCTTTCTCGAATGGCTCATCATAAGCGTCATCACCAGAAGCAGTATCAGCACGATGCCAAGACCGACTACAACGTAAAGGAGCGTATTGCGGAACGTATCCACAGGCGGAGTGATGATCTGGAGGTTTCCATCGCCGTTTGTGCCGTTGTTCGTAGCGCTGAGTGCGAACGGAATGTTGTAAACGGAAACGAGATCTACCGTAGTACCCGCCGCATTAGCGACTATCGCCTGTAATGCGTCGCGCTCGCCCTGGGTCATGTTGGTCTGATTTACGACCAGTCCAACGCTGAGGGAGTCGATGGAGTAACCGTCCTTAGTTACGGTCTCCTTGACATTGGAAACGCTGTACTGTATTTCTTCCTTATTATAATAATAGTTCTGACCGTCCTCAAGACCGGTGTATGTAGGATAATCCGGAGAAAGGTCTGCGTTCGGTGTTACTCCGACGATACCGCCGTCCTCATCAAGGGCGCCGCCCCACGCTGCCTTGTCCTCGTGGTCCTTTACGCCGTGGTCGGTTCCCTCTGCCGGGGTATACTGAGTGGACTCGGTGTTCCTGGAATCATAATTCAGCCTTGCGGAAACGTTAAACGCGAATCCGTCCTCGCCGTACATCTTGGTGAACATATCGCCGAGACCGTCCTTGAGCACCTGTACAAACTCCTGCTCGAACTCAAGACGCTTTCTTGCGATGTCAACGCCTGACTTATCGGTGTCCTCGTCCTCTTCAGGCTGATCAAGCTCCGGATCTACCCATTCGTAGGAGTTGAGCTTGCTGTCCATGATGGAGACGTTCTCTTTGGTAAGCCCCTCAACGCTGGTGGTAACGCCGCGGTATATCGCGCGCACCTCCTCGTTGGTAAGCGGCTCTGCGTCCGCCTTGAGCTGAATGAATACCGCGCACTGGCTTTCGCCCTTGTTGTCGGAAAGCGCGTAGTTGGACACCTCCGGCAGGGTGATGTTAGCGGTCGCGGACTGTATCTTGTCCATCGAAGCGATGGTTGCGCCCAGCCGTGATTCGAGCTGCTGGCGCTTTACCTCGCGTTTGTCTGTGTCGGTGCTCCACAGGTCAACGCCGTTGTTCCAGATATCGTAGTTGATCGTGGTCTTGGGGTAGCCCTGCGCCCACATCTGCATTCTGAGCGAGTCAGCCTTTTCCGCCGGCACGATGATATCACCGTTGGTGTTCACCGTAACGTCAGTAACGCCCAGCTCCTGGATCGCGGAAGCTATCTCGCCGGATTCTGAAGCAGAAAGCCCGGAAAACAGCACTGCCGTACTCTTATTGGAATTGAGCATAACGCAAAGCACAATGATTATTGCAATAACGACCACCGGAATGGAGATTATCAGGATCTTCGCCATTTTTGAAGCGTCCGTCCATTTCGTTTTAACTGTCGTTACAACAGTTTTCAGCTTTTCATTCATTTATAAGAACGTCCTCCGAAGTTTTATGCTGCCGCGCCGGCAGCTTTGAGGTCATCAAACCTGCATGTTGATGATCGTATTGTAAGCGCTGAGCGCCTCGTTCTTCACTGTAACAAGCAGATCTACTGCAATGCCTGCCTTAGTGATGTTCGACTGCACCTGCGCAAGGTCGTCGATATTGCCGAGCATGAGGTCAATCGCGTCGCGGTCTACCTGCTCGTTGGTCTCGACTACATTATCAACCATTCCCTTGAATATATCGAGGAAGGAAGCCTCGTTTGCGTCCACCGCGTAGGTCTTTTTCTTGGGATCCTCGCCCATGGGGGTCATGGACTCCATCGGCTTCATGCGGGTGAGCGCGTTCATTGTTGTAAAGTCAACCATTTAAATCTTCCTTTCGAAAATCAGCCCTTGCCGAGGGTCAGCGCCTTCGAAGCCATGGACTTTACCACTTCGAACACCGCCATATTCGCGGAATACATGTTCTCTGCTTCCGTCGCGTCGAGCTGCTCGGTGGCAACGTCAACGTTGGATTCGTAGATGTAGCCGCGCTCGTCTGCGAGCGGGTGGGTGGGGTCGTAGACCGGCTCTGCCGGGGTGGGGTCGTCAACGACCGCCTTAGCCTCAACGCCACGGTACTTCACGTAATTGTGGGACGCGATCTCGCCGGAGTTCAGCTTAGCGAACAGCAGCTTCTTGAAGGTCTTGTCCTCGCCGAAAACCACCATCTGGCGCTTGTAAGCCTCCTCGGGAGTGGAAGCCACATTGTCGGCGTTGCTGATGTTCTGAGCGATGATATCAAGCCTGAACCGCTCGGCGGTCATGCCGGAAAGCGGGATATTGAGCGAACTTAAGAATGCCATATGTACCCCCTGTTACTTCGTTGTCATAGCGGATCTGACTCTGGCGAAATTGCCGTTCATCGAGTTCATTATCGCGTCGTACTGTATCTGAGCCTTTGCAAGCTCGCCCTGCTGTACGTCGTTGTCAACGTTGTTGCCGTCCGCCTGGTCGTCGGTCACGCGGTCGATGAACAGCCGCTGAACGAGGTCTATCTCGGTATCGACGGTGCCGTTGCTGCGGAGCTTGTCCCTGAAAATTCCTGCAAAGTCAAGGTATTTGCAGTTGTAGTCCGGCGTATCCGCGTTAGCGATGTTTTCTGCGATTATCTGCTGCTTCTGCCAGAGGACGGACAGCCCCTGCTCAGATATCCTGAATGCATTCGTATCGAAAAGTGCCATATATTTTCCTCTCTGTCACGGGCGAATTCCACAAAATGGCATACCATACCCTATAGTTATTCGTATTATAATTATACACCATTTCACAATATATTGCAACAATTTTTTCATGATATTTTTTTACACAATGTAGAATCGGTATACTAATTATTTAAATTAGCCGACCAAAATTGATAACTTTCTGTTTATTTTGTTATTTTTTGGTACTTTTTTGTGCATAGGTTACAAATCAAGCATTACATTTTCTACAAAAATTTATATGTAAAAAATTGTACAAACAATCAAATCCCCGGCTCCATCAAAAAGCCGGGGATTTGATTTATATTGGGGGAAGATCGGTTATCGTGTTATTCACGCCACGCTGTATGTGCTTTCGATCTCAGCCGTAGCCGTATCCTCCGGGATATACTCCTGAACCAGACAGCTCTGCATAAGCGCTTCCGCCTGGTCGTTGTATTCCTTGGGAACAACAAGATGGATAGGATAATCATTACGGTAATTCATTGCGTAATCGCTGAGGTCGTACGCCTTGTACAGCAGGATAGTATAGATGTCCTCATCAGAACTGTAATAGTAATAATCAGCAGTTCCGCAGACCTTCATCAGCCTGTTCAGCTCCGGATCTGACGCGGTCGTTCTGCCATAGCTGAATTTCAGGTCGTAATCGTTCTGACCATATATCTCGCGGCTCATAATGCGGTTCATCTCAGAGTAGGAATACCCCTCGGACTGACCGAACAGTTCGCAGTCGTCAAGGCTGTTCACATTTTTCAGGATAAACGCAGTGTAGAAGTCCTCTCCCGTAAACTGAGCGCCGACGTTTATATCGAGGCTTTCAAGGTAAGCGATGGTGTTATCCATCCAGTCGTAGACCCTCAGATTATAACTTGATGACGTCAGTTGATCCCCGCTTCCGATATCGTAATACAGGTCGGTATATTTCCAGGCTGGTTCATTCTCAATGAAATCAACGTTTATCTTCTGGCAGTCCTGCCTGATTGCGTCAAAAAGCTTGTTGTTTCCGTACTTGGCAATATCGTTCATCCAGATACGGTTGACGCTGTAGCCCTTGTTCAACAGTATGTTCTCGTCCAGCGAGAATAATGAGGAATACCATCCCTCCGGGGTCACCATCTTCCGGCGTATCTCCCCGAAAAGCTCACTGCTGACGGAATAGCGCCGCTCAAGCTGAGTGCCGTCCTTCATCACATAGTAGAAGCTCACATATTTCCCATCGCTCGCACCGTCGCCGTTGTTCTTGGGTATCTCGTCATGCACTTCCCTGATAGTCTGAAGAATATCATCTCCGCTCACTCCCTTGATTGTGAACTGATTCTTGGTAAGGCTTGACGTGCGGTACTCCGAGTCATAGTATGACATGGAAGCCGAAGCCACTCTGTCCGGGTTCGGGACGTAATACGCCGCGCCGAATCCGTTCGACATATTCAAACCGAAGCATATCAGCGCGCACGCCGCGAGAGTCCCCGCCCATTTTGCCACGGAAAGCCCGAACTTCCGGAAATTCCGCCCGCTGATAAGCTCCATGATGATATACAGAATGAACGTGCTGATTATCGTGCCGATTATCATACCGGGAATGTTGTTCTGCGTGAAGCTGTAGTAATCCATCGTGTCTTCCTGCCCGCGCACGTTGATGGAAATGAAATAGGATACCGGTACGGTTATGGCGAATACAACGATGCCAGGGATAACAAGCCCCATTCCCTTATAGACGTAGGGCATTCCAACGCGCTCAGCGCGGCGGTATTTTATCAGGAAGTACGCCCCGGCGAAGCACGTGAGCGTCACCAGCAGGGCGGGTATCCCGTACTCCGGGCGGAATATAGGTCCGCAGTCGCTGACGCTCCACTTGCAATCAGTGGAAATCATGGAGTAAAGCGTCATTATAAGCATGCCAAGCGGCGAGGAAGCAGTTATCGGATACGCCGAGCCCATAACGGCAGTGAACGACGAGGGATACAGCACAGCGCCGTAAACTCCGCTCTCGACAAGGTTTACACTCATGGAATGAATGACCGGAATAGCGAAATTCATGAGTATCGGATAAATACACGCCTCCGCGAGCCTTCCGCAGAAGGAAATCATCAGCAGTGTCAGCGCTACTTCCATAATGCACATGAAAAGCCCCGTGAACGCCATCGGACCCATTATTGCGTCAACTATCGCCTGGGTCTCGCCCTGGGTATCGAACGCCGACAGGTCGGCGAACTGCAAAAGTATCTGCGCCAGAAGTATCGCGATAAGGTGCGGCAGAATGTTCACTGTGAACACCGCCGCGAGGTCGCCGAAGAACCGCGTGTTGTGGTTTATCGGCAGGGACATATCCATATCCACCACCGACTTGTTGTGAAGGTATCGGAAGCTGCGCAGAGTAGTCACGAACGTGAAAATGAACAGCCCCACAAGGCTGAGAACTCCGATTATGATCTCAGCGATCAGAAGTGAATACAGCAGGCTCCTCTTATCCAGGAGCGCCATATTCATTTCGTACTGCTCCGGAGTCGGGTCGCTGATATACTGGCTAAGTTCAATGAGCTCTCGCTCCACCGGACATAAAATATTTATGATGAGCATGAGCGCCGGATAGCTGAGCACGCTGAAAATAACGCTCATGATAAGCTGCGGTCTGAGGTACTTCACCTTGTTCAGATAGTACGGCAGAAATTTGTAGAAAACGCTCTTATTTGCCGAGTTTTGAGCTGTCATAGCCGAGCACCTCCATTTCGTAAATAAATATCTCCTCCAGCGAAAGCGGAACTTCGTCGTACAGCCTCGGGGAGTGCTTCTCCACCGCCGCTCTGACCTTTTCGCGGTCGCCCCGGGCGATGATGTGCATTACGCTGCCGTTTTCCTCGATGTGGAGGATATCCACGCCGTCCGCGGAAAGCTGCTCCTTCGTGACCGGCTCCGGGAACGACGTCTGGATCTTGAACACGCTTCCCTTCACGCTGTCAAGTTCGCGGTCGAACACTACCTTCCCGCCGTGGAGAAGTCCCACGCGGTCGCAGAATTCGTCTATTTCCCCGAGATTGTGGGAGCTGAAAATTACAGTCAGCTTGGAATCTACCATAGCGTCGATGAGCATTTGCTTGACGATTATGCGCATAGTGGGGTCAAGCCCGTCGAAAGCCTCGTCAAGGAACAGATACGGAGTTCTGCACGCGATCCCGCATATCACCGCCGCCTGCCGCTTCATACCCTTTGAGAAGGTGTTCAGCCGCTTTTTCAGCGGAAGATTCAGCGCGCTGTAGAGCTTCTGCCAGAGCTCCTCGGAAAACGTGCCGTAAAAGCTCTTGTAGTACTGCTTCATTTCAGTAAGGGTCATTGTGTTGAACTGCACCGTTTCATCGTTGATGAAGAATACGCGCTCCTTCACCTTCGCGTTGTCGTACACCGGCTCGCCGTCTATGAAAAGCTCTCCGCCGCTGAGCCTGTAAATCCCGGAAAGCGCCCGGAGCAGCGTTGATTTTCCGGCGCCGTTAGAACCCAGCAGACCGTATGCGCAGCCCTCCGGAATAGTGAGGGACACGCCGTCAAGCGCGTTTTTATCGTCGAAACGCATTACCGCATTCTTTACCTCGATCATTGATTACCACCCGTCCTTTCACCAGTTTCCCCGGTTTCTCCAGCCTCTCCAGCCTCTCCTGACCATATCTGCCGTGCCAGGGATTCTATCTCCGCAAGGCTGACCCCTGCATCGTATGCGCTGCGAAGCTCACACCCGGCCTTCCGCACGGCTTCTTTTCTGACTGCCTCGGCTGCGTCCCCGCCGCCGGAAACATAGCTTCCCTTTGCAGGTATCGAGTATATCAGCCCCGCCTGTTCAAGCTGCGAGTACGATTTCTGAACCGTATTCGGGTTTATCCCGAACTGCTTCGCGACCTCCCGCACCGCCGGAAGCCGCTCGTCCGGCTCCAGCTCCCCGGAGAAAATCAGCCGGGATATGCCATTATATAGCTGCTCATAGATGGGCAGCTTCCCCTCCAGCCTTATGTTGAGCATTTTCACTCCTCCTTTCGGCGTGTACTGTTCTGTATTAACTGTATCATCTGTGTTGGTACAGTTATTATACCATACAATAGCAGCTTTGTCAATGGGCAAAACGCATTTTTATTGCACTGGTCTTGATTTTTTTGCAATTATGTGGTATCATATAGATTACAAATAAATCCGGATAAAATACGGAAAACCCCTGAAAACCGATGTGATATGCAAAGCGCACGCCTACGCTCACACAAGGCTTTTGAGGGCGGCCTATGGAAAGGAAACGGATAACCTTCACAAGAAAGGAAACTGACACAATGAGCGAAGAGAAAAAGGAATTTGTAAAGCACGAGGCACCCCGTCCGGAGTTCCCCAAGCGCGCTATAATCACCGGAGGAATGCCCTACGGAAATAAGAAGCTGCACTTCGGGCACATCGGCGGCGTGTTCGTATTTGCCGACGTATACGCAAGATTCCTGCGCGACAGGCTGGGCGACGAAAATGTAATTTTCGTATCCGGCACGGACTGCTACGGCTCCCCTATCGCGGAGAGCTACCGCAAGCTGGTCGCCGAGCAGGGCTTCAAGGGAACTATCCACGACTTTGTTGAGGAAAACCACAAGGCTCAGAAAAAGACCCTCGACGACTACATGATAAGCCTGAATATATTCGGAGCTTCCGGACTTGGAAGAACAGCCGAGATACACAACAAGGTATCCGACTGGTTTATCCGCACATTATATAAAAACGGACACCTGCACCGTATCAGCACAAAGCAGTTCTACGATGAGAAGGCGGGCTGCTTTCTCAACGGCAGACAGGTAATAGGAAAGTGCCCGGTGGACGGCTGCCAGAGCGAAAAGGCATACGCCGACGAGTGCGACCTCGGTCATCAGTACATGCCGGAAAACCTCATCAACCCCAAGAGCACCCTCACCGGCGACACGCCCATAATGAAGGACGTCGAGAACTGGTACTTCGACCTTCCGGCGTACAACAAGCTGCTCAAGGAATACGTTGCGAAGATTTCCAGGCAGAAGAACGTGCGTCAGCTCGTTTCCAGCACTATCTCAGAGTTCCTCGCTGACCCAGTGGTGCACATCAAGAACGAGCTTCTGGACAGCTACAACGCAGTCAAGGATCAGCTTCCGGAGCACGAGTTCATAGAGGAAAAGAAAAAGCCCAGCTTCACCATCAAGTTCAAGGAACTCGACGAGATGAACAAGGCTACCGAGATACTCTCCGCGAACGGAATACGCTACCGCACCGGTAAAACCCTGGTTCCGTTCAGACTTACAGGCAACATTGAGTGGGGCGTTCCCGCTCCGGTGCTTGAGGGCGAAGATCCGCTGACCATCTGGGTATGGCCGGAGTCCCTCTGGGCGCCTATCTCCTTCACTCAGGCGGCGCTCGAGCAGCAGGGCAGGAATCCCGACGAGTGGAAGGATTTCTGGTGCAGCAAGGACGCTAACGTATATCAGTTCATCGGCGCCGACAACATCTACTTCTACGGCGTGGCTGAAATGGCGATGTTCATGGGCCTCAAGGAAGGCGAAAACACCATTGACCCGCCCGAAGGAGAAATGCAGCTCCCGATACTGTGCGCGAACAACCACATTCTGTTCCTCGATAAGAAGGCTTCCAGCTCCGGCGCGATAAAGCCCCCGATGGCGGCTGATCTTCTGGACTTCTACACCCCCGAGCAGCTCCGCATGCACTTCCTCGGCTTAGGTCTTGGTCAGCGCAGCGTAAGCTTCATGCCGAAGCCCTACAATCCCAACGCAAAGCCGGAAGATCCGGATCCCGTAGTAAAGGACGGATTCCTGCTCTCCAACGTATTCAACCGCATTATCCGCACCTGCATCTATTCCGTTCAGAAGTACTTTGACGGAGTAATGCCGGTCGGCGAGGTAGACGAGCAGGTGCTCGCCGACGCCAAGAAGGCGATCCTGGATTACGAGCGCTTCATGTACCGCTTTGAGTTCCACCAGGCGACCTATGTACTTGACAGCTACATCAGAAAGGCAAGCAAGTACATGGCAAAGAACCTCGGCGACGCCGACAAGGCAGACGACAACGAGGCAAGACGCCGCGCGCTCATTCAGGTGTTCCACATGATACGTACGGCGGCTGTGCTGCTGCACCCGATGGCTCCGCAGGGAACCGAGATGATACTCGAGTACCTCCAGCTCGACAAGAGCTTCTGGAGCTGGGACAAGATCTTCGACACCATTTCCGATTTCACCGGTGGAAAGGATCACAAGCTGAAGTTCCTGGAGCCCAGGGTGGATTTCTTCACCAAGCACCAGAGCCAGTTCAACACCAGCGAGGAATAAACAAATACAAAAGGGGCTGTTTTCGGACAGCCCCTTTTATTATTCAACACTGCCGTCGAATTTGTACCCGACGCCGCGCACTGAAACTATATTCGCGCTGTAACGGCCTATCGCCTTTTTCAGACGGCTTATGAATACATTCACCGTGCGCTCCGAGGCATGCCCGGAGCTCCTGAGCTGGCGCGAAAGCTCCTCGCGGCTGAATACCGTATCCGGACTGCTTATCAGCAGGTACAGCAGGGCGGTCTCCTTCGGGGAGATATTCAGCGGCTCGCCGTCAAGCTCGGCGCGGTACTTCGAAATATCCACGGTAAGCCCTCCGAAACTCACAGGCGGTCGGTCAAATCCAGTGACAGACACCTGCGTACGCGCCTGCGCCGCGCGTATTCTTGCGACAAGCTCCGCAATGTCCAGAGGGCGGCTCATTACGTCCGCCGCGCCCAGCTCCAGCGCGGAGAGCCTCCCTGCGTGGTCGCTCTCTGAGGTCAGCACTATCACGGGAACTCCCGCTGATTTCATCTGCTCGAGGATTTCCTTGAGCCTTCCGCCGGCGGTGTCGATATCAAGCAGCGCAAGATGTATCATGTTCAGCCTGACCGTTCGAAGCTCGTCAACGGAGCGCATGCACTCCACCACGAAGCCCGAAGCGGACAGATAGCTGTTTATCAGCGTGTTCATTCTGGAAAACCGGTCTATAAGCAGTATCGTTCCTCTGAACATTCCGCACCTCCAATTTCAAATAAAGCGCCGGAGCATAAGCCCCGGCGCTCTTGTATTTATGTTCTGGTCATCGGGTCATCAGCCGAGAACGACCTCAACAGTGTGCTTTCCGCCGTCCATTACAGGGATAACATTGCCGTCAACAGCCTTGCCGTCAACAGTCATGCTCTTAACGCCCTTGCAAACGTGGTTCGGGTTCTTAACGGTGATGTCGTATGTAGCGCCGCGGAACTGACGTGTAGCCTTCATGCCGTCCCACTCGTGAGGAATTGACGGGTCGATCTTCAGACCGTCGAAGTCTGCTGCGATACCAAGAATGTACTGGGAGATAGCGACCATGTTCCATGCCGCTGTACCTGTCAGCCAGCTGTTCTTGCCCTGACCGAAGTTGTCGCCCTGCTTGCCGATATCAGCGCCGGCGTCCTTACCGCCGATCATCTGACCGTAAACGTACGGCTCGGTCTTGTGAATGTCGGAAGTCTCCTCAGTGAACGCCGGAGCGATCTCAGAGTAGTACTTGAACGCCTGATCGCCCTCGCCTGCGTATGCAGCGGCACAGATTATCCATGCGTTGTTGTGTGTGAAGATACCTGCGTTCTCCTTGTATCCGCCCGGATATGTGGAGATCTCGCCGTACTGGATATAGTACTTTGTGAATGCCGGGTTGTTGAGCACCAGACCGTACTGGGTGTTCAGTCGCTCGTCGATAGCCTTGAGGGTCTTCTTGGAAGCCTCAGCGTCGATGTCGGACATGATAGCGAAGCCCTGCGGCTCGATGAAGATCTGACCTTCCTCGCACTCCTTGGAGCCCATCTTCTTGCCCTCCGCGTCGTACGCTCTGAGGAACCAGTCGCCGTCCCAAGCGGAATCCATCATAACCTTCTTCATCTTGTCGATCTCAGCCTGAGCCTTTGCAGCCTCGTCGGTCTTGCCGAGGTGGTTGAGTATCTGAACGTAGTTCGGGCCTGCGTAGGTGAACAGTGCGCCCACGAATGCGGATTCAGCGACCTTGGAGTAGCCGCCCTCCGCCTTGAACTTCGGGTTGGTGTAGGTCTGGAAGGACTCTCCGGGAGTATCGGAGTAGCAGGAGAGGTTGATGCAGTCGTTCCAGTCTGCACGCATTGCGAGAGGCAGACCGTGCGGACCGAGGTTGTTTACGATGTGGTAGAAGGAAACCTTCAGGTGCTCGAGCATGGGCTGTGCAACGGACATATCGTTGTCGTAGGGCACCATCTCATCGAGAATGCTCCAGTCGCCGGTCTCCTTTATGTATGCGGAAACGGAGAGAATGAGCCACAGCGGGGCGTCGGAGAAGTCGCCGCCGATATCAGCGTTGCCCTTCTTGGTGAGGGGCTGGTACTGGTGATAGCAGCCGCCGTCCGGGAACTGTGTGGAAGCGATGTCGATAATACGCTCTCTTGCTCTGTCGGGGATCTGGTGAACGAAGCCGAGAACGTCCTGGTTAGAGTCACGGAATCCCATGCCGCGTCCGATACCGCTCTCGAAGTAGGAAGCGGAGCGTGACAGGTTGAATGTTACCATGCACTGGTACTGGTTCCAGATGTTGACCATGCGGTTTACCTTGTCGTCAGGTGTGTCAACGTTGAGGATACCGAGCAGCTTGTCCCATGTCTCTCTCAGCTCTGCAAGGCCTGCAGCGACCTTCTCAGGAGTGTTGTACTTCTCGATCATTGCGTTGCTCTTTACCTTGTTGATGGTCTTGCCGTCAGCCTCGAACTTCTCAGCAGCGGGCATCTCAACGTAGCCGAGGATAAATACGAGGGTCTTGCTCTCGCCTGCGGCAAGAGTGATCTCCTTGTAGTGGGAAGCGATAGGAGACCAGCCGTCGGCGAAGGAATTGTTAGCCTTGCCGTCCAGGACAGCCTGCGGGTTGTGGAAGCCGTTGTACAGGCCGATGAAGGAATCACGGTCGGTATCGTAGCCGTCGATGGAGTCGTTAACGGTGTAGAATGCGAAGTGGTCGCGGCGGTCGCGGTATTCGGTCTTGTGGTAGATGGTGGAGCCTACTACCTCAACACGGCCGGTGGAGAAGTTTCTCTGGAAGTTGGTGCAGTCGTCCTGAGCGTCCCAAAGACACCACTCTGCAAATGAGAAGAATGAGAATGTTTTTTCTTCATTGCTCTCGTTTGTGAGAACTACCTGCTGAACTTCGCCGTTATAGTTCTGAGGAACAAAGAATGTAGCCTCAGCCTTAAGTCCGTTCTTCTTACCTGTGATGATAGTATAGCCCATACCGTGACGGCACTCATAAAAATCAAGCTCTGTCTTTACCGGTGACCAGCCCGGATTCCAGATAGTTTCGCCGTCTTTGATATAGAAATATCTTCCGCCCATGTCGATAGGCACGTTATTATAACGGTAACGAGTTATTCTTCTCAGTCTTGCGTCCTTATAGAAGGAATAGCCTCCTGCTGTGTTGGAGATAAGTGAGAAGAACTCCTGTGTGCCAAGATAGTTTATCCATGGATATGGCGTTCTTGGATTGCTGATGACATATTCCTTTTTCACGTCATCAAAATGACCAAATTTCATCAATAATT
>ENA-OPCO01000619-OPCO01000619.1-human-gut-metagenome-genome-assembly--contig:-NODE-619-length-25470-cov-3.763683_pt1 | contig 25470 bp, 18 predicted proteins | sample MGYA00241562_ERZ501475 | MGnify/ENA primary metagenome ERZ501475 (study PRJEB25962, sample SAMEA2042627) | human gut metagenome | biome: human gut; feature: human-associated habitat; material: faeces... | reverse complement strand
CCGCCATAGGGATATACTGAATCATCGTCGTCTTCATTCCACATGGACTGCTGACAGCCATTCTTCCCCTGCCAACCTGCACCGATTCTTGTGCGCGGCTTCTCAGCCTTTTCGGCTTTTTTGTCTGATTTTTTATCGTCAGACTTCTTATCGGACTTCTTGCCACCCTTGTCTTCTTTCTCATCCTTTTTGCATAAAAGGACAGAAGCTAATTGACCTAAATCAGTAGAATCATACTTATGACCATAGGTCGGAGCCGCATTCAAAGGCCCTTCTTTAATTTTAAGATTGTCATCAAGACTCTTATCCCATACTTTAAAATATGCATGTGATAATTTATCTTTGTTATTAAATAAGGAGTTTGCATTAGGCACATATACAAAAATAAGGAGTTTGCACAATGCTTCAGCTGCGACCCTCAACTCTTGTACAGGCTCGTTATTATTATTGGAATATTGAAAATGAACATGCTCATGCAAACTGAAAAATATTTTAAAACGCTCTCTTAGTAGGTCATCTTCTATTTGAGACAAATACAATCTCAATTTATCTGAATATACTTTGTACTCTTTCATCTTTGTTTTAATGGTTGTTATTGCAAAATTATTATTTTAATCCATAATATGGAATCACATTTATTCCTAATGAGTAATTTAGAGCCTGTTTAAAAATGTCTGAATTTTTTTTCTAAAGAAGTTTCCATATCAGCCCAATTGTATCTTTCTTTGAAGTGACCAAACTTTAAAAAAGATGTATCAGACTGATTTAACGGAAATCAAGTGGCAATATATAACAAAAGTGTTGAACCTGCAAACAAAGAAAGTGAAAAAACAAATCAAAACAGCCCTTTACAAGCAGCAATATATGAAATAATTATTTTTCCGGCAATTTGGTTGATTCTCGCTATTTATTGGCAAATAATCAACCTTTATTTCATTGATTTTTCATCATTTTTGTGGCATAACTTTAATATTTATAGACATGAATTCCAAAATAGTATTCTTTTTCATGATTATGTGTTGCTGTTCAGTAACCTTATTTGCTCAAACAAATACGGGCAAAAAACAGACAAGTACTAATCCGGTTTTTGACGGTTGGTATGCAGATCCCGAAGGAGTCGTTTTCGGTGATAAATACTGGATTTATCCGACTTATTCAGCTCCTTTCGAACAACAATTGTACATGGATGCCTTTTCTTCCCCAGATTTGGTACACTGGAGAAAACACCCGAAAGTCCTTTCTGTCGAAAATATCAGCTGGTTAAGGAATGCTTTATGGGCACCTGCCGTGATAGAAGCAAATGGGAAATATTATTTCTATTTTGGAGCAAACAACATATATCATGAGAGTGAAGTGGGAGGTATAGGTGTGGCTGTAGCCGATCGTCCGGAAGGTCCTTTCAAGGATGCGCTCGGAAAGCCGCTGATTGGCAAGATCGTGAACGGAGCGCAACCTATTGACCAGTTTGTTTTCAAGGACGATGACGGTCAGTATTATATGTATTACGGCGGTTGGGGACATTGCAATATGATGAAATTAGGTGATGATTTTCTGCATATTGTACCTTTTGAGGACGGCTCTTTTTGCAAGGAAGTAACTCCTGAAAATTATGTTGAAGGACCTTTTATGCTAAAACATAGAGGAAAGTACTATTTTATGTGGTCAGAAGGTGATTGGACCGGCCCTGGCTATTGCGTAGCTTATGCCATTGCAGATTCACCATTCGGACCTTTTAAACGTATAGGTAAAATATTGGAACAGGACAAAAGCATTGCTACTGGTGCCGGACACCATTCTGTGATAAAAGGATTGAAAGATGATGAATGGTATATTGTATATCATCGACATCCATTAAATGAAAAAGATGGAAATGCTCGTGTTGTTTGCATTGAACGGATGTTTTTTGATGATGAAGGTTATATAAAACCTGTAAAAATGACATTTAGAGGCGTTAAAACCAGTCGTTTAACATTGTCAAGGTAAAGTATTGTTTTTTTTTGTAATCAATTATTTATCAACCGTTGACGAAATTTAAATTATAAGTGATTTATAATTAAACGAAATAATGCAAAAAGACATAGAAAGATTGTTTACTTTGTAGCATTATCAGAAAACTTGTGAATTGATAACTTTTGTATGTGTAATTGCAAAAAGCAGAGGGTATTGACAGAACTAATTATTCGTTAACTCGATTTTGCCAACGGGGTAATCATTGTTGTATTTTGCTATAAAACAGTATAGTATGTATGAATTATACTTTAAGGTATGGTTAACATATCTTGTTTCCTTTCAAAATAACACATAGACATTTATTAATATTAAAATCACTAAATATGAAAAGAAAAACACTGAAAGTTATTATATTTTGCGCCTTTTTATTTTGTGGAATGTCAGTTTCACCGCAAACTCCAATCTATTTGGATAAAAGCCAACCAATTGAACAACGCATAGAAGATGCTCTTTCTCGTATGACTTTGCAGGAAAAAATTAATATTATTCATGCACAATCCAAATTCAGTGCTCCTGGTGTACCTAGATTGGGTATTCCAGAACTATGGTGCACTGATGGTCCAATGGGGGTACGCCCTGAAGTCATGTGGGATGAATGGGATCAAGCAGCTTGGACCAATGATTCTTGTATGGCTTTCCCTGCACTTTCTTGTCTAGCAGCTACGTGGAATCCAAGAATGGCTTCATTATATGGGAAAAGCATTGGTGAAGAAGCCCGATTCCGCAACAAAAGTGTATTGCTTGGCCCAGGTATAAATGTTTATAGGACTCCTCTTTGTGGACGTAACTTTGAGTATATGGGAGAAGATCCATATCTAATTAGTCACATGGTTGTACCATATGTTCAGGGAGTGCAAAGCAATGGAGTCTCAGCCTGTGTTAAGCATTTTGCTTTAAATAATAATGAAATTAACCGTCACACTTCAAACCCTATAGTTGACGACCGTACACTTTATGAAATCTATCTTCCCGGCTTTAAGGCAGCTGCTGTAGAGGGAAAAGCCTGGAGTTTTATGGGAGGCTATAATTTATTTCGAGGCGAACATGCTAGTTATAATCCAATTCTGATGAATCAGATTTTAAAAGAAGAATGGCAATGGGATGGTGTGGTCATATCGGATTGGGGAGCTGTTCATGATACACATACCGCTATAATTGGAGGATTGGATATGGAGTTCGGAAGTTGGACAGATGGTTTAACGGAAGGTACTAGCAATGCCTATGATAATTATTGGCTTGCAAACCCGTACTTGAAAGGAATAAAAGAAGGGATTTACACTGATAAAGAATTAAACGAAAAGGTGCGTCGAGTATTAAGACTTACATTCCGTACTGCCATGAATAATGATCGGCCGTGGGGATCGATGGTATCAGATGCACACAAGACCGCTTGCCGGAAGATAGGAGAAGAAGGTATTGTGCTGTTACAAAATAATGCAAATTTACTTCCAATTAATCTGTCAAAGGTAAAACGCATAGCTGTTATTGGTGAAAATGCCATTAAAATGATGACCGTTGGAGGTGGTTCCTCTTCTTTGAAAGTCAAATATGAAGTCACTCCTTTGGAGGGACTGAAAAAACGTATCGGAAAACAAGCTGAAATCATATATGCACGCGGATACGTAGGAGATCCTACCGGAGAATATAATGGAGTGAAAACTGGTCAAAATTTAAAGGATGACCGTAGTCCAAAAGAACTGAGGACAGAAGCTCTTCAAGTAGCTAGTAATGCTGATATCGTTCTTTTTATAGGAGGACTAAACAAAAGCGAATATCAGGATTGTGAAGGTACAGATAGAAAAACAATGGATTTGCCTTATAATCAAAATGAATTGATTATGGATTTGCTGCAAGTTAATAAAAAACTAGTTGTAATCAATATCAGTGGAACAGGTGTAGCTATGCCATGGAAAAATCATGTATCTACTATACTTCAAGCGTGGTATTTGGGAAGTGAAACAGGCAATGCTTTGGCTTCTATACTAATGGGAGATGTTAATCCTAGCGGTAAACTCCCATATACTTATTATGCTTGTCCTGATCAATGTGGTGCTCACAAATTAGGCGAATATCCAGGACATAAAGGAATGGATGTATTAGGGAATGAGGTCTATGATATACCCTATAACGAAGGATTATTTGTTGGCTACCGTTTCATTGATAAAAACAAGTTAAAACCTAATTTCCCTTTTGGTCATGGTTTAAGCTATACTACATTTGAGTATGGAAAAGCCAAAGTGAATAGTAAGGCTATAGAAAAGAGTGAAAAGTTATATATTACTATTCCAATTACAAATACAGGAAATCGTGCTGGAGCTGAAGTTGTACAGCTATATATTAAATGCTTGAACTCTTCTGTGATTCGACCAATTAAAGAATTGAAGGGATTTTGTAAAGTAGAACTTCAGCCCAATGAGACCAAAGAGATTTCGTTTACTATCACTGCTGAAGAACTTTCATTCTTTGACGAAAAACAGCATAAATGGATAGCTGAGTCTGGCAAATTCGAGGCATTGATGGCTTCTTCATCTGCTGATATTCGTTCTAAAGTTTGCTTCGAACTGAAATAATCAATATCATCTATTATAGTATTTAGTTTTATTATTAAACCTCTATAGGTTGCAGTATCAATATTTCGGTCTTTTACCGAACTATTGATACTGCAATAGTTTTACTATATTTAAGTATTACAAAGCGTTTATGTCTCCGTGGATAATAAGCTTTTTTCATAAAAAAAAGAAAAAACTCTTACAACTTAGCTATACTTAAATAATCATTTCCCGAAGTTTTGAATGTTTACAGTTTTTGCTGCTTATATTATATTTGTTTTAATCTTATTATATTATAATACTGACCTTTTAATTTTTAGTTGACTGTATGAAGAAATTTTTCCATTTTTTTCATGTATTTTTATGTGGTATTTTCTTTTTAAACAGTCTTGAATATAAAACAAGATTGGTTAAAACCAGTAAAGCAATAGAGACAAAACATAATTATCAAAAATATAAAACTATGAAAAATAAAAAGTATGCATTTTTATTTTTTTTAATTGTGCTATTATCAACAGGAATAGGTTGGGCACAAAATGAAAAAATAACGCTTCATTTGAACAATGTGTCTTTGGAGCATGTACTAAACAAGATTGAAGAGAAAACAGTGTATTCTTTTCAGTACAGCAAACAGGTGATTGATGTTCGTCAAAAGCGAACCATACATGTTGACAAACAAACAATAGATTCTGTATTGAACATTTTGTTGAAAGGAACGTCTATTCAGTATCAAATCAAGAAAAAACAAATTATTCTGAACGCTAAAAAAGAGGTTAAAACAAATAATAAAAAGCTGAAAGGTATAATTAAAGATAGTAAAACCGGAGAACCAATAATTGGAGCAAGCATTGCGGTGGAAAGGGAAGAAATTGGTGCAATCAGTGATATCAATGGTCATTTTGAAATGAACGTTTCACCTGATAAAAAGATTATTATTTCTTATATCGGTTACGTGTCTCAAGTTCTTGATGTACAAAACAAATCGTTTTTAGAAATATATTTGAATGAAGATATAAAACTCATTGATGAAGTTGTGGTCGTAGGTTACGGTTCGGTATCGAAGAAAAATCTTACAACTGCTATTGCACAAGTGAAAACAGATAAAATTTCACAAGCAGGAGTCAGTCATGTAAACCAGTTGCTGATGGGACGAGCGGCTGGATTACAAGCTACAGTGAACAGCATGCAGCCTGATGGGAGAGTGAATATTTCAATTCGTGGAGGAGGAAATCCGATCTATGTTATAGATGGTATTGTTATGCCGAATAATGCCATCAGTGGAAATTGTGGTCAAGTGGGACTTCCGAATAATATCGACCGTAATGGCCTTGCCAATTTGAATCCGGCAGATGTGGAGTCTGTGGAGATTCTTAAAGATGCTTCTGCTGCTATCTATGGCATTGGAGCTGATAATGGAGTAATATTGATTACTACCAAAAAAGGTAAAGAAGGGGTACCGAGTATCGTGTATGATGGCAGCTATTCTTTTGTACGCAACTATCCTTATTTAGATGTGCTCAATTCGAAAGAATATATGGAGTTAGCTAATGTTTTCAATAGGGAAAATTATCTATATAACAACAAGCAATATCCTTATGGAACAACTCCTTATGATGGAAAATGGGAACCTCAATTTTCTGAAGCGGATATACAAAATGCGACCAATACGGATTGGAAGGATTTAGTACTGCGCCATGGTTTCCTTACCAAACATAATCTGACTATTAGTGGAGGATACTCTAAATTTAAGTATTATCTAGGAGGAAGTTACATGAAGCAGCAAGGTACTGTATCGAAATCAGATATGAGTAAATATATTGTTCATGGAAATTTAAGTTTGGATTTGTTCCCTTTCCTGAATTTGACGTCAGTTTTTAATGCAAATCAGAATTCATATAATAATGGTATAATTGGTACCGATACTGGAAATCAAGGAGATGTCGCCCCCAGTGTTTTGACTTCAGCGCTCTTGTATCCATCTTATTTGCCAGTAAAACAGGATGATGGGAATTACACTATTTTCCGGAATATACCTAATCCAAAAGCGATGGAAGATATAGTGGACTATAGCAGAGAAAATGGATACAGTTTAAATTTTTCTGTCAACATGAAACTGTATAAAGATATTCTTGTATTTAAAGGAGTGTATGGCATGAATCAGGAAAATGTCAGAAGATCAACATTTATTCCATCCGATGTGTATTTTGCCCGCATGTATAAGTCAAGGGGAAATATTTTCTCGCAACGCAGGCAAACACAGACAATAGAAGCTATGTTGTCATTTTCGAAATACATGTTCAATATCGTACAAGTGGATGTAATGGCTGGAATGGGTAAATATCTAGAGAGTAATGAAGGATATGGAATCTCTTACGAAGATACACATGACATGATTAATGAGCATGATATCAGTTCAGCTAAAGGAAAGATATATCCAACTTCTCACACATTGAAAAACGAGAAAAGATCTCAGTTTTTTAAAATCAGTTTTGATGTTTTGGATAGGTATGTCGTTTCGGCAACCCTTCGCCGGGATGGAACTGATAAGTTTTTCCCCGGGAAAAAATATGCCCTGTTTCCATCTGTATCTGCAGCGTGGAAGATTTCAAATGAGAACTTTCTCAAGAATGTTTCTTGGGTTAACTTGTTAAAATTGAGAGCTAGCTATGGTAAAACCGGGCAGGATAACTTAGGCAGTTCACTTTACGGTGTGTATGAGCCTAGCGGATTTAAAGTGGGATTCAGTGACAATAGTATTTTTTATGTACCTTGTGTGTCAATGGGAACAAATTATCCTGACGTTAGTTGGCAAAAAACAATTATGAAGAACATCGGATTAGATTTCTTTTTGGCGAAAAACCGGTTAAGTGGTAGCATAGATTTGTTCCGTAATGATGTAACTAGTTTGTTGGGCTATGCATCAACATCTCCTCTCGCAATTTATCCTACTCGCCCCATAAACGGAGGTCATTACTTTCGTCAAGGATGGGAAATCATGCTTGATACTAAAAATATTGTAGGGGAACTTACCTGGAATACGCAGATAACCTTCTCGAAAAACAATTCGTTCTGGAAAGCAAGATTACCGAATTATGATTATCGCTGTTATCAAAAAAGAGAAAAGGAACCTATGAATGCCTACTATTACTATAAGATGAATGGTATTATCAATGCTGATCGCAGCAATATGCCGGAATCACAAAAATCATTGCAGGCAGAAGCACAACTTCCGGGTTGTCCAATTATTGATGATAAAAACAAGGACGGAAAAATCGACGAAAGCGATATATATCTAAAAGATAATACTCCAGATGTCTATATCGGTTTCGGAAATACATTTAACTATAAGAATTGGGAGTTCAGTTTCTTTATGTACGGACAATTTGGAATCCTCAAATCTAATATTGCTTATAGAGCAGCATTACCTGGTCCATTGGCAGTAGATTATCCGGAAAACACCAACAAATATGCATATCTGCTTTGGAACTCTCAAACCAATCCCAATGGTACTCGTCCCGGATTGGCTATTGATCGCATGGGTGCGTTGCCAGGAGGTGCCGGTGTCAATATAGACATGGAAAATGCCTCATTTGTGAGAATGAGAAACATGACATTATCATACAATTTCAGGGATAAACTTTTGGGAAAACTAAAAAAATATGTAAGAGGCATCAAGCTTTATGTGGATGTCCAAAATCCATTTATCATCAGCAAATTCAAAGGATTTGACCCAGAAATATATACCGGTGGTGGAGCAAACAATGCTTCCAGAGGTGAATATCCCCAGGCCCGTACATTCTCACTTGGAACAAACATTACGTTCTAATCAACATTAATAACTATGAATATGAAAAATATAAAATCCTTCATACTGTTTTTTATTACATCAATAGCTGTATACGGCTGTGAAGATAATTTTGACCCCAAACTTTACGGGACGTTGAATCCGGAAAACTATCCTACGACAGAGAGTGAATATGAAGATTACACTATGACGTGTTATATTCCTTTTACGACAACATGGCAGTACCAAATAGCAAACGATCCTGGACAACATAGTTTTTATATTCCCGAAGGGGGAATCCTAAGGGTATTTGAAGCTCCGTCTGATAATATGGCTGCCTGGAACTTAGGTTGGGGATCATGGATGAAACTATCACAGGCTGATTACAGAGATTGTGTCTACGCAGAGCGTTCATGGGTAGGTGAGCATAATATAAACCACATTCCTAAGCTAGCCCAAATTACTCGTTTTACAGAGATTATTGCTACTTTGGAGAAGGCTGACGATCAAATCTTCAAAACTGTCAGCAAGAAAAGACTATTAGGAGAGGCGCATTTATGCAGAGGTCTTATGCTTTATTACCTCATGCACATTTATGGACCATTACCTGCAATTGTTGACAAAGATGATATTAACAATGAAAATGCTTTGAAAAATTTAGTCAGACCTTCACTGGATGATATGACTACCTGGATTTACAATGATTTCCAATATGCCATGGAAAATCTGCCTGATGCAGTAAAGGAACACGGCCGTTATACGTCAGATTATGCTAAATTCTGTATGATGAAGCATTGTCTTAATGAAGGTGCACACATGAAAGGCTATTATGAAAAAGCGATGCAGATGTATCGTGAACTTAGCAAAGATAATCGATATAGCTTGTTTACAAAGGGAGATAATTCTTATGTAGATATGTTTAAGGCTATAAATGATTTCAACTCCGAAATCATTATGGCTGTAAGCTGTGATCCTTCGGCAAACGGAGACGTTAGTAGTGGTAATTTTTTCCCTCTATCTATGCTTGCTACACCAAACGATGCCTCCAAGGTGGATGACAAAGGAAATCCTACTCCTTTCAACTATCAAGGAGGTGGATGGATGCAAGCATACAATGTTTCACCGAAACTTTATGACAGTTATGAAGCGAAGGATAAACGCCGTGCAGTGATATTAGATGAGTATTGGGTAAATAATCAAGGTATAGTTACTGAAAAGGTAACCAGAGAAGATTTGAACAAGAGATGGAGCGGATATATTATTTATAAATACCCAATCGAGACCAACACGACTTTTCAAGGGAACGATTTTCCATTGGCTCGCTGGGCTGATGTGTTGCTGATGATGGCAGAGGTAGAAGTGAGACAATCTAACGCTGCACCTTCTCCACAGGCAGTAGAAGCGGTTAATCAAGTGAGAAGAAGGAGCGGACTAGATGATTTGTCTGTTCAACAAACTGCAACTAAGGAGGCTTTTCTAGATGTCATATTAGATGAAAGATCAAAGGAATTTCTATATGAGGGACATCGAAAAATAGATTTAATACGCTTCAATAAATATTCACAAGCATGTTTCAAAGCAAAAGGGACATTGCCTACACACCAGTACATACCACTACCCAATTACTTGGTGGAACAAGCTAAATCGTACGGAAAACAATTGAGTCAAACCTACAACCGTCCTCAATGGGAAGATGATATTGCATTGGCTAACTAAAATAAACTTACATGAAAATTAGAAACTTACTTATTAGCTCTTTATATGTTTGTCTTGTATGCATTTGTATTTCGAATGTTCGAGGACAGCCTCATAGTACCCAACTTCAAGGAGGATACCTTTTTATCCATATGCGACATGAAGACTATGGACGTATGTACTATTACATAAGTAGAGATGCACGTACATGGACAAAATTGAATAATAATCAACGGGGCAATGCTGAATATAGAGGATATCCCGATATTATAAAAGGTCATGATAACAGATATTATATGATTGGTGTTTCGGAAAAGACTCAAAAGCCATTGCTTTGGACCTCAAGGGATCTTGTAGCGTGGAGTATTGAAAAGGAACTTCCAGTATCCCCTTTTGTCCTTACCGATAATTATTATACCGGAGGAAATAGGTTTGGCGCACCTAAATTGTATTATGACGAAGATCCCAAGCAGTATATTGTTACGTGGTATGCGGCCAAAAAAGGAGTCAAAGGAAATGATGAATGGAAAAGTATGCGTACATATTATGTGCTGACAGAAGATTTTAGTTCTTTTTCATCACCAAAACGTTTGTTCGATTTTCCAAGTAAAGCTGATTCTGAAATGGCTACCATTGATGTCATAATCCGAAAAATTGGTAAAAATTACTATGCGGTTATCAAGGACGAACGGTGGCCGGAAGATGGTATTTCCGACGGGGAAATCTATTCGGTTGGCTAAATCGTCATATTTGACGGGTCCTTATTCTTTGGTAAATCCTAAGCATCCTGTTACCACTCCCTATACTTATTTCGAAGCTCCTATCCTCATGCCCAAACCTGGCAATAAGGGATGGATGATTTTCTCTGAAAGATATCCGCACGAATATGTACGCTTTGATGCGGAGCATATAGAGGCAGAAAAATGGGAAGTTTGTGATTGTAATATTCCCGACTCCCGACACGGAGCTATGGTGCGTTTGAGTGAAGAGGAGTATAATCACGTTTTATCATCATTCTCACAAAAATAAAAAATATGCGTATGAAAAATTTTTATTTGTTATTATTAATAGGATTATTTGCTACCACAGTATATGCCAAGAAAAAAATGAGTCTGTTCTCACCAGACAAGACTATAAAAGTGGAGTTTTGTCTGTCTGATAAGATTTACTACGATATTTATTACAACGATGAAATTCTATTAAAGGACAATTATCTCCGTTTGTTTTTGAATAACGAAATCCTGGGAGATAATCCGAAATTACTACGGCAGAAACGTAAAAGTTTCTCGGAAGAACTGAAGCCAGTTGTGCCTCTTAAATTCTCTACTGTTATGAGTCGTTATAACACTCTTATACTTGATTTCAAAGGATATTCCATCGAATTTTGTGCTTTTGATGACGGGGTAGCTTATCGTTTTATTACTCATAAAACTGATAAGGTTGAGGTACTTGGAGAAGATTTTGCTATTTCTTTTCCTAAAGAATATCTGCTCCATTTGCAGCAACCTTCAAGTTTTAAAACACCTTATGAAGAAGAGTATACACATATTTCCAGTCAAGAATGGAAGGATACGGACAAAATGTCTGTGCTTCCCATATTGATTGATACACGCAAGCAATATAAAATATTAGTTGGCGAATCTGATCGTTTCGATTATCCGTGTATGTTTTTAAAAGGAAACGGTAAAAACGGATTGAATGCAATCTTTCCCAAAGTGCCTTTAGAATTTGCAGAAGAGGGAGATTTGAGTATGAAAATTACTAAAGAGGCTGATTATATAGCACAAACTGAAGGAAATCGGAATTATCCATGGCGCTATTTTGTAATTACGAGCGAAGACTCTCAACTCATTGAAAATACGATGAATTACAAATTAGCCACTAAAAGTGTTCTTGAAGACAATTCATGGATTAAGCCAGGTTTGGCAAGTTGGGAATGGTGGCACGATGCAGCTCTTTATGGTCCAGATGTCAATTTTGTATCAGGATGCAATTACGATACTTATAAATATTATATAGATTTTGCTTCATCATTTCATATTCCATATATTGTAATGGATGCAGGATGGGCTGAAACCGTACTTAATCCTAACAAACCCAATTCACAAATGCGCTTACCCGAGTTGATTCAGTATGGAAAAGATAAGAACGTAGGCATAATCTTATGGCTGTCGTGGGTGGCTGTTGAACAAAACTTTGATTTATTCAAGACTTACGAAGAATGGGGTATTAAAGGCATAAAAATCGACTTTATGGACAGAAGCGACCAGTGGATGGTAAATTTTTATGAGCGTGTGGCTAAAGAAGCAGCTAAACATCATCTTTTGGTTGATTTTCATGGCTCTTTTACTCCTGCAGGTTTGGAGTATAAATATCCGAATGTTGTTTCCTATGAAGGAGTGAAAGGTTTGGAACACATGAGGGGATGTTATCCAGATAATAGTATATACCTTCCTTTTATGCGTAATGCTGTAGGTCCAATGGATTATACTCCGGGACCCATGATTAGCATGCAGCCTGAACTTTATAGTGCTCAACGTCCCAATTCTGCAGGTGTAGGAACACGAGCTTTCCAATTAGCTACATTCATTCTTTTTGAGAGTGGATTGCAAATGTTAGCTGACAATCCGGTTAACTATCGAAAAAATGAGAATTGCACCCGTTTTATTTCACAAGTCCCTGTAACATGGGATCAGACCAAATCGCTCAAAGCTAAGGTTGGAGAGTATGTCATTGTAGCAAAACGCAAAGGGAATAAGTGGTTTATTGGCGGTATAACCAATAATGCAGAAATGGAAAGAAAATTTGAAATTTCCCTTGATTTTCTAAATGAAGGGCGTTCTTATCAAATGAGTAGTTTTGAAGACGGCATTAATGCTAATCGTCAAGCAACTGATTATAGACACAAACTGTCTACCGTTACAAAATCTTCTTCCATTACTATTTCAATGAAAAGAAATGGTGGTTTTGCAGCTATTATAGAATAATAATAAATGTTAATCTGATTATGAAAACATGTTGGGATTTTCTTATGATATTCTTTATTGGTATATTGAGAGAAGCATGTACCGCCCATCATATCGATGTGACTGATGAACAAATGAATCAATTTGTCAGTGATTTGATGGATCACATGACATTATGCGAAAAAATAGGTCAGTTGAATCTGCCATCCGGAGGTGATATCACAACAGGAACTGTGAAAAACGGAGAACTTAGCGAAATGATTCGTAAACAGGAAATAGGTGGATTTTTTAATGTGAAAGGAATAGATAAAATCTACGAATTGCAACGCTTGGCTGTAGAAGAGAGCAGGCTGAAAATTCCCTTGCTTGTTGGTGCTGATGTAATTCATGGCTATGAAACAATTTTCCCCATTCCATTGGCTCTCTCGTGCAGTTGGGATACCTTGGCTGTCGAAAAATGGCTCGCATATCTGCTATAGAAGCAAGTGCAGATGGTGTAAATTGGACATTCAGTCCAATGGTAGATATTTGTCGTGATGCTCGTTGGGGACGTATTGCGGAAGGAAGCGGGGAAGATCCTTATCTTGGTTCTTTAATGGCGAAAGCCTATGTACGGGGATATCAGGGAAAGAATTTGCACTTTATGGAGCTTCGGAATCTGGACGTGATTACAATACAGTAGACATGAGCCGCTTACGAATGTATAATGAATATCTTGCTCCTTACAAAGCTGCTGTAGATGCAGGAGTAGGTAGTGTCATGAGTTCATTCAATATTGTCGATGGAATTCCAGCCACTGCGAACAAATGGCTGCTTTCTGATTTGCTCCGAAAAGAATGGGGATTCAAGGGATTGTTGGTTACAGATTATAACTCTATTGCCGAAATGTCTTCGCACGGCATTGCCCCTTTAAAAGAAGCATCTGTACGCTCTCTGCAGGCAGGAACGGATATGGACATGGTATCGTTTGGTTTTCTGAATACATTGGAAGAGTCTCTTCAAAATGGAGAAGTTACCGAAGAACAAATCAATACGGCTTGTCGTCGTGTGTTGGAAGTTAAATATAAATTAGGCCTGTTTGACAACCCTTATAAATATTGCGATACATTACGAGCATCGAAACAACTTTATACTACTGAGCATCGCTCTATTGCACGTAGCATTGCATCTGAAACATTTGTTTTGCTAAAAAATGAGAAGTCATTGTTACCCATTTCCACTAAAGGGAAAATAGCACTGATTGGTCCGATGGCTAATGCACGTAACAATATGTGCGGAATGTGGAGTATGATGTGTAATCCTTCCAAACATCGTACATTACTGGAAGGGATGCGCTCTGCTATTGGCAATAAAGGGGAAGTCCTCTATGCTAAAGGAAGTAATATCTTCTATGATGAAAATCGCGAAAAGACAGCCACAGGCATGCGCCCATTGGAGCGTGGAGATAATCAAACTTTATTGAAAGAGGCTTTGTAGACTGCCGCCCGAGCAGATGTTATTGTAGCTGTCTTAGGTGAATGTTCGGAAATGAGCGGAGAATCTGTTTCACGAATCACACTAGAAATTCCAGATGCTCAGCATGATTTGTTGAAAGCATTGGTGAAAACAGGAAAGCCGGTAGTATTACTTCTGTTCACAGGACGTCCTTTAGTGCTAACTGAGGAAGCAGCTAATATTCCTTCCATTCTAAATGTTTGGTTTGGAGGAAGTGAAGCTGGAGATGCTATTGCTGACGTACTGTTTGGAAAAGTGAATCCAAGCGGAAAATAGACAACATCATTCCCACGTTCTGTTGGTCAACTCCCATTATATTATAATAGTCATAATACAAGTCGCCCTGATCCGGACAGAAACGTGTTTAATCGTTATACAAGTAATTATTTAGAAGATAGTAACGAACTATTATATCCATTTGGCTATGGACTGAGTTATACCCATTTCCAATATGACGATATGGTATTAAGTTCTAATGTTTTGAAGAAAGGGGAAAATTTGATAATTTCTGTTATTGTTACAAATGAAGGTGATTATGATGGCTGTGAAGTCGTACAATTATATTTGCATGATATCTATGCCGATGTAGTTCGTCCTGTAAAGGAACTGAAAAATTTCAAACGCATTTTCTTAAAGAAAGGGGAAAGCCGTGAAGTTAGGTTTGTAATCACAGAAGAGGATTTGAAATTCTATAATTCGAATTTACAATATGTTTATGAACTAGGCGATTTTGAAGTTATGGTAAGAACAAACAGCCGGAATGTACAGTCTAAAACTTTTTTTGCAGAATAGCTTTTACCCGTCCTTCTTGCATAATATTTATGTAGAATATTTGCTCTTAAAATATTTGTTTAATAGCAGTATCGTAAAATATAACAGGAAAATGTTTATTGTTTTCTGTACTTGATTTTTATGCTTGGTATCACGAAGTTTGTATAACATGGATTTATGCTCAAAAAGAATATAAGTTCAATAATGAGAGATTGAAAATATTTGCTTTATTATGAAATTGAGGACAGTGTTTTTTCGTAAACCTGTAGTAATCATTTACAAATGAATGATATATAATGATTTGTTTAGTTTTAATTTATTCTTGAAATAATATAGTTATGGAAAAAATATACTTTTACTTTTGATATGGATAGTCTGTGGATTTACTTATGTACATGCTCATGATTCGCTGTGGAACATAAAGACATCAGACTATCATGATGCTTATTATGGTACTGCTGTAGGAAATGGAGGAATCGGTATTTTACCTTGGAAAGAACCTTTTTCCGTCAAGCAGATTGTACTGAACCATGTATTTGATGCGGAAGCTCCTCATGAGGTCAGTAGACTGATTCGTGGCATCAATCCTTTCAGTATGAATGTGAAAATGGATGGTCAAGTAGTGGATGGAACACATATATCCGGATGGGAGCAGTGTATCCTTTTGAAAGAAGCCTTACATCAGACTCGCTTTGTCTATGCAAATAAACTTGAAGTATCTTATAGTATCTGGGCCTTGCGCAGTATGCCTTATGCTGGTTTGATACAAGTGAAAGCTTTAACACCGGTCGACTTGTCTGTGGAAAATGGGGCTGAAGTTTCCGATGAGTATCTACAGCCTAGAGTGCAACGGAAAAGTATACAGGATTATGGACTTCATCTAAAACTCTTGCGTACTTCAGCTTTAACTAGACACAGAAATTTGCAAGTCTTTGCCACTTCGGCTTTCATTTTTGAGAATGTACTGAGGTGTAAGAGTTTGATAATAAAAGAAATATATTTGCAAAACATTTAAAAACAGGAGAAGAATTTTCCTTTGCTTTGCTGGGTACCGTCTGTTCGCAACGTGATTTTATAGACCCTTGTAATGAATCCGACGCTCTTTGTGGCATAAAAGTTCCTGTCTCTTGGAATGCCGTAGCAAAGGGATCGCGTATACCGAAATTTTCTGATGGCGTGACCCGTGAATACGAGGGATATGATGGTCAGATTATTAAACAGGCAGATGCAAACTTATTGGCATATCCACTGAAAGCTATCACTCGTCCTGAAGAAATAAAGAGAGATTTACTCTACTATGAGCCCCAAATAGACAAAAGTGGACCTGCTATGTCCTATTCTGTATTGGCTCTGCAGTATGCCCGTTTGGGTGATGGGGAGAAGGCCTATGAATTGTTTGTGCGTAGTTTCTGTCCCAATCAACTGCCGCCTTTCGGGGTGATTTCTGAAGGTGCTGGGGAAACAAACCCTTATTTTACTACTGGTGCAGGTGGATTACTTCAAATGGTAATTAATGGCTTTTGTGGTCTAGACTTAACTGACAAAGGTATCAAACAGTTGCCTTCAGCACTCCCTAAGCATTGGAAGAAAATTATTTTAACGTGAGTTCGATATAAGATTAAAATATTCTTTTGATTATAAGGAACATAGCGATAAAAGTATTAAATTTATAGTGCTCACTTATAACATTCAAACGATTACCACTATGTTCACAGAGGCTAAATTTACAGAGATTTATTGTATGGCAGATGATTTCTGCAAGGAATTTACGCTGTAACAGAAAAAATATATGTTCGAAGATACGACTCATACGCATCGGAACAAACCGAACCGTATGAATGATGCTGAAATAATGGTTATCCTTATTCTGTTCCATTCGGGAGGATTCAGATGTTTCAAGCATTATTACAAGGAATATGTCTGCAGACATTTGACACATCTTTTCCCCCGGTGTGTATCTTACAACCGTTTTGTGGAATTGGAAAAAGAAGTTCTTTTGCCGCTGACCATCTTCATCAAGCAAGTGTTCTTAGGTACATGTACCGGTATCAGCTTCGTGGATTCCACCCCGCTTCGTGTATGCCGTAACCAACGGATACTGATACACAAGACTTTTGAAGGGTTGGCTACCCGTGGAAAGTGCTCCATGAGATGGTTCTTCGGATTCAAACTCCATCTAATAATCAATGACAAGGGAGAAATCCTGAATTTCATGTTCACTCCTGCAAACGTGGATGACAGGGAACCATTGAAACAAGGGAATTTCTTGAAGAATATCAAAGGAAAGCTTTGTGCCGACAAAGGATATATCGGTTAGGCACTGTTTGAAAAACTGTTCTTGAATGGTATTCAATTGCTTACCAAAGTGAAAAATAATATGAAAAAATTCATTGATGACTGTAGCAGACAAGATTTTATTGCGCAAACGTGCATTGATTGAAACTGTTAATGACGAATTGAAAAATATTGCACAGATTGAACATTCCAGACACCGTTCATTCAACAACTTTATAGCAAATGCTCTTTCAGCTATTGCTGTGTACTGTTTCTTTGAAAAGAAGCCTGCCATTGATGTGAATTTTATCAAGGACAGGCAACTTACATTGTTTTGAATTATATCGAACTCACGTTATTTCAAGTGCCACAGAGGGGCAGCAACTTCGTTTTTCTTACTTTGGAGAGCGGATTGAAGAAAATCAGATTCACCAGGTGTTTGATTCCTGGGCAGGCTTTCATCGTCCGGCCTATCCGGTGTTCGGTACTTCCACTTATGAAATATCAGCACTCCATGCGGTGCATGCTGATGGTAATCAGACACTGGATTTAGTTGTCGACAAGGTCGAACAGAATCCGGTGAAGGATGCCATACTGACTGTGATTACGATGAAAGACCGTGTATATCCTTTCACTGTAAAAATGTACTATAAGGCTTATCAGCAGATAGATATGATAGAAACATGGGTGGAGGTGTCTCACAACGAGAAAAAGGCGGTGGTACTTAAACGCTTTGACTCCGGTCATTTTCTGATTCGTCGCGCGGATGTATGGATATCTTCTTTGCACGGACATTGGGGAGCTGAGACACAGCTTGAAAGTGAGCCGTTGGTTTCCGGAATGAAAGTGATTAAGAATATGGATGGTATCCGCAACGGGTTGGGTGATCATTCGGAAGTGATGTTTTCTCTTGATGGCAAGCCGCAGGAAAATAGTGGCCGTGTAATTGGTGCAGCACTTTGCTGGAGCGGACGTACTAAGATCAGAGTGGATATGGATGATACGTTCGGCAGATCTGTACACAGTATTTTTGCCGGAATGAATGAAGAAGCTTCCGAGTATAAACTGGAACCGGAAGAAGTATTCACTACTCCGGTACTGGCGCTGACTTATTCGCAGGAAGGTATTGGCGGTGCCGTAATTTCCATCGGTGGGCACGTGCAGGTATGGTTCACGGTTGCGACAAGCCACGGGATATCCTGCTCAATAGTTGGGAAGGTGTATATCTGAATATTAAAGAACCTGAGATGGACCAGATGATGAACGACATTGCTTCTATGGGAGGTGAGCTTTTTGTGATGGACGATGGCTGGTTTGGCAGGAAATATCGCCGGATAAATGACAACTCTTCGTTGGGCGATTGGGTGGTAGATACGGAAAAGCTGCCTAATGGTATTCAAGGGCTGACCGATACGGCTAAGAAATATGGAATCAAATTCGGTATATGGATCGAACCGGAGTTTACGAATACAAAGAGTGAGCTGATTGACAATCATCCCGACTGGGTATTGCGTGCCGGAAGCCGTGAACTGTCATGTGGTCGTGGCGGTACGCAAGTGGCACTCGATTTATGTAATCCGAAAGTACAGGATTTTGTCTTTCATGTAGTCGATACGCTATTGGCAAACTATCCGGATATTGCTTATATCAAGTGGGACGCAAACGGCGAATTGCTGAACTACGGTTCTTCTTATTTGCCGAAGGACAAGCAATCGCATATCTATATAGATTATCACCGTGGTCTGGTCAGAGTGATGGAACGGATTCGTGCTAAATATCCGGATGTAGTGATTCAGGCATGTGGAAGCGGTGGCGGACGTGTCAGCTATGGAGTAATGCCTTATTTTGATGAGTTCTGGGTCAGCGACAATACTGATGCCTTGCAACGTTTGTTTATCCAGTGGGGTACTTCTTATTTCTATCCTTCTATTGCGATGGCACAACATGTCAGTGCTTCTCCGAATCATCAGACGGGACGTGTGGTGCCGCTTAAATTCCGTTTTGATGTAGCGATGACCGGTCGTTTGGGAATGGAGATCCAGCCAAAGAATATGACCGATGAAGAAAAAGACTTCTCAAAGAAGGCGATTGCCACCTATAAGTCTATCCGTCCTGTGATACAGTATGGTGACCTTTATCGTTTGATATCTCCTTACGACCGCAAGGGGGTGACTTCGATGATGTATGCCACGGAGGATAAGAGCCGTGCTGTATTCTTTGTCTATAAGATGGAGCAATTTGTCAACCAGCTTCTGCCGCGTATTCGTATGGCAGGACTCGACCCGAAAAAGAACTATAAGATTCGTGAGCTGAACGTGGCTCCGGGAGCCAATCCCTGCTTCTTGAATGATCGCGTATTCTCGGGGGCATTGCTTATGAATACCGGTATCGAGCTGCAACTGGAACGTGAATATGCAAGTTGGGTACTTGAGCTGACCGAGATTTAGAAACATGGCAAAATAGTACTTTGGGATAATCTTTCAGAGAAACGGTATGAATCCAAACTCAACAGTATGGATTTATACCGTTTTTTGAATGGATATGTCAAAAACAATCCGTATGTTTGCCATGTTTATTAAAAAGTGAAATTATATTTCATTTACTAACTTGGAATCTTTCTATATGGATATGAAAAAAATAAAACGGTTTGTATTGCTGCTGATAATGGCCTTTCTTGCAGTGAATGTACAGGCGCAACTGGAACAGGCTGTGAAGAATATTTTCGCTGGAGATACAATAGCAACCCATCCGGTAACTTTGCACCGGGATTCGGATTCTGTCCGTGTGGCAAATCTGCAGAAATCGTTGGAAGAGGCACGTCTCAATGAAGCAAACATGCGTCTGGAGATGGAAGAAATGAAACTTCAGATGTTTGCCGCCGATTCGGTGAAGGTATCCCAGCAACGGCAACGGATTGATTCTTTGCGTCAATTCACTAAAGGAGTGCCTGTCATTGCCGAAGGAGATACTTTATTCTATCTTTTTACAAAACGTGGAGGATATACCCCTCAACAGCGTGCCCAAATGACTGGTGCCGCCATAGAGGAACTGGGAAAGCGCTTTAATCTCCGTCCCGATTCCGTATCCATAGACCATTCGGATATTGTGTCCGACTTGATGTACGGCAATAAGGTATTGCTCTCCCTTACCGATCAGGACGCTTTGTGGGAAGGAATTTCCCGTGATTCCCTTGCTAAAGGGAGACAACAGAATGTGATCACCAAACTGCATGAAATGAAGGCTGAGCATAGCGTCTGGCGTATGGTGAAACGTATTCTTTATTTTCTGTTGGTGATAGTAGGGCAATATTTTCTGTTCCGTCTGACGAACTGGTTGTTCCGCAAATTGAAGGTACGCATCCTGCGGCTGAAAGATACAAAAATAAAACCTGTATCCATTCAGGGATACGAATTGCTGGATGCGCAGAAACAAGCTAATCTTTTAGTCTTTCTGGCAGGTATCGGGCGCTATATTCTCATGGGATTGCAGTTGCTGTTTTCCGTACCGTTGGTTTTTATCATTTTCCCGCAGACGGAGGGGCTTGCCTATCGTTTACTCGGTTACATCTGGAATCCGATTAAGGGCATCTTTGTTGGTATTATCGATTATATTCCCAACTTATTTACGATTATTGTTATTTGGTATGCGGTAAAATACCTGGTACGCCTTGTTCTCTATCTGGCACGTGAAATAGAGGCGGGACGTCTGAAGATTAACGGCTTTTATTCGGATTGGGCAATGCCGACTTTTCATATTATCCGTTTTTTGCTTTACGCTTTTATGATCGCGATGATTTACCCTTATTTGCCGAAGTCCAACTCAGGCGTATTTCAGGGAATCTCGGTTTTTGTCGGGTTGATTGTTTCACTTGGTTCAAGCACGGTGATTGGTAACATTATTGCAGGACTGGTGATCACCTATATGCGTCCGTTCAAGATGGGCGATCGGATTAAATTGAATGATACCGTCGGGAATATTATAGAAAAGACTCCTTTGGTGACCCGTATCCGTACACCGAAGAATGAAGTGGTGACGGTTCCCAATTCGTTTGTGATGTCATCGCATACGGTGAACTATAGCACTTCAGCGCGTGAATATGGTCTGATCATTCATGCTGAAGTGTCAATCGGGTATGATGTACCTTGGCGAAAGGTTAATCCGTTATTGATTGATGCGGCATTGAACACTCCCGGAGTGGTGGACGATCCGCGTCCGTTTGTGCTGGAGACTTCGCTGGAAGACTGGTATCCGGTTTATCAGATTAATGCTTATATCAGGGATGCTAATCAGATGTCACAGATTTATTCGGATTTATATCAGAATATCCAGGATAGATTTAATGAAGCGGGAATTGAGATCATGTCTCCGCATTATATGGCTGTTCGTGACGGAAATGCTACGACAATGCCTAAGGATGATTTAAGTAAGAGTAACCCTGCGGATACAGCTAATCAGAGTAACAAACCTGAGTAACATAAGCTTGATTGTGTGATTTTCTTTTCATCTGCTGGAATAAAGGGTTACTATAAATAAGCAGAGCGCCCCCTTCCTCACGAAGGAGACGCTCTTTGTTGTGTGTTTTTTCAGTGAGAGTAGAATTTTCTTTATAAGAGAACTTATTTTTTACGGGTAATTGTATAAAGTACATTTCCCTTTTTATCTATCATACGCAGATTAAGCTCTTTCTTGTCGATAGAGCAGACGGAGAAACCCGGTTCGGGGCTACAGAATCTGGTACCTTCGATGGGTTCTACTTGGCGTGCGAGGGAAGCGGCGGAATTGACTACATAATCGATATCGCTTCCCGGCACACGGATATGCTGAAAGTTGTGGATATGTCCACAGATATACATATCTACTTTGTGCTTGCACAGAATACTGTCTACCCGTTTCTGCATATCAAGACGTTCACTTTCCTCTTTCGGAGTGTAGGCATAGATAGGGTGATGTCCGGCTACGATGATCCAGTCCTCCTTGGCATTTGCCAGTACGGATTCCAACCAGGATAGTTGTTGGCTGATATCTTGCTTGCAGGCATCCGGATATTTATCACTTTCTTCGCGGTATTTATCAATCAGCGGGGTGGTATCTATCCAGACAATGCGGATGGTAGCACCTTTTTCTTCGAATACTTTGGTGTAGTAACGATCGGGCATCGACCAGCGGCGGCTGATGTTCGTGTAGTCCAGTACCGCCTGAGTGCTTCCACGATATTCGTGGTTGCCTAAGAGGGGAAACCAGTCGATCATCAGTTCCGGATGAGCGTAAATGAGCTCGTAGTTAGTCATCCACAAAGGGTCGTTTACACTGCGTACTCCGTCGAAGTGGTGAACATCTCCGGTAGCTAATACAAATTCGGGACCGATCTCTTCACCCATCGTGCCCATTAGTTCTGCGATTGGCTTTTGGTCATAGTAGCCGTTGCGGCCTAAATCATTGGCTATGTAAAAGTTAAACTTCTTGTCAAAGATGGAGTAATCCGTTATCTGTGCATGGATGAATGTAAAGGCGGAAAGGAATAGAAGAATGAATAAGCTTTTTATTTTCATATTAGTTTGATTATTAGTGATTTATAACTATGTCTCTTATCGCTGTGAGATTCTCTGTTTTTTGGGTTTAAAAGGAAGGTGCCGTTGGTTTTAAACCAACGCCCCGTTCCTTTTAAACCAACGGGGTGTTCCTTTTAAAGGAACGGATGCTGTCTTCTTTCCAGTCGTTAGAAGTTGACTTTCACACCGGCGTTAATCTTTACACCATAGTGCTCCGACTGCATGGTACGGTCTTTGGTACCTTGATAATAACGGAGCGGTTGGTTCAACAAATTGGTAGCGTCTGCATAGAACGTTGTTTTTATCTTCTTTCCGAATGTGTAGCTGGCATTCAGGTCCATGTAGCTTACTGCGTCATAGTAGCGGTCGAGGGCTGCTACTTCTCCCATTTTGTCGATGAAACTTGAAGCATAGTTGTAGGAGAGGCGTACGTTGAGGCCTTTCTTTTCGAAGTAGAGGGAAGCATTAGCTGTATGTTCGGGTGATCCCGGCAGAGACAGGTCTTTTTCGTTCTCGCGACCTTCGAAGTTGAAGTTGTTCACTCGGGTGTGAGTGTAGGTGTACGTACCGTAGAAACCGATGCATTTCAGTGCGGGAGCGATGAATCCGAAGTCACGCTGATAGGCCAGTTCTACTCCCAGCAGATCGGCGTCGCCGGCGTTTTTGGGTTGGGTGAACTTCTTGTATTCGTTGTTTTGGTAGGTGTAGTCACCGATTACCTGATCAACGATAAAGTCATTGATCTTCTTATAAAATACACCTGCACTCACCAGACCGACACTTTTGAAATAGTAATCAGCACTAAGGTCGAAGTTGTAGGAGATGGTCGGAGTCAGGTCGGAGTTACCCATAACCAGTTCATTGTCACTGCGGTTGATGTTGACACATGGGATCAGCGCGGAGTATTTCGGTCGGCTCAGTGTCTCGGTAAAGGAAGCGCGGAGCTTTAAGTCATCGTTCACATCGTATTTGAATAAGAGGCTGGGAAGCCAGTTGATGTAGCTGTTTTTATGATTTCCGGTAGGTTCGAGGGTTTCTGTCTCCTCTTTGTCGTCGGCTACATTCCAGTTCCAGCCGTTGTATTTGATGTGAGTGGCTTCCATACGCAGGCCTGCCATCATTTTTATCTTCTTTCCTAAGCTTTGGTCGAAGCGGAAGAAAGCGGAAGTTACGTTTTCTCTGGCGTGGTAGTTGCCGGAGGATTCTTCGAGCACTTGTTGCCCTTCCAGACTGCTGAGGTCGAGTGATCCCAGATATTCTTTGGATACGAAGTCGGTTGCTTTATATTGGTCTCCCGGCATGTATCCGTCGCGAATCTGGCTGGTGAGGTTATTCATATAATCTTTGTCGAAAGCATCCTTGTACGCATCTGCGTAATCATAGCAGAGGGTATTCCGGTCTTTGGTCTTGGAAGCGTATTTGGCTCCGAATCTAAGGCTGTTGCCATAAATGCCGTTTGTCAGCGGAAGTTCGAAGTCAACTTTGAATTTCAGGTCTTTTTCATAGATTTCCTGATTGCTTTCGGTCAGTTCTTTCACTTTCCATTTGCCTCTTTCACCGTCTATTTCTCCATTGTGGAGGTTGACATCCGTTGTTACGTAAGGGAAACGGTCACCGGCATCTACGACAGTAAAGCCGAGGAAGTCTTGTTTCAGGCTGAAATATCTTTCGTTCGGGCGGTCTTCGCTGGCACGGGCATAAGAGGCTCCCCAGTTGACGGACAGCTTTCCAAACTGATGTTCACCGCTCAGACTGAGATCCATTGTTTGCTGTAATTCCAGACGTGCGTTTCTGTTGTTGGGTGTTCCTCCTTTCGTCTCGATCTGGGCGGATTGCTGCATATCTCCTTCATCGTCCAGTCCCGTTTTATCCAAGTCTTTATAGGTGACACGATAGCGGTTTTCCCAGTCGTGGCGACGGTTGTAGATACCTTGCAGGGTCAGTCTGTGATTCGGGTTGATGTCGTAGTCGAAAGCCAGGGAGTAGCTTTGGCGCTCACGGGTCACGTAGTACTGGCGTTTCTGCGCTTCCACCATGACTACTTCACCTTTTTTGTTGACGTCATATTCAAACTCCACATCGTCCGATCCTACTGGTGCGTTCTGATAGGAGACAGCGGCCATCATTCCTAATTTATCATTGAAAAATCGGTCACCGTAAGTGAATCCTAGGTTCAGCTGAGCTTTCTGGCTGATCCAGTTGTAGCCGGTTCCCGCTGTAGCACTGAACATCCGTTTGTAAGGCGTGCTTTTCGTCACCAGATTGATGGAGCCGCCGATAGCGTCTCCGTCCATGTCCGAGGTAACGACTTTGTTCACTTCGATTGTCTGCACCATGTCGGCGGGGATGAGGTCGAGCTGGACGTTACGGGTGTCGCC
>ENA-OPCO01000608-OPCO01000608.1-human-gut-metagenome-genome-assembly--contig:-NODE-608-length-25721-cov-13.956479_pt1 | contig 25721 bp, 20 predicted proteins | sample MGYA00241562_ERZ501475 | MGnify/ENA primary metagenome ERZ501475 (study PRJEB25962, sample SAMEA2042627) | human gut metagenome | biome: human gut; feature: human-associated habitat; material: faeces... | reverse complement strand
AAACACCGCATCTGCATATTGATTTTGTACCATATATTACAGGAAGTAAGCGAGGTCTTGATACAAGGGTATCATTAAAATCTGCACTGGCAGCAGAAGGATTTGCTGGTGGTACAAGGGATGCAACAGAATTAAATCAATGGATTGCATCAGAGAAACAGGAGCTTGCTACAGTCATGGAACGATATGGTGTGGAATGGCTGCAAAAGGGAACACATGAGAAGCATTTGTCAGTGCTCGAATTTGAAAAGAAAGAGCGAGCAAAGGAAGTGGCTGAACTGGATAGCCAGAAGCAGGAAATATCTTCGGTGGTTGCACAGCTTGGTGAAGAAGTTTCTGTGAAGAAACAGGAATTAAAGAATGCTACAGCTGAAAAAGAACTGGCAGAGGAGGCTACGCAAAGGGCAAAAGAAGAAGGGGCTGTGGCACAACAGGAGAAGGAAGTACTGCTTGCAAGTAATCAAGATTTGAGGATGGAAAATGCAAGGCTTGAGAGTCGCAAAGATAGACTTCATATGGATAATCATGATTTGAAGCAAAAGCAGCTACAGTTGCAGACCGATAATGAAGAACTGGAACAAAGGCATGAAGATTTACAATATATGAATAGTAAATTGGAGAATGTGAATGATCAGTTATCTGCTGACAATCACACTCTGGAGCAAAGGAATGATTCATTGAAATCTGATAATCAGGTATTAAGACAGGAATACAATGATTTGCAACAGAATAATGTTCAACTTGAAAAGCAACAGAATGAGCTTAAGAGCCATATAGAGCAGATGGTGCAGTCGGAGCAGTTATTGCAGCGTGATGTAAGGAAGTATGATGAAGCACCGGAATGGCAGTTGCCGGAACCAGGAGCGTTTGCAAGTGCTAAGTCATTTCGGGATAAGGTGGTTATACCATTTGTGAATAAGCTGAAGTCGTTGATAAAGAATCTGACAATCCAGTGTGTAAGGCTGAAAGAGGAAGTATTACAGCTAAGGAAGGAAAAGAAGAGATTGTCAGATGATGTGGAGTTTTTCAAGGGCAAGATTAAGGATATGAGTGATAGGACAGAGTTGTTGCAGGAAAAGGCTGATGATCTGGAGCGTGTGAAGAGATATGCCGGTGCAGAGCAGATTGATACGATTATTCGTAAGGTTAAGGAACAGGAGTGTGCAGAGCAACAGATAAGGCGGTATGACAGGTCTTATGGGACAAGATAATGGGAAGGATGGATTTGATGAGATGAAAGATAATCGAACGGATAATATCGTAGAATGTGCTTATAACATGGATAACGGCTATGTTGAGGTGTGGTTTACAGATGGAAATATGTTGCGGATAAAGTGCGAAGGAGTGGAGGCTGCTCTGAGGACAACAGAGCAGTCATTGGCGAAGCTGCATAAGCTGTTGGATAACAAGCCAATAGAATATGTGGCAATGGCTTTGTCCGGGGAAATGCAGGCATATTGTGATATTGAGGATGATATGGTTAAGGGGATGTTCGGGACGATTGTGCAGGGGTATCTGAAGAAGGGGTATAACCGGGCTACAGCGGAGATGATAAATCTTTATTAGAAAATATATGGATTTTGATTAAAATAGGGAGTATAATTAAAAAAATGTAAAGGAGGTAATGTGATGAAAAAAGGAATTTATCTAAATGATTCTATTCATGGATTGATACCATTATCAGAATATGAAAAAAGAATTATTTCGAGTGTAGGATTTAATCGTTTGCATGATGTGTATCAAAACTCAACGGTTTATTTAACTTTCCCAACAAATAGAACGAAGAGATTTGAACATTCAATTGGCACAATGAAATTATGTTCAGATATGTTTTTTTCATCAGTTTTAAATGCAACATCAGAAAATTTAGATGCATTTTATAATATTTTTAATGATGAATATAAAAAGATAATAGATGAAATTGCAAAACAGCATGAATTTTGTGAACAAAAGTTAGGTGGAATTACGCCTGATAATATGCCAAGTTTAGAACTAGATAAATTTCGACATTCTTTGATACCACATAATGTAAAGCCTGAATATGATATTATACATTTATTGTTAATTCAGGCAATTAGAGTTGCTGCATTGTTACATGATATAGGACATCCACCTTTTAGCCATATTGTTGAATATGCCTTGAAAGCAGTATATAAAGAGGGAGAAAATTTAAATAATAATAGTAGTAAAAGTAGATGGGCAGTTTTTTCAAATACAATGTCTAAATATTTTGAAGATAATAAGAAGCTGCATGAACAAATGGGGGATGAAATCAGTGCAAGCATATTAAGAGGAATTATTCCTAATATTAATGATGAAGATGAAACATACAATGAAAATTTATATGAAATCTTGGTCTATGAAAGTGTAATTAAAATATTTGGTGAGATTCCACCATTCAATAATTTGCATAGGATTATAGATAGCAGTTTAGATGGAGATAGACTTGATTATGTAACAAGGGATTCATTAAACTCTGGAATGGATTCAGGGAAAATAGATTATAATAGAATAATCAATGATATGCAGCTTATTGTTGATGATAAGGATATCTTTTTTTGTGTTCCATTGAAAGCAGTCAATTCTGTGGAGGATTTTGTTAAACGAAGATATAATATTTATAAAAATATTATATATCATCATAGGGTAATAAAAACAGATTATTTGTTGGAATACTCTGTAAAAGATTTGGTAAAAAAATATTTAAATACACAGACAAATAAAAATGATAATAATAAAATTCTGATTCCATTTGATATTTCTGGATTATGGTTTCCATTAGGGGAGTCAACGACGGCAGAGAAGGCAAATGCATTATCTCAGTGGAATGACTCTTGGTTAATGACGGTTTTAAAACAGATATATTATACAGAGTATTATAGGAATAAAGATATAAAATCAAATACAGATGAGTATATTTTAAAACAAAGATTATCAGAACTTTTACGAAATACTAAGTGTTATTACTCATTAATAAAACGTGGTGAAAATTTTAAAATAATAGATGACGAAGTAAAAAAAGTTTTATTAGATGGTAAAGGTGAAATTGATGAATTGGTTGTGAAAATCAATCAATTATCTAATAAACTGGAGAAGGATGCTTTAACAAAAGGAACAATAGTTGATATAAAAGGCACATTAGATTTTATAGATGAAATACTAAGTAATATATCAAAAACGTCTAAAGGATTTGTTCTATCATTTATTTCAAGAAGATGTAAAGCGATTAAGATAGGCTCTTTTGAAGATTTTGTCAAAAGAGTGGTTACAACAGAAACACACAAAATTTTTACAAACATAAAATGCTATGATACTATAACTGTATTTAAAAACATTTCTATAGGTCTTGATAGTCCTATCTATTTTTATGACTATAATGGTAATGTGTGTACCTTAGATGAAATAAGTGGTATTTCAGATATTTTAAGGCTTGATTCGGATTATCTTCCAGTTTTTTATATTTATATCATGCTTGAAAATGGAGAGAATATAATAAAAGAAAAAAGGGACATTTTTTTACACAGCATTGGAGTTGAACTTGGGAATAAACTTAAAGAACAAATTGTTACAGAGTTAAACGAACAAATAAATCAAATGGAGGAATGACTATGTGCAAAGTATTAGTAAAGGATTCAAAGAAGGATGTAGATTTTATTATTTATAACCATCTATTTTCTAAGGATTCATCATATAGATTTACGGTTAGGCAATTAGTTGTTGAGTTACGTCAGTATAACTTGGATGTATCTTCAGAGTATGTTGAGAAAGAGGTAAGTTCTTTTGTAAGATCAGGATTGGTTAATCAAAATTTTAGGTGCTATTCTATATGTGGACGGTAGTAAAGAATGGCTCCATTTTGGCTCTAAAAATTTTAGATGAGGTACACAAAAATGCAAAATAAGATGAATATGAAGAATAAAATGCACAAATGTGTACCGAGAAACAGCCAGATAAATCTCTCCGTCCAAGAGTTTGAATAAGCTACGAGCAGTGTAAATAAAAAAGAAAGATAGACGATGCAAGCTTGCTTGTGAGAGTCTATCTTTCTTTTTCTATTTATTCGGCGACAGCCGAACATGAAGATGAAGCGAAGCGGAATCCGAATGAACACTGTGAGAGGGCAAGCATTTACTTTATCAAATGATTAAAAAATTTAGTTTAAGAGTAAGCGCCTAGTTTCAGGGTGGATTTAAAATCATCACAAAATTTGCCATAATGATAGATGATAGATGCCAGCATTTTACTACAGTATCGGCGCTAGATACTATAAATGCCAGCATTTTACTATAACTATGGAGGTTTCTTGTATGAAAACGCAAAGACGCACAGCAGACGAACAATATCAACTTATCATGGAATGCCGCAGCAGCGGTCTTAGTGACTACCAATGGTGTACAGAACATAACATCAATCCCGGCACCTTTTACAACTGGGTTAAAAGACTGAGAAAAAAAGCTTGTTATGATATCCCCTCTGCCACAGGACGCGGCGATTATAAGCCAGCCCTTAAACCGGATGTTGTAAAACTTGAGGTGATACCTGATCATCAAAACCCGGGCATTCCAACTGTCGAAAGCACAATGCTTCCGCTGGAAGAACCCTGCCCCGCCATCGAGGTCATGCTTGGGACTGTTTCAATAAAAATTTCAAATGATGTTGATCCGAAGCTGCTGTCACAGATCCTTAAAGCTGTGACAGGGACATGTTAGGAGACATCACTGTCGCAGACGGGATTTATGTGATCTGTGGTTATACAGATATGCGCAAGTCCATTGATGGATTATGCGCTGTCGTAAAAGACCAGCTGAATATGAACCCTTCCAGGCCAAATGCAATCTATCTCTTCTGTGGCAGACGTAGTGATCGAATAAAAGTGCTTCTTCATGAACGTGAAGGATTTGTACTTTTATATAAGCGACTTGATGCCAACGTAGGAAAATACCGTTGGCCGCGCAACCGTAATGAGGTAAAACCCATTACATGGAGGCAGTTTGACTGGCTTATGTCAGGTCTTGAAACCGAGCAGCCAAAGGCAATAAAAAGTACCGGAAATGCTTGATTTTTCAGGATTTTTCGCTTGTTTTATGGTATAATTGAACCATAGAAAAGGAGCGAAAAAACAATGCCTTCAGGAGTAAGAGATATCCAGCTCTTAGAGCTTAAGGATACGATTTCACAACTGAATAATACAATCAGCACTCAGAACGAGCTTATCCGTTCCTTGCAGAAAATGCTGCAGGAACGTGATGCCAAAGACAGCGAAAAGGATCAACTGATCGCTAACCTTCAGGCACAGTTGGACTACCTGAAGACCAGACTTTTTGGCTCCACCAGTGAGATCCGGCATGAACAGCTCCCGGGACAGTTGGATCTGTTCCACCTGCAGACGGAGGATGAACCGGAACCGGTGCCCCTTGAGGTGGAATACATTGAGGTAAAAGCACACAAGAAGGCCCGTAAATCGAAAGCTGCTTATGATGAGGTCTTTGCTGATCTTCCGACAGAGAATGTTTATGTAGATACTCTTACGGAAGAACAGAAAACGTGTGATGTTTGTGGAACAATGATGATTCCTATCGGACACGAACTCATCCGGACAGAACTGCGTTATACAGAGCCAAAGCTGGAGCGTATTGATTATTATGCGACTACCTATGAGTGTCCACAATGCAAGGAAACGGAAGATCCCCGGTTCATCAAGGACGAAGGAACTCCTGCACTGATCCCGGGGAGTTATGCATCGTCCGGTCTTGCAGCACATGTGATGTATTATAAATATGTCATGTCCATGCCCTTATACCGTCAGGAGAAGGACTTTGAACACCTTGGGGTAAAGATCAGCCGTACGACCATGGCCAGCTGGATCATCTGCTGCGCAGAGAATTACTTTCTGCCAATGTATGAATATCTGCACCGGAAACTGTTGAAACGCAGATATCTGATGGCAGATGAGACTCCGATCCAGGTATTAAAGGAAGAAGGTCGCAGACCACAGAGTAAATCTTATGTCTGGCTGGTACGAACTGGTGACAATGGTGGGATTCCTATCATCCTTTATAATTACACTCCGACCAGAGCCGGCAGTCATGCCGCTGCTTTTCTTGCAGGTGCAGATCCCGGATACTATCTAATGGTTGATGGTTATAAAGGATACAACAAAGTGCCGGAGGCACAGCGTTGTTGTTGCTGGGCTCACATACGACGCTATTGGCTGCGGGCAATACCCAAAGGCCACGAAAAGGATTATACACATCCGGCAGTCCAGGGATTCCTATACTGTAATAAGCTGTTTGAGTATGAACGATCTTATCGAGAAAAAGGATTATCGCTCAAACAGATTTATCATCGCCGCCTGAAGGATCAAAAACCTGTCATAGAGGCTTTTTTGTCATGGCTTGACCAGCTGCATCCGGAATCCGGAGACAGGCTGATCAAGGCAATCAACTATTCCAATGGTTGCCGTCCGTTTATGATGAACTATCTGAAAGATGGTGCATGCAGCCCGAGTAATAATCTCAGTGAGAACAGCATTCGACCATTGGTAGTTGGCCGTAAGAACTGGCTTTTCTGTGATACACCAGCCGGGGCAGATGCCAGTATGAAAATCTATTCTATGATAGAAACGGCAAAAGCCAATGAACTTGATCCACTTAAATATCTGAGCTTCCTTCTGGAGCATCGTCCTGGTGCTGAAATGTCAGACGAGGAATTGGAACAATTTGCCCCGTGGAGTAAATTGGCTCAGGAAACTTGTAAATAAAATGTAGTGAAATACTCGCATGTCTGGCATCCTAGCGCGGGGTGTCAGATTTCATTTATAGGGTACGCCCTAAAACTATGCGCTTACGGTAAATATTTTGGTAGAGCGTTATCCGCAGTTGGATGTTGTGAAGGATGCAGTGATTGCAGCATATAATATTATGGAGGCTTCTTATGAAAAAGGTGGGAAACTTCTGGTAGCTGGCAATGGAGGGTCTGCTGCGGATGCGGAACACATTGTAGGAGAATTGATGAAAGGGTTTAAACTTCCACGTAAGACGTCTGATGATTTTGCAGAAAGACTTGTAGAAGTGGATGCAGAACTGTGACAGGTTCTTTCGCAGAATTTACAGGGCGCACTTCCAGCAATTGCATTGGATGGACATCCTGCTTTATCAACTGCATATATGAATGACTGTGAACCTTTGCTATGCTTCGCTCAGCAGGTCAATGGATACGGTACTTTAAATGATGTGTTTCTTGGAATTTCCACTAGTGGCAATAGTAAGAATGTGTTGTATGCTGCCGTAACAGCTAAAGCAAAGGGAATGAAAGTGATTGGATTGACCGGACAAAAAGATAGTGCATTGAGCCAGATGAGTGATGTGTGCATTCAGGTTCCACAGACGGAAACTTATATGATTCAGGAACTGCATTTGCCGGTTTATCATTGTTTGTGTTTGATGTTGGAGGAGAGGTTTTTTGAAAAGAAAGATTAAAGTTTAACAGAACATTTGCGATTAAAAATTTATTATTTGGGGAATTTTGACAGCAAATCTTGTGTTTTTGACATTCAAATTGGAACTTGAGTTGAAAAGGTATAATAAATCCGTATTAGCTATAATAATCAAATTTAATAGTGAATCTTCTTGATATAAAGTTTATAATAAAGTCAGGAGGAGATGGTTGTGTTACACTATGAAACACGAAAACGGCTTATTGATGATTCGAACAAGAATAACAATACTTTGAATGTTGTAAAATAGAAGGAGAATATTATGAAATGGTTACACTTGTCTGACTTGCATATTATTAAAAAGGTAAATTGGGAAGTATTTATAAAAGATTTGCTACAAAGATGTGAAGAAAGAGGAAAGATTGATCTGGTTATAGTAACTGGTGATTTCCATGAGTTTAAAGAGAAAGATGATTTTTCAAAGGCTAAAATATTTTTAATAGATTTAATAGAGAAACTTAAGCTTGATATAACAAAGGACTTGTTTTTGATTCCGGGTGATCATGATGGTTCTAATCCAATATGTGATCACAAAGATGGAAATATTGCAGTTCTTAAGAAAGATGTTACTCGTATTAATGGAAAAGAGTGGAACGAATTGCTTGAACAATTTGAGTCGTATGAAAATTTTGTCAAAGAGTTAATACCAAAGTATCCTTTCGAACATCCAGCAGGAGAACATTGTCGGACTTGGAATGATAAAATAACTTTTATTCATTGCAATTCAGCTGTTGTTTCAGATTTAATAGATGAAAAAGAGCAATTACTTAATATAGACACATTTGCCAATTTGGCTATGGAAAGTCGGTTGCCGTCAATTGTATTGATGCATAATCATATTAGTGATATACATAAAGAACAGGTGGGGCAGATCAAAGGAATTATTAGAAATAGTAAAATAAAGGCATTTTTTTGTGGTGCTCATCATAAGCAGCAGATGGATATGATAAATGTATCAGATAAACAAAATTGTCAAATTCCATGTGTTGGCTGTTATAAATCAGCACCTGATGCAGAGGATAGATATTCAACTTGTGGGGTTATTATTGGAACTTGGATTAATGAAAAAGCAACACTTGAAGGTTGGACATGGAAGGTTGATAGATCGTTTAAATTAGATAATATAATATCTGGACAGACAATTGAAATGGGGGAAAAGTATTATAATGAAGCTAGTAAATATGTAGAGGGTAAGGTTTTGTTACGTAATCATAAATTTAGTAATGATAAGAAGCTAGATTATGTAAAAAAATGGAATGATCGAATGTTTTTACATTTACATAATAAAGATAATCAGGTTACGATAGCAAAAGCGTTTATAATGCCAGAGTGTAGGTGGCTAAATAGAGATTTTGATATTCTTAATGGCAATACATTTGATATAGCAGTTCAAAGCTTTTTAAATTATGATAGAACAGCAACTTTTTTAGTGGTGGGGGTACCTGGTATAGGAAAGACCACGATCACGGCATGGCTTGCAAACAAGTATAAAGATGATGAGAATGTTCATATATTAAGATTTAGGGATTGGGAATCAGATGAATTAAAATATGGATTATTAAGAGCAATTACTAATACTTTAAATATTAGAAGAAAAGATTTGGAAAATTTAATATTGATTCTTGATGGATTAGATGAGATGAAAACGCTTAATATTCGTAATGATTTAATGTTAGATTTTTTGGATGAAATAAGAGATTTAGAAAATTTTAAATGTATTATTACTTCGAGAACGGCATATATTGATCCAAAAATGTTTCATGCATCTTGTGAGTTAGAAAAATTTGATATAAATAAGATTAATCAATTTAGCAAAAAGGTTATTGGAAAAGAAATAGAAGAAAAAAATAAAATTATTGTAAATTTGGATGTACTAGGAATTCCGGTTATACTCTATTTGGCACTTATGGCTAATATTGATATAGGGAAAAATCCTACAAAACCGGAATTATATTATAGGATATTTGCAGAAAAAGGAGGAATTTTTGATAAATTTTATAAAAAAGGAATTGAATATGATAGCGGAAGACAGATACTACGTAATTCAAAAAATATAAAGAATTATTTAAATGTTTTAAGAGATATTGCTTTTAAAATGTTTGAAAAGAAAAGTTTGATTTTATCAGTGGAAGAATGTACTATCCCCAAATTAGAGTTTGAGAGTAATAAAGTAAACATTTTAGAATTTCCAATTAAATATTTATTTGAAAATTCAGAAACAAAAATAGAATTTATACATAGATCAATTTATGAATTTTTTGTGGCAAATAAATTGTTAGAAAGTTTTCAGAGCGCAGATAAAATTTCTAAATATGAATTGGCAAATGTTTTTGGAAAAAATTTATCAAAAAATGTATTATCAAAAGAAATTTTAGAGTTTATGAATTATAAAATCAATGAATTAATTTCGTTTGAAAATATAGAGGAAACTTTCCAGTTAATGTTGGATTATGGTATGACATATTTTACTAAATCAAAAACTAAAAATATACTCGAATCTGAACAAATAATATTTGCTAATATGCTTGAAATAATACACATTTATGGAAAAAGCGATTTCGATTTTAGAAATCTAGTTATTTATATTAAATGTAATAAAAATATGGCACTTAATTTGGAAGAAATAAGAATGCAGGATGAGGATTTAAGAGGTGCCAATTTTCAGGATTCAAACTTAATGAATGCAAAGATTAATTATTCAGATCTGAGAGGCATAAATGGGAGAAATGTTTATGCACCCAAAATAGAACTTAATGGTACGGATTTAAGAGGTGCCGATTTGAAGAATGCAAAATTACAGTGTGCAAAATTGTATAATGCAAAATTACAAGTGACAGATTTTAGTGGTGCAAATTTGGAAGGGGCACATTTGGAATATGCAAATTTAAGAGGCGCAATATTAAAAGGTGCAATATTAAAGGGTGCAAATTTAGAAGGTGCAAATTTAGAAGGAATTAATTTGGAGGGGGTAGATATAAGTGTGGCAAAAATAGGTGAGACAATATTTGATGAAGAACAAATTGAAATTTTGAAAAAAGATATAGAGTTATTGCATTGGAAAGTTTTAGTGCATACAACGAATGGTCTTGTAAACTATGAAGAATATTTTAATGCAAGTGTCTACCCACAAGTGTCTCAATGCCATTAAGCCAGCTGTTTGAAGTTTTGTTCGATAACCTAGTGTAGTGACCTGCTGATGTTTAGCCAAATATTTATACCATTTACTGCCGTTTCGATGTATAATAATAAAAAAGGAACGGTGGTGATTTCTATGGCAAGACGTCAAAAATATAATATTCAGCTTACAGATAAAGAACTTGTAAAATTAAGATCTGTTATTCGTAAGAAAGAAACTTCAAAAACGATTCGCAGCAGATGCCAGATCATTATTGATCTGGATGAAGTGCATGGAAAAGTTTTAACTCATGAACAAAGTGCAAGATCTAATGGTGTCTGCATGGCAACTGTTACTAATACTGTGGAAAAATACATCAATGGCGGCATTGATGCCGTTACGGAATTAAAAAGGAACATAAATTCAGACAATGCAAGACGTAAGATTGACGGTCGTGCAGAAGTTCCGTTCCAGAAGGGCAGTCTCGTTGGACAATCCGTCTGCTTGAGAAAGAATCCAAAGTTATTTTAGAAACTCCTGTTGTAAGAGATGCAATCCGCAATGCTTAAAAAAACAAACTTCGACCTCACAAGAACGACTACTGGTGCATTCCCACAAAAGAAGACCCGGAATTCATAGCTCACATGGAGGATATTCTTGATGTTTACGAACTCCCCTATGCTGAAAAACATCCTGTCGTGTGTATGGATGAAAAACCATATCAGCTTTTAGGGGAGTCCAGAGAATCTTTGCCAATGATTCCCGGAAGTGACCGGAAAATCGACTCGGAATATGTCCGCAATGGAACTGTCCGCATTTTTGCTTTTGTGGAACCTCTCGGTGGTGCTCATCATGTAAGTGTCCGGGAACATCGTACAGCTGTTGATTGGACAGAGGAGATCAAATATCTTGTAGATGTTATGTATCCTGATGCCAAAAAAATCATTCTTGTGATGGATAATCTGAATACCCATAAACCCTCTTCTCTGTATAAACGATATTCGCCGGAAGAAGCAAGGCGTATCATTAAAAAGCTGGAGATGCATTACACACCGAAGCATGGAAGCTGGCTGGATGTTGCAGAAATAGAACTCAATGTAATGACCCGGCAGTGCCTCAGCCGTCGTATTTCTGATATAGAACAACTACGCCGCGAACTATCTGCATGGGAAATAGAGAGGAATATTCTGGCAGCAAAGGTCAATTGGCACTTTAGAACCAACGATGCCCGAATAAAGCTCAGTTCATTATATCCTGCATATACTACAGCCTCTTAGTGAGGCAATAGTATTGTTAAATATCAACAGGTCGCTACACTGGTTATAGACTTTTGAAAACTAAGGGAAATATATATATAGTTTAGTTTGTGTTATATACTTATATGAGTTATCAGAAATGATAGAAGATGCAAATGCATAATCATTTAAGAGGGAAAAGAATATGAAATGGTTACATATATCGGATTTACATATTGCGGATAAAACAGATTGGCAAGTTTTTAAAGCAGAATTATTAAAATTATGTCAGGAAAATGGTCCGATTGACTTAGTGATTGTTACGGGTGATTTTCATAATTTCAGTGAAGGAGCTGATTTTTCAAAGGCGAAAAAATTTTTAATTGAGTTGATGGGAGCTTTGGAGCTTGACATCAATTTGGATTTGTTTTTAGTTCCGGGAAATCATGATGGAACAAGTCCGGAATGTGAACATAAAGCAGGAAATATAGCGATTCTTAAGAAAGAGCCTTTATTAGATCACAGCTTCGAGTGGAATGAATTATTGACGCAGTTCGATTCATACGAGAAGTTTGTGAAAGAGTTGATTCCAAAATATCCATATGAGCATCCTGCCAGGGTACATCATCGTGTATGGAGAGATAGAATTGATTTTTTACATTGTAACTCGGCTGTTGTATCAGATGGAAAAGAAAAAAATAATCAACTGCTGGATCTGGATGCATTTGCGGAAATTGCACAGAAAAGCACGCATCCCTCTATTGTATTAATCCATAACCATTTTGAGGATTTACACGAACAGCAGAAAAGCAGGATCAAAGGAATCATGCGAATCAGTATGATTAAGGCGTATTTTTTTGGAGATACGCATAAACAGCAGGTACATATGATGGATATAAAGCCGCAACAAAATTGTCAGATTCCATGCGTGGGATGTTATAAATCAGCACCGGAGGCAAGTGATACTTACTCGGCTATCGGAGTTATCATAGGAACATGGATGGATGAAAAGGCAACGCTAGCAGGATGGTCATGGGATGTTGCAAAGAGCTTTCGACCAGATGGAGAAATAACGGGACAGACGATAGAGATGGGGAAACCATTTGAATTGGATAATGACAAAGAAGAGAACAATATACAGCTGATTCAGGAAATGGAGTATCAGGATGCTGGAGAGAAGAAAGAAAAATCAAGTTCTCTATCAATAGAAAATGAGATCTGGAATAATAGAAAGCTGGTTGAATTTAGACAACTTATTTTTAATATGTCCGATATGCAAAGAAAACAATTTAACGATAAATTACCAGAAAGATTTCGCAGAATCTCAGAAGGTGAAACAGTAGAAAGTATAAATCAATATTGGGAAGAGATAATTCGATGTGGTTGTGCTGAGATTTTTTTAGAATTACTCAGAGAAGTATACTAGGAGGTCTAGACAGATGAATATTAGATTAAAGGATTACTATATGGAAGCGGAATTAAAGGGGGCAAATGCTCTCATTATGGACTATAGGCTGCGTGCGATAAATGCTGTTTTGGATGAGCAGTATCTAAATGATGAAAATTCTATAATTCTGGGGAAGTGGTTGATGGGTGAAGTACAAGAGGACACGGAGACGATATTGGAGGATATAGAAAAGTTCTTTTGTAAGGAGGATGAAAGCTTTTGCAGGGATGATGACAAGGAGATGAAAGTATTGTCTACTGTACTGCTATTGGATTATTGTGAAAGTAGTGAAGATAAGAAAATTCCTCTTATGTTGCTTTGTGGGCGTTCTATTGGAAAGAAATTATTGTGTCCATCGTTGTATAGAGAATTTCGAAAATTGATTGATGATACCAGACTGGAAGCTCGAAACTGTGAAGAGATACAGAAAAGTACTTATAAGAATTCTGGCTTTCAATCATTGAAAAAGGAGATTGCAGACGCAAAGAAGGAACAGGCAGAGGAGAATTTTGACTATAATACGGAATTACTGGATAAGTTATTGCAGGTGATTGAAAGCCAGGATGCTAACATGAAACAATTGCAGAAAAATAACGAACAGCTGAAAAAATGTGTAATTTGTCAGAGGGAAGAATCCAATATTTTGTGGTGGATGAATGGAAAGTGGAGTCTCATTTACCAAAAGAGTTTTACAGATATGGATGCAGAAGAATTGGCGATTGCAATTCCATTGGAATTGAGGAGGTTTTCATCCTTTCCGCTATTACCATATTCCGCAGAATCGATTATCGGTGCAATTATCCGGGAAAATGCAACACAGTCAGATAACATTCCTTTTTTGAATTATGCTAAGAAGATAAATGATTCGGTTATAAAAGAACTGAATGCGGTAATTGGGGCAGATAATATTACAAATGTTCAGCCTGTATTGGGTTTGATAAAATCTATGAAAGAGTGTGGAGCAGAGCCTACAGTATTGAAGAGCTTGATGTTGAGGAATTATAATATAAATATAGAAGATATCGAATTGACACCAATGGAGCTTGCAAGGCATTTTTGTTTGGAGTTGGAATTGGCAGATAACCTTTAGGCATAAAAGCATCGAATGGAAGTGAATAAAATGGATGATCAGAGATTGGATGTAAACGAAATACTGGATAATGAAGTAGTGATTTCAGGTGATGAAAGCACCGATATCAAGGAAAATGAGACTAGTGAGGTTAATGCTAAATCATACACAGAAAATGAGCTGCATTCGGAAGAATATGTTGTAATATATAGTGGAAAAGCTATGACAGAACGCGAACTGCTAAGCTTTTCTGCAAGAAACAATAATGTGAGTTTAATTATGGTTGCAGGGGCATATGCAAGTGGAAAAACGACGTTAATGGTTATGATGTATCGGCTTTTTCTGGAAGGAAAAAATAAAACACTGCATTTCAAAAGTTCTAATACAATGAAGGGTTATTGGGAGCGTGGATATAACTTGATGCAGAATTCCGGTAGAGGGACACCAGTGGTAGAGAGAACACCAAGTGCTGCAACAGATTTATTTTTGAATTTGAATGTGTTGGATAAGGATAAGAATCAGCATAATCTGGTGTTTGCGGATTTATCTGGAGAAATATTTGAAACAAGTGATTTAGCAGATAGTGCCTTGGAGTGTTTTATAAATTCAAAAATTGTATGGCTTGTTTTAGATGGGGAAAAGATGGGACATGCAGACATGCGTAGAGCTACATTCCAAGAATTTTCTATTATGATTGAAAATTTAATTCATCATGGATACATATCGAATAGTACGAAGTTGCTGTTGATATGTACAAAGATGGATTCTGTGACGGATAAGGATTCGAAAGCATATATTGATGAAAAATTAGATTTTTTAAAGGCAAAATATGAAAAACTTGTGGATGAGATTAAGATGTGGAAGGTTTCTGCAAGAAATATTGATGATGAAAAACAAAGTGATACGTTGGAACAGATTATGATGGAGAGCTTTAGCAATAAATGCAGTGATATCCAGATGGAAGACATAATTACAGATAACAGGGGTGCATTGCATAGAGCATTTGAATATTATGGATTGAGGAAATAATATGCATAGGGATTTTTTTATGGCAGGAATGCCGGGAAGTGGAAAAACGACATATCTGGCATCTTTGTGGACGTTATTAAGTGAAGGATGCGTTTCAACAATGTATAAAAAAGAAGTAGGCGTTATGCCTGAAGATTGTGCAACGCTCAATCAGATAGCTCAAGAAATATTATCCTACAAAGACATTGAAAGAACAAAAATCGGCGAAAAAGTGAAGCTATCTATTCCATTAAAGGACGAGAATGGAGCCGATGTTTTTCTGCGTATTCCAGATCTGGCAGGAGAGGTTTTCAGAAATTTGGTTGAGGATCGCCAACTTCCAAAAGAGACGGTTTCGAGGTTGCGGGAAGCAGATTGTATTTTGTTTTTTACGTATTATAAGAATATGTCTTATGAAAAAAGAATAGTGGATGGGAGTTATGATACAGTAAACAGGGAATACACAAATGATGAGAATAAAGACAAGCAAACGTCAGCAGGTTTGGATAATCAAATCAACAAAAAAAGGGACGCAAATGAGTCGGAAGTGGTTGAGTTGCTGTTATCGCTGCTGGAGTTATTAAAGAAATCCAAGAAATCAGTAAATATCAGATTTATTATGTCAGCGTGGGATATGGTGGAGAAAGAATATGGAAATGAAATTCTACCAGAGGAATTTGCGAAAAAGAAATTTCCATTGTTGTATCAATGTATATATAGCAATCGGGATCGAATGAACTTTGAGTTCTGGGGAGTATCAGCTATAGGTGGCAATTTGGCAGACCGAGATGATATAAAGCGTATACAGAGTGAAGAATCGAAGGCGATTAAAGTGGTTGCACCATCGGGGGAGCGATCCAATGATTTGACTGTATTATTAACGGAAATGGGTGATGATAAATGATTATTGCAGACCAAACCTTGCATGGATATGCAAATGGACATCAAATGATTGCCTCGTCTTACGAGTGGAATCTTGAAGCTCGTAGAAAGATGGATATCTTAAGCGATCTAAATAGCAGATGTAATAAAGAGGATCTATCATATTATATGGGTTATCCAATCAATGATGGAAAACAATATGTGATCGCTAAAACGTGGTATGCAGGTGAAATGTCCAGGCCAGGGTGTGTGTGGACACATTCTCTTGTTTTTGCAACAGAGGATGTATCGAAAATAAGTAATTTTCAAGATATCATGGCTGCTTTTCGTAGACCAGAAAATAATAATTATGAAAATTATTCGGGAAAAATCAAATTTGAAGAGGGCAATGATGTTGCTTTTCCATCTAATAGTGGTCTGCTGGAGTATTTGATTTATACAATATATAGAACGGTTAATCCGAGAATTGTTTCCTTTGATAATGATGAAGCGGAAGCAGTTCAGGATTTATTCTTTTGCATTCACAGTATGCCTTATCAATTATTGAAAGATTTTTCATTTACAACAATGGCATATGAAATTAGATCCTACGATAGAAAGCTCTTTACCTATCAAGTGACAACCAAGTGGCTTGTGGAGGATTTGAAGCGAAGAACTCCTAAAATAGAAGTTTGTGTGCCATATACTGCGATAGAGAAGATGCCATATTGGGTAAGTTGCTTTTGCGATTATTTAAAAGAGGGTAAAATAGACGGATTGTACAGTTTTATTTCAAATTATGGTGAGCAGTATTTTGAGTGGCGATTTTTTAATGGATTTATCAGGATGTATTTTCTTTTACAAAGTCAGAATGAATTGATGCTTGATGAATATATACATTATTTATTGAGGGTTATTCAAATGGAAGACGACAGTCTGTCGCAGCGCACGATAGATTTGATTCTGGAAGATCGTTTTTTGCCGAATTCATTTTCAGATGTTGCGTATCAAATATTGGAGAATCTCGACGTGGGAGTATTTAAATTATCAAAAAAACAGAACGAAACTCTTTTGAATAAAATATTGGAAGGAAAATTGGAAAATCTGTTTCCATTATTATGCAAATATAAAGAGGGAAAATTAAAACAAAATACCAGAGAGATATTGGAGAGAATTGTTTTATCTTTAAAGCCGAATGATTTGAAAAGGGTAAGTAGGATGGATGAGGATATATGTATTATACTGGTACGTATGAATCACAAGCTGCTTTTGTCAGAAGATATTTGGAAGTCGAGCAGAGAATTTCAGATTTCAATGTTGTATTCGGCTGGAAAATGGGACAATTCCCAAAATGTTAGTAAATTATTGAAACTGGTCATTCATGAATATAAAGCAAATGTTTCTGATGAGATGTATCATATTTATGGAAATGAGATGATAGATCTGGTATTAGAGATAATCAAAGAGGAACCGATGTTTGATGAGTATCTGATACAATGGTGTGCCATTGCAAAAAAGGAACCGGATCATTTAATGAATGCATTGGTCGGCTTTAAATCGAGAGAATTAAGCAGATATCTTTTTTGTGAATTGGATATGAGAGATGAAAAGCTTGTCACACAGGTAAATACGAGTGTATGGGAAGCGTTGTTTGAGACAATATTTAAGGGTGAAACAAATAATGTCTGGAAGAAAAAAATTGGTCTGCAGTATGTGGTTTTGATTTTTTCTATAGATTATCGTTTTCAAAATGAATTGGTGGCAAGTGTTTTAATACCAATTTATAATAGTGCACTTAGGAATTCGTTAGATATGAAGGATTGGTATTATTTTCAATATCTGTTACCAGAATTGGAGCCGTGTTATGCATGGGATAAATGTAAACGCATCAGGGAGGCACTAAACCAGAGGGGGTACAAAATAAAAGATATTAATGATTGATTTTGCTGACTTGAAAAAGTAAATTCCAGTGCAGGGGTAAATTCCACCACGCTTTAAAATTCTTTGATTTTTTAGAATTGTGGGAGGCTAAATCCTTATAAAACTGCTATAATTAGATTAACTTTCCATAAAACATCTTACTTTCAGGCATGGCAAACAAGCCTCTGGATAGTTTCTGTGCGAAACTAAATTCCACAGGCCGCATTCAAAAAATGTGAATTGTTAAGTTCCAGCCTGACAGCAGATTTTTATGCTAAGTTAGTGGTTAAAGCGTATCAGCTTAGGCGTCAGATTGACCTCATCGGGTGGAATCGGCCTAAGCTGAAGTGCTTTTAAGATGTCTATACCATAGTTTTCAAGTGCTACATCATACGGTGTTCGACCACCAAGGCTTTCTCTTGGGGTTGAATTTATGTGGTCTACGATAGTTCTTAAATCCCACTGGGTGAGATATTCAAAGCTGGTCTTTTTAGGAAGAATCATTCGAAGCATGGTATGTGCCTGTTCGATGCCGCCTTTTTGACCGCTTCTCATCGGATCACAGTAATAGATGCTTGACCGCATAATGCCATTAATGCCGTTTTCGAGAGACTCCGGATCTCCGAATTCAGATCCGCGATCCGTAAGAATCGTGTTGAATAAGGTTAAAAAATCATATGTGCCAAGCTGGTGTTCCAACTTGTTAAAAACAAGTTTTACGGCACCTTTGGTGCATCTGTTCATAATGAATGCAAGAAACAGTTTTTCACGGGTTAAGAAGAATGTCAGGATGACACGCTTTGAGTCCTGTGATGAGTGAACGGTATCCATTTCAGCAAAATGGTCAAGTTCAAGGGCTTGAAAATCAGAAAACATACGTCTGATAAAAACGGATCTGTCTTTGATCTGGGTCTTGTGTACTTTGCGGGGGTTGAATTTTACCTGACGTTTCAGATCGATGTTTCTTGCGGACAGGATTCCTTTATCAAGGTAAGAATACAGAGTTCTCACGGACATATCGAGTTCTGGATGATTCGTTATAATCTGATATGGAGACTGTCCCTGAAAAATCAGGGGCGTGATGACCATATCTTTCTGATGCAGTTCGTGTCTGGTCATGTTTATACCGGCCCTGGACTGTGAGAGACATTCTTTGTATTTGCGGTCAGCAAAAATAGCATCATAGCGGTATTTGTGGGCAATCGTGCAGTGATTGATTGCTTTTGGACAACCATTACACACATAAGGTGCTTTATCGAGTCGGTTACATCGTTCTTTGACAAAGTCCGGACATGTCTGGTTGCAGGTTGGACAGGTGGTACATTTGACACCGCAGAGAATGATCTTGCCACAGGCATTGACTTTTTTGCAATGATATCTGTGGACGCAAAAGTTATGTGCATTGTTAAAACAGCCTTTGTGATACCAGTCGCTGAGCCTGTGCAGCCTGATTTCTTTTGAGATTGTTGTTGGATCTTTACAAAGATATCTTGCAATGTCCTTAAAAGAACAGCCAGCGTTTAGGGATTTTTCAATGTATTTGCGATCTTCGAGAGTAAGATGTTTTTGATTACCGGGAATATATTTGCTCATGCTAGTTCTCCTTCTACTGCTGTCAGAAGGCCAACATGAGCATACCATTTATGATATGAAAGATTAAACTCCACTTGTGCAGAAGAGAATTCCACTGTATAAATGGATGGTAGAATTAAACTTTGCAATTTTCAAAATTTTCTATCAAGAGAAGCTAGCGTAAAATTTTACTCGGATAATGGAAAATAAAAAATAGAGAACACCACTTTGTGATAAAGTATTTAGCGACGAACTAATACAAACAAAGGAAAGGTGTTCTCTATGTATAACAGTATAAAATATTTTGAGGAAGAATGCATCAACAGATTTGAAAAACTTGAAAATGATTTTATGAAGGAGCCACAAAAGTTAGCTGAGTATGTTCTTAGGCTTACAGATGAACTGCATAACCTGGGATTAAAAATGATACAGGAATCGTTGGAAGAAATGAATGAAATGCTCAGGAAGAGCCAGAAGCGCCTGCAACACTGGGTCGTAGAATCGCATGATACAAAACAGCTGATAACTTCACTTGGAACGGTCACATTCAAAAAGACCCTGTTCACGAATAAGGAAACAGGTGAAAGTGAATATCTGCTTGATCGAATTGTCGGCCTGGAGAAACATGAACGAATAACGGAAGATGCACTTGCAAGAATGCTTAATGAAGCCGTTCAGACCTCATACAGACGAGGTGGAGAAGAAACCAGCCTGACAACAGATGTGGAAAAACAGACAGTCAAAAATAAGATTCATGCACTGGAGTTTCCTAAAAACACGGAAAAACCGGAGAATAAAAAAGAAATAGAGTATCTCTATATCGAAGCAGATGAAGACCATGTGTCCTTGCAGTTTAGGGATAAAAAAGGTGATTTGGAAGAAAACGAGAATCACCGGAAAAACAATTGTCTGATAACAAAGCTTGTTTATGTTCATGAAGGGATAGAAAAAGAATCCCCAAAAAGTGAGCGCCATAGACTTATTAATCCGTACTATTTTTGCGGAACCAGTTATGGGGAAGAAAACACCGCATTCTGGGATGAGGTTTATGAATACATCAACAATCACTATGATCTGGATAAAGTGAAAAAAATCTATATGAACGCAGATGGAGGAGCCTGGATTAAATCCGGAATGAGGAGGATTGCCGGCATCACATATGTATTGGATGAATTTCACATTGAAAAATATTTGACAAAACTGACAAGCCACATGAAAGACAGCCGAGAAGATGCAGCTGATGAACTTCGGGCAGCAATCCGCAGCAAGACAAAAAAGGATTTTGAAGAAATCATAGACCGATTAGAAGGATGTCTTGAAAATGAAACTGGACAGAAACGAATTAGTGATGCAAAAGAATACATTCTTTCAAACTGGATGGCGGCAAAACTACGTCTGAGACATCAGGATGGTGTAAAGGGAAGCAGCACAGAAGGTCATGTAAGTCACGTATTGTCGAGCAGAATGAGCTCGAGACCAATGGGCTGGAGCATCACAGGAGCAACAAAAATGGCGAAGCTGAGAGCATATGATTTGAATGGTGGAGATATGCTGGAACTGGTAAGATATCAAAAACGGAACCTAGCAAAAGCAGTGGGTGCTTCTTATAATGTTTTGAGCAGTACAGAGATAATACAATCAGAGAAAAACAGGCATGGGAAACTGGGAAAATATGTGGAAAGTATAAGTCACAGCATGTCATTACAGAACAAAAAAATCGTATACTTTAATTCTCATATCTGGGGATTATAAAAAGTGCACGTAAAACGTGAGAAGGAGGCTTATTCCTCTTGATTACAAAGAGAACCAGAGATTTTCAACTGTCAAGGACAAAACCGTAAACGGTGCGAAGCATCCTTGACAGATGAAAATCTCTGGTCAAAAGCACAGCCAAGAGGAATAAGCCTGAGTATGCCCAGAAAGAAAACTGGGCTTGCTTCAAGTACAAAAAAGAGGTATATTAAATCCACATGTCATTGTCTGATACTTTGTCAGAACATCGTGGGTGGACTCTACACCATTATTTCCGAAGGTAAATTTACGCAATCATCAAGAGAATAAAGTATTGACAAAATTTTGTGGGGTGGGGTAGAATGATGGTAAAAAATTCCAAAACATAACGCATTGGTGCCTTTCGCAGAAAGAAGAAAAATAAACATGAAAAAGAGAAAGAACTTGGGAAAAAAGTTAGTAACAATGTTAGTGTCTGTAGGCTTTTTTGCAGTTTTGATTACAGTCTTGAATTTAATGGCATTACAAGCTATTCGAGGAAAGAATAATGTGCTTATAGAACAGTTTGAACAATATGAAGAAGCAGTGGAAAATAATGATACCGCGGTTTTTGAAACAGCAAAAGGAGAAGTGGCAGAAGCCATCAGACATAGCAACTACAGAATAAATGGAAGCATCATTTTTGATCTTGCACTTGTGGTAGCTGATATTATTGTAATCGTACTTCTTTCGATTGTTATTAATAAGTCCATTGTTCGTCCAGCAAAAAGAGCAAAGAATGATTTGGATGATATCATTTTAGGTATAGAATCAGGACAGGGTAATCTTACGTTAAGAGTATTTGATGAAACCAGTGATGAAATTGGTCAGCTTGCAAATGGTGTCAACCATTTTATTGAAACATTACAAAATCTTATGGTAAAGATTCAGAGTGTATCAAAAGATATGAAAAAATCTTCCTATCTTGTACAAAATGAGGCGGAATCTTCAAATATGAGTGCATCCAATGTGAGTGCAACATCGGAAGAACTTGCAGCATCCATGGAAGAGGTATCTGCTTCTCTATCTGATTTAGCCCAAGGATGTAATAATCTGCTAGAGAAAATGGCAGGCATGAATGAGGATGCTAAGAACTCTGCAATGAAGTTGCATGAAGTGAAGCTTACTGCAGAAAATAGCTATAAAGAAGCGATTGCATCAAAAGAAAAAACAGTAGAAACATTTGATGGCATTCAAAAGGATGTCGCGGAGGCAGTAGAAGCATCTAAGTCTGTAAATGAAATTGCAAAACTTACAGAAAATATCTTAAATATCGCAGCACAGACAAATCTTCTAGCACTTAATGCATCGATTGAAGCAGCAAGAGCAGGGGAAGCAGGCAGGGGCTTTGCCGTTGTTGCAGATGAAATCAGACAGCTTGCAGATAGTTCACGTGAGACAGCAAACAATATTCAGGAAATCAGTGGAAAAGTTATTGAGGCAGTAAACAATCTGTCTGGAAATGCAACGGAAATGATTCGTTTTGTAGATGAAAAGGTAGCACTTGATTATGACAACTTTGTAAAAATTATTGGAAATTATGATGCTGATTCTGATCAGGCAAGTAATACATTTAACGAGTTTGCAGTTAAGTCAAAAGATAGCTTAGGTACAATGAATGATATGAATGAAGGTATCAATAACATTTCTATAGCGATTGAAGAATCTGCAAAAGGTGTTACAAACGTAGCACAAGAGATATCACAACTTGTAACAGCAATTTCAGCAATTACAGTGCAGGCGGACGAAAATAAGAACCTTTCGGAAGATTTATCGGATGAAGTAGCAAAATTTGAAAAAGTTTAACTAACAGATTTTTATTATGAGAAAAACTGTATTAGGTAAATAACCCGCACTAACTAAAAATGAATGCCAGAATAAGCACAAAGGCATAGCCCCATTACGGGTTCTATGCCTTTGCGTTTTCCGGAAGCAGCATCCGGTCGTCGATATAGTAATCACAGGAAATCTTCCGGCTGTTGTGTCCATAGAATTCGATGACAGGCTTGTTACCGGCTTAAGGAAAAAGTCTGCAATCCTCATGGCGTATAGCAGAGAAGGAATATGCTGTTTTGACTCGATATTGGCAATAGTTTTCAGGCTGATGCCGGTTGCTGATGCAAGTTCTTTCTGGGTAATGCCAAGATCTGCCCTTGCTTCAACAAGTCTGCAAGTAATTGTGTCTGTCATGGTGTTTATGTCTATATCCATATCAGTATTCATATATATGCACCTCCAAATTAAGAATTGTTCAGGTCTGTTCCGCTATAATAATCCTACAGTTTTAAGTGTCCCAAAAAAAGGACTTATGAAAGAACACGGCCGAATATTTTGAAGGAACTGTTCTCTGTAACCGGGATTGGATCATATTTTTTATTCAGTGATATGAGGTAGGTTCCGAGTCTGTTATTCTGAAATTTCTTCACATATGCGTTTCCATCAAGATAGAAAATACCTATTTCGCCATCATCAAGGCATGCTGTCTGTTCAATCCAGATGAGATCCTTATTATGATATCTAGGCTCCATACTGTCACCATCTACATATACGCCAAATGTGGCAGCCTCCGGAATGTCAGGAGAGGAGAATATCTCATATTCGTCACCATCAAGAAAAGAGCCGGTACCAGCGGAAACGGTATTGTAAAATACTTTTCTTTCCCTGATCACATGGATAGGAATGATCTCTGCCGGTTTATAGTTGCCGGTGCTTTCCAGATCTCTAATATATTCAAGCACCTTGTTCATTCCCGTTTCATTCAGGTTTTGGAATGGGTTAAGGGGACTTTGACCAATAAAATCCGTATAGATATCGTATATTTCAAGAATTTCACATAAGGCGAGAAATTGTCTGGCATTTGGTGTTGCTGTGCCAAGCTCCCAGGCGCTGATTGAATTCTGCTTTACATAGATGTCATAGTTTTCCAGTTCTTTTGCAAGCTGGCTCTGGTTCAGCTTATGTTCTTTTCTGTATTTAGCAATGGTCTTTCCTAAATCTTTCATAGTATTATGCCTTTCTAAGTAATCATATCAGGTATGATCTCCCTATTGGGATATATCAAGATTAGCATAAGAATCCCTAAAAATCAATACACAATATCAACTGTATTGATAATATGCAATAAATTACCGTTGAATAGCAATATAAAAAGTATTATATTATGCCATGTAGACGGATGGCATATCATCCGGCAGCAGGAAAGAAGGTGATTCAGTGAACCGGACAATACTGCATAGTGATTGTAACTGTTTTTATGCATCAGTAGAGCTTCTGCATCATCCGGAGCTTCGGGGAAAGCCTGTAGCAGTAGGAGGTGATCCTGAGGCGAGACATGGAATTGTGCTGACCGCTGATTATACAGCCAAGAGATATGGTGTAAAAACCGGAATGGCATTATGGCAGGCAAAACAGGTATGCCCGGACATAACATTTCTTCCCCCAAGGATGGACCTGTATCTCAGATTTTCCAGAATGGCACAGGAAATTTATGCTGACTATACAGATAAGAGGGAACCATACGGAATTGATGAGTCCTGGCTGGACGTGACAGACAGTGCAACTCTCAAGGGAGATGGATTTCACATTGCACAGGAAATAAGCAGCAGGATGAAAAAAGAACTTGGCATTACGGTGAGCGTGGGTGTGTCGTTCAACAAGATTTTTGCAAAACTTGGTTCGGATTACAAGAAACCGGATGCCATTACTACTATGTATGAGGATGAGTTTCAGAGAAAAGCCTGGTGTCTTCCAGTTTCTGATCTGTTATATGTGGGAAATGCAACGAATAAAAAGTTATATAGCATGGGAATCCGGACTATCGGAGATCTGGCAAAATCTGATGAAACCCTGCTAGTCAGAAAACTTGGCAAGATGGGAAGTATTCTGTGGGCTTTTGCTAATGGATATGATGAATCTCCGGTAAAGCTGGAAAACACATCAGCTCCGGTCAAGTCCGTAGGCAACAGTACAACAACGCCCAGGGATATGGAAACAGATGAAGATGTCAAGATTGTGTTATACATTCTGGCAGAAAGTGTAGCGGCAAGACTCCGGGAGAATGGTTTCCGGTGCCGGACTGTTGAGATCAGTGTCCGTGACAAAGAACTGTTCCATTTTTCAAAACAGGTAAAGTTACAGAATGCGAGCAATATCACCAAAGAGATTGCAGAGGCTGGATACAGGCTATACAAAGCCAATCCGCAGTGTTGGTGTCCGAGGTGCAGATTTAG
>ENA-OPCO01000569-OPCO01000569.1-human-gut-metagenome-genome-assembly--contig:-NODE-569-length-26666-cov-3.287513_pt1 | contig 26666 bp, 20 predicted proteins | sample MGYA00241562_ERZ501475 | MGnify/ENA primary metagenome ERZ501475 (study PRJEB25962, sample SAMEA2042627) | human gut metagenome | biome: human gut; feature: human-associated habitat; material: faeces... | reverse complement strand
ATATATTACACATAGAAAAGGCATGATAAGCAGGCTTGGAAATACATATATTGAAGCATTAAAAAAGTATCTGCAATAATGGGAAGTAATATCAAATAGAATAATTTGACATAGTTTTAAACTATGTCAAACATATATTTTTATGTATTATACAGATGACAAAACTTCAATTTATAATAAGACTCACAGAAAACAGAAAATTATTATAAATTTGGAGGAAAAATAGATGAGCAGATTAGAAACACCATTCAGATATGACCATGTTGGAAGCTTTTTGCGTCCTGAAAAATTAAAGGAGGCAAGAAGAAAATTCGATGATGGTGATATCGGATATGAGGAGTTAAAGAAGGTTGAAGATGAAGCTATTACAGAACTTGTAGGCAAATTAAAAGAAATAGGATACCATGTTATCACGGATGGTGAGTTTAGAAGAGCAACATGGCATCTTGATTTTATGTGGGGATTTGATGGAGTAGGTCATGCACCTACAAAGACAGGTTTACCTTTCCACGGTGAGGATGCAATGGTTGATGATACATATTTGGTAGGAAAAGTTGGCATAAAAGAAGAGCATCCTTTCGTAGAACATTTCAAATTCGTAAAACAGTTTGAAGATGAAAACACAGTTGCAAAGCAGACTATGCCATCACCTGCACAGTTTTTGGCACAGTTTACAATGCCATTTAACAGAGAACATACATTAAAATATTATGCTACAGATAAGGAATTAGCAGAGGATATTGTAAAAGCATACGGCAAGGTTATTAATGATTTGTATGAAGCAGGATGCAGAAACATACAGTTAGATGACTGTACATGGGGCGCAATTGTAGGAGATGCCGCAAAGCAGAGATATGAGAGACTGGGGCTGGATCTGAACAAAGTAAAAGCACAGTTACTGGAAGTGAATAACCTTGCATTAGAAGGAAAACCGGAAGATATGGTGATTACTTCACATATCTGCAGAGGTAACTATCACTCTACATTCTTCACAAGCGGCCCATATGATTCCGTAGCAGACTATGTATTTGCAAAGGAAAATGTAGATGCACTGTTCCTGGAATATGATGATGAGAGATCCGGTGGATTTGCACCGCTTGCAAAAGTTTCAGAGGATAAGAAAGTCGTTCTTGGACTGGTCACAACTAAGTCACCGGAACTTGAAGACAAAGAAACAGTGATCAAACGAATCTATGAAGCAGCAAAATATATTCCACTTGAGAGATTGTGTTTAAGCCCGCAGTGCGGATTTGCATCCTGCGAGATCGGTAATAAGCTGACAGAAGAAGAACAGTGGGCAAAGCTTAAGCTTGTAAAAGAAATCGCAGAAGAAGTATGGGGATAATCCAATCTATCTTACAGAGATTTCTTCATTACAGTAAAGACAGCGGTATTTGCCTGATGGATACAGCTTGAAAATGTGTTCACAGCCCGTTTCGATACTTGTAATACAGCGTGGATTTTTACATTTTATAACATTGGTTAAGATTTTAGGTGGAAGAGGATGATATTTTTTATCAACTTTTCCATCTTTAATTATAATCAGAGTTATCTGTTTATTAATGTAACCAAGAATATCTAATCTTTCAGGAAGCTTGGTTCCTTCTATCTTGATTAAATCTTTACAGCCGTACTTTTCGCTTTTTACATATTGAAGGAGTGCAACAGAATGTGACTGTGCATCAAGGTTTAAAAGGCGGTATATATCTAACCCCTGTCCAGCAGGGATATGGTCGATTACTACACCATTTTGCAAAGAATCTATATTTAACATTATAATCTCCATTCTATTTTACTATAGTACTTTTTTTCCTGTGAGTGGGTCTGTAAGTTCAAGTAAACTCATAATAAGAGCCATACGGATATATTTGCCATTCTGCACCTGTTCAAAATAGGCGGCACGCTTATCGGTATCAACATCAGTTGATATTTCATCAACTCTTGGCAGAGGGTGAAGAACCGGCATATCGGCAGGGGCAAGCTGTAATTTCTCTTTATTAAGTATATAAGTATCTTTTAATCTTATATAATCATCTTCATTAAAGAAACGCTCACGCTGTACCCTTGTCATATAAAGCACGTCAAGCTCTGGGAGTGTATCTTCAAGGCTTCTTACTTCTTTATATATTGATTTATTAGGAATAAGAGTATCTTCTATAAGATAATCGGGAACTTTTAATTCTTCTGGTGATATAAAATAGAACTTATTGTCATTGAAACGTACAAGGCTGTTCACAAGAGAATGTACAGTTCTTCCGAATTTTAAATCACCGCAGAAACCAACAGTCAGGTTATCAAGACGTCCCTTTCTATGGCGTATTGTCATCAGGTCAATTAATGTCTGGGTTGGGTGGTTGTGACCTCCGTCACCAGCGTTGATAACTGGAATTGATGAATACATAGAAGCTCTTAAAGGTGCACCTTCTTTTGGGTGGCGCATTGCAATAATGTCGGCATAACAGCTTACAACACGGGCGGTATCTGCGACAGTTTCGCCCTTGGTGGCACTTGACTGGTTAGCACCGGCAAAGCCTAAGGTCTTTCCTCCAAGGCTTAACATTGCTGACTCAAAGGATAAACGAGTTCTTGTGCTTGGTTCATAGAATAAAGTAGCAAGCTTTTTGTCGTCAGCAACGTGGCTGTAGGCTTCTTCATTAGAAGCAATCCTGTCAGCTAAGTCTAAAATGCTTATTGTTTCATCAAGTGTAAAATCAAGAGGGTCAATTAAATTTCTCATAGCCATTCTCCCTTTGTTAAATATTGGTTTCTCTCTGCCCCGACAGATATGAACTGGATTTCGTGATTAAGCAGCTTTTCAAGCTTTTCAATATAATTTCTTGCATTATCAGGAAGTTCATCATATGTGCGGTATTTTGATATGTCTGTAAGCCAGCCTGGCATAAGTTCAACAACAGGCTTGTACATATCTATATTGTCTGTCGGGTCAAATTCTGTTACGACAGTATTTTTATATTTATAACCTGTTATAATAGGTATTTCTCTCATATAGCTTAAGATATCTAATTTGGTTAATGCTATTAAATCTGAATTCTGGCATTTAAGGCCGTAAGCACTGGCAACAGCATCAAATGGTCCGACACGCCTTGGTCGTCCTGTAGCAGCACCATATTCGCCGCCGTATTTACGAAGGAGCTTCTGCCATTCTTCAGACATTGCATTTTCTGCAACAAATGGACCAGCACCTACACAGGTTGAATAAGCTTTTAAGACACCGACAATATGGTTAAGTGGGGCATAAGGTATGCCAGCACCTAAAGGGCCATAGGCAGCTATTGTAGATGAGCTTGAAGTGTAGGGGAATATACCATAATCAATATCCCTCATAGCGCCTAACTGGGCTTCAAGAACTACTTTTTTATTATCAGCTAAGGCATTATTTAAGAAAATGCCTGTATCACATATATAATCCCTGAATATATCTGCTTGTTTTTCACACCACGATAAGAGAGCAGGATATGACATTGGTTCCTGATGATAACAGCCGGCAAGTTCAAGATTTTTTGCATCTAATATGGTTTTAAGCCTTGCTTTAACATTTTCATTATCAAGATGAAGAAGGTCGGCAAGACGAAGTGTCTTCTTGCGGTATTTATCACTATAGGCATAAGCAATGCCCCTGCGTGTAGAACCAAATGCATTGCCTGTTGCAGATAACCGGTTTTCTTCAAGTTCATCTTGAACCTTGTGCCAAGGCATAGATATAGTGGCATGTTTTGAAAGCTTCAGATTATCAGGAGTTACAGATATTCCTTTTTCTTTGATTTGTTCAGCTTCATTTGAAAGATGTTCAAGGTCAATTACCATTCCATCACCGAGAACACATACAACATCAGGGTGAAGTATTCCAGATGGAAGAAGATTAAGAACGAATTTCCCTTTATCAGTGACTACAGTGTGACCGGCGTTATTACCGCCCTGATAACGGACAACAATATCAGCCTGCTCAGCTAACAAGTCAATTACGCGGCCTTTGCCTTCATCACCCCAGTTAATTCCTGTTACAGCAGTAAGCATATAAGCATCTCCTTTAAAATATAGTATAGGTTGTAGTTGGTAAAATGTAACTTTTAATAATGATAATAAATTTTAGTTGCTTTTATTACCAAGTAAGGAGTATACTATTGAAACAATGATAAGTAAAAAGTATAATTGATATGGTTTTGATTATTATTTGATATAACTGTGATACTTATAGCTAGTGAAAGGGTCAGATTATATGAATGTTAATTATGAATATTATAAGATATTTTATTATGTAGCCAAATACAGTAACTTTACTAAAGCTGCACACGCATTAGGTAACAGCCAGCCGAATATAACAAGGGCTATGAATTGTCTTGAACAGCAGCTTGGCTGTTCGTTATTTATAAGAAATAACAGGGGAATTCAGCTTACTCCTGAGGGTGAGAAGTTGTATACACACGTATCCGTTGCGATGAGCCAGTTATTAGAAGCAGAGGAAGAATTATCTGACAGCTCAAGCCTTACAACAGGAAGCGTATCAATTGGTGCAAGTGAGACAGCACTTAATATATTCCTGTTAGATAAGCTTAAAAAGTTCCATATTAAATATCCAGGAATACGTCTTAAAATATATAACCATTCGACACCGCAGGCAATAGAAGCTGTAAGATCGGGAATTATAGATTTCGCTGTTGCATCTTCACCTGTCAATGTAGAAGCACCTCTTAAGCAGATAATGTTAAAGACATTTAAAGAAATTCTTGTAGGAGGTACTACGTTTACTGCATTGGGAAGTCAGGAATTATCATTAAATGAGTTAAAGAATTATCCTTTGATATGTCTTGGCAGGGAAACAATGACATTTCAGTTCTATAATGAATTATTCTATAAAAATGGAATTGAATTACTGCCAGATACTGAGGTAGCTACAACAGACCAGATACTCCCACTTGTGAAAAATGAGCTTGGTCTGGGCTTCGTGCCTGAACTTATGGCACAGGAAGCCCTTAGCAAGCGTGAAATTGTAAAGATATCGTTAAAAGAAACGATTCCTGAAAGAAATGTGTGTATGGTATATGATTACCAGCATCCTTTAAATTCAGCGGCAAAAGAATTAAAAAAGATGATTATGGAAGAGTAGGAGATAATGACAGGTATTATCTTATTAAAAGATATGCCGTGTATCCTACATATAGAAACACGCATACAATTCCCTCCCATCTGTTCATAGTCTTTTTGGTTCTTGCAAATACATAAAGAATGACTGCTGACACAAGAAGTATTATACAGTCGATAATTGACTCTGATAATACATTCAGCGGGCAGATTGTTGCAGACATTCCTAATATGAATAGTATATTAAAAAGGTTAGAGCCTATGGCATTACCGAGTGCAAGTCCGCTGTCGCCTTTTCGTGTCGCTGTGATAGAGGTAACAAGTTCAGGAAGTGATGTACCAATAGCGATTATTGTAAGTCCTATAAAATTCTCACTGACACCGAAATCTTTAGCGATAAGACAGGCATTATCAACAACAAGTGTTCCACCAAATATTACAGCAATAAGTCCGCCTATGATAAATATAAGACTCTTAGGCAGAGAAAGTATTTTACATTCATCAGCAGTTTCACGGTTTTTAAGTGCTGATATAACCATAACTGCAATGTATACAGCCATACTGATGAGTAAGATTATTCCCTCAATATGGTTAATATGTCTGTCAAGAAGCATAATGCAAAGAATTGCTGTTACGATAATGTTAAGTGGCATATCTCTTTTTAAAATCTCAGGATTAGTCTTAAATCCAGCCATAAATGCACATACACCGACAACGACAAGACCATTAAAAAGGTTAGAACCTATAACATTGCTTATTGCAATATCGTTGCTTCCAGCGAGTGCGGCATTAACACTTACAGAAGCTTCCGGGGCACTTGTTCCCATAGCAACAATCGTCAGTCCTATAATAACGCTTGGTACCTTCATAATTCTTGCAAGTGACGAGCTACCATCTACGAAAAAGTCAGCTCCTTTGATTAACAGCACGAATCCAATGAGTAGTAATAAATATTCCATATTAAGTCCTTTCCTGCGGCAAAAGAAACATTTATTAATCTTTATACAAAAAAAGCCTTTTACCACATCAAAAAAATGATTGATAAAAGTCTCGTTACTCACTAATAATAACCGGCCTTGCAGCGTGATGACGATTATTATTACATCTAAAGATGCTAACTACTCCCTTTGTTAATATAATAGTATATGGACAAATTGTCTGTCAACAACTAATTATAAAATATAAATTTTGAAAGCAATAATGTACTATGAATATAGATAAAAATGTGGTATTATAAAAACATCATTTAAGTATTTGTGACGACAATAGAATATAGAAATCAATGATAAACTAACATCAGTGAAAGGACAATGCATATGCAGGAGTATGATGAATCATTTTTCAGGGCGAAAGCCAACAAAAGAGCAGGTATAACCTGGCTTGCTCTTATTTTTATTGCGACCATATATTATGGTATCAAGACAAAGAATGGGGAAATTGCAAGGGGATATTTTATAGCATTTACAGTAGTAGGCTGGGTTACTTACATAACAGGATATATAGTATCTATGATTAAGGGTAAGGCAGCTAAAGAGTACAAATGGGTATTAGGTATATGTTATCTTTTATTCTACGCTGTTATAGCATGGACAGCACTCGATAAGATTTCTTATATATTTATTCTTCCATTATTATCAATTCTTATATTGTACAAAGATCCTAAGTTTATAAAGATGATTATGTGGTTTACATTGTTTGTATTAATCAGCAGTAATATTTACAAAGGTGTGGCTAAGGGAATGATGGATTTTGTTGCAAGTGAGGAGTGTGCACTTCAGTTTGCGATTGTATTATGTTGTTTTGCTTGTACTAATATGGCGATAAGACATCTGGTTGAGTCAGATGGTGCACTGACGGGGTCGATTGAATCGGAGCTGGCACAGGTTGTACAGACAGTTGAGCAGGTTAAAGATGCAAGTAATTCAATTGTTGATGGTGTTACAGTTGTAAGAGAACTTGCAGATGAGAATAAACAGGGTGCTAACAATGTAGTTAAGGATATGGGAACACTTGCAAAGAACAATGGTATCCTTAATGATAAGACAGTTTCATCAATAGAGATGACTAAGGTTATTGATACTCAGGTGAAAGATGTATCAGATCTTATGGAGGAATTCTCAAAGCTTATTGAGAAGTCAGTTGAACATGCTGACTTAAGTGCTGATGAGCTTACAGAGGTTGTTGAAATTACTAACAGAATGTCAGCATTATCAAGCAAGATTGAGACTATTCTTGAAACATTTAAGAAGGAATTTGAAAATGTTAAGCAGGAGACAAGTACTATTGAAGGAATTACTTCACAGACTAATCTTCTTGCACTTAATGCTTCAATAGAGGCGGCAAGAGCAGGAGAAGCAGGAAAGGGCTTTGCTGTTGTTGCTGACCAGATAAGAAGCTTAAGCAGTGGAACTCAAGACTCTTCTAACAGTATTATGGAAGCACTTTCACATCTTGAGGCTACATCAGATGAAATGCTTGAATCAATTACAGAAACAGTTGAACTTATACAGCTTAACATTGAGAAGGTATCAACAGTTAATAAGTCAGTATCAGATATAACGAGTGATGCAACAAGCCTTGGTGATAATATAAAGGTTGTTGACAGTGCAGTTAAGCAGGTTGAGAATTCTAATGAGACACTTACTGCTAATATGAATCAGGTTGGCGAAATAATGCAGATAATGACAGAGAGCATTAATAATGCAGAACAGACAACTAAGACGATGCTTAGCAAATATGAAGCAAGTGCCAAGAGTGCAACGGATATTGAGTCTGTTGTCGGCGAACTTATGGAAGAACTTGGTATCGGTGGATTTATGAATGTTTCCGATATAAAGAGCGGTATGAAGTTCAGAATGGTTATTGAAGACCAGACTAATGCCAAGGAAGAATACACAGGTGAAGTTGTTGACAGAAAAGACAATAATGTATACATAAATATTAATAACAGAGCAGCATTTGATGATAAGAGAAGAAATCTTAAGTGTTCATTTAACGCTGTTGTAGATAATGTATTATATTGCTGGAATGGTATAGCAATACATAATGTCAAGGCAGGAGAAAAGGGACAGTTCAAGCTTACTATTGATACTAACCCACAGGTATATAACAGAAGAAAGTATCCAAGAATGCCACTTGACAATAAGTGTACAATAAGCGTTGATGGTACAGATATAACATATTATGGACACATGGTTAATATTAGTGCTAATGGTTTTGCTTTTTCAGTTAATGACTCATCGTTTGAAAATATGAAGGGTAAGAATATTGTTATCGAGATTGATAATTTCGATGTTATTAAAGACAAAGAAATACAGGGCTGTATAATAAGATGTTCTAATGATGAGGGTAATTATATTGTCGGCTGTAGAATGCCAGAGGACAGCAATGAGATTAAAGACTATGTAAATAAGAATTATAGTGAGTAATAAAGCAGGAGTTGGTTGTTATGTCAATTAAGTCAGTTGGAATTATAGGTGCAGGTGCGGTAGGTTCTTATGTTATATGGGGACTTTCAGATGTTAAGGATATAAAGCTTGGAGTTATAGCCTCAGGTGAGAGAAATCAAAAGCTTAAGGCTGATGGCTGTAAGATTAATGGTAATGTATACCGTCCAGAAGTATGGACACCTGACGAAGCCAAAGGTGTTGATTTATTGATAGTATCATTAAAATACGGAGCACTTCCAGCGGCACTTGATGATATAAAAGCTGCAACTGGTGATAATACTACAGTTATGAGCCTTATGAATGGCGTGGACAGTGAGGAGATTATTGCTGGTAAGATAGGTTCTTCACATATGCTGTATTCACTTATCAAGGTAGCTTCATCACATAAAGAAGGACAGGGTTATGTATTTAATCCAGACACAACTCTTGGAATTATATATGGAGAGCTTAACGCACCATTTGACAGTGAAAGAGTACGTATGGTTAAGGAACTGTTTGAAAGAGGTAATATACATTTTCGGGTAACAAAGCATATTAAAGAGGAGATATGGTGTAAGTTCCGACTTAATGTGTGCAATAATCTTCCGCAGGCTATTCTTGGGGCAGGTGTTGGCTGTTACAGGGATAGTGTTCATATGAAGGCAATCAGTGAAGGTCTTCGTAAGGAGCTTGAGGCAGTTGCAGCAGCAAAAGGAATTGACATAAGCATTGTTGAGGGTTCTTCCGGCAGTGGCAGTGCAGTCCTTCCAACAGCGAGATATTCAACATTGCAGGATATCGATGCCAAAAGACATACGGAGATAGATATGTTTTCAGGTGCATTAATGAGAATGGGAAAAGAGCTTGGAATTCCTACACCATATAATGAGTACACTTATCATATGATAAAAGCTATTGAAGAAAAGAACGATGGCAGATTTAATTACAATAGTGATAATGAAGAGCTTACATGGGCGAAATAGTTATGACTGAGAAAGAAAAGAAGAATTCGTGAGTACTAAGAATAAAAGGTCTTTTTCTGATTACAGAAGAAGACCTTTTAAGTATTTATTTTATTAAAGATAAAACTCCAGTTGATACAAGCTTGGTTACAAGCTTAGCCATTTCGCGTGGGGACTCAGGATTATCGCTTGAGAGCCACTGTTCGATAAGACCGACACAGCCGTAAAGTATAAAATTACCGTAATATTTACAGTTAATTGAAAGTTCAGGCGATAATTTACTGATTTCGGTCTGTATGCAGTACATATTATAAAGCTGGTGTATTTTCATAATAAATGAAATGTCACCATTAGGACCTATAAGCACGCGGAAAAGTTCGGCATTATCGCTTACAAATTCAAATATATCTAAGAATAAAGGATAAGGAAAATCCTTTGTATTCCTGGCATTATATTTTTGAAATATCTGTATGAACTTGTCGCTAAGCTCCTGTTCGATAGAGGCGAGCATATCGTATATATCTTTGTAATGCAGATAAAACGTGCCCCTGTTAATATCTGCCAGTTCACATAATTCCTTTACAGTTATGTCTTTGATGTTTTTTTGTTTCATCAGAGTGGAAAGGCTGTGAATAAGCAGTGTTTTAGTTCTCATTACACGTCTGTCTATATTATTTTCCATATATTACCCTTTCTTAAATCTTTCTTAATTAATTGACATATATCAACACAATGTCTATTAATCAACACTTTGTGCAAAACTGATTATTGAGCAAATATTATATGATAATTATAATTATTCTATAAAAATAATCAACACTATGTTTATAAACACAATAAGCAAAATGAAGAAAGGACGGTACATTTAAGAAACTGATTAATAATTAAAGTTTATTGAAGATTATTAGGATATTTAGTGAATTATATGTACAGAAGAATTTATGAAGGAAAAAGAAGAAAAGCAAAAGGGTAATTTTTGGCTTACGGCAGCCACATTTATTGTGAATAAACGTAAAGCAATAGAAATTCTTTTTATTCTTGCGATTATTTATAGTGTGTTATCTATCAATAAAGTACAGGTCAATCAGGATATTACATCATACCTGCCAGCCGATAGTGAGACAAGACAGGGATTGTCTATTATGGACGAACAGTTTGTTACATATGGCAGTGCTAAGGTTATGCTTACCAATGTCACCTATAATCAGGCAGACGAGCTTGTAAGCGAACTTGAGGACATTGATGGAGTTAAGCAGGTAACATTTGATGACTCATCAGACCATTATAAAGGTACAGATGCTTTGTTTGATATTACATTTGATGGAACGGAAGATGAGGATATAAGCAAACAGGCATTGAATGATGTCAAGGATACGTTATCAGATTATGACGTATATGTTTCAACGGAGGTTGGTTCGGAAGAAGATAGTGCGGAATCACTGTCAAAGGATATGAACATTATTCTTGTACTGGCAGTAATTATTATAGTAGTTGTGTTAATGCTTTCAACAAAGGCATATCTGCAAATTCCAGTATTGCTCATAACATTTGGTGTTGCGGCAATTCTTAATATGGGAACTAATTACTGGTTCGGTACTATTTCGTCTATCACCAACTCGATAGCAGTAGTGTTACAGCTTGCACTGGCTATTGACTATGCGATTATTCTCTGCGACAGATTTATGGAGGAGCACGAAACGCTTAATGCGGAAGAAGCGGTAAAGGTTGCACTCTCAAAGGCTATTCCAGAGATTAGTTCATCATCACTTACAACTGTATCAGGTATGGTTGCAATGATGTTTATGCAGTTCAGGCTTGGTTATGATATGGGTATTATATTGGTTAAGGCCATTATTATAAGTCTTATATCAGTATTCTTTCTTATGCCGGGAGTACTGCTTATATTTGCCAAGGGAATTGATAATACACATCACAAATGTTATGTGCCAAAGATTACAATTGTTGGTAAATTTGCTAATAAGACCAAATATATAATTCCACCTTTATTTATAGTATTTCTTATAGCAGCAGCTGTATTTTCAAATAACTGCCAGTATATTTATGATACAAGCTCAATTGTGAGTGCGAAAAAGAGTAATGCTAAGATAGCAGAAGAAAGAATAGAGGATACATTTGGCAAGAGCAACCAGTTAGTTGTTATGGTGCCAAAGGGCGATTATGAGTCAGAGAAGAGAGTGTTAGGCAAATTAGATAATCTAAGCTATGTTACATCAACACTTGGTCTTGCAAATGTGTCAATTAATGATGATTATGTGCTTACGGATAAGTTAAATCCAAGGCAATTTGCTGAATTGATTGATATAGACAGAGAAGTAGTTGATGTGCTTTATATGGCATATGCTTATAATCAGGAGCAGTATGGTCCTGTATTTACAGGAGTTAATGATTATGAGGTTCCTATTATTGATATGTTCTTATTCCTTTATGACCAGTATAAGGAAGGTTATGTAACATTAGATAGAGATTTGGACGATAAGCTTAATACATTATATGATACACTCCACGATGCCCAGCTACAGCTTCAGGGAAGCGGTTATTCAAGATTTGTGCTTAACCTTTCACTTCCGGTAGAAGGTCAGGAAACATATGATGCATTGGAAGAAATCCGTGGTATTGCAGCTCAGTATTATGGCACAGATAATGTAGTCCTTGTTGGTAATTCTACAAGTGACCACGATCTTGAGTCATCATTTGCATCAGATAATATTATTATAAGCGTACTTACTGCACTTTTTGTTATGATAATTCTGTTCTTTACATTCCAGTCAGCAGGACTTCCAGTGCTTCTTGTTCTTACTATTCAGGGAAGTATATGGGTTAACTTTGCTGTACCGGCATTACAGGGACAGACAGTATTCTTTATTGCATACCTGATTGTATCAGCAATACAGATGGGTGCTACAATCGATTATGCGATTGTTATATCTAACAGGTATTTGCAGTTAAAGAAGGAAATGCAGCTTAAAGATGCAATGATTGAGACACTTAACCAGTCATTCCCAACAATATTTACATCAGGTTCAATTCTTACTTGTGCAGGCTTCCTTATAGGTGAGATTGCCTCTGATGCGACAGTTGCTTCAATAGGTGTTGCACTTGGACGAGGTACATTAATATCAATTATCCTTGTATTATTCGTGCTTCCACAGATACTTTTACTTGGAGATATAATTATTGAAAAGACAGCTCTTACAATGAATATTGCAAGACCACAGAAAGAAGTTGCCGGCAGGGTAAGAGTTACAGGACACGTCAAAGGTTATGTACAGGGTGAGATTGATGCTGACATACAGGGAACATTCCAGGGACAGATGAAGGTATCAGTTGATTCAGTAATTCCAGGACGTCAGGGACAGGTTACATATGATAATACAGAGAAAGGAGATGAGCAGTAATGGTAAAGCTTAATACAAAATTTAATAAAATACTTGCAGTAATGCTGTCACTGCTCATTATCTTTGCGGCATTTGGAAATATTATTCCATATGTGGTACAGGCAGAGGAAGCTGACAGTGATGTTATAGTAATTTCCAGTGCCAGGGAACTTATTGAATTTGCCAATAACTGTAAATATGACAGTTACAGCAGGGGCAGGACAGTAAGACTTGCTACAGATATCAATTTATCTAATACAGATTTTAATGGAATACCATATTTTGATGGAACATTTGATGGTGCTAACCATACTATAAGAAGCTTTAATGTCGATTATAAGGGTTCAGATTATGGCTTTTTCCGTTACCTTGGAGAAAATGCTTATGTATGCAATTTTAGTGTATCAGGAAGCGTTAATACATCTGGTTCACAGAAGAATATAGGAGGAATTGCCGGTGTTAATTATGGTACAATAACTAACTGCACATTTTATGGAAAAGTCAATGGTACAACATATGTAGGTGCGATTGCAGGAATTAATAAGCCGGGTGCTAATATAACTAACTGTCTTAGTGATGCTGTTGTTACAGCAACTAACCAGACAGGTGGAATAGCTGGCAAGAATGAAGGACTTATAAGTGAATGTGTATCAAGAAGCCGCGTTAATACAGATGAATTAGCTTCATCACTTGATGTCGGTGGAGTTGATGTTGGAACATTTAATATTACACAGCACGTTGTAGACCGTAACGATATGGGTGGAATAGCAGGTAATTCATCTGGTGTTATTTCATCGTGTACAAATTATGGAACAATTGGATATAACCATACAGGTTATAATGTTGGTGGTATAGCAGGAAGCCAGAATGGAAAGATACTTAACTGTACCAACGAAGGCGATATATACGGCAGAAAAGATGTCGGCGGTATTGTCGGACAGGCAGAGCCTTATATAGAGTCTGAATATTTACAGGACAGAATTGATACAATTCAGGGCTCTGTTAATAATATAAGCAATACATTAAACAGCTTGTCAGATTCAATGAGCAGTGCTTCATCTAAGACAAGAGATTATGCAGAAAGCATTACTAACCAGTATAAGGAAGATGTTGATGTATTATCGGACTCTTTAAAAGAAGTATCTGACTCTATGCAGGATAACCCTGATACAAGAGAGTATTTTGACAATATTGATAATGCTCTTAATAAGATAAAGGACATTCAGGGTGATGATAAAATTTTATCAGACTCCCAGAAAGATGCTATCGATGAGCAGTGGGATATCATTAATGATAATCTTAAGGACATCAGTAACACAATGGCAGATTCGAGTGATACAGCAGAAGACTTTGTAAAAGATGTGTCAGACCAGCTTGGAACAGGCAATATTACAGGAGATATTCAAGGTATTGTAAATGTTCTTGATGAACAGATACAGAATATTTCTGACAGTATCAATACCATTTCTTCACAGATTAACAATATAGGAAGTACAGTGAATGATACAGCACAGCTTGTTACAAGTGATGACAGTCATATAGAAGATATTTCCACGGCGGAAAATGCAAAGAATACAGACGGTGTTATAACTAAATCAGTGAACAGGGGAACTGTATACGGTGACCTTAATGTAGGTGGAATAACAGGAACTATGAACATTGAATATGATGTAGACCCTGAGTATGATCTGGATTTAAGAAGTTCAACAAATGTCAAGCTCCGTTCAACAGTCAATGACATAGTAATATACTGTGTTAATTATGGAGAGGTTACTTCCAGAAAAGATTGTGCAGGCGGAATAACTGGTTTGCAGGAATTAGGACTTATATATGGCTGCGAGGGCTATGGAAGTGTTAAGTCTGAAACTGGTGATTACGCAGGTGGAATAGCTGGTAACAGTGTCAGTTCAGTATCAGATAATTACAGCCTTTGCAATGTTGAAAGTGACAGTTATGCAGGTGGAATATGCGGACAGGGATACACAGTTAAGAATAATGTGTCCATTGCAACAATCAGCGGTGATGGTGAGAAAAAAGGTGTGATTGCCGGAACTACTGATTCAGAAGGAAGCGTAAGAAATAACATATTTGTGAGTGACATTTTAGGCGGCATAGATGATATTAATTATAGCGGTATTGCTGATAAGGTGACTTATGATTATGTTATGTCACTTGATAATATTCCAGAAGGCTTTCATCAGATAACAATAACATTTAAAGCTGATGATTACGTTGCTGGAACTAAGGTAATAGCCTACAATGGCAATATTACAACATCAGACCTGCCATCAATACCAAAGAAAGACGGATATTATGGCGAATGGCCGGCAGATATTACAGTAAGTCCTATAACACAGAATAAAGTTGTTGAGGCAGAATATCACCTCTGGACAGAAAGTCTTGCATCTAATGAGAAAAATGCAGATGGCAAAATATTATTCCTTGCAGAAGGTAAGTTCTACAACGATGACAAGCTTGTAACCAGGACTTGTGACATAAGCGGTCTGTCAGGAGATGTAGTATATGCTTATAGCTGGCAGATATTAAGCTCTCACACAAGCCAGCAGGATACTGTTACAGGGCATTTTCTTGTAGAAGATAGTGATGGCAGCAATGAAATATGGTATGTAGATAAAGACGGCAACAACTGGGTCAAAGCAGACACGAAAAAGAACGGCAGTTACATAACAGCCGTAATCCCATACGAAGCCGATTTTGCCCTTATACACAAGAGCTCCAACAAAATAATCTACTACATAGCCGCCGCTATAGCCATAATACTTCTTGCCACAATAATAATAATAAAGCACAAGAAAGCCAAACCAACAGGTAAGTAGTAAGAAACAAAAGCCAATATAAGATATGAAAAAATGCTCCCATCCAGCTAACAGGTAAATCCCAATTCACCAATCATCTGGAAAGGAGCATTTTTAAATATCATACCAAAGCGAATAATATACGATATAGTCATAACACTCTACAGAGTTCATCTACAAAGAACAGTGTCCACACGTCACAACAATCTACACCAAGTTGTGAGCCTATGCTATATTGCAAGCTGGGTACTGTTGAAGCCGCCGGTACTTAACGGCTGTCCTTTAGCCGCTTAGTATCCGCTGCGGTTTCAAGTAGCGAGAGCGTGCCCAGCGGTAATATAGCAGAGCCTCGCAACGTCCGTTAGTAATAGCTGTCCGTCATTCATCACTGCTTTTTGGAATTACTCTAACACAAGTAAAAGCGCCATCTTAAACTTTCCATTAGCTGTCACACTATGAAGTCCATTTTTTTCAAAACGGAAACATTCACCTTCTGAAAGCTCATAATCTTTACCTTCATATCCTATAGTTGCCTTGCCTTCAAGTGCAAATACGATAGCATTACCAGGTGCTCTGTGAGGTGTAAGACCTGTTCCTTCGTCAAATGCCATAAGCACATACTTCATATCAGGAGTGCTTACAACATCCATATTGGCAATACTGCCTTCTTCGTAAGATATAAGGTTCTTAAGTGCAAATACTTCATTAGTTTTTACGTTAGCGTTCATATTAATATCCTTTCCTGTACATATAATCTCTGTATACACAATTCCGTTAGATGTCTGCATTCCGCATAATGTACCAGCAGGTACAATAAGCAGTTCATCTGGCTGTAATTTAATAATCTCTGGTTCTTCTCCAATAATGAATTCTCCCCAGCCAGAAGCTCCAATATACATAGTCATTCTGTCATAGCTTTCCTGACTTATGGAAGTATCCTTTCCCATAGAGAAATAAGTTACTTTGGTAGAATTGCCAAGCTTGGAATCTCTTGAGATAGTCATACCATTTCTTGTCGGGCGAAGTTCTTCAATACTAAATTTCATAATCCTCCAATCTGATGAATAGGGTACATCTAATAGGTGTGGTTGTATAATAATTCTTGTTACAATTTAGAATATAACCTATAATTATATAAATGGGAAGTACGCACATTTAGGTTATATACTTTCCTTTAGGTTAGTGTGGAGTGAAAAAATTCCGGGGAGGGGTAATGGCGGACGGACGTTGTGGAGGACGTGTTGTATTACCGCTGGGCACGCTCTCGCTACTTGAAACCGTAGCGGTACTAAGCGGCTAAAGGACAGCCGCTAAGTTTTTTGATAACTTAGGAAGGAGCTGGTTTTATGAAAGAGATGTGTAGTTTATGTTGTCAGACGGGGGAGGGGATTGGTGATACGGATTTTGGGTATACTTTGTCGCTTATAAGTGGGAAGTATAAGCTTGTGATTATGTACTGGCTGGCTAATCATAAGGAGGTTATGAGGTATAGTGAGATTAAAAGATGTATGGGAAATATATCACATAAGACACTTAGTGCCACATTAAAGGAGATGGAGGCGGACAGGCTTATTGTAAGAAAAGAGTATCCTCAAATTCCACCAAAAGTAGAGTACAGCCTGTCAGAAAGAGGAAAGTCTTTAGTACCGGTTCTTGTTGCAATGTGCAAGTGGGGCGGAGAGCATAGAGATGATAAATAAATATATTGACATTTTATTAACTGTGTATTATTGTACTAATAGAGTAATACAATAATACAATGTAAGGCGCATATATTGTTTATGCATTACTACCATATGGGAATTATCAATATTGATTATATGCAGGAGGAATAAGTTATGAGTTGGAACTTTAGTAACGATGTCCCTATATATCTGCAAATAATGGAGCATTTTAAAGTTCAGATAGCCAGCGGAAAGCTTGAGGTCGGCGATAAGATTCCGCCGGTGAGGGAGCTGGCATTGGAGGCAGGAGTTAATCCTAACACAATGCAGAAGGCTTTATCAGAGCTTGAAAGAGAAGGTTATCTTGAATCACAGAGAACATCTGGAAGATTCGTTGCAGACAGAGGTAAACAGATAGACAGGTTAAAGCAGGATATGGCTCTGGAGCTTTGTGAGAGCTTTCATAATGGAATGAAAAAGATAGGTTTTACTCCAGAAGAAGCAATTGCAGAGTATAAGGAATATATCAGCCGTATAGAGGAATAAAAGTTATAACAGGAAAATTATAACAGTGCTTTAATTTATCTTGGAATGGAGGATATATGAGCAATTTGGTGGAGATTAAAGAATTAGGTAAATGCTACGGCAAGAAAAAGGTTATGAATAATCTGTCACTTTCCCTGGAAAGTGGCAGGATTGTAGGAATATTAGGCCCTAACGGAAGTGGCAAGAGTACACTTATTAAGATGATGGCAGGCGTGCTTAAGCCAACGTCAGGACAGATTACAATTAATGGGTATCTGGTTGGTGTCAATACTAAGAAGATAGTGTCATATCTTCCAGAAAGAACATACCTTAATCCATCTATGAAGGTAAAGGAAGCAGTTGATTATTTTGCGGATTTCTATGAGGATTTTTCCAAGCAGAAAGCACTTGATATGCTTGAGAAGTTCGGAATTAATGAGCAGGATAAGATAAAGTCACTTTCTAAAGGAACAAGGGAAAAGGTGCAGATAGTGCTTGTTATGAGCAGGGAAGCAAAGCTGTATCTTTTAGATGAGCCTATGGGAGGTGTAGACCCTGCGGCAAGAGAGTACATTTTACGGACAATAATAAGCAATTATAATGAAGATGCGACAGTTGTTATAACAACACATCTTATAAGTGATATAGAAAATGTTCTTGATGAGGTTGTATTTATAAAGCAGGGCGAGGTGTATCTTAAGGAGTCAGTTGATGATATAAGAACCAAATACAATAAGAGTGTTGACGCATTATTCAGGGAGGTGTTCGTATGTTATTAACAGCAGGCAGATTAATAAAATATGATTTGAAAGAATTATTTAAAAAACACATTGCATTATATATAGTTACATTACTTGCGGCATTTGGGTGCTGGGCATTACACGTGTTATCAGAATATGTTCCGGATAATGGCATTACACCAGTGGCATATCCGGTTATGATAGCAGTTTATGTAATTGTATGCGTAGTTTTATTTATTGTAAGCATAGTATTTGTGATATTATATTTTAGAAGAAGTATGTTAAAAGATGAGGGTTATCTTACCCACACACTTCCAGTTCCTGTATGGCTTATATATGTATGCAAGCTTATATCAGGATATATTATATATCTTGTTAATTTTGTAGTGATTATTGTTTCTGTATGTATATCAATTGCAAGGGTGGACTGGATATGGAGAGTGCCAGAGAGTATTAATGAGCAGTTAAATGTGTTAGGATATAAAGGCAGCTTCTGTACATTGATGATTATATTGATTATATTGTCAGGGATATATATGTATGCAATGTTCTTTTTCTGTATGTGTATGGGATATACAGCCAATGGCAACAGGGATGCATTCTCATTTGTAACATATATTGCAGTGTATATTGTTGGACAGATATTGAATGTTATTGTGCTTTTACTTACGCCAATAAAGGGGAATGGTAATATGTTTGAAGAGATGATTAAGGAATCTGTAACGGGAAGTGATGTGGCATTTACGTTTGAAGAATTCGGACATATTATGACAGGTTCGGTTGTGGTGTCAGTAGTTATGTTTATTGCGTTTGTGGTTGCCTCAATATATATACTCGATAAGAAATTAAATCTTGAATAATAATTTTAAAGCTTAATTTCTGGTAACTATTATTTAAGAAGTCTTTTTTACAAGAGAATTACTTAAGGAGCAGTATTATGGCAAGAAGTACGGATTTGACAAAAGGAAATATAACGAGAGGCTTATGGGGATTTGCACTTCCTCTTATGTTAGGAAATGTATTACAGCAGCTTTACAATCTTGTAGATACGTGGGTTGTTGGACGATATGTAGGTGATAATGCACTGGCGGCAGTAGGTTCGTCATATACGCTTATGACATTTCTTACATCAGTAATTATAGGCTTGTGTCTTGGCAGCAGTTCATTTGTGTCTATGGCATATGGCAGAAAAGATGTTAAGGCTATCCGTAATGGAATATTCTTATCATCATCTATGATAGGTGCAATTGCTGTTGTGATTATGGCATTGTTCTATATATTAGTTGATAAGATTATATTACTTTTGCAGGTTCCGTATGAAATTGCCGGAGATATGAAAGAGTATCTTATATATGTGTTTATAGGTTTTATTGCAATATACATATATAATTATGTGTCTAATATATTAAGGGGAATTGGCAATTCGGTAGTTCCCCTTGTATTTCTATCAGTATCAGTTGTGCTTAATATATTTTTAGATATATTGTTTGTGGCAGGTTTTAATATGGGAATTAAGGGTGCGGCAGCAGCAACAGTGATAGCACAGTATATATCTGGAATAGGAATATTTATATATATGATTGCGGCTTATCCTGAATACAGGATACATAAAGATGATATGCAGTTTAATAAAGAGAATATAACGAATATATTTTCTTTATCAGGCTTTACCTGTCTTCAGCAGTCAGTTATGAATTTTGGAATATTATGCGTACAGGGAATAGTAAACAGTTTTGGTACAGTGATTATGGCAGCATTTGCAGTGGCTGTAAAGATAGATACCATAGCATATATGCCGGTACAGGATTTTGGAAATGCGTTTTCAGTATTTGTTGCACAGAATTACGGGGCAGGGCAGAGACAGCGTATTAAGAAAGGGATAAAGCAGTCAGTAGTAAGCGTTATTATATTCTGCGTGTGCATAAGTGCGGTTGTATGTGGATTTGCAGGCACATTTATGGGCATATTTGTTGATAATTCCAGCGTGGACGTAATTAATGCGGGAGCTGTGTATCTTAGAATAGAGGGAACATTTTATATAGGAATTGGAATATTATTTATGCTGTATGGCTATTACAGGGCAATCAATAAGCCGATGATGTCAGTTGTGCTTACAGTGATATCACTTGGAACAAGAGTTGTGCTTGCATACACTTTATCTGGAATATCAGCAATCGGGGTTATTGGAATTTGGGTGGCTATTCCTATCGGCTGGTTCTTAGCAGATGCGGCAGGGATTATTTATTACATTTTTAAAGCAGGGAAAAGCCACATATAAGTGTGACATAAGCGTGGCAGAAATGTGAGCGGAAATGGAGAAGAATAATGAGCAGGATATTAGTTGTTGAGGATGATGAGGTATTACGAAATGAGCTTATTGAACTTTTGCGTAATGAAGGATATGAGGCAGAATATATAAGTACATTTTCAGATACGGCAGGACAGATTATAAAATCAAAGCCAGATCTTGTGCTTCTGGATATTAACATTCCAGAGCTTAACGGAGAGCTTGTATTAAGAAAGTTAAGAAAAGAGACGGATATACCGGTAATTATGGTGACGAGCAGAACATCAGAGAGTGATGAGGTGTTGTCAATGAGTTATGGGGCAGATGATTATATAACCAAGCCATATAACCCGACAATACTTATGCTTAGAATATCTGCTGTAATAAAGAGGACAAGAAAGCAGGACAGCAGTGAGGCAGATACAGGTGAGAAGGGAATATACCAGTATAGGCAAGCAGCTGTTAATACTGCGAAAGGAACATTAAGCCGTGGGGAGAAAGAGCTCGTGCTTACCAAGAATGAGATGATAATATTCTTAAGTCTGCTTAACAATATAGGAAAGATTGTATCAAGAGATGAACTTATGACGGCACTGTGGGATAACGAGGAATATATTAATGATAATGCACTCACTGTTAATATAAGCAGGTTAAGAGCGAAGCTTTCGGATTTCGGATACGAAGATGCGATAGAAACAAGAAAGAAACAGGGGTATTGTCTTGTATGAAATTAAAAGAATATATAAAAGATGAGTTGTTTAAAATTATACTTATTATTGTATATATAATACTTATATGTGGGCTTCTGTGTGCATTTAACTTCGGAGTACAGATGGCGGCACTTATGGCTGTACTTGCAGCCATATTTTTTATTATAATGTTCATATGGGATTTTTGCAGAAAACGGAATTTCTATAACAGTCTTATTGATAATACACAGAGGATTGATAAGAAATATCTTGTTATTGAAACACTGGATGAGCCGGAATTCTATGAGGGAAACCTTGTGTATACAGCGATGTATGACATTAATAAATCTATGATTGAGCATATTAACCAGTACGAGAGGGGACAGCAGGATTTTAAAGATTTCATAGAAATGTGGGTTCACGAGATAAAGCTTCCAATAGCAAGCCTTACGCTTATGTGCCACAATGACAAAGAGCATATAGATAAGAAATTTATTACACAGCTTAACAGGCTTGATGATTATGCAGACAAGGTACTTTATTATGTGAGGTCAGAAAATGCAGAGAAAGACTACTCATTTGGAAAAGTTAATCTCAAAACAATTATTAACAAGACAGCAGTTAAGAATAAAGACATAATATTAAGCAACAACATAAGTCTTAATGTCCACGACATAGATACTTATGTTAATACTGATGCCAAATGGCTTGAATTCATAGTCAACCAGATTATAAGCAACAGTATTAAATACAAAAAGACATCAGGAGAGGCTTATATCGAAGTATATTCAGAGCAAAGACAGGACAGTGGCACAGACAAAGTGGGGCAGGCTGTGCTTCATATAAAGGATAACGGAATTGGAATACCAGCTAAAGATATAGATAAAGTATTCATTAAATCTTATACAGGTTCTAACGGAAGAAATAACGCCAAATCAACAGGAATGGGCTTGTATATTGCTAAAAATATGTGTGGCAAGCTTGGACATAATATAGAGATAAAGTCAATTGAGGGAGAATATACAGAGGTTGAAATAATATTTTACGGGGACAGCTATTACAACCCGGTTAATATTGAAAAGACTGATATTACACAAAGTTGATATTATAGAAAACTGATATTTAAAAAGTTAATATTATAGAAAGCTAATATTACAAAAATGTAACATTGCGTAATATTAGAATTACGACAGATAACAAAATCCTTATTACAATGTAGAGGAAGTCAAGTGATTGGCAGATATGAGCCTTAGAGGTTTCGTATACAGAAATGGAGGATTTTATATGAGTGAGAATATTTTGAGAATTCAAAATGTAGAGAAATACTATGGCAGCAGGAATAACCTGACTAAAGCGATAGATGACATATCGTTTGATGTAAATAAGGGTGAATTCGTTGCTATTATGGGTGCTTCGGGAAGCGGTAAGACAACACTTCTTAACTGCATATCTACAATTGATAAGGTTACAAGTGGCAATATATATGTAGACGGCAATAATATCACACAGCTTAAAGGAAGTGCTCTTAACAGATTCAGAAGAGATAAGCTGGGATTTATATTTCAGGATTTTAATCTTCTGGACACACTTACAGCATATGAGAATATTGCACTTGCATTGTCAATCAGAAATGATTCTCCTGAGATAATTGACAGGGCAGTAAAAAATGTAGCAGAACAGCTTGATATAACAGAGATATTAAATAAATATCCCTACCAGATGTCAGGTGGACAGAAACAGAGAGTTGCTTCTGCAAGGGCAATTATAACAAGTCCAAGTCTGGTGCTTGCCGATGAGCCGACAGGAGCTCTTGACTCAAGAGCTGCTAAGCTTCTTCTTGAAAGGTTTAATATGCTTAACAGGGAATTGCAGGCGACAATACTTATGGTAACACACGACTCATTTACTGCAAGTTATGCAAGCAGAATTATATTTATCAAGGACGGTAAGATATTCCACGAGCTTAACCGTGGTGATGATGACAGGAAGACCTTATTTAACAAGATAATAGATGTTGTTTCATTATTGGGAGGTGACGCGGGCGATGCTCTTTAAACTATCATTTTCTAATATGAAAAAAAGCCTGAAGGATTATGCGGTATATTTCTTCACGTTAATACTCGGTGTTGTGATATTTTATCTTTTTAATGCAATCGAAACACAGACAACTATGCTTAAAATATCAGAAGACACAAGAGAGATAGTAAAGCTTATTAATACAACACTTTCGGGAGTAAGTGTATTTGTTGCATTTATACTTGGATTTCTTGTTATATATGCAAGTAATTTCCTTATGAAGAAGAGAAAAAAGGAATTTGCATTATACATTCTTCTTGGAATGGGAAAAAGGAAAATATCACTTATACTGTTTCTTGAAACACTGATTATAGGTGTTATATCGTTAGGAATAGGACTTGTGGCAGGAATAGGACTTTCACAGGTTACAAGTATATTTGTTGCCAATATGTTTGGGGTTAACATTGAGAAATACAGATTTGTATTTTCTCAGCAGGCATTTGTAAAGACATTGATATATTTTGCAATTATATATGTTATCGTAATACTCTTTAATATGTTCTGCATTAACAAATATAAGCTTATAGACCTTCTTACAGGAAGCAGAAAGGCAGAAAAAGCAACTAACAAAAATCCATATATATGTGCAGTTGTATGGATAATATCAGTTGTACTGCTTGCATTTGCCTACTATAAGGTATCAGATAGCAGGAATCTTGAGTTAGTTACTGACCTTGCCAAATATATAGTGATGGGCTGTGCAGGCACATTTTTATTCTTCTGGTCATTATCAGGAATTATGTTCTCAGCAGTACATTCTATGAAAAAGGTGTACTATAAGGGGCTTAACAGCTTTGTGTTCCGTCAGATGAGCAGCCGTATGAACAGCAACGTGTTCGCAATGACAGTTATATGCCTTATGATGTTTATAACAATATGCGTATTATCAAGCGGACTTACAGTGCGTAATTCACTTGTACACAATATTGATATGCTATCACCAGCAGATGTGCAGATAGAGAAGGAACTTTATTCAGATGATGAGGCAGAATTGATTAAAGATTATTATAAGAGAAAAGATATTGACCTTGAAGATATTCTTAAAGATATAGTAGATGTGTATGTATACAATACAAGTGAACTTACAATTAATGATACTTTAGGAAATACAGAAGCAGCGAAGGCTAATAATCCGGATATCGCAGATAATATTGATTCATCATATTTTGATGCATATTATTCTGAAGATATTATGAAACTTAGTGATTATAACAAGGTGGCAGCTCTGTATGGTAATGAACAATACAGTCTTAGTTCTGATGAATATATAATTGTTGCAGACTTTAAGTCGATGGCAGAAGTGCGAAACAAAGCCTTAGATAAGGGAGTAAAGATTGCTTTAAATGGGGAATTGTTAAAGCCAAAATATAATCGTTGTTCGGATGGTTTTGTCCAGATGTCATCTAACCATATAAATATAGGAATTGTGGTTGTGCCAGACGAAGTACTTGAAACAATGCTTCCAACAGGTGAATATTATATTGGTAATTATAATATACCAGAGGGTGATGAACGTGAGGCAGTTGATAAAAAGATTGTAAAGATAGCGAATGGTGCTGGTAAAGAAGGTATTATAATGGATATTAATACGCTTATTTCAGTAAAAGAGAATTCAATGGGACTTGGTGCTATGATAGCATTTATAGCATTGTACATTGGACTTATATTCCTTATATCAGGAGCGGCAATACTTGCATTAAAAGAACTGTCAGAAAGTGCCGACAATCTTGGCAGATATAAGATACTTAAAAATCTTGGAACAGACAATAGCAAAATCAATCACGCAGTATTAAAGCAGACAGCGATATTCTTTGGAATACCAATGTCTCTTGCAATAATACACTCAATATTCGGAATGAGGGTAAGCTATATGGTGATGGAACTGCTTGGTACGGAATATATGGTACAGTCAATAATAATGACCGGAGTGTTTATACTTTTGATATATGGAGGGTATTTTGTTATAACTTATAATAGTTGTAAGAATATGATAAAAAATATTTTCAATTATTTGATGAAAATATTTCAGAAGAAAAATTTATAATAAACAATATTGAAAAGAATAAGATAAATAAGAAGATTAAAATCTTTAATTAAAAAACGGAGGATTAATAGATGAAAATAACTTTTTTAGGAGCTACAAAAATAGTAACAGGTTCAAACTTTTTAGTTGAAGCTGCTGGAAAAAAGTTTTTAGTTGATTGTGGATTATATCAAGGAAAGGCAGAATTAGAGGAACAAAATTATAGAGAATTTGATTACAATCCTGCAGAAATAGATTTTATGTTATTAACACATGCACATATAGATCATTCAGGAAGAATCCCAAAACTATATAATGATGGATTTAAAGGTCCAATATATGCACATAAAGCAACATGTGACTTATGTCAAATAATGTTACCAGATAGTGGACATATTCAAGAAATGGAAGCAGAATGGAAAAATAAAAAAAGAATAAGAAAAGGTCAACCAACAAGAGGACCACTTTATACAGCAGAAGATGCATTAAAATGCATGGAAATATTTGTACCTGTAAAATATGACGAAATAATACAAGTATCTGAAAATATATATGTTAGATTTAATGATGCTGGACATATGTTAGGCTCAAGTACAATAGAAATATGGGCAAAAGAAGATGGAAAAGAAACAAAAGCAGTCTTTTCAGGAGATCTAGGAAATAATGATATTCCACTTTTATCAGAGCCAACAATGATAGATAATTGTGATTATTTAGTTATGGAATCAACATATGGAAGTAGATTACATATAAGAAATGATCAAAAAGCAGAATTATTCTTAAAAATAGTTTCTGAAACTATTGATAATGGAGGAACAGTAGTAATACCATCATTTGCAGTAGGAAGAACACAAGAAATTCTATATGAAATTAATAAAATAAAAGAAAATAGACATGATGAAGAATTTTTAAGAGAATATAGAACATTAATGAAAGTACCAGTATATGTTGATAGTCCACT
>ENA-OPCO01000532-OPCO01000532.1-human-gut-metagenome-genome-assembly--contig:-NODE-532-length-27699-cov-3.294277_pt1 | contig 27699 bp, 23 predicted proteins | sample MGYA00241562_ERZ501475 | MGnify/ENA primary metagenome ERZ501475 (study PRJEB25962, sample SAMEA2042627) | human gut metagenome | biome: human gut; feature: human-associated habitat; material: faeces... | reverse complement strand
AAGATCACTCTCCGGTTCATCGAGCAGAAGCACCTCCGGATCATGAAGAAATACACCGGCGATCGCCAGCTTCTTTTTCTCTTCCTGATTCAGATCACGGATCTTTTTTGAAGTGTCCAGCTCAAATGCATCTGCTGTGCGGATCGCTTTTTCCAGGCTTTTTCTGTTTCTTAAATCTGCCAGAAAGCGAAAAAACTGAAGACCGGTCATCGACTCCGGCAGTGTGATCTTCTGCGGCAGATATCCGTTAAAATTCTTAATACCGGTACTTTGTTTCCAGCAATGTTTGGCGTTGATCGTGCAGCGTCCCCCGGAAAGGTTTGAAAATCCCATCAAAATCTGCAGAAGTGTCGTCTTGCCGGCACCTTCCATCCCCAGCAGTCCAAACGTCTCCTGATCCTGTACTTCAAAAGAAAGATCAAAAACACCTTTATTGCTGCCATAATCCTTTGTTACGTTTTTTATCCTTATCATTTACTCAAACCCACCTGTAAAAATTCGAAATGTCATATTTATGATGCCAGGGTCACGTATGACATCATTTGGCTTTAACATTATACCTATAAAAGGGGGCTGAGCAAAATGGAAAAACAATTAATTATTTCGGTAGGACGTGAGTTCGGAAGTGGCGGTCATGAAGTCGCACAGAAACTTGCTGATGATTATGGCATTGCACTGTATGACCATGACCTGTTAAAAGAGATCGCAACAAAGAAAAATTTAAAAAGTGAAGATCTCGAAGCATATGATGAACTGAAATGGAACCGCTTTCTGTATCGTACTGTTCGCGGACTGAACAGTTCACCGGAGCAGAACGTTGCAAACCTGCAGTTTGATTTCCTGAAAGAAAAAGCAAAATCAGGAGAGTCTTTTGTGGTAGTCGGACGTTGTTCCGAGACAATCCTTCGTGAGTACGAAAGCATGGTATCCATTTTTATCCGTGGTGACAAGCCACAGAAGGCAGAGCGTATCATGAAATATTATAATATGAACGAAAAAGATGCTCTGGGCTTCATGAAAGAAAAAGATAAAAGAAGAAAACAGTATCACAACCGTTACTGCCCGATCGCCTGGGGAGATTCCAGAAACTATGATCTGGTGGTAAACAGCAGCCGTGTCGGTGTGGACGGATGCGTGGAACAGGTAAAACATTACATCGACTTAGTAAGAAAATATCACAAATAATGGATTGAGTCTTGCAACTTCTCTGCAATCTATGATATGATTTACTCTAGTAGTGTGAAAATTAATGAAACAACAGGAGGGAAATTATGTTATCATTTTTCAAGAAAAAAGCTGCAAAATCAGAAGAAGCTGCAAATGGCAAAACTATGAAAGCATACCTGACCGGAAAAGTAATTCCGATTGAGGAAGTAAACGATGGTGTTTTCTCAGCAAAGATCATGGGTGACGGTATTGCGATCATCCCGGAAAACGAAGTTCTGACTGCTCCGGCTGACGGTGAAATCACCGTTGTTATGGACGGATCTTTCCATGCAGTAGGTATGAGACTGGACAATGGAGTAGAAGTACTGCTTCACATCGGTGTAGATACGGTAGGCATGAACGGAGAAGGCTTCAAACCATATGTAACCGTGGGTGATAAAGTAAAAACAGGTGACAACCTGATCGGTTTCAGCAAATCTGCAATCGCAGCACATGGTCTGCGTGACGTGACAATGCTGATTGTTACCAACGGCGATGAGTGCCCACCGGTAAAACTGATGTCCGGTATGGATGCAGTTGCAGGCGAGACCGTAGTAGCAGAGATGTAATCCGGACAGTATTATACAAAAACATAATATTTCTTATAAAAAACTTCAGACAGAGTGAAACCTCACTCTGTCTGAAGTTTTTTTAGTCTCCAGAACGGTGACTGTTTTACTATTAGTGATGTCTTCGCCAGGGCACACTTTCTTCACAAAATCACCTCAGACTCATCACATATTTACAACATTTCAAACACAAATCGCAGATATACTGTTAGACATAAAGAACAAGAACAACAAAGAATAATAAACATCAGGTTTCTGAAAAGGAAAACCGGATGAGCAAATACAGGAGGTAGTCATTATGTCAGATATGTATAACTTCGATAACAACAATTACAACAACGAGAATCACGATGGATTCAATCACTATGAATTTGATGAAAACAACAACACACCGAACCACAAAAAACCAAATGCAAAGATGGTAAAATTTGCAAAGAAAGTCGGAGCCATTGCATTAAGTGCCGTTCTCTTCGGAGGCGTTGCAGCAGGATCTTATCAGGGAGTAAATGCTCTGTTCGGAACTTCCACACAGACAGAGGCACAGGCAACGACATCAACAAAGAGCAGTCTTCTGAAAACAACTTCCAGCACAACTTCAAAGGGTACGATGGATGTGACCGACATTGTAAAATCCGCAATGCCTTCTATCGTTTCTATCACAAGCAAATCAGTTCAGGAAGTGGAAAATTATTTCGGAATGTTCGGCGGACGTAATTCCATTCAGCAGCAGGAAGTCGAAAGTGCCGGTTCCGGTATCATCATCGGAAAGAATGACAGCGAACTGCTGATCGCCACCAACAATCATGTTATTGATGGCGCAGAGACGGTTTCGGTATCCTTTGTAGATAATGAAACTTATGAGGCAACGATCAAAGGAACCGATTCTGATAAAGACCTTGCAGTTGTAGCCGTTCCGCTTTCCAGCATTTCAAGCGATACGATGTCGAAGATTTCTGTGGCAACGATCGGTGATTCTTCCAAACTGGAAGTTGGCGAACAGGTTGTAGCCATCGGTAACGCACTTGGATATGGACAGTCCGTTACAACCGGTATTGTAAGTGCTACAAACCGTACACTGGATTCGGAAGACAGCAGTGAAGCAAGCTATGACGGTATCAGCCTGATCCAGACCGATGCAGCCATCAACCCTGGCAACAGCGGTGGTGCTCTGCTGAACATGAACGGCGAAGTTATCGGTATCAACTCCGCCAAACTGGCTTCCACAGAAGTAGAAGGTATGGGTTATGCAATTTCTATGAACGATGCATATGATACGATTGAAGAGCTGATGAATGAGACGACAAGAACAAAAGTCTCCGATGATGAGAAAGCAAGCCTTGGCATCTCCGGTACCGGTGTAAGTGATGAGGCAGCAGAAGCTTATGGCATTCCGTCCGGTGTCTTTGTGTCACAGGTAACCGAAGGCGGGGCAGCAGAGCAGGCAGGTATCACAGCAAACTCGATCATTACTGCATTTGACGGCAAATCCGTCAGCGATATCAGCGAACTGAAAAGTCGTCTGGAATACTATAAAGCAGGCGAAGAAGTAGAAGTAACCTTACAGGTACCGGATGGCAATGGTTATACGGAAAAAAACGTTACCGTCACCCTCGGAAAAGCGGACAGCAGCACAAGCGGAAGCAGCCTGCAGTCCGGCAGTGACGAAAGTCAGGATCAGAACCAGGGACAGGATCCGTATAATTACGGCGGTTCCGATGACAATTCCGGAAACTATTTCCGTTTCTCAAACAGCCAGAAAAGCTTTTGAACAGAAAAAATATCTTAAAAATTTCCATACAGCCAAATTACAGATACAAAGTTTGCCCCTGACATTTTATAACGACCCTTTACAGTACGGCTTTTCAAATGCTATACTGTAGAGGGTTTTTTGACGAAAAGAAACATAGATGAGGAGTATACTTATGAAGAAAAGATTTGCGATCATTCTGACAGCGGCAGCTCTTTCCATGACCGGATGCAGTCTGCTTGGGCAGGATACTTACTATATAGATCAGGGAATGGAACAGATAAACAGCGGCAATTATGAGGAGGCACTGACCAGCTTTTCTTCCGCAGAGCAGGAAGGGAAGCATCTCGTGGAGAGTTACCGCGGCAGCGGCATGGCGTATATGGCACTTGGAGAATACGACAAGGCGGTAGAGGCATTTGACCGTGCAGTGGATCTGACAAAAGAGAAGCAGAAAGATGTGAGGAAAGATATTCTGATGTACAAGGCAACGGCACTGTATCAGTCCGGCGATTACGAGGGGGCGGCCAAAGTCTGCGATACGATCCAGACTTTCGGGGACAGTGCAGATGCTTATTATCTTCAGGGACTGTGCTATATGGAGCTGGATGAGAAGGATAAAGCAGGTGTGGACTTTACGACTGCGGTCAAATTATCTCCGCAGGACTACGATCTGCTTCTGAATATTTATGAATGTTATGATGACAAGAATCTTTCCGCAGAGGGGGATGCTTATCTTCAGCAGGCTCTGGCGATCAACAGCGATGATTCTGAAGATATTTACCAGAAAGCGAGAATTTATTATTTTCTTGGCGATTATGACGATGCAAAGACAGAGCTGAATAAAATGGCAGACAGCATGGATGAGCGTTCGACCATGCTTCTGTGCAGAACTTATATGAAGCAGGATGACACCGCACACGCAAGGCAGCTTTATCAGCAGTACATGGACAAATACGGTGAGACACCGGAGGCATACAATGGCATGGTACTGTGTGATATTGCGGATGAAAATTATGACAGTGCCTTGGAAAACATCACAAAAGGCCCAAACATTGTATTTTGCAAAATCTGTGGTGCTATGCTAACCTGGGAGCATCCTGAGGGATCTGGTCATTATCAGGCATCCAGTGATTTTATCGGTGGCGATATCTGTCGCAGTTGCTTGGATTTTGCGACCGCAAAAGAAAAAGCAGCAGAATATGTGAAAAATTATCCTGCGGACAAGGCGGGTATCCGGGAAAATAATTTCCTGAAGACCAGATAATTATGCAGAAGGAGGATCATTTATGCAGCCATATGACATGAAAGAACTGGAAGAGAGGGTGATCCTGGTCGGCGTTCAGGAGAGTTTTTCGGAAGATGTGGAAGAATCTCTGGATGAACTTGCAGAGCTTTGTGAGACAGCCGGGGCACTGGTGGTCGGAAGGGTGATCCAGAATCGTGAAAAGATCCACCCGGGCACCTATGTCGGAAAAGGAAAGATCGAGGAGATCGCCCTTCTGATGGAGGAACTGGGAGCGACCGGCATTGTCTGCGATGACGAGCTTTCTCCGGCACAGCTTAATAATCTGGAGAAAGAGCTGGACTGCAAAGTCATGGACCGTACGCTGATCATTCTGGATATTTTTGCGGCGAGAGCCAACACAAGCGAGGGAAATATCCAGGTTGAGCTTGCACAGCTGCGTTACCGTGCGGCAAGGCTGGTCGGACTTCGCAATTCGCTCTCCAGACTCGGAGGCGGTATCGGTACGAGAGGACCGGGTGAGAAAAAGCTGGAGATGGACAGACGACTGATCCATGCCCGCATTTCACAGCTCAAGGCAGAGCTTGCACAGGTGCAGAAGCACCGTGAGCTGATAAGGAGCAAACGAAAAAAAGACCAGATGGTGGTTGCGGCGATCGTCGGTTATACCAATGCTGGCAAGTCCACGTTGCTCAACACACTGACAGATGCCGGTGTTCTGGAGGAGGATAAGCTCTTTGCAACCCTTGATCCGACGACACGCCTTCTGGAACTGCCGGGCGGTCAGAATATTCTTCTGACGGATACGGTCGGGTTTATCCGCAAACTGCCGCATCATCTGATCGAGGCCTTTAAGAGCACGCTGGAAGAGGCAAAGTATGCGGACATCATCATCCATGTGGTGGATGCGTCCAATCCGCAGAAGGAAAAACAGATGCATGTTGTTTATGAGACATTAAAAGATCTCGGTGTGAAGGATCAGCCGATCCTGACGCTGTTCAACAAGCAGGACCGTATTGAAAACCCGGAAATTTTAAAAGACATGAAAGCGGACAAAACTTTAAAAATTTCCGCAAAAACAGGGCAGGGGCTTGATGATCTGAAGGACGAGCTGGAGAAGATATTGCGTGCCAGAAGTATCCTTTTAGAGCGTGTTTTTCCGTATGAAAAAGCCGGTCTGATCCAGATTGTACGGGCAAAAGGACAGCTTCTGGAAGAGGAGTACAGGGGCGACGGAATCTACGTAAAAGCCTTTGTTCCGGCGGAGATTTACGGCAAAGTTGCATATTAAAAAGTCAGAAATCACACAAACAAAATACTATATCTTGTATGTATTTTTAAAATACAATCCAAGATATAGTATTTTTTGCATTGACTCGCAAACGATAATCTGCTAGAATAAGTTCCTGACAGCATCTGCCGGGAGGCGGATGCGAAAGACGATAATCATGCGGAAGGAGCAGATAATATATATGTTTAAGGTAGTAAAAAGGGACGGCGAAGTCGCAGACTTTGACCTTCAGAAAATCGGGTGCGCTATTGAGAAAGCATTTGATGCGACACAGATGCAGTATAACAAAGACATGGTAGATCTGCTGAATTTGCGAGTGACTGCTGATTTCCAGAAAAAGATCAAAGACGACAAGATCGATGTGGAGAGCATTCAGGACAGCGTGGAGAATGTACTGGTTCAGGCCGGCTATGCAGATGTGGCAAAGGCGTACATTCTGTACCGTAAGCAGAGAGAAAAAATCCGCATAGGCAGAAAGGGAGGGCTGAGGATGCAGCTGCAAATAGTGATCCAGCTGACTGCAGAGCCCGGTAAGCCCGGTGGGAGAAAGCCGGAGGATCGCAGGAGAGAAAGCCGGATCTGCATAAGGCATGAGTCCGGAACCGGCTCCAAGGACAGTATACAGCCAGTCGCTGTTAATATTCAGGACGTAGCGCTCATAGATGGTCAGCTTCTGATTGAACAGCTGATGCACATGGTGAGGCGGAATGATGATCAGAGATCCTTTCGAAACACTGGAGACAGTGTCGTCTAAGAGGACATCCGGGAGGTCGGACATTGTAAGATATATTTCCAGAGCGTTGTGCGTATGCGGTCTGGCAGGAGAAGAGGTTCCGTTGTTGCGGTAAGCCAGTTCATAGGGTGCATCAATTGTAAAATAGGGAATAGTCATTTGGGTTTTCATAGGCACTCCAAAGGTCGTTATTTTTCATAAAATTAGTATTTTATATACATATTATTACAACCGTAGAGAAGTTACAATAAGAACATCAAAGAAATACATCAGAGAATGAAAGGAAAGGTGTCTAAATGGAAAAGGTAAGACTGGGCATTATTGGTATTGGGAGTATGGGAACCGGTCATGCAGGCAATGTGTTGAAAGGGATGGTGCCGGATATGGAACTGACCGCCGTAGCGGATATCCGGCAGAGCCGCCTGGACTGGGCAAGGAACAATCTTCCGGAGACGGTCAAGGTATTTGATGATGGCAGGAAAATGATCGATTCGGGAAGCTGTGATGCCGTTCTGGTGGCAACACCACATTATCTGCATCCGGAATTCGTCATCTATGCATTGGAGCATGGACTGCATGCGATCAGCGAAAAACCGGCAGGAGTCTACACGAAACAGGTACGGGAGATGAATGAGGCAGCGGAAAGGTCTGACAGATCCTTTGCCATCATGTTAAATCAGAGAACCAACTGTGTATACAGAAAACTTCACGAAATGATCCAGAGCGGCGAACTTGGGCAGCTGCGACGTGTCAACTGGATCATCACCGACTGGTATCGTAATCAGAGCTATTATGATGCGGCGGGCTGGAAGGCAACCTGGGACGGAGAAGGTGGCGGCGTGCTGTTGAACCAGTGTCCGCACCAGCTGGATCTGCTGCAATGGCTGTGCGGCATGCCTGTGAAGGTGAGAGCCTTCTGCCACGAAGGAAAATGGCATGATATCGAGGTCGAGGATGATGTGACGGCTTATATGGAATTTGAAAACGGAGCCACCGGTGTCTTCGTGACTACCACGGCAGATGCTCCAGGAACCAACCGGCTGGAGCTGACCTTCGAGATGGGAAAAATCGTGTGCGAGGAAGGCAGACTATTTTTTGATAAACTGTCCACCAATGTGAGCGATTTCTGCAAAACGGAGAAGGAAGGATTTAAAAAGCCGGAATATTCCAGAATTGAGATTGAGACGGATGGACAAAACGAGCAGCATATTGGTGTATTGAAAGCGTTCGCAGGTCATATTTTAAGAGGAACTCCATTGGTGGCAGAGGGAACGGAGGGAATCCGGGGGCTGACCCTGTCCAATGCCATGCACCTGTCCAGCTGGCTGGACCGCACCGTGGAACTGCCGTTGGATGAAGAATTGTTTTTACGAGAATTGAACAAAAAACGTGCCACTTCCAGAAAAAAGGAAGACACTGATATTGTATTTGATACGACAGGCACTTATTAAGGAGGACAAAAGAATGACAGTAAAAATCACAGGTTTTGCAGATGAAATCGCACCGGAACTGACAGCTCAGATCGCAGGACTGAAAGGACTGGGAATGTCTTATGTGGAGATGCGTGGAGTGGATGGAGAAAATCTGATCTATCACACGGATGAAAAAGTGGAGCAGATCAAGAAGACACTGGATGATAATGGAATCCGTCTTTCTGCCCTGGGATCTCCCTTGGGTAAGATTCTGATCACGGATGATTTCACTCCCCATTTTGAAGAGTTCAAGAGGGCAGTGGAGATCAGCCATAAGATGGAATGCCCGACGATCCGGATGTTCAGCTTCTATCTTCCGCAGGAGAGTGATCCGGCAGCCTATGAGGGCGAAGTCTTCGACAGGATCGGTAAATTCGTGGACTATGCCTCTGCGAATGATACACTGCTCCTGCATGAAAATGAAAAAGATATCTATGGAGCAATGGCTCCGGAATGCAAAAAACTCATGGAGACCTTTTACGGGGATCACTTTAAAGCTATTTTTGACTTTGCCAACTTTGTACAGTGCGGACAGGATACGCTGGAAGCCTATGAGATGTTAAAGTCCTATATTGCCTATATCCATGTAAAGGATGCACTGAAGTCAGACCAGAGTGTAGTTCCGGCAGGCTATGGTGACGGAAATGTGGCGGTGATCCTGAAGCGTCTGTCAGCCTCCGGATTTGATGGATTCCTGTCACTGGAACCGCACCTGTTTGAGTTTGAGGGTTTCCATGCACTGGAAAAGGACGGCAGGAGCATTGCTGTCAAAGAAAAGAAGGTACTCAGCGGTCTTGAGACATTTACCATAGCGCATGATGCTTTGATGAAGCTTCTGGACAACTGCATGTAATTCCCTTACGATGAGGGAGACTGCATCAGGAGGGTGCAGAGGCACCCACCTTCTCAATATACTCTGTGGGAGTATAGCCGGTATATTTTTTAAATACCTGGCTGAAATACTGTGGATTATTGCCGAATCCCACAGACCTGGCAATAGTTTTGATATTGTCATTATGATAGTACACCATAAGGCGGATGGCTTGTTCCATCCGCTTTTTGTTCAGGTAATCGGAAAACCGGATGCCTTCCTCCTTTACAAATTGTTTGCTCAGGTAGCCGACACTGACAAAGAGATAGTTCTCTGCCAGCCATTTTAAAGACAGGGTCTCACAGTCCAGGTGGGCTTCCACGTAAGATTTTAAGAGGCTGATGTTGGCACCGCCCTTAGAGGAGGCAGCCTCGTCCTTCTCCTGCAGCAGTACGATCTCCGCCAGCTTCCGGATTTCGGAGGTCTGGGTACAGGAATACAGGCGGCGGAAAAAGTCACCGGCAATATCGAGCGGCGGCTCTTGTCCGGAGTTATCGGGATTCAGGAAAAGTCCCAGGGCGATATTCTTCGCAACATCCGGTGTCATGGAAGGAGTGAAGACGGAATCCAGCAGAGATGGAATATCCGTTTCGGCCGGGGAAGCGGTAAATGCCTCACGCAGCTTGGAAATCCGCCAGGGAGCGGCCATGTTGTTATGGAAGTCCCTGGTTTCTCCGGTTTCTGGGCGGATCAGCAGGATCCGTTCATAGCGGGATATCTTGGATATGATCTGCGCAAACAAATCTTCCGAAGTGTCACCGTGGAGAAAAGAGGTTTCAAAGGTTACACACTGTTGCGGATAATGCAGCTCCTCCAAAGACTGGCGGATCGTTTCCTGATGGGCCAGGGTGGGAGAGGACAGGACGAAAAGAGCACTGTTTTTTACATAAATCACAGGAAAGACACTTTCTGCTCCGCAGGAAAGCAGAATCCGCACGATATCCTTTAGAAAACTTTTCAGATAGGTTTCTTCTACAAAGGAACAGATACAGGCATATAGTCCCTTTTCGGGAAAGGACAGAAGTCCCTGATACTTTTTGAATACCTGGGGAAAATTATCAGGCTGATCCAATGCTTCCATAAGCAGCCCCTGTTCTAATGGCGACTGCATATCCTTCAGCAGAAGTGCCTGCTCCGCCTTCTGCTGTACCTCTTTTTGCTTTTTTTCTTCACGGATCGTATCCAGACAGTTGATCAGCTCCTGCTTGTCCGTGGGTTTTAAGAGATAGTAGCGGACCCCGTATGTCATGGCCTGCTTGGCATACTCGAATTCACCGTAACCGGATAACAGGATAAAAGTGATCCGGGAGTCGATGCGGGAGGCACGTTCGATCAGTTCCAGGCCGTTCAAAATAGGCATCTTGATATCCGTGATCACAACATCGGGATAGTCATCACGGATCCGGTCATAGGCTTCCATTCCGTTTTTGGCGGTAGCAATCACCTCGTAGCCGAGGGAGGTATAATCGATCATGGAAGAAAGTGCTTCACGTATGATCTGTTCATCATCTACAATCATCAATCTGAGCATAAGAATCCTCTCTTTCTTTGGGAATGGACAGCAGTACAATGGCCATTCCGTCTTCATTGTATATAGATAAGCCGTACCGGTCGCCGAAGAGCAGCTTCAGGCGGGAGTTGATATTCACCAGTCCCACACCGGAACCCTGGGGAGTGACCTGCCTGTGTTCCAGCTTCCAGATGAGATCATCCTCGAAATGGGAACCGGTATTTGCTACGGTAATCTGGTAGACGGTGTCTTTTTCGGAAATGGTGACGGTGATATGACAGACATCGTCACTGAATTCCAGAGCATATTTTAATGCGTTCTCTACCAGAGGCTGGATACAAAGTGTCGGGACATAAATATGGGAAATGTCATCCGGCACATGCAGCTGGAAGTCCAGCCGGTCTCCGAAACGGATCTGCTGGATCCGGATATAATCCTTTAAAACGTCCAGTTCCTTTTTTAAAGGGATCAGGTCTTCTTTGCTGTTGACAGCAGCGCGGAACAGATTCCCCAGGGAACGGACCATGGTGGAGATGTCATCGGCACCGTATTTTTGCGCCATCCAGTTGATGGTATCCAGGGTATTGTAGAGAAAATGCGGGTTGATCTGCTGCTGCAGCATCTTGATATTGGTATCCCGGAGCAACAGCTGCTTTTCATAGTTTTTATCCCGCAAAGTCTTTACATTGGATTTCATTTCGTCAAAGCTGACATGCAGCTGCCCGATCTCATCGGTACGGAGACTGTAATCGTAGTGAGCGGTGTCCTCCGGATCCGGGAGCCCCTGTCCGAAGCGGCGGATCTTCTCTACCAGAAGATCCAGATGGTGCAGTATCCTGCGCAGAAGCAACAGTGCCAGAAACAGAGCGATCATCACGACCACGGCGGAGAACAGGATCATACGGATCAGAACGGTATGGATCGCAGAAAAGAGCGGATCGTAATCCTGAAAATACAGATAATTCCATCCGGTACGTGGAAAATCTCCCTGGATGACAAAGGTCTTTCGTTTATCTATGGAAAGAATAGAATAATGGCTGCTGCCATGATTCAGCGACTGCAGCAGGCTGGAATACTGTTCCGGATGGTAAGTCTCCTGTGGGTAAAACTGCGTATTTCCTGCAAACAGGATAAAACGGGAATGCGTGGAGAGAGAATATCCGGCATTCTCCAGGGCATCACTGATCAGCTGGTCCAGGTCGATCACTATGTACAGGTAAGCCAGATGATCCAGGGTCAGATGGCGAAGCTGCCGGATATCCCGGTAAAGTACGATGGTATTCCCGGGGGAAGCCGGTGCACTCCAGCTGGCACGCCCCTGGCAGGCTGCTGCATTTTCTGTCAGTTCCTCCAGAGGAAAAGCATCCAGATCGGAAGTATTTCCCATACAGATCAGTGTGTCGTCAGGAAGTACCAGACTGATGGATTTGATATAGTCGTCATCAAAAATATAAGGATAGAGAGCCTGATATATCGTCTGCTTTCTCTGGGCATTACGGATACTGGTGGGAGCATCCATGATATCGGTGAGATTCGTCTGAATGATGGTATCGGACAGGATCCGGGCAGAACCGGATTCCACGGTCTCCATTCTTGCAGAGACGAAGGAAGATACATAATTCAGAGACTGTGCATTGGAAGTATACAGCTCACGGGCATAATACTGGGAAAGAAGCTGAATGCCCACAACAAAAGCAAAGAACACAAAAAGCAATGTCGTTGACAGGATCAGTAGTATTTTCTTATATAAAGACAGATTATTAAAACGCTGTGATAAATTGCTCATGGAAAAACCTCCGTATCATGGTTATTATATAGTAAAAATATGGGAAGTTCAATTTTCATCCGTGGGAAGAAAACAAAAAGCCGTTTTTTGAACACTCAGAAACCTTTTTTTGAACACGAAATTATGCAAAATGCCATATGGAATATGGGGAAACTGAAAAAAGTATGAAAATGTGACGAAAAAAATGTAAGATTATGGTTAAAAAAGCCATTTTTTTGCATCGACAGAACCGTTATTTAACTTTACCATTATGCAAAATGGACATAAAATAAATTCATCAAAACAACAACGAGGGATGTGCAGGACACATACCCGACAGATTGTATGGGAGGTATAACAAATGAAGAAAAGAATGATTGCAGGTCTTATGGCTGTATTGATGACCATGTCTCTGGCTGCATGTGGAAGCAGCGCAGGCAGTTCTGATGCATCTGGCACAGGCTCCGCTGCCACAGGTGATAACAGCGCAGCACAGGCTGCCAGTGGTGACAAAGTAACCCTGAACCTTTGCTGGTGGGGAAACCAGACAAGAAATGATGTAACCAAGAAGGCAGTTGACCTTTACATGGAACAGAACCCCAATGTAGAGATCAAGGTAGAGTTTACCGACTGGTCCGGCTACTGGGATAAGCTTTCTGCAATGGCAGCAGGCGGCAACCTTCCCGATATTATCCAGATGGATTACTCCTATCTGCAACAGTATCAGCAGAGCGGACAGCTTGCTGATCTGAGCCAGTTCATTGACAGCGGTGTCATTGACACAAGCAAGATTGCAGACAGCGTTATCGATAGTGGATCTATTGATGGAACCTGTTATGCATTAAGCCTTGGCAGTAATGCTCCTATGATGGTATATGACAAAGAAATCGTAGAACAGGCCGGTGTAGAGCTTCCCGAGCAGCTGACCATCGAAGAACTGTATGATATCGGACAGACCATTTACGAGAAGACCGGTGTGAAGACCTACTACGATGGCGGCATCAATATGATGCAGGTCATCGCAAGAACCCAGGGATCTCATTTGTTCGATGAACTGGCAGCAGGAACCAAGACTGCAAGCGAAACCCACTTCGCTAATGTGGATAAATTCAACAAGGCAGAATCCGCTATTTCTCCTGATCTTCTGGCAGAGAAGAACCCGGATGTAGTAGAGACCAAGCCTATCATTGACGGAACTACCTGGAATGACTTTTCTTATTCCAACCAGTATATCAGTATTGCCAACACAGCCGGTAGAGATCTGGGAATCACCATGTATCCTACTACCAGCGATGCAACCACCCAACCGATGTTCTTAAAGCCCAGCCAGTTCTTTTCTATCGCCGAGACTTCTCAGAATAAAGAGGAAGCTGCAAAATTCCTGGACTGGTTCACCAACAGCGTTGAGTGCAACAATATCCTGCTGGCAGAGAGAGGCATCCCTGTGAACAGTGATGTGGCAGAAGCAATCAAACCTAATGTGGATGAGAATTCCCAGAAGGTATTTGACTATATCGCAGAAGTATCCAAGATCGCAACTCCTATTGATGATCCCGATCCCTCCGGTAAGGGTGAAGTAGAAGCACAGGCCAAGACCATTGTTGAGAACCTGCGTTATGGAGATACAGATGCAGCGGGAGCAGCAGAAGAATTCGTAACCACATCTCAGAAGATTCTGAGCGAGGCGGCAAAGTAAGACGAGAAGTAAGACTTCTGAAGTAAGACCGTTATAACAAATTGTAATCAAAGGGCGCCTGGATCCCATCCGGCATCGGGCGGGAGCCGGGCGCTTGTTATAGAAACGGCAGAAGGAGAGGAAAAATGAGCAAAGAAAAGACTTCCCCAAAGAGAAAAAGAACATTGGGCCAGTGGCTGGATAGTCCTAACGTATCCGGATATGTGTTTGTCGGACCGTTCATTATCGGATTTCTGGCATTCATGATGGTTCCCATGCTTTTATCTTTTGCATTTTCATTTACAAGATACAATATTTTACAGTCCCCGACATTCATTGGGCTGGAAAACTACATTACCATGTTCACGAATGATCCGAAATTCTGGAAGGTATTCGGTGTCACCATGTATTACGTGGTATTTTCCGTACCTCTTCGTCTGATCATGGCATTGATCGTAGCAATGCTTCTGGTGAAGAGCACCAAGCTGTCCGGCTTTTACAGAGCAGTGTATTACCTTCCTTCCATTATCGGTTCCAGTGTGGCGGTTGCCATTCTGTGGAAAAGAATGTTCGCCAGTGACGGTGTGATCAACGGTCTGTTCGGACTGGATATCGCATGGCTGGGACGTTCCGATACTGCAATCTGGACCCTGATCATTTTGGCAGTATGGCAGTTCGGATCCTCCATGCTGATCTTCCTGTCAGGATTAAAGCAGATTCCCGTAAGCTTATATGAGGCAGCCACCATGGATGGAGCTGGCGGTGTCCATAAGTTCTTCAAGATCACACTCCCCATGCTGACCCCCACGATTTTCTTCAATCTGATCAACCAGTTGATCAACGGCTTTATGGCATTTACACAGAGCTATATTATTACACAGGGAAAACCAAGGGATACCACCCTTTTCTATACTGTATATATGTACCAGAACGCATTTACCTATAACAAACTTGGCTATGGATGTGCACTTGCATGGTTTATGATTCTGGTAGTAGGAATTTTGACACTGATCTTGTTCAAGACCCAGAACAAGTGGGTATATTATGAATCAGAAGGTTGATGGTGAGCGTATGAAAAAAGGATATAAAGAAAAAAGATTTGCTATCGGAGTGATTTATCATATCTTCACCTTCTGTTTTGCCTGCGTGATGATATATCCGTTAGTATGGATGGTACTTAGTTCTTTTAAGGATACCAATGAGATTATAAGAACGGCATCGGAATTGATCCCGAGACACTTTTCTCTGGAGAACTACAAGGTAGGCTGGCAGGGATTTGCCGGATACAATTTCGGAACCTTCTTCAAAAACTCTTTTGTGATCGCAGGTTTATCCACCATCGGAGCAGTGGCTTCCTCTGCTGTGATCGGATACGGCTTCGCAAGAATTAACTTCAAATTCAAGGGATTCTGGTTCGCCTGCATGCTGTTGTCCATGATGCTTCCGTTCCAGGTAGTAATGATCCCGCAGTACATAATTTTTAATAAATTAGGCTGGGTCGGTTCTTACCTTCCTATCATTGTTCCCCAGTGGTTCGGTCAGGGATTCTTCATTTTCCTGAATATCCAGTTCATCAAGGGGATTCCCATGGATCTGGATGAGGCGGCCAGAATGGACGGATGTTCTACCTATACGATCTTCTTCCGTATCATCCTTTCTCTGATCAAACCGTCACTGGTAACCAGTGCGATCTTCTCCTTTATGTGGAGATGGGATGATTTCCTGGCAGCACTGTTATACTTAAGCGATCCTCTGAAATATCCGGTGAGTTACGCTCTGAAGATGTTCTCGGATCCTACCGCAGGTTCTGACTGGGGTGCTATGTTTGCAATGGCAACCTTGTCCCTGATTCCTATATTTGTTATTTTCCTGACTATGCAGAAATATCTGGTAGAAGGAATTGCATCCACCGGTATCAAGGGCTAAAGCTGTTCGGCGGGGAGACTGTTCCGGTTCTCCCCGCTTTTCTTGTTTTCAGATAAAAATCAGAGGAGAGTGTGATATGGACACTGTTAGAAATCGAATCAAAGCTGTTCTCGAAGCCGTAGAGCAGATGATATATAGTGACAGACAACCGGTAATTTCCGTGAAGATCGCCAAAGCGGATTACCATTTTGAGGAGGAATTCCACAGAGAAGGAAAAGATTTCCGGGATTTCGGCCGCAATGAGACCTGGGGAGAGCTGGATCAGCATTATTTCTTCCTGGCAGATGTGGCGATCCCGGAGCAGATGGAGGGGCATACAGTCCGTGCCGTGCTGAATACCGGAGCCACAGATATCTGGAATACGGACAATCCCCAGATCATGGCTTATGTGAACGGCAGATTTGCAGCCACGCTGGATATGAACCATCAGTTTATCATTCTGTCGGAGCATGCCAAAGCAGGAGAGACTTACGAACTGGCTTTTTATGCGTATTCCAGTGCGTATGCAGGCACGTTTACCGGTACGAATTTCTTCCGCCTGGAGCTGGCAGTCTACCGGGAAGAGGCGGCGGGACTCTATTATGACATGCAGGCTGTCTATGAAGCTGCGGATCTTCTGCCGGAGGACAATCTATCCAGGATCGAGGGCTTTAAAGCACTGGAAAGATGCATAAATCTGTTGGATCTGCGCAGACCCGGATCCGCAGAATGCTTTGAGAGCATGAAAATGGCGGCGCAGGAGCTGGAAGGTACTTATTATGCCGACAGAAGACCGAATCCGGTGACGGTGCACAGTATCGGCCATACCCATATTGATGTGGCATGGAAATGGCCCCTGCGTCAGACCAGACAAAAGGCAGTGCGCAGCTTTGAGACGGTACTGAACCTGATGGACAGATATCCGGAATACCGTTTTATGTCCAGTCAGCCACAGCTCTATGAGTTCGTGAAGGAAGATGCTCCCGGGGTATTTGCCAGAATCAGGGAACGGATCAAAGAGGGCAGATGGGAAGCGGAAGGAGCCATGTGGCTGGAGCCGGACTGCAACATTTCCTCCGGAGAATCCCTGATCCGGCATATCATCTATGGCCGCAGATTTTTTGAACAAGAGCTCGGTGCGGAGAAAAATGAAGTATTGTGGCTGCCGGATGTCTTTGGTTACAGTGCGGCGCTGCCGCAGATCCTGCAGAAATCCGGGATTCCTTATTTTATGACCACGAAAATCGGATGGAATGAGTTCAACCGGTTTCCTCACGACACCTTTCTCTGGAAGGGCATTGACGGAACGGAAGTGTTGACACATCTGATTTCTACCAGAAACTATCAGAAGCCGGGTGACCTGAAGATGGTGGGAAACCATTCCACCACTTATAATGGTCTGCAGAATGCCTCCCAGCTCATGGGTACCTGGCAGCGGTATCAGGATAAGGATGTGAGCACTGAGGTGCTGACCTGTTACGGCTATGGTGATGGCGGTGGAGGCCCCACAGAAGAGATGCTGGAGCAGAGCAGAAGGCTGGAGCACAGCATCGTGGAATGTCCTGCAGCAAGACAGACAGGGGTGAAGGAATTCTTTCATATTCTGGAAGACAAAATGGACAAAAAGCGTCTGGCGGTATGGGATGGTGAACTATATCTGGAATTCCACCGTGGTACTTATACTTCCATGGCACAGAATAAAAAATATAATCGTAAGGCTGAGTTCAAAAACGGCGAAACCGAGCTGTATGCAGCAATGGCATCACTTCTGGATCAAAAGTATATCTATCCACAGGAACAACTGGAACACAGCTGGAAACTGCTTTTGCTGAACCAGTTCCACGATATTCTGCCCGGTTCCTCTATTAAGGAAGTGTATGAGGATTCCGCCGCACAGTATGAAGAGATTTTTGCTGCGGATGAAGAAATGATGAAAACAGCGAAGAAGAGCATCCGGGAAAAGCTGTTCCGGTATCGTGCGGAGAAGAATGAGGAGGTCTGCGCAGTATGGAATCCTTTGAGCTTTGCACGTACGGCACTGATCCGGAATGCAGAGGGCAGTTGGCAGAAAATAACAGCAGGACCCAGCGGTGTTACTGTGTGCAGAGCGGTGAACTCCGGAGAGGACAACTGTTTCACTGAGCTTGTAATGGAGGAAAACGGACGACCGGTAAGCTTCAAAACGCCCTATTTTACCGTAAGATTTGATGCCAATGCAGAGATCACAAGCCTGGTGGATATCAGGGAGGACCGGGAACTGATCCAAAAGGGCAGGATGGGTAACCGTCTCACCGTATATGAGGATCGGCCGGCAGAATTCGATGCCTGGAATATTGACGAGGGATATCTGGAGAAATCCTGGGATGTCATTGATGTGGAAGAATTCAAAGTATTGGAGAACGGACCGGAGACGGCGGCATTACATGTGCGCAGACGGTTCCAGGATTCCATGATCGAACAGACCATTCGTTTCTACCGGCACACCGCAAGGATCGATTTTCAGACCAGAGTGGACTGGCAGGAACATCAACAGCTGCTCAGAGTATCCTTCCCTGTGGATATTCTGGCACATGAAGCGGATTATGAGATCCAGTTCGGCAATGTAAAGCGCCCGACACACAAGAACACATCCTGGGATCGTGCAAGATTCGAGGTATGCGCACACAAATGGGCAGATCTTTCCGAGCCCGGTTATGGTGTGGCACTGATGAATGACTGCAAATACGGTTATGATGTCCATGAGGGTGTGATGGGACTGACATTGATCAAGTCAGGTATTTTCCCCAATCCCGATGCAGATCAGGGACAGCATGAATTTACCTACGCATTGTTCCCTCATCAGGGAGATTTCCGCAAGGGCAGTGTGGTAAGAGAAGCTTACGATCTGAACTGCCCGATGGCATGGGAGAAGGTACAGGGTATCTATGAAGACAGCTTCTCAATGCTGCAGATAGCAGAGGAAAATGTGATGGCAGATACTGTAAAAGCAGCAGAGGACGGCAATGGCATCATCGTACGTATCTATGAGACTTGGGGAATGCGTACCAAAGTGCATGTGAACTTCCCACTTGCTCCGGATGCACAGGTAACAGTCTGTGACTGCATGGAGAATTTTTCCGGGGTGGAGAATGCGGATATGACCCGTGTACAGGACGGATGGAGCTTTACTATGAAGCCTTATGAAATCAAGACCCTGCGTATTGTGAATGAAAAAAAGTAAGAGGGTTACGAAGGAGAAAATTATGATCAATATATTAGAATACGGTGCAGTGGGCGATGGACAGACCAATGATGCCCCTGTCATTCAGAAAGCAATCGATACGTGTGCAGAACAGGGAGGAGGCGTAGTCCTCTTCCCCGGCGGCAGGACATATTCTTCCGGATATGTGCTGTTGAAATCCAATGTGGAGGTACATCTGGAGCCGGGCGCTGTCTGGAAAGCCAGCAGCAACATAGAAGATTATTACCCGCTGCGCAACAATGGTAAAATCACAGCCCATGAATCCGGCCTGCCTTCTTTCCTGAACAGTGAATATGCAGGACGCCCGTTCCATGCCTTTATCTATGCGCTGGGACAGGAAAATGTGACGATCTCCGGACAGGGTACCATTGATGGCAATGAATCTGTCTTTTACGGAGATGACTCGGGTTATCATATCGAGGGTTCCTATTATCCCAGAGTTCCGCTCCTGCTATTGGAGGATGTAAAGCATCTGACCATCAAGGAAGTCCGCCTGACGAACTGTGCCTTCTGGACAGTGCATCTGGTAGGCTGTAAGGATGTGTTGATCGACGGTATCCGCCTGCTGAATAATCTGAAGATGGCGAATTCCGATGGCATCGATCCGGATCACTGTCAGAATGTCCGGATCAGTAACTGTCACATTGAATGTGGAGATGACGCCATCGTATTGAAAAATTCCGGGGATTATAAGAAATACGGTCCCTGTGAAAATATCGTGGTCACCAATTGTACCCTGGTATCCACCAGTGCTGCCATCAAATTCGGCACGGAGGGAGAGTCTGACTTCCGGAATATTCTGGTGGAAAATTGCTGTATTTCCAGAAGTAACCGTGGAATTTCCATTCAGATCAGAGATAATGGCAACGTGGAAAATGTAATCTTTTCCAACATCATTATGGAGACCAGAAGATTCTCTTATGAATGGTGGGGAAGAGCGGAGGCTGTCTGCCTGACTGCACTGGATCGCAAACCCGGAGTTAAGGCCGGTAAGATCCGCAATATCCGCTTCCAGAATATTACCTGCGAGGGAGAAAATGGCATTTTCCTGCTGGGCAGTGAAGACAATTATATTGAAGATGTGACCTTTGAGGGCATTCGGCTGACACTGGATAAGAAATCCAAGTGGGAGATCAACGGCTACGATAAGAGACCCTGCCAGGGAGAGGGAGAGATCCACACAAAGATTTCCGGAATCTATGCGGATTATGTGAAGAATGTCTCCTTCCATGATATTCAGATCACGAAGAAAGAAGGAATCCTGCCTTTTTACGAGGAGGACGTGACACTGAGAAATGTAGAAAATGTACGGATCGATGTAGAAGAGCCGGAAGATGGGAGCCAGAATGGAGAAGAGTAATAGAAGGATCGCTCTCATCGGATTTGCAATCCTGATGGTCGGCCTGGGAATCAGTGACAGCCTGAGAGGTATTTTCTCCGGCATTTTTCAGACGCATTTTGCATTGACGGCAAAGGGGCTGTCCACGATCATAGCCGTAAGCTATGCGGGAAATCTGTGTTTCCTGCTGGCCGGAGGCAGAATCATGGATAAGATCGACCGCAAAAAGGCTTTTTTGGGATTTCTCGCAGTATGGATGTGTGCAATGCTGGTATTCCTGCTTACAGATAACTATTATGCATTGCTGGTGGGAATGTTCCTGGCAATGGGAGCTTCTACGCTGTTGAATACGTCCATTACACTGATCACACCGTTCATTTTTGCCACATCACCGGCCATGATCGTCAATGTATTGTTCTTCATGCAAGGGTTCGGTACCAGTGGAGGACAGAGTCTGATCGGAAATCTGGCTGACGATTTTGGCGGCTGGAAAGCTGTGACAGGGGTTCTTTTTGCCATCGGCGTTCTGGCGTTTCTGATCATTTTAAAACTGCAGATCCCGGACAGCGGAGAAGTGAAGAAGGCAGAAAAGGATCAGCAGGGAAGGAAAATGAAGGGAAACTACCTTTGGATTGTCATGGTGGTGATCTTTGGTGTATACTTTATTGCAGAACATGGAATGCTGAACTGGTTTGTGATCTACGGAACCAATGCGCTGGGACTGGAGCAGGGAAAGGCTGCCAATTATATGGCGTTGTTTTTTGGCGGAATGACGGTGGGAAGACTGGTCTTTTCTCCGTTGGTTGACCGGCTGAAGGTATTCCCGAGCATTGCCTTGTTTTCTGTGATTTCTGCAGTGCTTTATGCGGCAGGGATCTTCAGTGGGGCACTCTGGATGCTGAGTCTGGCCGGACTGTTCTGCTCGATCATTTATCCGACACTGGTTATGGCCATCGGGAGACTTTATGATCCGTCGCAGGTGTCCACGATGTCCGGATTGATCATCAGTGTAGCATCCCTGTTTGATATTGGATTTAACTATATTTACGGAGACATTGCTGAAAAAACAGGATATGGCAGGAGCTTTCTGATCATGCCGGCAGCAATGATACTCTTTACTCTGTTGTTTGTGCTGGTGTTCCATAAGCGGATCCTGAACAGGGAACAGGCATAGTAAAAAGTTGTAATGGGAGGATGTTAGAATGAAATTAGGCGGAATTGAAGCCGGCGGCACAAAGATGGTATGTGCCATAGGAGATGAGCAGGGAAATATTTTCGACAGGGCAGTATTCCCTACGGAGATACCGGAGAGTACGGTGCCGAAAATGATAGCATATTTTCAGGATAAAGGAATCGAGGCACTGGGGATCGGCTGTTTCGGCCCGGTGGATCTGAATAAAAAATCGGCAACCTACGGCTATATTACCAGCACTCCGAAGCTGGCATGGAGATTTTATGATTTTGCGGGAGCGTTCCGGGAAGCACTGAAAGTCCCTGTAGGTTTTGATACAGATGTCAATGGAGCAGTGCTTGGCGAGGTACGCTTCGGCGCAGCCAAGGGGTGTGAGAATGCGCTCTATATCACCATTGGTACGGGAGTAGGTGTAGGGGCATATATTAACGGCAGACTGCTGCATGGCCTGATGCATCCCGAGGGCGGACATATCTTCCTGCGCAAGCACCCGGAGGATACCTATGAAGGCTGCTGTCCTTATCACGGTGCCTGTCTGGAAGGACTGGCTTCCGGTCCTGCGATTCAGGGCAGGTATGGCAGAAAGGGAGCTGAACTGGCCGGAAGAGAGGATGTCTGGGAACTGGAAAGTTACTACATCGGACAGGCTGTGGCAGATTACATGCTGACTTACTCACCGGAGAAGATCATTCTCTGGGGCGGTGTGATGCTCCAGGAGAAGGTTTTCGACATGGTGAGACAGAATGCGGTGGAGTTTCTGAATGGCTATCTGCCAAAGACCAGCCTGCCGAAGGATATGTCACAGTATGTGGTGGCTCCTGCACTGGGCGAGAACCCCGGAATCATCGGTGCAATGTGTCTGGGAATGGATGCATACCTGATGGAATGCGGGAAGAATCTGTGAGGAGGCTTGATGAAGTAGCGGTTGATAATCCAGAGAGGGTGAGATCACCAGAGAGTTTTCGGCGATCTCGCCCTCTTTTTTGCGGTCCTATAAGGCAAGGATCTCGGGAAAATCCGGTTTCGTCGTGTCGGGGTTGGCACCGCCGAGACGTCGGGGACTGTAAGTGGTGTGTGGAACGTTGCTGGGCAGTTCCAAGATTGCGGAGATGAAAACGTGTAACAAAGATTTGAAATTATGTAATAAATAATTTTGCCTAAATAAAGATTTGGAGTGAGGGAATTATGGTTCGGGAAATACAATGTAATGAACAAAAAGAATTATTGGAATTGTATTTGTCGTTACATGAAGACTCTGTTCCTGAACAATCAGAAACTTTGAAAAAAATATGGAACGAAATACTGAACGATAAAAATCATCATTTGTTGGTGAATATAATTGACGGAAAAATCGTTTCATCGTGCGTATGTGTCATAATTCCAAATTTAACGAGGGGCATACGTCCGTATGCTTTTATAGAAAACGTAGTTACTCTTGAAAAATACAGAGGACACGGATATGCTACGGAATGCTTAAATTATGCGAAAAAAATAGCACAAGAAAATAATTGTTACAAAATGATGCTTCTTACAGGTTCAAAAGAGGAAAAGACACTTTCTTTTTATAGGAATGCCGGTTACAACAGCACTGACAAAACTGCGTTTATACAATGGCTTGAATGATGTTCACAACTTTTGACAGTAAATATGCGGGTGTGGTGAAATTGGCAGACACGCAAGATTTAGGTTCTTGTGCCGCAAGGTGTGCAGGTTCAAGTCCTGTCACCCGCACCAAAGGTTCTTTAGAAAGGCTGTACGGTTTTCGGACTGTGCAGCCTTTTTGTATGTATCGGTGATCGCTTTCGGATTTTCTCCTGAATTCCGACTTGAAAAGATGCTATATGAGTGTAGTCAGCATTTTCCGCGGCAAGGATCCTGCGGAGTCTGCGAAAAATCATAGGGAATCCCCGTGAATGTCATGTGCGGATTGCCGATACCAAGAAAGGAATTGCAATCATGAGCGAACCGAAAAAACCGATCAGTCATGCCAAAGAGCCGGAGCCAAAACCGGATATGGATAAAAAAGCTTCTTCCAAAGGAGGCAGTCATGTCCGCAAGCGAAAACTCCGGTTCGACCGGATCGCAGCAGTATTCGTGCCGCTGCTGCTGATCGTGCTGCTGATCGGAGCACTTTGCTTCCACAGCTGCCAACGCCGGAAGCAGCCTGAGGATTCCGGCAATGTGGCTGTGGCAACGGCAACCACGAAGCAGACCGAAAAGGCAACAGATAAGCCCAAAAAGACCACAGAGCCGGACGTGGCAACCGATACCACCAAGACCACAACCAGCACCGAGGAAACCAGCCGAAAAGACGGGAAGCAGATCACGCTGGCGGCAAAGGGTGTCGATCAGGGCAATCTGATTCTCATCAACAAGGAACACAGCTACGATTTCCCCAACGGTGATCCCAAGCTAGAAAGTGTCTACGAGAAACGAAATAGTTCCTACAGCGTCAGCGATATGGAAGTACAGCTGGACGCAGAAACCATTGCCCAGCTGAACAAAATGATGTCCGCTTTTGAAACCGAAACCGGTCTTGGCGGCATGCAGGTGTTCAGCGGCTATCGGGACAAGGCAGATCAGGATTCCCGCTATGAGGACGGCAGCACCGGATTCCGTGGCGGCTATTCCGATTATCACAGCGGCCGCAGCTTCAACCTGAAAATCAATTTCGGGGACGGCACTTCGGACTATTATAATGCAGAAAAGTATCCGAAGTATAGCTGGATCGCAGAACATGCCGCAGAATATGGCTTTGTGGTACGCTATCCGGACGGCAAGGACGAAAAAACCGGTGAGGACAGCCGTACATATACATTCCGCTATGTAGGCGTACCCCACGCTCTCTATATGCAGGAACACAACCTCTGTCTGGAAGAATACATCGACCGTGTACACAGCTACAGTGCGGACAACCCGCTGGAGATCACGGCTGACGGCAAGACCTATCAGGTGTTCTATGTGGGCATTGGCGGCACAAAGGACGTACAGGTCACCATTCCCAGCGGCACCTATACCGCTTCCGGGGATAATATCAGCGGATATATCGTGACTTGCGAATAAAACGAATGAAAGACCGCTTCTGGTTTCTCTTGTGAAACTGGCAGCGGTTTTTTTTGTGTTTCGAATTGTGGAAAACGTCGTTGTTTACAAAAAAGAGTTTTATTTTTACAGATGCTTTTTCGCATAATCAGATTGAAAGTTTTGTTTTACGAGAAAAAACAAAATACATCATATGAAAACTTTCTTTTTTTTAAAATGACAAGAATGCGTTGACAAATCGGAGCATTTGTGCTATAATAATATACGTTGATTCGCCAAAAACGGCGGGAGAACAATAAAAGAAATGCTGTTATAGCTCAGTTGGTAGAGCACTTCCTTGGTAAGGAAGAGGTCACCAGTTCGAATCTGGTTAACAGCTCCAAGAATTTGCACGCGGTCTGTAGAGATTGCGTGCTTTTTTGGCTTTACTGGAAAATCGCATCAACAGTGAAGCTGAGAAATTGAGCAATTTTGAAAAAGGAGAATCAAGATAGTTTATGAGTGTGACTGACCTCTTAAAGAAAAAAGTAAAAGCTTGTTATGGTCTAGTCGAATTTACATATCGAGGTAAATACGGAAATATAGATCCTTATTTTCATAAAGATGGAACGTATAGCTATTTGCTTTATTTTGATGGGTTTGAAAAAACAGTATACTCTATCGAAGATGTTATGAATATGCCGTTTGTTTGTGGAAAGTCATCAAATGATTTAAAAGAGGCTGTTAGAGTGTTGGATTGAGTATCAAAAAGTTTTATGCTCAGGAGTGGGAAAGTATAGAAATGAGAAAATCAAAGTATATTCTGCCTGAAATGTTGCACGGAATTTTTGCAGGACAAACAAGCCAACCAGACGAACAGACAGAAAAGCGGCGAAATTGCGTGCATTTTACCTTGTCTGGTGCAGCTCCGGCAGCCAGACAAACAGGGGCAAAACCAGACAAACAGAACATTTGCGGCGGCTTCGCAGGGAATAAATCGCATCAGTCAGCAGGAAACAGTGAGATTTAGAATTTCTGTGCGATCTGTCGAAAAAACTGACTACGCTTCTTATGTACAAGCTTTATGCAGTGTTTCCTGTATTCTCTCCGGAAAATTGCAGAAAAAGCATTGCCTTTTTGAAAAAGATGTGTTATAATAGAAGTTACACAGTCGAAAGATTGGGGGCGATTTTATATTTTATATTAGTTGTCCCAAGGGGAAACCGTCCCTGCAAGAAAGGAGTTCGAACTTCATGCAGAAAAAAATGCTCGCTGCCTGTACCGCTTTTTGTGCACTGGCAGCCCTTATGGTAGGATGCACAGATGTTTCCGGCAATGGCGACAGCCAGACACCGGTAAATATGACCGCAGAAACAACGGCTTCCGAAGAAGTAGCAGAAACTCAGCCGGCAGAAACGGAAACTGCGGCAGAGGACACCGAAACGACGGACACGACAGCTGCCGGCGAAACTGCCGACACCACAGAAACCACTGCCGTAGTCACCGCAGAGGCAGCTGCCTCTCAGGGGACAGTCGGGGATACCGGCATGACAGAAAGCGAGTGGGTGGCACAGGCTCAGCAGATGTACGAAAAGGCTGCACAGACCTATTACACCTATCTCTGCTCCAGCAGCGGCCTTACGTATGATACTGAGGACACCATTGCCGATGACTACGTGCGGATCACCAGCTGTGACACGCTGGAAGATGCCGAAGCACCGTACTACGCCGTGTTTGCCAAGTCTGCTCACGCTTCGGACTTTGACGGCATGCTGGAAATGTCCGAGGATAAGCTGTACGGCAGAATGGGCGACCGCGGAGCCGATATTTCTTATGTATCGTCTGCGGTAACGGCTCTCACCGCCAGCACCTCCAGCCAGCTGACCTTTGCAGTCACTTCCAGCTATGAAGATCCCGAAGACGGCTCTGCCTCTACCAAGGAGGACACGTTCACGCTGGTGCTGGAGGACGGCTCGTGGCGTGTGGGACAGTTCACTATGCCGTATTAAGGAGGGAAGATCATGTTGCAAAAACTGTTTGCCGGACTGACAGCATCGGTGCTGTGCGGCACGATGCTGGGAACTCTGTGGGCTGCTTCGGCAGAAGAAACCGATGCCCCTGTGAAAAAGACGGTGGAATGTGCAAAGAGTGTAGCCCTGACTACCGATGTGCCGAAACCGGTGCCGGACAGCCAGATCACCGGCAGAATTGTGGTGGAAGTACAGGACTATCCGGTGCATGTGACCGTGCAGAAGTTCACACCGGAGGGCACACCGACCTATTATGATATGAACCTGTCGCCGGCAGAAGACGCCGACATAACAGCGTATGTGCTGCTGGTGGACTACTGCGAATGCCCGCAGAATCCGGCGGAATTTCCGCATACTTATACATCGCCGTCCCTGACCTGCATTTATAACTCCGTGTATCACGTTTCCGTCAGCGAACCGGATACAGACGGAGCCATATTCGAGGACGACAGCGTGCTGATCGCAGACCCCCACATGGAAGCATCTGTCAGCGGAAACAGCACGTATACATATGCGGTTTCGTTTCCGGAGCAGATGACGGAACCGGTGTCCGCTTCAGAACCGACTGCGGAAGTCACTGCGGAGGGCAATTTGCAGGTATCCCGTGACATCTCTCTGCTGTATCGTCCGTTTGTGACCGGAGATACCGACGGCAGCGGTGCGATCGATACCACAGACGTGTTTTATCTGATGTATTACGTTGCTTCGAAGTCTGCCGGTGTGGCAGTGCCGGAAAATGTAAAACCTGCGGCATGCGATATTGACGGTAACGGACTTGTCGATTCCACAGATGCATTTTATCTGATGCTGTATTGTGCATATGCCGGCATCGGAAAAACCATTTCCTTTGCAGATCTGGTTGCAGGAAAATATTGAGGCAATACCG
>ENA-OPCO01000503-OPCO01000503.1-human-gut-metagenome-genome-assembly--contig:-NODE-503-length-28517-cov-7.138992_pt1 | contig 28517 bp, 20 predicted proteins | sample MGYA00241562_ERZ501475 | MGnify/ENA primary metagenome ERZ501475 (study PRJEB25962, sample SAMEA2042627) | human gut metagenome | biome: human gut; feature: human-associated habitat; material: faeces... | reverse complement strand
GTCCGAAATGAACACCTGCCTCAAGTAACTGTTTCATTGAAATTACGCTCATTTTAATACCTCCATTGGTTAATTAATCTTTTGCAAGCTTCACCTCTTGCGGCCACCGGCGCGTATACCGGCACCAGCCGTAAAATCCACCTGCATGCTTTTTTCACACAAAGCGTATTATATCAAAGCATTAATTATATTGCAAGTACTTTTTATTCAATATTATTACAATATTTAATGCATTAATATCAGTTATCTATTTTCCTTAATTCGTCAAACACAACTTCATTAAGAACTTTAATCTTAGTTCCCTTCATTCCTGAAGATCTGGTTGATATAACACCTGCACTGTCGAACTTCTTTAGCGCATTAACAATAACAGAACGAGTAATCCCTGTATTGTCTGCTATTCGGCTTGCAACAAGAATTCCTTCTGTTCCGTCCAGCTCTGCAAATACAGCTTTGACTGCCTGTAGTTCTGATGCTGACAATGTCTTTATTGCTGACTTGACAATTTTCTTATTACGCTCATCCTCTGCATTCTCATTGCTTACAGAGTTCATCATCTCCAGACCAACTACTGTTGCACCATATTCGCAGAGAATAATATCATCAATATCATAATCAGCAATACATTTATACATAAATAATGTACCGAGACGCTCTCCTGCGATATCTACAGGTGCTATCAGAGCCTTGAACTTACGTTCATTGCCACTTGAGAATCCAAGTGTTAGCAGATTGACGTTCTCTTTAGTAGATAATACACCAAGAAGTCTTTCATTAAGCATTTTATCCACAAATCCGCCTACATCAGCAGTTATTAATTCTCCTATCTTATCTATTCCACTATATACAGCCGCTCCAAGAATCTTACCCTTCTGGCTTATTACCATAATATTAGACTCAAGAATCCCACTTAACACCTCACAGATATCATTAAACTCAACTCTGTCTGAATGATTATTGTGGAGCAGCTTGTTGATTTTTCTCGTTTTATCGAGAAGCTGAACACTCATTGTAAATCTCCCATTCTTCTTCTAAAACAACAATTCCATGTATTTCATGTACTATTGTTCTTTATCATTCTTAGCTTCTACATAACCGCATGTTTCATCAGCACACACAAGCTTATTACCCTTCTCTATCATATAACTGCCGCACTTAGGACACTTTTTATCTGATGGTCTCTGCCATGAAACGAAATCACATTCAGGATATCCCTCACATCCGTAGAACATTCTTCCCTTCTTAGTCTTCTTAAGTATAACATCCTTACCACACTTAGGACATGCAACACCTATCTTCTCAAGATAAGGCTTAGTATTATGACACTCTGGAAAACCAGGGCATCCTAAAAACTTGCCATGTGGACCATATTTGATAACCATGTTTCTTCCACATTTGTCACAGATAACATCAGTTACTTCATCTTCAATCTTAACATGCTCAAGCTCCTTCTCAGCCTCATCAATAGCTATCTTAAGGTCTGGATAGAAGTTTCTTATTATCTCTTTCCACTCAACAGTTCCTTCGGCAACACCATCAAGCAATGATTCCATATTAGCTGTGAACTTAACGTCTACAATAGTAGGAAAAGCTGTCAGCATTATATTATTAACTGCATTACCAAGCTCTGATATATAAAGGTTCTTATTCTCTTTGATAACATAATGTCTTGCAATAATTGTAGATATTGTAGGTGCATAAGTACTTGGTCGTCCAATCCCCTGCTCCTCTAATGCCTTTACTAAAGAAGCTTCTGTAAAATGTGCCGGTGGCTGTGTAAAATGCTGTATTCCATTAACATCATCAAGCGTAAGCACTGAATTCTCATCCAAGCCCTTAGCAAGAGTATTAGTTGCTTCAGCATCATCTTCATTCTTATATACTGACATAAAACCATCAAACATAACCTTAGAAGCTGCTACAGTGAATATATATTCTCCTGCTGCAATTCTTACAGATGTTGTCTCATATACAGCCGGTGCCATCTGGCTCGCAACAAATCTCTTCCAGATAAGCTGGTATAATCTGAACTGGTCTCTCTGTAAAGATTCCTTTACAACTGCCGGTGAAAGTGTCAGGTCAGTTGGTCTTATTGCTTCGTGCGCATCCTGAATCTTCTTATCATCCTTCTTAGCGCTAACTTCCTGTGGAAGATACTTCTCCCCATAATTCTCGCCGATGTATTCTTTAGATGATACTTTTGCCTCATCTGCAACCCTTGTAGAATCAGTTCTTAAATATGTGATAAGACCTATAGTGCCTCTGCCTTTAATATCAACACCTTCATAGAGCTGCTGTGCAATATTCATAGTTCTCTTAGTTGACATATTAAGAGTCTTGGCAGCTTCCTGCTGAAGTGTACTTGTTGTAAATGGCAATGGTGACTTCTTAACCTTCTCGCTCTTCTTAATACTCTCTATTCCGAAATCACTCTTCTTAACCTTATCAAGAATCTTCTGCATCTGTTCCTGATTGCTGATGTCTATCTTTCCATTCTTATCACCATAGAACTTAGCAACAAGCGGTTTCTTCTCACCCTTAATATTAAGAGTTGCCTCCATAGACCAGTATTCTTCTGGAATAAATGCATCTATTTCATTCTCTCTGTCACATATCATTCTCAAAGCAACAGACTGGACACGTCCGGCACTAAGACCTCTTTTAATCTTAGCCCATAAAAGTGGACTTATACCATAACCAACAACACGGTCAAGCACTCTTCTTGCCTGCTGTGCATCAACAAGATTCATATCAATCTTTCTTGCTTCTTTAAGAGAAGCCTTAACAGCATTCTTAGTAATCTCGTTAAATGTTATTCTGTATATATCTTTATCTTCTAACTTAAGTGCCGCTGCAAGATGCCATGAAATAGCTTCTCCTTCGCGGTCGGGATCGGTTGCGAGATATACTTTATCTGCTTTCTTTGCTTCCTTTCTTAAAGCTGCAAGTATATCACCTTTTCCCCTGATAGTAATATACTTAGGTTCATAATCATGTTCAATATCTACACCCATCTGGCTTTTAGGAAGATCTCTTACATGTCCCTGTGATGCCATTACCTTGTAGTTCGCCCCAAGGAATTTACTGATAGTCTTAACCTTGGCAGGTGACTCCACTATAACCAAATACTTATGCATCTATAGCCCTCCAAATCAAATATGCTTCCTTATATAATAATTCTTAGAAACTTCTTCTATAAGTCCATCAAGCTCCAACTCAAGCAGAATCCCCTCCGCTTCTACAAGACTTACTTTTGAATTATTAATAATTGTTTCCAGACTGACTGGAAACAAATTGATTTGACTATACACCATATTTTTAGGGCTTGCAAGCCCTGATTTTTTAAAACCATCATCAAATATACTGTTAGTATTCAAATTATTTCTTTTTTCATCAGTAATCTGGCGTCTATTATAATAAAGTTCAATCGACTTTGTCGCCATAATATCCATTGGGGAAGTAATAACCTGAGCCCCTTCTTTTATAAGCTTAAGACACCCTTCTGACAATGCATCACCAATTCGTCCGGGGACAACATATACATCCCTGTTCTGTTCCAAAGCCTGATCCGCCGTTATAAGTGAACCGCTTTTCTGTCTTGCTTCAACAACAACCAGTGCATCAGCCATAGCACTTATTATCCTGTTTCTCATAGGAAATAATCCTGCCCTCGGTGCTGTACCCGGTGGATACTCCGAAATTATTCCTCCGCAATCATTCAGATGTGTATATAATTCAATATTAGTTCTCGGATAGCATATATCAACTCCACAGCCAAGAACAGCAAGACTATAGCCTCCATTCTTAATTGCACCTTTCTGTGCAGCTGCATCTATTCCAAGTGCCATCCCGCTTATAACCTGTAACCCCATTCCTGCAAAGTTCTCTCCAAAATGCTGTGCAATCATCCTTCCATATTCAGTGCAGTTACGCGCTCCAACAATAGCAACTGACGGCTTATCTGTGTCCGGCAGTCTTCCTTTATAATACAGAATATATGGATAATCATATATATTAAGCAGCTTATCCGGATAATTAATCTGACCCGGATATGTGAATCTTATCCCCTGTTTTTCAATATCAGAATACTGCCTGTATATATAATCATCTTTCCGTGATTCTTTAATTGCCATAATATCAGACATCCTGATATCATTCACACTCTCCAATAATCTGTCAGAAGCCTTATATATCTCCTCTGGTGTATCAAACACAGCAAATAGTTTCTTAAGCTTTGCATTAGACATCCCAACAATATTATTCACCCAATACCAATAATAATCTTCTCTCAATACTTCTCTCCCATTTAATGAATTGCAACCTCCGGTATTCCCCGGTAATAGAACGCTTCACTGATATTAGCTGAGCTAATCTTGTCATTCCCCTCAATATCAGCAATTGTTCTTGCCGTCTTTAATATCTTATGATATCCTCTGGCGGTTATATGTTTTCTTGTAAATATACGTCCTATTAACTGTTCTTCCTCTTTTCCAAGTCCACAGAATTCCTCAATCTCCTTTCCACCCATCTGTGAATTGTACATAATATCCCTGCCATTAAACCTCTTAATCTGAGCAGCTCTGGCTCTGTCAACTGCCTGCTTCATATATGAAGAATCAAGAGTATCACCATGATTCTTATCCCCTAACTGCTCATAACCAATCTCCTCTGTCTTAATACACATATCAAATCTGTCCCACAGTGGCATGCTTATTTTCCCCATAAATCTTTTAACTTCCTGTTCAGAACAGTTACACCTGTTTCTGTCCGGGTAATAACCACATTTGCAGGGATTCATAGCTCCTACAAGCATAAAATCTGCTGGATATGTATAAGACCTTCCCATTCTTACAATAGTAATGTTCCTGTCTTCTAACGGCTGTCTTAACCCTTCTAGTATATCCGGCTTGAATTCAGTCATCTCATCAAGAAACAGCACCCCTTTCCCGGCAAGCGTTATCTCTCCCGGTCTTGGGTACATTCCACCGCCAAAGAATGCACTTCTTGTCACATTATGATATGGAGCCCGAAAAGGTCTTTCTTTCATTAATCCACCACAATCTCCAAGCTGCCCCTCAACACTGTATATATTAGTAAGTTCCAGTTTCTCTTCAAATGTCATATCCGGCATAATCGTTGGTATCCGCTTTGCCATCATAGTCTTACCACTCCCCGGCGGTCCCATATACATAATATTATGCATGCCGGCAACAGCTATCATAGTAGCCCTCTTGGCAGCGTGCTGTCCCCTGATATCAGCATAATCAAGTGCCGCACATCTGTTAGCCAGTCTTTTAGCTGGTATAGCATTTCCTTCATTATCTATAATGCCATCATTAATACATCTGACTGCATTTCTTAAGCTGTCAGCAGCTATTACATGCATGGAATCAACAATCTTTCCCTCATTAACATTAATATCTGGTATAAGTATCTTCTCAATGCCTTCTTCTTTCGCTGCACATACACAGGGCAATACACCTCTCACACCGTTAATGCTTCCATCCAGACTCAATTCGCCAAGAACTACTGTCTTATCAAGATTAACCTCATCAACCAGTCCATTCGCCGCAAGAATCGCCAGTGCAATAGGCAGGTCAAACCCTGTTCCACTCTTTCTTATATCAGCCGGAGAAATATTAACAACAATCCTCTGCGGCGGCAGTTCATAACCTGAGTTGCGTATAGCAACCTTTACTCTCTCCCTTGCCTCCTTCACTTCATTGCTTAAGAAACCACTCATCTCAAAGCTTGGAAGTCCATTCCCCACATCAACTTCCACATGCACAATCTCAGCCTTTAGCCCATGTAAAACACCACTCAATACGCTACTGTACAATAAATATCACTTCCTCTTCTTGTTAATTTAGTTATATTTTAATTCTGTAGCTATGTTCCATTCTCGTATACAATAGCAATTATAAATATATATACATTGTAAAAAATATCCAATCGAACCGTTCTTATATATCTTTGATTCGATTGGATTGTCTCATCTGTTACATAGTCTTCATCTTAGATAGTGCTTCGTTGTATTCCTCTTCTGTAAACTTTGTAAGTAAATCCTTCTTGGGTATTCCATATCTCATCAAGCACTCTCTTCTACTAAAAATACTCCTCGCCATCCTTTTCGCGTTGCGTTATTTCGTGTTGATATAATAACATTATAATATATTGATGTCAATATATATTTACATTTTAAATTATAAATATATTTTAATATTAAAAAAACTTCCCGACCAATCCGTATAATCACGAATCAATCGGGAAGTCTTTAGGGGGTAGATAGCATTTAATCTAAATCAATAACGTAAGTTAATCAAGATCAAACAGATTCTTAATATCAAATGTAAGAACAGAAATGCCCTTACCATCTTTGCTATCAAGAGCTGTTATTCCTATCTTTAATGTTCCCATACCAAGTCTGCTTCTTAATTGTGTTTCATCTACTCCGGCTATACCTTTTATCAAATCAAATAAGTCATCTACAATATATTCTTTACCGACTATCACCGAAGTTCCAGAATCTCCAAGAGATATTCCATTCGTTCCTGATGAATGAATATGTCCTAACATTATATCTCGATTCGGATCATAATCGCCATCTGTTCTGCTTCCATCTGGATCTGTATAAATATACATAACTGCATCCTTAATATAATCCTCATTAGATATTAAATCAGCATCAAGAATCCTAAAGCTGAATGATAACTTATGATTAGCAAACTTATCATAATTAAACTTTACATAACTCTTATATGTAGCTACAGAATCATCAAGTACAGCATCTGTATACTCAACTACCGGCAGATTATTTCCTGAAAGCAAGGCCTTAGTAAATGTGTTAACAAAGAGCTTCATCTCATTAGGATTAGCATTAGATATATCATTAGCACCTGCTGCTGTAAACGTAACATTACCATATGAATATATATAGTAATTATTCATAGCATCTCTGTCTGTTGATGCAAAATACTGATTTCTTCTTATTTTACCTTCTTCCTTAAATGTATCTTCATTATTAGATTCAGCAAATGTATACCATACAACTGGCTGTGCATTCATACTTCCATCTGAATTATAGAGTGAATCCATACTTATATCAAAATCCAATGCATAATACTGTGCATGAGTCGATGCAATTCTTATTCCATCACTATTATTTACAAGTCCCGTTTCACTCTCAATTGTATATGGGAAATTAGTAATCTGTCCAGAATTAAGTTTTGCTACCGTGTCACTCTGATTATCTGTTGTTGTTAATTTAATAAATCCATCTCCTATATTACCTGGTTTATTAAAATAAACACCTCCTAAAAATTTACTAAGGGTAATCTCATTCTTTGCAGTCATTTTATACGGAATAAATTCCATTTTAGACTTGCCATATCTTACGGTTTTAAATGCAAATGGATCAGAAAACGCTTTTTTCATACCGACTGAACTTAATAATCCTGTTGTCTTATAGCTTAGATCTGAATAATCCTTTACAGAAATACCTTTATTTTTATCGTCAACATAATTCTTACTATTATCATCAGATAAAGGCGACATTGTATCAAGAGAAAACATTACCGCATTACCAGCTTCAATGTAATCATTAATTGCATCTATTACATTCTGATTTAATGTAGAATCACTTCCATAATTGCTGCCAAATCCCATAACAATCATAGAATACTTTTCTAATTCTTTATTAACAGCCTCTACCTTCTGGTCATCAGTGCTTCCTACTGCCAAAGCATTTAAATCATTCTGTTTTATCTCTGTAACATTTATTCTCAGCTTTGTAATATCATATGTAGCATTAAAGCAATCCTGGAAATCAGAACCATTTAAATCAAGGCTTCCTGTTCCCCCATCACTATTTAAGATATGTAATACCTGAACTGTTGCTTCTGAACCTGATATAACAATATTGCCTGTCTTTGCAGATTTAACCTTTTTAGCAATCTTATTCTTTGCATCAGACACGTAATTTCCATCAGAATCAACACTATTAGCATCTATCTTTATAACTTCAACTTTCCATGCAAAATATCCTTTAGATGCAGCAGGCATTTTTATAGTTGTAGAATATGGTGTACTTCCATTACTTGAATAATATTGACCCAGATAATTTCCCATATCATCTTTTACATTAGATGCTCTGTACAATTCCTTCGATGAACTTGTTGAATCTTCTGCAAATATACTATCCTGATTCTTATCAATATATATCTTAATAGCATAATCTCCAACTGGTAAAACTCCACTGAAAGTAATTGTTATATTACCATCACCATCAACATTTCCACTACGTTTAAGATCATCCAGTGAATAAGATGTGTTAGAAGTTCCATCATAGTTACTAATGTCTGCTGTTATAGTAGAAGCCGGTCTTCTGGCATACTTTAATTGGAGAGGTAAATTCTGAGTTTTATCATCAAGATTAGTATATGTTATATTACCATTAGTTCCTTTATGATTAATGACAATATCTTTAAGGAACGCTTCCATACGTGTACTATACATTCTTGTATCGGTATCCACATAGCTGGTGCTTCCAAAATATATATTTCTGTCAAATACTATCGGCATTCCACGTAATGCATAATCAAATAATTCATTATACATCTTTTCAGTAATATCATTACCATTTAATTCTAATGCTGTTTCACCATTTTCTTTTACAGCATTTGAATAACCCTGTTCCTGAATTTTACTGTTTTCTTTACTATATACATTCTTAAGAATACCCATATTCATTCTGTCTTTGCCGTAAGCTCCAACAATAATAAGATCATATTCTGTAGCTAAATCAACATTCTTACCAATAAGGGCATTCATTGAGCAGTGCTCTATATTAATTTTTATTCCATTATTTACTTTGAATGAACCATCTGCATTTCTCTCATCAGATATACCAAACCATCTTCTGATAATCGCTAAATCATCATTGTTATCAGAATCATATCGATAAAATCCTGCTGGTTCAATTTCCAATACATTAATTGTATTAATACCACTATTATCAAAATCACCAAGAATATATCTGATAGCTTCACTTGTTTTCAAATCTTTATCTAATCCAAGTTTATTTTTAGCATCATCATAATATGTTCCATTATAATTATTACCATCGCCGGCATAGTCATCCTGTGTATCCATTGTTTCATTAAGCTTCTGTACAACTGAATTACCAAAATTCTGTTCTACCGAAAATCTTCTAAGAGAATTGTTATTAACACCCACATTATAAACAGGATAATATGATTTATTATTAGAATTCAATGCATAATGAACACTTTCACTCGGATAAAATCCATTAATAAACATATTATTAGCAAATGGAAATGCAACTGTTCCACTTGACTTATTGGTACGATCTTTATACAAAGTCATTTTTATTTCATTATTTGTTACATCTGCCTCAACCGTGCCATAATCTCCACTATACACACCTCCCAATTGATTATATGAATAATCAAATGCAAAATCTTTTATGAAATAATCTCCGTCTATACCATCCATTAAAAGTGTTATCTTACCTATATTAGTAGTACTATACTGATTCTTTTCTGTTGAAGAACATACAATAGCTTTACCTGCTGAAACATTCTGAATATACAGATATAATGCTACATCAGCCTTTAAATCTTTATCCTTTGAATTAAAAGTTGTCTCAGATGCACTAGAACTTGCAGTTCCATCTTTTACCATAATATTCTGAATATAATTATTAGGATACTTAGAAAAATATACCAGTGATGCATCATCAATATCATCTTTGGTAACTTCTGTTGCCTTAACATATCTAACTTCTACAAGTCCTTCCATCTTGCTACTGTTAAATATTGAATATGAAAATACATCTCTAACTCCTGTTAGCTCATTACCATCTTTATCAAAAAACACAAGCTTAAGATTATTTAAATCATATCTTATCTGAAATGCAATATCCTCAAATCCACCATTAAAAGAATCAATATATGTTTTAGTTCTAGTATTATAAAACTTACCCTTAATGTCATTTCCCAATACTGTATTAATCGCTGACAAATAATTTGCTACATGTGATGAAAGATAACTTTCAAATGCTTTAATCTGATTATCTTCTTCAGAACCAGAAACAACATTATCCCATCTATTAACTTTATTCATATTAATCTTATTGTTAGCAGGCTGCTTATCAACAATGCCATCACCATTACTACTCTTCCATTTAACGACGCCCTGATCATCTGCAACAAGACAACCTAAAGCATCATATCTTTCATCTGGAACGATTTCAAGAATAACCATCTTATTATGTTCATTATATGTTCTGTTACCAATTGTTACAGAATCTGCAGCTGCTTCTGTTGTTCTTGTAAATATAATAACTAAAACAACTAAACATAAAAGCACAACTGAACTAAATACAGGTAATATTCTTCTCTTGAAATTCGATTTAATCATTGCTTTCATTTATCTTACCTCCATTTTACGATTCTGCCCCTGGCTGTGAAGTTGACCCCTCTTCGGAATCATCTGTACCATCTTTTTTAATAATGTATTTAGATGGAATACTTGATAATTTAAGTGAACCAGCTGTTAATGTTATAGCATCTTCTCCTGTTCCAAATGTAACATTATTGCCAATAGAATTTCTTGATGTAAATTTTCTTGTAACACTTCTCGTATGATTTAATCTCTTAAGTTCTAATGTAACAACAACCTGTGGATTCTTAGGAAGAGATTTAATTGTATCGCCATCTTTTTCAAATACATAATCAGATGTATCTATTCGTATATCGAAATCTGTAACATTATCACACAATTCACTCATAACAACATGTTCTGACTCATCCGAATTAGTATAATAAACTATTTTTTCTGCCTTATTATAATAATACCCCCACATATTAGCATCATCTGATTTTTTCAGATAACATCTGATATTGCCATCATCTGTCTTTATAAGTTTTATTAAATCAGCTTCCAATACATTCTTTGAAATCTGATTAAGACTCACATCGACATCACTCTGAATCTGTGCCAGGGCTGTCTGTTTGCCATAACCATTAACCGACTGTACTACCAATAACACTAAAGCTGTCATAACAATGCCCGATATTGCAAGTGCAATCATTAATTCAACTAATGAAAATCCCTTATTGTTCTTTTTCATGCCTCTACACTCCCTCAAAAGCAATTAGTTCTGCGTTGTCACACGACCTGTTTTATACCACAATTTTGATTCGTAAGTATTATTCCCTGAAACTGACGCGACTATCTTTCCAAACTGTGGTGCATCCAGATTATTTGTTATAAATTCTTCTGTATCATTGATTGTAACGCTTTTACATGAACCATCATTTTTATTAAACTGAATTTTCAAAGAATTATTTCTTAAATCATACCCTGTCGATGAATCACCATTATAATAATTCAGGCTTATTCTTGAAGCACTGAACTTTGATGTATCTTTTATATTATCTTCACCATTAGCTACATGGTGGGTTTCCAACGTATATGTATTATCCTGACAGCTGATTACCATATACCATTCACCTGATTTTGACATCGTTGTTGTTCTTAACTCAGATATCTTAGAATACATTGTTTTGTTAGCTTTCTTTGCATTACCTTCAGCCAGCACGTTCAATCCAACCGCTGTTATAGTTGATACAATTACGATAATTGCCATAACAACAAGTAATTCCAATAATGAAAAACCATGATTATTTAATTGTCCTATTGAATCTCTTCTTTTCTTTCCACTCATAACTTTACTCCAATTAATAATCTTAGTTTATATCAGGTAGCTGAAGCTTTTGATGACTCCTCAATATATCTCTCCGGATCATCATATTTTCTCCACTTACTTACTCTGACCATATCTCTATAAGTCATGTCTCCTACTTTTATTGATGAATCATCATCTGAGCCAACCTTAGGATTCCAATATCTGAATATATCCTTAAAAAGTTCTCCATTATCTGCTCTTAAAGCTATATTGCCTGCACCATCTGCTTTTGAATTATCCTCAACGAATTTCCATAATGAACCGTCACCAAATGATGCATCAAATGTTGTATTAGATAATGTACATCCATCAGTTATTTCAATATCCTTATCTGACAATATAATTCCATTGAAATCACATTCAACTCTTACATTACCATTAGTCACAATAATACCTTTTGTAGTTGCAAGAGTTACTTCATATCCGGAAATCTTTGTTTCACTTCCGCTCTTTATAACAAGTGGCTTATTAGTATTATTTCTAAATACAATAACAACCTTACTATCCACTGTCTTGCAGAATGCAGATGATGCTGTCAATTTATCAAAGCCCTTTTTATTAATAACATTACCGTAAATATCGCCTTCAATATATTTGTTCAAATCAATAAGAGCATACTTATCATCTTTATTACTCAGATATGTCTGTGCCTGGGATGTAGATGTATATTTAGTTCCGCTTTCAAGAGGTGCTAATATCTTATTAAATACATTATATCTGCATTCTCTGTCAGTAAACTCACCCTTGAAATCATAATTTCCATTAGCTGAGAACCAGTTGCTTCCAGTACTGCTATATGGGTTAACTCTCACAATCTCTCCATCAGAATGCTCTATTCCAATTGCAGAATCACTTACTCTTGCATATGAATCAACTGATGTTCTGATTTTAGTCCAAAGCTTTTTAGCTTCAATCAGATATGTTGTTTTTGCATTAGCTGGAAGTGACTTATAATAATCCAGTCCCATAACGTAGCTTACAAATTCATCTTCTGTTCCATATATGAGATTAGCATATGTGTTTCTTGCTGCTCTGCTCTTAAACTTGAAATAATAATACGTTCTTGACTGATCTTCATTAAATCCAAGACTTTCATTAGCTTTTATCTTTAAATCTCTTGTCTCTATAAAATCATCTGCTCCTGTAGATGTCTTATTTAACAAGTCATATCCAAAGAAATTGCTCTGATTAATGTCAATATTAAGACTTACATTAGGATCTCCTTCTTTTCTTGTAGATGGATTCTTTCCACTTACTATAAGATCAGCAGGTATCATATATATTTCCTGATTAGTATTAACTGATACAGATTCACCTGTTGCTACAGATACTTCATTCTCAAACTTGATATATGCTCTACCAGCAACTACAAGCTTACTAAGACCTGATGAGAATATAATCTTTGAATGTTCTCCATTAACAATAAGTGCACTACTTCTATATGGTGATTCCTTAGCAGAATCAGGATCTTCATATCCATAGCCTGAAAATGAACTTCCAGAATTAAACTCTACATTAGAATAATTACCTTCAATTGTAATATCATCTTCGAGATTAATATCAGAACCACTTTCAGCTGTTATATATCCATTATTGCCTACAACTATTTCTTTTGCCCATAACTCAGCACCACTACCCAATGTAAAGTTAGATGCACCCGCCTTTATGCTGCCTTTCTTAGTATTAGCAAGAGCAACTGCTGTAGTTTTATCTCTGAATATGCTGAATGTACCTCCACATATCATATATTTATTAGAGCCTACAGTAAGATTGGCTCCATTAGTAACATTGAGTCCATGTCCTGCTCCTGCATATGCATGTCCATTAATAGTTGCACTTCCAGAATTAAGAGATATTCCTCTGTTACCTATAAGTGAATAATCAGCAAAGAATAATGTACCGACAAGATTCTCGTCTCTAAAATCAATATATATATCTGGAAGACCAAGTGAGCCGTCAAATGTTATATATGAATAGTCTCCATTCTCATTAAGATATTTAACAACACAATCTTTGAACTCAACTGCATAGACTGGAAGTCCCGTAGCTGCTGTAGAACCAGATGTCTCCGAACCAGCTCCTGTTGTTGTATCATTAGTTACTGACATATTAATAACACTTATTGATTCAACTTCCAATGCAGTACCAACATTCTTAAGTGTCACATAATCCTCAATATAACTGTTAAGTTCTCTGACAAATAAGCTGCTTACAGATGTTCCATTAACATTATTGTCTTTAGTCTTGTCCCACTTGCCAATTACAGATGTTGTCAGAATACTTGGCATATTAGTCGTTTCCGCTTCTGTTTTAAGCTTTAATTCAAGAAGCAGGTACTTCATATAATTAACTCGTAAATCTTCATTAGCTTTCTTATTATTAATATTCACTAACTTGGTATCAGATTCTTCACTGCTTCCAGACTCAACCTGATTATAACTGAATATTCTGGTAAGCTGCTCCTCATAAGCTCTGTTAAAACAATTAACTGAAATCTTACCCAATGCAGCCTGTATCTCATCTACCGCCTCTTCTGATGTATAGAATGACTTTGTCGCCTGACTGGCAGCCAGCTTCATTCTAAGATTAATCATAGTAGTAGTCGTAATCAGTGTTGCAAGAATCAACACAAATGAGGTCATCAAAAGTACAATTATGATTGTAGAACCTGCATTATTCTTTTTCCTTCGAAAAGATACTTTTTTCATACGCCATCCCCATTCTTTCACTGATTAATTAGTTTTCCTTAGTTGTTGTAACCGTCGCTATAGCACTGTCAGCAGAAGGTTGTTTATCGGTATGATTATATTCATCTTTCCACTGCCATACACGAACTGTCATTCTGTATAAGACATTCTTATTATTAACATCGTTCTTCAATGCCCAGTTCTTAATATTAGAATATACCTGGATTTTGTCTGTTAATGGAGTTGATGCCACAGCACCATTAATGCATTTTGATACAGTTACCTTGTCTTTATCAACATGCATACTCTCAAATACACTGCTTGTCTTAACAATCTTTTCCTGTTCCAATACATATACATTCAAATCACTATATTCCACTATCTCTCCGGTAATCTCTGATGGAACATCATATGTTATATTAATCTTATCAGATACCAGCTTAGAAGTAATAGATTCCTGATTATAATGTTCTGTTGTACTTTCACCCTCAAAAGGAGTATAGAACATATAGAAGCTCTTCAGATTATCCTCAATTTTACTTGAGATATAATTGACATCAACTTCCTTAGTCACTTCTTTGCCATCTTCAATAACAGTCCTTTTTTCCTTTTTGACAAGTGCATCAAATGTATAATCTGACATAGTTGTTGTCTTAACATAATCCGGGTAAATAGTACCTGTATCATATCTATATGTAACTTTAACGTCGATAGTCTGTCTGAATCTTAATTTTCCGTTGTTTTTTCCAATGTATGTAAGTTTCACAACAGCATCAGTTTTTTTAGTTATCTTGTCTCTTGCAGCATCAGTTTTATAAGACTTAAACCACGATAATGCCTGACTATCACCATTATCATCTCGGAAAACAAAATTATTACCCGAAGATATATCAGCGTATACTGAAAGTCCTGCAGAATTAATATTATTCTTTTTATTGTCTGTTGTGCTGTCCGAATCAGTATATGGACCTGGATCAAATGTTGCTTTTATATAGTATTTCTCGCCATTAACACCTGTATAATAGCTTACACCTCTCTCATCTGATACTACATACGTATTATTATCAGTTGTAGGTGCATAATAATACTGCCCCTGTCTGTTAACAAGATTTTCCAAAGACATAGTCTTTGCTTCCTCTATTATATTATTAATTGCAGTATTAGCATTTTCTGTTCTTCGTGCTCTGGCATTAATACGTGCAGCATTAGAAAATGTACTTAGAACCGGCAGAGATATGATAGCAAGTATAACAATTGCCACAAGGACTTCTACCAGTGAGAAACCTCGATTATTCAATTTTCGTTTCTTATATGACATTATCATATCCCTCTCCCTAAATATAATCTTTAATTAGCAGAATTCTCTGAGAAAATATTATCTGTTCCTGTCTTTACATCAAATGTTGGTTCAGTAAATTTGCGGTCACTGCCTTCAACAGCATATAAAGATATAGAAACTGTTCCTGTAACAATACCTGTAGCATCATTATAAGATGATGTCAGTGCATCAATTGTAGTCTTATTAGAATATGTATTGATATAATCTATAAAATGCTTCCACTGACTATAGTCTGATTCGTAAGCAATGTTAATTGTTGACTTATATCCTGACATATTAGAAGAATATGCTGAACCACCATTTACATTGCTTGATGCAACCTGTCCGAATCTGTATATAGAAGTTGTTGGTGAAAGAGCAAGACTCTTTACCCACACTCCAGTTACGCCTTCTGTCTTAATAAAGAAATTAATAGTATTAGGCTGTGTACTTCCTGAATCAAATCTTGAAAGTGCTGACCTGTTCTCTGTCTGAAGCTTAGTAGTATCAGCTAAATATTTATCTTTATTATTATTCTTTTCTTTCAAATCTCGCTGAGTAACTTCAAGCTTTGATTTCCTTGACGACAAATCATCTGCCTGTGAAGACAGATTCTGATATCCAAAGAAATATGCAAGCACTACTATCAATGCAGCTGCAACTATAAGTAATAATTTTTTATCTCTTTCTGAGATTTTTAACATTCCTTTTAACTTATCCATCTGTCCCACCTCCTACTTTGTTTTATTACTAGTACTATTATTATCTGCAGATGTTGTTCCAACAAATGTACATGTCAGAGAGAATGTAGCTTCAACGGAACCTGCATTATCTTTGCTCTCTGAAATGGTAGGCACATCAACATTAATAACTGATGGACTTTTCTGTAACTGCTGTATGAACTTGGCTACAGAAGCCTTACTTCCAGCCTTACCAGAAATAGAAACTGCACCAGACGTAATATTAAAGCTGCTTATAACAACATCAGATGGCATGTTCTTCTCAAGATAATCCACAAAATCCTGTAATGAATCATCACTGTCAGCTGTAAGTGCTGCAAATGCTTTAATATCATTATTCTCATCTTTAGCTGCATAATATTCATTGACAATATCATTAATTGAACTAAGCTTATCTATACTCTTATTAAGCTTAGAAATCTCAGCATTAAGCACAACAACTCTTCCAAGAGGAACAAGCACAAGTGCTGCCGCTACAACTACAGCACCAATAAGTGCGATAACAAGTGTCTTAGTATTCTCTTTCTTAACGCCTGAATCAATCATTCTCTTAGGAACGAAATCAACCGGATCAATAACAGCACCTAAGTTAGTTACATAACTTGTAAGAGTTGCCTCCTCAACATATGCCTTCTTATCCATCGCAATATTCTTAAGAGTCTCTACCTTCTCAATCGGCATATTAAGCTCATTAGAAAGAAGCGTTGCAAAGCCCTTGATTGTTGTTGAATGTCCAATTAAATATGCTTTCTGGATTGATACTCTGTTACGTGATACATAGTAGTCAATAACTCGGTTGATATTGCTTGCCATATATCTTAATGACTCTGTAACCTCATCTCCATCAAATCTTGAATGAAGAAGTGTTTCATTCTGAAGCTTTGCAGTAGCAGCATCGTATTTTAATTCATATCTTTCCATAACTGCATTAACAAGCATTGATTTACCATATGGAACCATTCTCTGGAGCTGTAACACATTTTCTTTGAATATATTGATTACTGTACTGTCGTTCTCAACCTGAATAACAAGACTGACTTCTGGTCCAATCTGCTGCTTCATAATCTGATATGTACTGTTACCTACATAATCGATAAATGCAATCTTGAGTCCCATAGTCTTAGCAAGATTATAGTATGATTCAGCAACTTCTGAAGGAACTGCCGCTACCATGAGCTTTAACTTGTCCTGTCCTGAATCTTCTACTTTTTCAAGAATTGTATGCTGGATAATATACTCATCCATATTAACTGGGAAATATTCTGTTGCATTAGCCTGTACAATCTTACCGACTTTATCTCCCTTTACATTAGGAATAAGAACTTCCTTAGTAGCAAGTCTAGGAGAACTTACTGAGAATGCAACATCTTTAGATGCAAATCTGTGCTCATCCATTACTGCTTTAATAGCACTTGCAAGATTAGGTATATTTTCAAGAATGCCATCCTCATAGCATCCTTCAGGAGTAGGTATTGTTACTGTCTTATGAACTATAACATTCTTACCTGTTTTAGTGATTTCACATATCTTAATATACTCGTTATTAATAACGATACTTACCAATTTACCTTTGGCTTTAACTGCAGCCATAAAATCCTCCTATCCAGCTCCCCACATAATAAGCTATTCATTCTAGTTAATAAATATATATATAAATTCGCTGTTCTTTCTCTCATGCTTAGAACGCCATAAGTGAAAGATACCAGTTAATTATATTCGTACCGAAAAGCATGGCTATTGTAAGCCCTGCACACAGATATGGTCCAAAAGCAAGTACATGCTCAGCTTTTGTGACCTTCATACGGATGGAATGAATGACTGCACCCAAGATGCAGCCAATCAGAAATGCCAGGATAATGCACTTCCATCCTAAGAATAATCCTGCAAACGCCATCAGCTTGATGTCTCCACCACCGAAAGCGTCAATGCCTTTAATTGCCCGTCCGATATACAGACATATGAGCATAAATCCACTTATAATACAAAACCCTATTAGATAGTCTAATAGGTTTTTGTAATCAAGTATGATTCTTATTACCGCCAAGACACCAATTGCAATATTAAGTGAAAATGGTATCTCAAACGTTCTCCAGTCAATGACTGAGATAACAAGAAATATTGAAAACGCAAAGCACATAAGTATGCTTAACGGATTAAATCCATTCACAATAAAGATTATCACATAAGCAATTCCATTGGTCGCTTCAATGATTGGATATTGCTTTGATATCTTTGTCTTACAGTGTCTACATTTCCCTCCAAGTATTATGTAGCTCACCAGTGGTATGAGATCATACCACTGGATTTTCTCACCACATGTCATACAATGCGAATGTTCTGTAGCTATATTCTCTTTTAATGGTAATCTGTAAATCAGTACGTTCAAAAAACTTCCGAATACGGTACCGTATAGAAAGATAATGAAGTACAGTGGTAATTCGTATTGCATGATGTTAGTTCCTTAAAATAAATTATTAACTTGCAGTATATGTAGCAGCCTTATCAGCTATTTTGAAATCCTCATCTGTTGAATACTCTCTCTTTGCATTACTTTTTGTAGATGTTGTTCTCTTGCACTTAATAATTTCACTATTATCAGATTTTCCAACATAAACTGTAACAGCACCTGTAGCTGAAATATTAATATAGATTTCATTGCCACTTGCACTTGCATTTGATGACTTCATAGTAACATTTACTGTATCATCCTGTGTTAATTCTTCTTTAAGTAATGCTGCTAATGATGTAGTATCGGTAGCTCCAGCTGCTTTTATCTGAGAAAGTTTAATGTTTTTCCCTCCATCTGCTGCTCTTGCAACTGCTTCATTACTCATTGCAGTAACTACCGAAGTTCTGATTGTATCAAGATTCTGGATATCTGTTGACTCTCTTGACTTTTCAACATTTCTAATAAGTGTTGGAGCTAATACACCAACAAGTACTGCCATAATAGCGATAACTACGATAAGCTCTACTAAAGAGAAACCTTTGTTACCTAATTTTTTCTGTGTCTTTTTCATGTTTCATATCTCCCTTTTGAAATATATTTATATAAATCTGATATCATAAGCGACCTGACTATCAGATTGTATATACTTAATTATGCATTGCCAAGTGTATTATAGAGCTGAATCATCGGCTGGTAGATTGCCATTATAAGTAATACTACCACTAATGCCATAAGTACGATAATGACTGGTTCCATAAGTGAAGTAAGTGTCTGTGTCTGGACTTCTACTTCTTCCTCATAATATACTGCCGAGTTAGTTAACATCTCCTCGACATTACCTGTCTCCTCGCCGATGCCTACCATATGTACAACCATCGCTGGAAACAGCCCTGTAGACTTTAACTGGTTAGATAACGGTAAGCCAAGTGATACACCATTCTTAACCTTTTCCAGTCCATCATAGAATAATACATTCTTCATGGTTGATGCCGATATCTCAAGTGCGTCAATCATTGGCATACCTGCCTGTAATAATGTACTCATCGTTCTTGCAAATGAAGCACATGCTGTCTTAGTCTGTAATATTCCGAATACTGGAATCTTTAACTTTAACTTATCAAGGTTATGTCTTCCAGCATCAGTTCTCTTATATAATTGAACTCCTACTACAACTCCTACAATAACAATTATGTATATAAACCAGTAATGCTTAAGGCTGTTACTCATTGCAAGAATCGCTTTAGTTGTAACCGGCAGCTCACTGTCAAGGTCTTCAAACATTGTCATAAAGCTTGGTATAACGAATGTAAGCATTACAATAATTACGCCAACCATTACACATAGAAGAACTATTGGATACATCATTGCTTTCTTAACAATTCCCTTTAACTTAGCATCCTTCTCGAACTGTATAGCCATTCTTGTAAGAGAATTCTCCAGGCTTCCTGATGCCTCACCGGCTTTGACCATATCTACAAGAATACTTGGAAACTCTTCATTCTGTTTCATAGAATCTGAAAGGGTCTCACCCTTCTCTACGCTGTCCTGTGTTCTCTTAATTGCTTCCTGTAACTTCTTATTTTCTGTCTGTTCTGAAAGCATCTCCAAAGCATTGATAACACTGACACCTGCTTTAAGAATACTTGAAAACTGTCTACAGAATACACTCATGTCTCTGGCTGGTATCTTCTTTTTACCTAAAAAAGATACATTCACATCCTTATCAAGTGCCCCCTGTTTTGCAATTGACACAGGCGTGAAACCCTGTTCCTTTATCTTTCTGGCTGCTTCATCCCTGCTCTCGGCTTCCACAGCACCTTTAACATCTTTTCCCGAAGCGTCTACCGCTTTGTATGAAAATGTTTCCATATCACACTCCCCATTCCAAGTAGAATCAAATTTGTGCGTTTAGTATAACACACCGTCCAATTTATGACAATAATTTTATCAAAATTAACAAACAATTAATTAGACATAAAATTTCTCTTACATATATACCACATTTTGGCAATTCATGACTACATACTAAAAGTGGGGAATTACACTATAATTTCAGCTCATCTCCTTTATTTTTTGACATTATGTACAATCTGCCAGGATTTACTCTACCACTTTGGACTTCTGCCTGCTTCCCCGCAGCTTTAACGTCCAATCCACCACGCTTTCTTGCTCCTTTTGGACTTCTGCCATGCCTCCCACAGCTTCAACGTCCAATCCGTCACGCTTTCTTGCTCCTTTTGGACTTCTACCATGCCTCCCGCAGCTTCAACGTCCAATACACCACGGTTTCTTGCTCCTTTTGGACTTCCACATGCCTCCCGCAGCTTCAACGTCCAATCCACCACGGTTTCTTACTCCTTCTGGACTTCTGCCATGCCTCCCGCAGCTTCAACGTCCAATCCGTCACGCTTTCTTGCTCCTTTTGGACTTCCACATGCCTCCCGCAGCTTCAACGTCCAATTTACCACGCTTTCTTGCTCCTTTTGGACTTCCACATGCCTCCCACAGCTTTAACGTCCAATCCGTCACGCTTTCTTGCTCCTTTTGGACCTCAGCCTGCTTCCCCGCAGCTTCAACGTCCAATCCACCACGGTTTCTTGCTCCTTTTGGACTTCCACATGCCTCCCGCGGCTTTAACGTCCAATCCGCCACGCTTTCTTGCTCCTTTTGGACTTCTGCCATGCCTCCCACAGCTTCAACGTCCAATCCGTCACGCTTTCTTGCTCCTTTTGGACCTCAGCCTGCTTCCCCACAGCTTTAACGTCCAATCTGACACGCTTTCTTGCTCCTTTTGGACCTCAGCCTGTTTCCCCGCAGCTTCAACGTCCAATCCGTCACGCTTTCTTGCTCCTTTTGGACTTCTGCCTGCTTTCCCGCCGCTTCAACGTCTAATCCGACACGCATCCAAGCCACACTTGCCTCCCCACAACCACAAGCTCCTCACAACGCAAAAAAGCAACACCAGCACATCAGTGCCCGCATTGCTTTATATCTTTTAATTCTCTTTTAATTCAATTATTCAATCTAATTACAATTTCATTATTCTTCAGCTTTCCTTAAAGAATCAATAATACTGATTAACTCTCTTAGCAACATAGTTAACATCCTGTGCATAACCCATTGCATTCTCTGCATTGATAAGGCCTTTGTTGTAAAGGTCAAGCAGCGCGTCATCCATCGAAAGCATACCTTCTTTTCTTGCTGTCTGGAGGACACTTGATATCTGGTATGTCTTAGCCTCACGAATAAGGTTCTTGATTGGAATTGTTCCGTGCATTACTTCAAATGCAGCTACTCGACCTTGCTTGTCGGCTGTAGGGATAAGCTGCTGTGATATAACAGCTTCAAGTACTACGGCAAGCTGGATTCTTATCTGCTGCTGCTGATGCGGAGGGAATACATCGATGATACGGTCAATTGTTGCAGCCGCACCAATTGTATGCAGTGTCGAGAATACAAGATGACCTGTCTCTGCTGCCGTTATGGCTGTTGAGATAGTCTCTAAGTCTCGCATCTCTCCTACGAGAATAACATCCGGATCTTCTCGGAGTGCTGCTCTTAATGCATCTGCATATGAATGTGTATCAAGTCCGATTTCTCTCTGGTTAATCATAGCCTTTCTGTGAGTATGAAGGTACTCAATAGGATCTTCCAGTGTTATTACATGTGCATTACGATTGTCATTGATTCTGTCAATCAGAGAAGCAAGTGTTGTAGATTTACCGGAACCTGTAGGTCCTGTTACAAGAACAAGTCCTCTCTTCTTGGCATATAATTCTATAACTGACTTAGGAACTCCAAGACTTTCCGGCTTAGGAATAACTGTTCCTACAACTCGCATTGCACACGCAACTGAACCTCTCTGCCTGAATACGTTAACTCTGTATCTTCCTACATTAGGGGACGAGAAAGAGAAATCGAGTTCGCCCCTGTCCTTAAACAGTTCCTTCTGCCTTTCATCCATTATGGACAGAATCAGTTCTTCACAGTCAGCCGGTGTCATCTTAGGATAATCAAGATCAACAAGCTCTCCATTAATTCTGATTCTTGGTGGAAGTCCAACTGTCACATGGACATCACTCGCTTTCTTTTCTTTCGCTATAGTTAGTAATTCTTCAATTGTAAATAACATTTTTGCCCCCATTGTATTGTTACATTGTATTGTTTATTAATTAATCTGTTCAAGTTCAATGTGTTCTATATCTGAACCTGACGCTTTAGCTGCATTAGGATTAGGCTGCGAGTCATCTTCCTCTGCCTCATATGTAGCCCTTACCATCTCAGCTATAGTTGTAACCCCCTGTTTAACTGCATTGATAGCAGCCATCTTAAGAGTATTCATTCCTTCTTTTATAGCCTGGTTCTTAATCTCTTCTGCTCCGGCATGTTTTGAGATAAGTCTCTTAATTGGTGGAGTTATCTTCATAATCTCATATATACCGAGTCGTCCATAGTATCCTGTTCCATTACACAGCTTACAGCCACATGGCTCATATATTGTATATGGTTCATCAGGATTAAGTCCAAGCATATGCTTCTCTGATGCAGTTGCTTCCTTAGGCATCTTGCAGTCGCACAGCTTTCTTACAAGTCGCTGGGCGATAATACCAACAAGTGAATCAGCAATCAGGTATGACTCAATACCCATATCTTCAAGACGGGCAACAGAACTTGCTGTGCTGTTAGTATGCAGTGTACTGACAACAAGGTGACCTGTGATAGAAGCTCGTACCGCAATCTCGGCTGTCTCACCATCTCGGATCTCACCGATCATGATAATATCCGGATCCTGTCGTAAGATTGATCTTAAGGCTGTTGCAAATGTAAGGTTGGCTTTGTTATTAACCTGAACCTGATTGATACCATCAATGTTAGCCTCGACTGGGTCTTCAACAGTTATGATATTAACATCTTCTGTATTAAGTTCACTTAAAGCTGTATAAAGTGTTGTAGACTTACCAGAACCTGTAGGTCCTGTTACAAGGATGATTCCATGTGGATTCTTTAAAATATCATCAAATACCTTAAGATCCGCTGGTGTAAGTCCAAGCTTTGATTTATCAATGTTGAAGCCTTCCTTGGAAGCAATTCGCATAACGCACTTCTCGCCATATACTGTAGGAAGGTTAGATACTCGGATATCATACTCACGTCCATCTACAGTAATTGTAATACGTCCATCCTGTGGCTTTCTCTTCTCAGAGATATCCATTCCTGACATAATCTTGATACGTGTTGTGATAGCTCCAAGAAGAGTATTATCATACTGGATAATCTCTCTTAAGTTACCATCAATTCTGTATCGTACGCGGATATCCTTCTCCATTGGTTCAATATGTATATCGGAAGCTCTCTGTCGTACAGCCTGCTCAATAACACTGTTAATGAGCTGAACGATAGGAGCATTCTCTATCTCTTCTCGTCTTGCCTTATCTTCTTTAGTCTCTTCCCTTACAGTCTCGCCCTGCTCTTTCTTATACAGGTCAACGATACTCTGGGCCTGCTTCTGTCCAAATGCTTTATCAAAGAATGCATTAATATCTGTAGCATTACCAAGGACAGGAACAACCTGCTTTCCAGTTACAATGTTGATATCATCCATAGCAAGAATGTTAGTAGGATCTGCCATCGCAACTCTTATAGCACCCGGATTATCCGGTGCATCACCTAACGGAACAAGAGTATATTTCCTCATAATACTCTCATCAAGCAGAGAAAGAACATCGTCACTTACTTCTGTCTCTCTCATATCAACATAATCAATTCCAAGACTGTCACAAAGAGCTTCATTAATATCTCTCTGGTTAGCATATCCAAGTGCTATAACCATCTCTCCAAGCATCTTGCCCTGCTCTCTCTGTCTTGAAAGTGCTGTCTGCAGCTGGTTTTCATCTATTATTCCCTTCTTAACCAGAACATCGCCCAATCTAACTTTCTTTCTATAATTCACCTTCAACCTCTTTCCGCAGGCCAATCCCCCCTGCTATTAGCGCATTTATAAATAGATTATATCACAACAGAATACATTATACAAACAGCTATTTAACCTCTTTTATAGTATAATTTTCACTCTTGCTGCCGATACACTCATTGTACAGAGCATCATAATCCGTGCTGCATATGTATCTCTTACTTTCATTATCGTGGTTCATGTCAAATGTGCCATCAACATTCTGATATGTATTGCTGTATGAAAATGCGAAGTAGACAGTTTTGCTGTCTTCCGAATCTGATATTGTTGCCTGGGCAATTATGTATACGTAGTTATTGTTATCACCGGCAGTTCCCTTTCTTGAAAGGAAATATGTTGAGACAATCTTCGCAGCACTGACTGTTTCCTCATTAATGTGGTACAGATATGAAGTATCCTTTGTTGCCTTATACAGCATATGAAATGTTGTATCTGCTGTTTCAGCCGTAATTGTATCAAGCACTTCTTTTCCCACCTGCTCTATAACGCTCCTGTCTATCTTAGACACATCGTCGATATATCCCGGCAGCTTGTCTGCACTATATGAAGCCTCTATATTCTGTGCAAGGAATCCATGCCTCGCAATCTCTTCATATGATACATTACATGTTATCTTAACTGATTCGCCATAACTTATATTATTCTTCTTGTCTGCAGTAAACGTAAGACCTGCGAGGTACTCATCATCCCAATTGTTGGTTATGACAACGTTAGCCTCCGGACTTACCCCTGTAAACATAACATCCAGCCTGTCAAACAGTTCAACAGATGTTCCCTTAGATATTCCCGATGCCTTTATCTTTTTATTGCCACTGCTTATACTTATCCCGACAGCATCCTCATATTTTTTGTCAGCATCAAGTCTTACCTTATATGTATCACCGTTAGAAACATCTGCTGCCTCTGAAGATATGTCTATCGATGCAATAAGCATTTTAACATTGTATGACTTGTCTGAGTCATTGCTTTTTCCCATAAGTTCTTTGTATAGCTTGTCTTTGTTAAGCGTGAATTCCGGGCTTGCATAGCCGTTAGCACCATTATAGCTTATTGTGACATAATCCCACACATCAAACCTTTGTGAACGGATAAAAAGTGCTACAACCATTGCTGCTATTACTCCGATTGCTGCAATAAGAAGTCCAACCCTGCGTTTCTTAATTGTACGCCCCATGAACCTGAACTCTTTCTTAATCTCCTTCTCAATAGCTTCACCCTTATGTGAAAATTCTTTTAATTCCATACTACACTCCTATTGGTCTTGTTGCCTCTCTTAACATAACCTTTTCTTCTCCATCAAAATATGGTTCCAGCGTCTTATATACTCTTTCCTGATAGCTGTTCAGCCGCTCAATATCTACAGAGTCAAGATAATTAATATCAACCAGCTCTAAATCTATAGGAACAACAGTGAGCATGTCAAACTTTAAAAATGTGCCATATTCATTGTCGAAGTCTTTCTGGCATACTATTTCATTTTCAATTCTTATGCCGAACTCACCCTCAATGTATACACCTGGCTCATCAGAGGTAACCATACCTTCTTCTATAATTGCAAGATCGTTCTTTCCCGGATTATGCTTCCATCGAAATCCATTAGGACTCTCATGCACATTAAGAAGATAGCCTATTCCATGTCCTGTTCCGCAGCGGTAATCCATTCCGACATTCCACAGTGGTGCTCTCGCAAGTATATCAAGGCTGTAGCCGTTGCAACCCTTTAAAAACTTTGCATTTGCAAGACTTAACATCCCTTTAAGCGTCAGTGTGTAGTACATCTTCATCTTGTCTGTAACAGGTCCGAGTGCAATCGTTCTTGTTATATCAGTTGTTCCTCTCAGATACTGTCCGCCTGAATCTACAAGCAGCATACCCTCTGGCTTTAACACCACAGCATTAGTTTCATCTGCATGGTAATGCATCATTGCTGCATTAGCATTATACGCACTGATTGTGTCAAAACTCAGTTCTATGTAATCTTTTATATTGCTTCTCAGATTATCAAGATATTCTGCCGCACCTGCTTCTGTTATATTGCCTGAAGCTACATTTTTCTTAAGCCAGAATATGAATTTTGTCACAGCCACGCCATCGTCAACATGTACACTGTACAGATTCTTTATCTCTGTTTCATTCTTTACCGCTTTAAAAAGCATTGCTGGATTATCAGCAAGCACCACTTCTGCATTGCCAGCAGATATAACTTCTTTGTATATACGCATGTTGACACGTTTCTTATCAATAAGCACATTTCCACTCATGCCGGCAATATCATCATAAAGCTTATCATATGGCTGAATCATCACTCCTGCTTTTTCTAATATTGCAAATGTCTTATCATCGAATCTGTCATCATCTGTATAAAGATATGCATTATTCTTAGTTATCACTGAATACGCCATAATTACAGGGTTACACTCAACATCGCATCCCCTTATGTTAAATGTCCAGCATATGTCGTCAAGAGTTGCCATGATGTGTACATCAGCATTTTTATTATCCATGTACTTTCTTATGCGTGTAAGCTTGCTTTCTATGCTTTCTCCTGAGTACTCTTCATCAAGAGAGAATGCCTTAGTGTGTGGAAATTCTGCTCTGTCCTCATAGATTCTCTCTATCGCATCAAAATCATACAGGCAGTCTGCTCCTGTCTTCCTGCATATATCGGTAAACTCTGTTCCTTCTTCTGCCGGCATTGTTCTTCCATCAAAACCTAAGCGCATTCCGTCTTTAATGATGCTTTCGCAGTACTGAGTCACATTCATAACGCCCGGCGCACCAACTCTCATAAGTGAAAAGCCTGTCCCTTCTATCTGCTTTTCAGCCTGCACGAAATATCTTCCGTCAGTGAAAAGCCTTGCATCATTCTGTGTTATTACGGCAGTTCCGGCTGAGCCTGTGAATCCTGTAATAAATTCTCTTTCTTTAAAGTAATCACCGGCATACTCTGATATATGATAGTCACCTGTAACAACCACATATATATCAACGCATTCTGTCTTCATAATATCTCTTACCTTAGATAATCTTTCAGCTATTACTTTAGCATCTGTAATCTCCATGACCTGTCCTCCTGACTATATTGTAATATAAATGTTGTCTTCTGTTACATTAATTTTTGCTCTATAAGCACTCCTCTTAATTTGCCAAGTGCCTTTTTCTCTATCCTGCTCACATAACTCCTGCTTATACCAAGTCTGTCAGCAAGCTCATTCTGTGTACATTCTTTTGCACCAAAAAGCCCATACCTGTATTTTAGTATCTCTATCTCTCTTGGTGCAAGCACCTTTTTTATATTACCATATATACACTTTATCTGCTCATAAAACATATAATCTTCTACTGCATCCGGCTGTTTTCTTCCTGAATCCTCGCCAATTATATCCTTAAGGCTTATCTCATTTCCCTCTTTGTCCTTTCCTATAGGCTCGTTCAGCGACACTTCCCGTTCTTTCTTTTTATCCTGACGGAAAAGCATAAGAATCTCGTTGTCTATACATTTGGCAGCATATGTGGCAAATCTTACGTTTCTTTCTATGTCAAATGAATCAACAGCCTTTATAAGACCTATTGTTCCCACTG
>ENA-OPCO01000498-OPCO01000498.1-human-gut-metagenome-genome-assembly--contig:-NODE-498-length-28730-cov-4.618413_pt1 | contig 28730 bp, 38 predicted proteins | sample MGYA00241562_ERZ501475 | MGnify/ENA primary metagenome ERZ501475 (study PRJEB25962, sample SAMEA2042627) | human gut metagenome | biome: human gut; feature: human-associated habitat; material: faeces... | reverse complement strand
TCTAATTCGTAGACTCGCGGATGCAAGCCCGCGACTTTAGTCGTGGGTTATTGACGTATGAGAGAACATCCTTGTTTTGTTCTGGATGCCATTCTGATTTTAAAAGGATAAGACCTCTATAGTAATCCTCTGTTCTTTTCATACATTCACGGAGTAAATTAACCTCATCATAAGTTAAATCCAATTGTATATGTCCGCTTGTATTGTTTTCCTTATTTACTTTATCCATTGCAATTTCCCTCACAAAACCGTATCAAGAGTTCAAAAGTTTATTTTTAACAGCGAGTTCCGAATCCGCATACTGCTCGGCATTGCGTTTGGCTGCGCGTAGGAGTACATTCTGTTCTGCAGACAAAATTGCCTGCATGGATGTTCGTTGTATGCGACGAGCTGCTTTTACCGCTCGTTTTCTTTCGATTTGTCGAATCGTGTGATTGGTTTCTTTTATCATCGATACATCATCGCTATTTGATGAGCTACTTTTTTCCTTATTTGCCTTACTAATGTTGGAAGCGACAAGGTCCTTTGCAAACTCAATTTTATCTTCTGACATACGTCTACCTCCTGAACAATTATCAGCTATTTCCGAAATACTCGTTCACCAGTTCATCCATCAGTTTCCAACGTTCTGAATCGGATAGTTTACTTATATCAATGTTCTTTTCCCGAACTCTTTTTATGATGAATGCGAAATATTTATCTTCTTCTTGCGTGTGTTGCACTTCGAGGTAGTCTTTTGCCGTTGCTGCTGGACCAATATATGTACGCATTGCCTCTTGGTGCATCTTCTCTGCAACTTCTGCCCCATACCATCCACGAGGGTCATACCCATGTTTCCGATATACTTCGTCACGCCACTTTGGAAATTCGATGTTGTACGTACTCATTGTTTTAACCTCGATTCCTATACGACACTGTTCGATGCATCGTACAGCGTACTGGATACCAAGTCCGCGTAAACTGCATACCTCTGTGTCGTATGGACAAGAATGCCAAATGGATAGCAAGTATATAAGATACAACTTGGTTCTGTGGCTCCGAATCTGCACTTATCAATGTCTGTCTCATTGATTACCTGCATATCCGTGATTTGATAGTCAAAACTGCCCCAACTTGTTGTCAGATGAATCAAACTGCCAATTTGACAAGAACCAAGGTCTGAAAATACGGTTCCGGTATGACCTCCGATAAATACAGTTCCATTATCTCCCGGAAGAACGCAGCCGTCTTCTGCATGACATCCTGCTCCGTAACGGAACTGCGTATTACTGTCTCCCCAGTAAAGAGAACAACTTACATTCGTTCCATCAACGGATACATGTCCAAGCTTACTTCCGTAAACAACATCTTCTTTTGCTACACCATCAGCTTGTGCTGCGCGTTCTTTTTCTTCCTGTTCTTCCTGCAAACGCTTTGCTTCCGCTTCCTCAGCCGCTTTGCGAGCAGCTTCTTCTGCAGCGAGTCGTTCTTCCTCTGCACGCTGCGCCTCAACAGCAGCTTTCCCGTCTTCTACCGCTTTATCCCATGATGCCTCAAGTGCAATTTTCTTTGCTTCATACATTGCATACATGACTTTATTGTTGGCATCGTCTACTATAAACCACCCGATGAACGAACATAGGACGATAGCTGAGACACACTTCAATATTGTCTCAAGTGCTTTATTTTGTAGGTCGGTTTTACCCCTTTGTTTCACTCGATTTTTCTCCTGATACAGTATTTGTAATATTACATTGTGCAATTATATTATTAACCTATTATACCTACAAATAGAAAAAGCAGCCTTTTATCAGCAAAAATGTTGATAAAAGGCTGCTTTATTACACCCCATGCGGGGTGCAAGTCAATCCGTGGTACTTTCAATCTAATGCACCCCGTGCGGGGTGCATTTGCCGATGCCAGAGCCGACCATTTCAATCTAATGCACCCCATGCGGGGTGCAACGAACTTGAAACTGGGCATCTACACCACCTATGTCATTTCAATCTAATGCACCCCATGCGGGGTGCAACTCCAGTAGCAGTATAGTGCTTACCGGATATTTAAATTTCAATCTAATGCACCCCATGCGGGGTGCAACAGCAAAACTATACAATCCAAGCGTATCTTGGTAGCACGTTGGATGTACAGTTTTGCCAATTATGTGCTTCACATATTAAAGCACTTACCTACTTACTGCATTGGAACCACCCTCCAACAACTGATTTTTGGTGCGAAGCTCCCGGTGATTTTATGCTCACTTAAGGTTCGCACTATCTTGATGACTTTATTATAGCATATATTGTATTACTCTGCATCCGCTTTTGATGCCGTTTTAACTCTAATGATAGTGACCAACAACAGTATGAGACCCAAGACAAGGAAAATAATGCTTTTTATGGGTTCATAAGTGGTCTTATCTCCCCAATCACTGATAAAATATGGATATGCGTTTTGCCCATTTTAAAGCGTAGACTTGCGGATGCAGGCCCACGATTTAAGTCGTGGGTTATTGACAGTGATGGTCTTGGCAGCAATGCCCTTGACCGGGTTCTGGAAAACCGCCGTGTTCCCCGATAACTTCCGAGGTACGAATTCCATTTGCCTTACGGCATACTTCAATCGTCTTTGATAGAAGTTCCTTTACTTCTCGTGGTTTTTTAACTCCACGAATATCTATTTCCGGAGTCATAGCATCCGTTGAGCAAATATGTATGCTGCCAACATGACAAAGGCGCTCCCAGAAGCTTTGACGGAAAGCGATATCTTTTATACGGTAGAGTTGGATTTCATCTTCTCGCAGGTTGAAGCATCCGCTCTGTATAATGAGCTTTGACTCGGTTACGGTGTACTTTGTAAAAGAAAGCGGTAAAGCAAAAATGGTATGCCGCTTACGGTCAGTCCACAATACTTTTTCCTTCTCCATATCAATTCCAAATTCGCCGTTTTTTAATTCAGACATTTTCTTTTTCCCCTTTCGGAAGCAAAAGAGGCTGTAACCAACCTGATTACAACCTCTTTGTGTTATTCCGTTTGATAGACATTTCAATCTAATGCACCCCATGCGGGGTGCAACGGTGTATGTGTGGCTCTTGTCGTTTTCGCAGGTTTTGGTATTTCAATCAACGCACCCCGTGCGGGGTGCAACAGAAAAACTATACAATCCAAATACGCTTTAGTAACACGTAGGATGTACAGTTTCTCCAATTATGTGCTTTACATATTAAAGCACTCACCTACTTACTGCATTGGAATCGCCTTCTAACTATTGGTTTTTTGGTGCGAAGCTACCGGTGATTTTATGTTTACTTGAGGCTCGCACTAATTTGATAACTCTATTATAACATATACCGTATTGCTCTGCATCCGCTTTAAGGCAATAAAAAGAGCTGCCCACCAAAAACACTCGCCAAGATGGGTTTTCTCGGCGAGTGGATGAAAATTACTTGTTGCTGTCGGTAGGATTGGAACTTGTGTTCGGCTTCTTAGAATCCATTAACTGCAAGATGCTTGCCTTTTTCTCTTTTTCCCGTTCCTCCTGTTTACGTTCAGCACGAACCTTTCCGACTGTGTAGCTCCATGCCATTGCAAATAAGAAGACGATAGACATTACATTATCAACATGGCGAACGGTTCGTTCTCCTGTGATAAGAATTTCGATTAAAGGCCAAGCAAGATAGCAGCAAAGCATCCAAACGATAGTGACAAAATCCATGATAAGCTCCTTTACTCCTTTGTGATTTTAGTGAATGAAAAGCGGTGGTGTTACCACCGCATAGTGAGTGTTCGTGACCCGCGTGAACGTCTTGGTTTGTTTGGGTCACGAGGTTTCTTATTGTTTTGAGGGTAACCATTTGCTTTTTTGGAACCACCCTTGCGATTTGGCTTTTTACTGACAGGCTTTTGTTGTGCAGTGTTTTTCTTTTGCTGCGGAATATTCTTTTTCGGCTTAGGTGTGATAGTTGGCTCCGGTTTCTTTTGCTCTGGAATTGGTTCTGGGATTGGTTGTGGTTCTTCCTGTGCAGCTAACGCCCTCGCCAACTTTCTGGCTTGTCTCAGTTTCTTTTTCTGTAGAGCCTCTGCCTTTGTCAGTTTCTTCTTTTTTCTCTTTCGTTTTTTCTTTTTTGGCTCTTTCTTTTGAAGCGTTATTTTTTCAGGATACTTTTCAGGGTGAGCAAGTTTGTCGGCAACAATATCATGGATGCCGACCAGCTCTTCCTTTAACCACTCAAAGGCTTCTTCATCGAACTCTCCGTTAGAAATAATGACGAAGTTTGTGTTCAAGTGTGCGTAGTATTCTTGTTTCTTTTGCCAGTGAAGACGAACAATTCCCTTCTCCTCTACATTGGGGTCGTAACCGCGAATATAGCTAACCGCTTCCCACTGGTCTTCCGGAACGGCATCTTCAGTTGAATTATGGAATTGAATGAAGACATTTACGTTATGTACGAAAGGGTCGTTACCATAAAGGAGGGAGCCATAGACTGTGAATTCATCGACTTTGATTTTGTACTGTTTGTCAGCAGTATTATTATTAACTGCGCGAGCACGTTCAATAGCTTCAATGCAGGCTTTTTCTGCATCTTCTCGTGAATAAAGTGGCATAGCCCTGTTTTCCTCCTTTCAATTTGTTGGGTATTTATCGCCCATGTGCAGCATACCAAGCATAGAAACCATCGTATTGTTCACGTCCCGGTCTGCCTTCGCTTAGGCTTGACGGAGCCTGCAGATGGCTGTGTCGTCCCGCGTTTAAGCCGTTACCGTAGGCTTTTTTCACTGCTTCTTTGAGTTTTTCAGAAAATTCTCGTTCTTCTCGTTCGTTTTCTTGGAATGCTTCTGCAAACGCTTTGTATAAGTCATATGTTTCTTTTGCAGGATTGAACGGTGCAGTCCTGTAATATTCTGTTATGAACCATTTCTTACCGTCGATGCTTGTCAGATAAAATCTGGTATTTGGAATCGGAATACTTCCCATCATAGTCATTGACACATCAACCATTCGTTTAATTCATGGAGAATTTCATCCCCATCTCGAAAACCACCGGACCCGTGATATTGGTTCTGTTCCCGCTCATCCTCCAACGTTTTTACTGTGGCGAGCAGCTTATCTTCTCTGCCTTCTGCTTCGCCCTTGGCAAAAGCCGCTTTCTCAGCTTCGTCAATGCGTTGGTATCTGTTCTTTCGCTCCTGCTCGATGTAGAGTAATCCGTTGGCTACTGCATCAAGGAATGCTTGGGTTTCAGATTCCGGAATACGCTGATTGCCGTTTGAGTCGTAAGATACACAATAATTCCCAATGTCATCGTAGACGATAAAGTATGGTGAATTTGGTATTTTCTGTGACCTCATGTAGTTTACACCTCAAAATGACATGCCAAAATATAGTGCTTATACTAATTTTATTATAGCATATCTTGTTTATCGCTGCATCCGTTTTGAGGTACATAGAGAGCGCGATACTTTTGCGCGATAGCAAGTGCATTTAAGACAACGCTACACCATACAGCAACTGTTGCAGCAAACGTGTATACAGATGAAAAACCACAGTATACAAGATAGCGACTTTCGTGTGCAAAGAACAGACTTATAAGCAGCAAGAATAAGCGCGGAACAAAACTTTTTATTTGGTTGCTTTGTTCCGCAGGAAAGCAAATGTCAACTAGAGATGAAATATCATGGCAGATTAACATCTTGCAACGGTTCAGGACGATAAAAAATAGGCGGATTCCTTGAAGCTTTTTGGGGACTTCCGATGCTGGTGTTTGTACAATAAGAGTTGTAGCATCAAAGAATGATATGATAAGATTTAGACCCGCCACAATACATACGATAGTAGCTTCATCTGCCATATCAAAGTACAAGAAACTTTCTACGAATACGAACAGATGAAGGACGCTTACAAGAATAGAAGCTACAATGAGAAAAGTGTTGATGTATCGGCGCACCGATATAGTCTTATGCTTGTTTTGCATAAATCCTCACCTCTGGAGAACTATAGCGACTGGCATAGCGTTGATAATCAAAAGCGAGAGAAGCTTCCAGTGCGTCGATACCTTTGCGCAATGGACTCGATTTTAAATCACATACCTGCAGATAATTTCCGCCGTGTGAGTTGTCAAGAAGATGTCCTGTTGAATCAACGATTAAGTAAGACTTCCGCAGTTCTGGTTCTACAATAATAGAACAATCTGCTGTACTCTGGATAACGAGACTGTTTCCGTTGTTTGTGACCTGTGGTACACTTTCGATACCACTGTTCCAACGGACGAACCTATTGTAATCGTTTGTGGATACCTGTAGGTTGACGTTCGAGAATTTACCGTTGTCAAATACCTTCATACGCATGATTTTCCAACGTGAAATACGAACTTGTTTGTCATCAAGAATCCACTGACCAAGGTTCTCATCTTTATTCAGTTTGTTGACGACAGTATTTACTTTGATTGCTGTTTCAGGTGCGTATCGTCTGATTGCGTAGCAAAGACTATAAAACTTTACTCGTGTCAGCCATTGTCCGTTTTGAGTCATTCGACCAAGTTCGCGGTTTGTATTTTCACTGAAACTATCAATTGAGAAACCAATGGTCTTGAACAGAGAGGCATTCTTCTTTATCCATTCGGTAGTCATCAGAATGCCATTTGTAATGATAGAAACGTCAATTCCTTTGTCGCGGATATATTGAACCAAATCAATTAACGCCGGATAAAGCAAAGGCTCTCCTCCTGCGATGTTGAATTCCGTTACTTTTGTTTCTGAGATACAGTTATCGACAACACGTTTCCAATCATCAACACTAAGAGGTTTAGATTCACTGAAATGTGCAAAGCAGTGCCTGCAAGAACAGTTACATGTGTCCGTGATATGAAGATTTACTTTATAAGTCTTACTCAAAGTAAAAGCCTCCGTTTCTGTTTTTTTTAATCAATCGTGTGGGTTGCTCTTTTTGTTACCATACAAGCGCAAATCCATACGAATCAACAGACCAATGAATAGCGCTGAAAAGACAACAAGTGAAACAACAAGGGCGGGATGGTCTACATATATCGTTAAATTGAAGAGCATTGTGACAAACAACACGATAGTTGCAATTACAATAAAGGCTGAAAAAAACAGGTCAATGGTTTCAAGTGTGGAGCGCATAACAACATGCTTTTCGAAAAAATTGTATGCTCGTGCTTCCTTCTTTGCTCGCAAAGCACGTTTCTTTTCACGCTTACTCATGTGTTTTTTTGAAAAATAAGGGTGCTCTCCATATTCGATAGCTACATCCAGTGGATTTTGATTGCACATATTGTATTACCTCACTTTTTTAAGCTTGACTTTTTGACGTGTAGTCGCTCATTTATAGTATTAACGTCGAATTTTTGCGACGTGAATACCGGAGCGACAAATTTATGGTTCTTTTTTATAAAACGTTCCAAAACATCCCAACTTTTTCCTTCCGGCTTCGCGTAGGTATATGGTTCAAGGCAAAGGAAAAGCCATAACGTATTTGGTTCATTGACGACAAGATACCTTGTAAGAATGTCTGTGATTGTTTCAATCCCCATGTTCCAGCTTATCGCAAGAACCCGACTCACATCGTAAACGACTAGCTGCGGGACTTCATTTGGCTTTACGTCAACAGATATTGTATGGTATAGAGTGGCTTCGCCTCCTGTGCTTTTGTATTGACGAATCTCCATAGGTACACATCCCGGAACAGCTCTGTCATGGTTGATTACAAAGTCAGCATATTCCCCCGTTGCATCAAAGACCAAGATACGTTCTTTTGTGGAACGTAATATTTTGGCGATTTCTCGCTTGCACCAAGTCGTTTTTCCATGTCCCGATTCGCCAGAAACGAGAGTATAATATTTTGTTGAAATTATATCTGGCTGAGGGATACGCATTACGAATTACTCCTTTTCTTGGTAGTAGAGTTATTATACCTACTGCCATTTAACTGCAATTACAAAAAGCGGGAACACCCCGAAAAATTAAGTGGGCTCCCGCTTTTCATGATGGGTATTTCTTACTGGTTAGGATTCTGGTCGTTCTGCATCGGAGGCTGAGGCATATTCACAGTGGATGTCTGCTGTGCCGGAGCTTGTGGCTGAACCGGAGCCTGCTGAGGAGCGACTGGCTGCGCATTTGGATTCTGGTAGTTCATGTTCTGATTCGGGTTGTACTCAGGAGCAGGCTGAGCATAAGTGGTTGGATGCTGCTGCTGTTCCGCTTTGTGGTTGTCGTACTTAACCTTCATCTGGTCGTAGGAATAGCCATCCTGCGGAATGCCGAAATACTTATACTGACCAAATGCCAGAATCATATTGAAGATTGGGTTAAGCAGGATAAGACCGATGGTAAATCCAATGCTTTGACCGAAAGCAACTGCTTTCTTGTACTGAGACATGATATTGATGATGATACAGATGACAATAAGCACAGTACCAATCAGTGGAATGAATCCGAGCAAGCTCAAAACAATGGGAACCAAGAAGAGCCAACCATTGCCCCAGTAAATCTTGAACTCAATGTACTTGTTGTAGAACGGGATGATAGATGCCCAACCTGCCTGACCTGCTTTGGTAAAGATTTTCCAGTTCGCAACGATGTTGAGAACAATGAATGCTACCAAAAGCAGCCAGAACGTGCCGAGAAAGCCGAGCGCAGCATTAAGTGCCGCAGTTTCTGAAGAACTATACATACAAAAATTCCTCCTTTATGTATGTGTACAAAAAATATATCCAAAGCTGTTTGAACAGCTTTAGTACGATGGTTGTTATGGATTGATGGTTACGAACTCCCATCCAAATCCGCCAGCACTCTTTGCTTTGCCATTTGCAGCCTTTGAAATGCTCTTACGGCTGATATGAGTTTTTCTCTCAGCTTCAGCGACAGAGTTAAACAAATCAATTACTTCGCCAGTTTCTAAATCCTTCTGAACGACTGCCTTTGGAGTGAATGATGGTTTTTCCTCTTTGTTTACTTCCACCTTTTCGTCCTCAGGCTTTTCAGCGACGGCATTTGTTCTATCCTCATAACGAGGCTTGGCAAAATCGTCGTGCTTAAGGAAGTCATCACTGCCATCAAATGGATTATGTGGGGTATTATCCTCATCGTCCAAAGACTTGTCGAACTCAAAATCATCAGGATAAGCATCAACAGCAGCGTCAAACTTTGCTTTGAGATAAAGTGCTCCCACAGCAAGAATGCCAAGACCGATAAGTGCCTTAGTTGCAAATTTCATGATTTTTTCCTTCTTTCTTTAGGATGTGTACTTATTATTTTGCGTAGGCTTATTATACCTATATTGTGATTTCCAATTACTATGAAACCAATGTTGCCCTCACTACATATCGCTGTGGTGTCGATTGATAGTACCCAAACGGATAACATGTATACATATATAGCCTATCCATACCATCTGCAAGATTTACGAGAACCGTTCCGTCATCCGCAACAACTGTTCCTCCGTCTGAAGTCACCGTTCCTGCGCGGGCAGAATCTACTTGGTAAACAAACTGCCCATAATTTGTATCAACAACAAACTTATCTCCGATACTCACATATTGCAAAAGAGAAAAAGCGCCGTTGTTGTGAGCGCAAAGCAAATGACATCCACCGTAGCCAACTTGGTATGAGCCTGTGTACTGACAGACTCCTTCTCTGCTATCGAGTAATCCTTGGTCGTCACCCCAAATGAGCGAAGAATACAAACCGATTTTCGAACATGAAATCGTTCCATAACTTGTACCATAACTTGCGGGAGTAACAGCCCCCCATACAGATGTTTTTGGCTCTGGTTCTGCTTCCGGTGCAACAGCTTCTTCATCATGTTCAATCAGTTGAAGCTCTGGATTATGTAAAGCTATACTACCAGCAAATCCCGGATAAAAATCTATGTCATCAAAAGGGGTGTAGTAAAGCTCGTACCCTTCTTTTGGTGGCTCTTTTGCGATTTCTACCGTAATTGCGTTTGTTAATTTAATGTTTGATTCGATAATTGGCGAGACATCTTTCGGCTGTGCAATGTTTATAACACATCCAGACAATGTTGCAGCACAGACAATGCTCGCAATAGTTGTGTATAATTTAGTTTTTTTCATAAATTAGAGCAGTTCCTCCCGCGACTTTAGTCGTGGGTTATTGACTTGGTTTCTATTACAAGATGAAGGCAGGAAAAGCCAACGGTTTCAACCGTGGGAGGTGTCAAACAAACAGAGAAATTAGCGTTTTTAAAAATTCAGAATCGTAACCGAAGAAAACAAAATATAGGCATCCAATGATTGCCACAATAAGAGTAATACGCAGAATCGTATAAAGCGGTAAACAAATACGCCAGAACTTGCCGCGAATCAGCCAAAAGCCACATTTGCTTCCTTTTCTCCGATTACATTTGTGGCAAGCCGGAACGAGGTTTGATAAGGAATTTACTCCTTCCGGTGGAACCATCAATCTATATAAAAAATTGTGACTCACTGCTTTCACCGGAACAATGTGGTCTACTTCCATATCGTTTTTTGATATCTTTCTCCCGCAATATACGCAACGATATTTTCCTGCACGTGGAGGCCAGTTGCGGATAAATTCTGTTCTATATGTATCGGACCGTTGATATTTTTGATTCATGCTTTTCACTTGCTTTGATTGATTCCTTGCGTTATATCGTTTAAAATATCGCACAAATATATACAATCTTGATAAGTCGCTGGAATAATATCGAGATGTACTGGATGCGATTTACCAAGTTGAGTTGTATATTTTGCGGTTTTTCCATCAATGTGATATTTTTCGCCTTGGACATAGATATTCTTTATTTCTGTCAAAACGTATCGTTCGTCCTTTGAGGTGTAAAATACCAAGCAATTTTGGTCGTATTCGATATCTGCTGATTCCAATTTGTTTTTCTTGTCGTTGCTAATTGCCATATTGAAACAAGCTATGGATGCTACTACACAAGCTCCTGCTGCAACATAACCTGTAATTATCGATGCCGCTTCCAAAAGCAGGAAAAAATTGTCAATGATTGAAGTTAGTGCAAATGTGAGAACTGTAAGTAACAGTCCCAAGCCGTATACAAAGCCGTATCCAATGTTATACGTTGCATCAATAGCAAGCAATAGAAGCACTCCTGCAACTAAGAATGCAATGGATTTTGATGATTTATGTTTAAAAGCTGCGATTTTGCAGAATCTTTTTGAGGTAGATAATTCGGTGCTCATAAAGTGTTTCCCTTTCTTGTGATTTTTTGTATTATACCAACAAATAAAAAATCCCCCACATAATCAAAAGGCGATTATGTGAGGGAATGTTGCACCCCATGTGTGGTGCAATATGCTGATTGGGTTTATTTCTTTCAATCTAATGCACCCCGTGCGGGGTGCAACCGTGGGACTCCTCCCCGACAAGCTGCTTGCCGGATTTCAATCAACGCACCCCATGCAGGGTGCGACGGGGGCGGATTCTGTTTACAAGGTCAAGTTCGATATTTCAATCTAATGCACCCCATGCGGGGTGCGACCAAGGGTTGTACAACCATGTTGCACAGATTTCAATCTAACGCACCCCGTGCGAGGTGCAATGGTTAAGCGACTGTGACGTAACAGCAGGTAGAATTATTTCAATCTAACGCACCCCGTGCGAGGTGCAATAGCAAAACTATACAATTCAAGCGTATCTTGGTAGCACGTAAGATGTACAGTTTTGCTAATTATGTGCTTCACACACTGAAGCACTCACCTATTTACTGCATTGGAACCACCCTCCAGCCATTGATTTTTGGTGCGATGCTCCCAGTGATTTTATGTCAGCTTAATGTTCGCACCATCTTGATAACCTTATTATATCATACGTCACTGCTTCCTGCATCCGCTTTTGCGGCAATAAAAAGCCACCGGCCAAACGGTGTAATGCGTGTTAAGTATACATGATGGCGGTATTGTCAATTGTTTGCCCGTTTACATCGATTGGATGATAGACATATACATTACGCTCTTTGTCCGTCAAAGATTCATCTAGCGCAAGTAATTTATGGCATGGAAACGGACGACCCATTGTTTGTTCATCTGTTCCCCAGCGCGTAGGATATATATCTGGATACATACTTCCGTTTTCTTCTACCCTATATGTTTCTATATAAAATCCAAATCTAAATTCGGTTGGATATACGATTTCATTCGTTGATTCAATGCCGTCTGGCAATACTGCTGTTTGGCAAAATTTGAAAAAAAACGAAACGAAAGGTTTATCCTTTGCTGCGTGGATATCTAACGGAACATAGATATGACATGCATCAGGTGCAGTAGACAAGTCTTTTGGATGAACACCCAATCCAATCCAAACATCGAATGCCAAATATTTTCGACCATTTAGTTCAGAAGCGTCATTGTATAGGAGCGGGTATCCTGCCTTAAAAACATTTCTGCCGATTTTTTTAGATATTTGGTCTACTCGTTTATTTGGATATGGACGGCGGATTATGTAGTCGTTAATTCGTTCTTGACTGAAAAGACCATCCGTAATGCCCATTTTGTAGTAAAACATTCCATCAGTTTCGGCATCACAGTAGATGCCGTTGTTAATGATGAGCATAGCTTCCGGAATTTTTCCAAACATTTGTATTATGTTTTTCTTCGTTTCATCGTTCATGCTTTTACCCTCACATAGTATATAACGTAGTATATCGCCGTGCGTGAAATCTTGGCATACATGTAATAGTTATAACTGTGGCAAGTAAACTAATAATGATAACAAGCGGTACAATCTTTTTCATTTGTTCTCCTCCTCGGTAGTCTGGACCTCAACAATTGTCCACCAATCGATGAAATCGGGACCTTTGATGTAAAGGTCTCGATAGCATTCTTCAACGATGATGTCATCAACGTTGTAGTTCCCGCAGTAATCCTTCAGGCTTTTTTCGTATTCCTCATGCGCCTTCGCTTTGGCTTTATCGAGCGTCGAAAAAACGGCGTGAGAAAAAACAGCCGGAGCGGATTCCTTACTCATGTAGATGTTTTCGAGAATAAATGTTTTCATCAATCATGGGCAAGGATACCCACGACTAAAGTCGTGGGAGAAATTGCCCGTTCACTTCCTTTCTTTGAAAAAAAATATATTTGTATGACAACAAGGCCATAGCGACTATGAAAGCACCGAAACAAATAGCGGCGCTTTGGCAACTAAAAATACAGCCACACCTGTCGGCTTTGCCACAGCTTTACGTGATGTGTTGTCTTAGAGCGTGCAGTTAGGATTAACGCCGCACGGTAACTATCTATTTGCTTATAACGGAGCGCGACTCAATGCGCATAGGGTAGTCAACATATCCTTTCGGACACTTTGTAGACTTGCTGATGCAAGCCCGCGTCTTTAGTTGTGGGTTATTGACGGAATGCAAACTCCTTTCGAATTGGTTTAAATCATTATACCAACAGAAAACGTCCCCAATCGTTGTTGCGATTAGGGACGCTGTTTTAGTTGTTAGCGATAAGATTAGGTCGCGATTTCAATCTAACACACCCCATGCGGGGTGCAACCTGTGTTTCGGTGTCCTTGCAGCCATTTCAATCTAATACACCCCGTGCGGGGTGCGACTCTTTTCTTGCGACCACACTTTTCTTCGCGGTGAGATTTCAATCTAATACACCCCGTGCGGGGTGCGACGGACATCAAGATTCCCGGAAAGCAGCTGTTCGGTATTTCAATCTAACGCACCCCGTGCGGGGTGCGACAGCAAAACTATACAATTCAAGCGTATCTTGGTAGCACGTAGGATGTACAGTTTTGCTAATTATGTGCTTCACACACTGAAGCACTCGCCTATTTACTGCATTGGAACCACCCTCTATCTGGTACTTTTTGGTGCGAAGCTCCCAGCAATTTTATGTTCACTTAAGGTTCGCACCATTTCGATAACATTATTATAACATATACCATATTACTCTGCATCCGCTTTTGCAGTAATAAAAAGAGCCGCCCACCAAATGGTGAGCGACTTTGTTAGTTAAAATCCCAATATGGGTCATTGGGCTCCACACTAGAGTCGCGGTTATAGCGGTACGCCGTTGCTATACATCCTGTCTCATTGTACAGGTAATTCCGCTATACCCAACGTCATCGCGTTGATGGTCATTACGAGTTCTTGGACTTGCTCAAAATCTGGATTGTCCGGCAATTCAGTGTTCTTTGAGTCGTACTGCAAACGCTTTTCATAACCATCAACCATTTCAAAGAAATCATGCTTAAACGAGCCGTCTGTATTCATATAAGCACCATTTCGGATACTCATAAGAAGGTTGTGGTCTTTATCGCGGTAGGTATTGATTTCTCCCTTTTCGAGGATATCGAAAGCCATAAGATAAAGCCGCACCAGATGCATAGCGTGCTTGTTCAAGTGCTTTTCATCTTTCTTCTTGTTGCGCTTGCCCATTGTATCAAACTGAGCAACCGCTGCGTTGGATGCCTTGATAAGCGATTTCAGCTCGCGCAGAGGGTAGTTGGAGAGATTTACATTGACAAGGAGTTCTTCTTCGGTGTTGCCAGCAGGCTTTCCGATAAAGACCTCAAAATCAGTATCTTTGCCCAATGTCTTAAAACTGTTCACAACTCGCTGGACACTGCGCTGGGCAAACTGTTCTTTCAGTGCAGGATTGTCAGTCTGCTGCAAAAGCCCAAGCTGCAATCGGCGAAGCTGGTCATTTGCATAGCCGCCAAAGCTGTAAATCGCCTTCTTACTCAGGAATAGCTTCTTGTTATCCAGCAATGTCTTCCCTGCTCGCGATACCATTGCATAGTTATCGGGTTTTCCACCCAACATTTCAATGACATTCGGGTTGCAGTTCATGAGCAAAGAGATGAGCTTTCTGAAACCATAAACTGTTGTGTCTGTCTGCTCATCCAGAACCTGCTCAAAGTTTGATAGACCAAGAATGTCTTGTCGGGAATTTGCTGTCACACCTCGGATGTCAATATCCGAACCTTCGATATTTGTTCCGTAAGCATGACTACCGCCAAGCGTCAGGAACATGATATTGTCTCCAAGGTGCGGATTTGTTCGCAGAAAATCATATTCCGGAGAGTTGATGATATTCAGCATTTCATTTTGCGTCATGACTTTCAACCCTCCAGTTTGCATTCCTGCTTGATGGCATCTGCAATGCTGATTCCATAAGCATTTTTGAACTGCGTCTCAAACCGCTTTTTAACGGCTTTGTACTGTTCTGGAGTTAGCTCAACAGCAACGTCAATGTCACCATCGCTGGTTGAATTGTTGCAGTAATCAATAAACAGCTCCATATCGCCATTTTTGCTATAATTGATATAGAGATTGATATAATCAGGCTTGCGACTTTTCGTCGTGTCGCAAACATCCAAACCGAATGCAGAGTCCACATCAAAGGTGATGGGAATATATACATTAGCAGTTCCGCTATCATATAATTCTACGTCACTCAGATGTCTATCAACTTCCAATCTAAGCAATTCGTTCAAGTCAAGAACCGTGATTTTCTTTTCTGCTGCGAGTTTTTTTACTTTTTCAATATGTGTCATAATACACCTCATACACATAAAATTGCGTTCCAGTTTTTATCAAGGTCTGCTAAAATTGTTCCAATTAACCAGTAATGAGCCGGTAGCATCGTCGTCGTAAACTGTGCCGAGAGTTCCAATGGGCGGTGCCTGAACATCGTCCATCTTAACAAGCCGAACACGGCAACCTGCTGGAAACTGCTACCGGAGGTTTTCTGCGATTTTTTTACTTGGAAATATCATATTTTTTCTCTTTTTTATTTTTAAAAATCTTCAAGTTCGCAACTAAACAAAAATGGTCGTGTGCTTTTGTCACGATTATCCCACTTGGCTACATAACTTTCGTCGTACTGCTCTTCAAGCGGCTTTTCGTACATTGCATCGCGGACGAGAACCTGCAGACCACCATCCGGTGTAACTGTAATCATATCTACCTCGTCAAGCATATGAGGAAGGATATCATCACAGTTTTCTTCATCGCACACGATGTCATACCGTGTTCCGCGACCCAGACTAACGTTCTGGTCATAGGCGTTCGTGACGTAGATGTACATCTTTTGGTCATAGCGGGTTAACGAAAAGATTTCGCAAAGTTTCATTAAGTTGGGCAAGGATACCCGTGACTTTAGTCATGGGAGGAATCGCCCCTTCACTTCCTTTCTGTTCTTGAGTTATCTTTCTGATAATCTGACTGTCATACAAAAGAAGGGGAAGCAATTACATTGTGCCAAAGCACTTTTACATTGCTCCCCTTTTGCAGATGGTTTTCTTAATTTATAGATGTTTCCTTTTGTACTTTATTACTATACCCACTTTCACATTTGACGCATAAACCCGTTTTTTATGCCTGTATGATTCATACGGGCATAATTTATTTTTGACGTAGTTGCGATTACATTTTTTTACTTTTTATAAAAAATGTTCTAAAAAAAGAAAACGAGAACTGCGCCCGGAGATTTTAGAAAGTCTGGCCGAGAAACCCCACGGTCTTTGACCGTGGGATGATAGGCCGTCTTTTTACGCCTGTTCAAGACTTGCAAAAGTAGCCAATTTGTGGTATAATGGCTACATGGAAAAGAAATATAGACATACTGCAACAACAGTGTCGATGGTCAATTATCATTTTGTGTTTTGCCCACGCTATCGGAGAAAAATATTCCTGATAGATGGACTTGAGACTCGTTTCAAAGAGTTGGTCAACCAAATCTGTAAGCAAAACGAAATTGAAATTTTGGCTATGGAATGCCACATTGACCATTGCCATTTGTTTGTGAATGCTCCACCTACACTAAGTCCGGCAGACATAATGAAACTCGTGAAAGGAACTACTGGTTCAATTCTTAAGAAAGAATTTTTTACTTCTGCAAATACTCGTGTGTGGACGCGCAGTTATTTTGTCTCCACAGCGGAAGACGTATCCAGCACAACGATTGAGCGCTATGTCAAAGAACAAAAAACGAGAGGAGGGTAAGCATGAAAGTCACAATGGAATTGAAACTTTTACCGGACAAGCAAACTGCCGCATTGCTGGATTTTACAATGGCAGAATATATTTCTCTCGTAAATGACATCCTCGATTATGCTATTGCTTGTGGAAAAATGCCAGAATTGTCCTCCAAAAATTTGCGAGCGCCATTGCCATCAGCACTAAAAGACCAGTGCCGTTTGGATGCGAAAAGTATTTACAGCAAAGTCACAAAGCCGAATTCCAAGCTGAAAGGAAGATTTCCGACACTCAGAAAACCTGTAAGCATTTGGAACAACCAAAATTATGAGGTCGGCGTCGACTATGTTGCCATGCCGCTTTTTGTAAATGGAAAATCTCACAAGACAAAAATTTCAGCTATCGTTCCTGACGAGGCGCTTAAGATTTTGCAATCTGCGAAAAAAGGCACAATGCGCATCACGAAAAAAGGAAACAAGTATATCGCGCAGATTGCTTATGAAAAACCAGAAGCAAAGCCTTCGACCGGAACACACGTCATGGGTGTAGACCTCGGTTTGAAATGTCCCGCCGTCGCAGTTTCTGATGGAGGAAAAACCAAATTCTACGGTAATGGGCGGCAAAACAAATTCATTCGCCGTAAGCATAACGCTCGCCGAAAAAAGCTTGGTAAAGCAAAAAAGCTGCGGGCAATTAAAAAGTCTCGCAACAAAGAACAGCGGTGGATGCGTGACCAAGACCACAAAGTCAGCCGTGCCATCGTTAATGAAGCCATTGCACAAAAAGTCAAAACTATTAAACTGGAATCCCTTTCGGGAATTCGCAATTCGGCAAGAACAAGCCGTAAAAACAACCATAGTCTCCATGGGTGGAGTTTCTATCGCTTGGGAAAGTTCATCGAGTATAAAGCCCAGCTTGCGGGCATCGCTGTAGAGTACGTCGACCCCGCATACACGAGCCAGAGATGTCCCCACTGTGGGTGTTTGAATCACGCTCATGACAGGAATTACACCTGTAGTTGCGGATATCATACCCATCGCGATAGAGTCGGTGCGTTGAATATTCTCAACGCCTGAGGTATCTGGTAACAGGATACCTGCGCATGGAGCTATATGCTCTGCCATGCGACGGGGTGATGGCTCACCCTTTAAGGCGAGGTCTGCCAATTCTGCTGCAGAAATGTACGCAGTCTAATCACTCGCTAAGAATCCCACGGTGTCCCCACCGTGGGAGAAGTCAATACCGATAGAATCGCGGAACGATTTTATCCCCGTCCCTATCAATAATCATAGCTGCAAAATCCTGCATATCGTTTGGAGTGAATTCTGCGGTGTATTCAAGCGTGCCGCCAGACTCCTCCGCAATATCGTTCATCGTCTGCAGGAACTTTACGAACTCCGGAATCTGTTCAGGTTTCAGCGTGACGCCGGTGCAAATGGTGATGCAATCTTCATCCACATCGGCAACCTCATCGCCCTCTTCCCTGCCGAAGACGCTACGAACCGAGGCAATTGTTTCCTGCATCTTGTCGACCTGCTTGACGGTGAAGGTATCCCCGGCATCCAGCTCCATCTCGAAGGTGTAGCAGAACCATGCGTTGATATCCTTGACTTCTTCCTCCGGTACATAGTCCGGGTTGTTGCATAGTTGTTTGCCGTCAAAGTAGAGCATCACCACATTGCTTTCCACATCGTAGTATTCCAAGCCGTGATACCGTACTGCCTCACTGCCGAATTCCTGCAGCGTATCCATCCAGAACGCCGAACCGTAGAAATTCTTATTGCTGAAGTGGTGAATCATATCATAGGACAAGAACACTTCGACATCCGCGTCCAGAATGATTTGCTCGATGGCTTTATGAATAGTTTCTGTGTGCTGCCAATCCTTATCCAGACCGGAAAGACCCACGCCGCCAGTCTTGTCGGAGACGTCCAGAACAGATTCTCCGTCAATCTTGATGGTCAGTTCGTGCAGTGTCATGGACTCAATGCTTGCAGAGTCCAGAAACTGCTGCAGATAGTGGGCAAGGCAACTGCGAAGTGCGTCCGCATCGCCATTGTCTTTCTTGATGTTAATGCGTTCGATTGCTACCAATTCTGTACTCATGTTTTATTCTCCTTTTTACTTTTTGTAATATCGATTTCCGTTGCCTCTGAAAGAATTTTACTTTTTTCCATGTTTTTCTTGTATGCTTGTTTATGTTTTGTGAATCCTCCCACGACTGAAGTCATTGGCTTCCCGCCCCTTTTATGGGTGGCGGCGTTCTAACGAAAGATACGGTAATCCCTCAGCTCAGGCGTCCAGACGGAAGCCATCACCGCAAGAAAACTAATAACTCAGTTAGCATCTGTACATCTTACGCTGCCTGTGTGCCGAGTTTTTTAAGCTCAGGATACAGAACTTTAAGCGTGGCAAGTGTAACTTGGATTCTACGCTCGACATCCGGAACATTAGCCGAAAGCTGAGACCTTACCATCGCTGGCAAGGGTTTTAGCAACTCTCTGACAAAGTAGCGAGCGCCAATATTGTAACTCGCACTTAGGTCACAGTTGTATTGTTTGCCACTTGCAAAGGTTGCAATGGCATGGTTGGTTTCATCACGCTTGAGAGCGCCGCTGCCATCAAAGGCAAGTTTGCTTGTGCCCCAAGCGCAGATACGCGAAATCCGGATACCGCAGCGGTGTGCCTTCTGTGTCACATAATCCTGTATGGAATTACGCTTCCACATTGTCAGCTTTTGCGCTTTACTGCCGCCGTGCTTTTTGCCTGTAAACGACAAATGCTCAAAAACAATTACATCTACAGAATAAAGTACAGCAAATTCAGTAATCGCAGCAGCAACCTTTTTCGCTATATCGTTATTCAAGGCTTTGGCGTAACGCCACATAGCTGCGGCGCTGTTGGAACCGTGTTCTCTTTGCTTGCGCTTGATACGGTTAAGCACATGATACAGATGGTCTTTTTCACTCGGAAAATTGATAAATTTTCTTGCAAGGATAGTTCCATCGGCGGTCATGATGCTGCACACGGCGTCAGTATTGAGACCAAGGTCTACAGCGCAGATACGCCTGTCTTGAATTTCAGTTTCAGAGAGTTCTACCTTTTCCACGAAAGCGAAGCGGAGAAAATATTTTCCGTATTTCTTTTCGAGAGTGGGAGCACTCTTTTCGCAATGCGACCAGTATTTCGTGATATATTTGACATCGGTGGCACGCATCGCAATGGGAATCCAAACCCAGTCATTGTTTTTATACAGCTTCAGATAGCACTGATTAGGTTGGTTGCTTTCTTCGTACATAACAGTCCTATAAAAAGCTGGGAAACAAAATCTATCACATTGAAGTTTTGGCTCCTTGCCAACCTTGCCATTTGTTTCCCAATTCTTATGGTTGTTGTAGTAGCTACTTACAGAACCAAGTGCTGCTTGAATGGCTGCTCTGCGCAGGTAACTGGGAAACTTATAAAACTTGGCATCGAAGTTGTACTTAGCCTTACTATATTTGGTTGTATGTACAAGTTTCTCCGCAAAATTGAATCGCGGTTTTGAACCCTCGATAGCAAGAATAGCTGACCACTCTTTGCTAAAACAGTGAATCAAGAAAGAAACGGCTTCGCGATAAATCTTTATAGTATTGTCGAACATTTTTTGCTTTTTAATTTCCACAGCATAGCTGGAAGTGATTTTCACTGCGAAGCCTCCTTTCATCAATTTCTTGTTTTTTGAGATGCAATGTATTCTTGTACTTGTTTGCGCGTGTTATCACTGACGGTTGCAACAAAGTAGCTTGGGTTCCAAAGATGCGCGCCCCAAAGTTGCTTCTTTAAGTCCGGATTGACGATAAAAATGGCTCTTGCACTGTTGCCTTTAAGCACTTTTATCATATCCGGGATAAAATGCTGCGGTGAACACTCCACTAACAGGTGAATGTGGTCAGGCATACATTCCATTTCCGCAATATTGATTTTTATGGTCTCGGCAGTCTGCTGCAGAGACTCTTTTAGCGATTGTTCTGTTTCAATTCTCTCGCTTTTTCGCATTCTATTCTATATCGTTCGTTTTGTAGTGCAGTAATTCGTTCATCTTCTGCATCTGCTTCTTTTTTATCGGTTGTATGATAATATTTAAAACGATTGTAAACTCTACACGCCATTGCAGCAGCTATTGCAAAAATTTCAGCAAGAACCAAGAGTATAAAGAGGAGCCATTCTTCCTGCTCTGGAATATCATGGTGGATACGGTCTGGAGGGTATCCTAACATTAAGTACAACGCACCAAAAATAAAAAGTGGAGCGATAAATCTAGCGCGAGGACCAAGGAAAAATCCATCTGTGCCACCCATTGCTCCTGATACACTGTTTACAGCACCTGTTACGTTACCAATGGAGGCTTGTAAGGCTGCATTGGCAACTTGCGCCGCTTTTATATTTTTCTGTGTTTTCTTTGACATCTTCTTTGTATCTGTTGATGGGATGCAAACAGCAAAAGCAAGAAGACCAAAAATTCCCGGTAAACCGGCAAGTCCACCATACAACCAGTATTCATCAAATGCATAGCTGTTTCCGGAATAGCCTCCAATTTTATTACATCCTACTATGCAAAACGCGATGACGGTAAGATATGCAATGATATTAAGACCTACTAAAAGCATATATCTATGACGTAGTTTTCTCTGAATTTCATCAATTCGAATCTGGTCTGTTTCAACCATGACTTTTTACCTCCAAATGTATTGGTAATGTAATAGTTGATTTATGACTTCTACTATTTGTGCTACATTTAGCTGCTTGTATTCGTTTGATTTGTACCAAGATATCTTCCGGTTGCATTGATTTTATCTCCGCTGGAATAACACATACATCATCTTGGTAATTCTCGATTGTAGAATTGCTTTTCATCTATTGTACACTTTAACTCCCAAATTAAAAACACTTCTATTGGTGTCGTAATGACCATCCGAATCCAAAATAGAAATACTTTTTAGAACATGCTTAATATTGATGGCAACATGATATGTTTCATTTCGATTCAATTCTGAAAACTCATATGTCGTAGTAAGTTGTGGCTCACCAATGTGTGGAAGATATCCCGGAATTTCATCATACTGAGACTTTTCTTTGTAGACAAATATCCCGTCGTAATTGTCTTCCAAATATTGTTGAGCAAAGGAAAGCTCTTGTTCAGATGTGATTGTATCGTTTGCTGTAATGGTGTTAAATATATCCCAAAGCCTGCACCCAGTTAATGTGAGCGCGAGTGCTATTGCAATCAAAGCAGAAAGACAGATGCTTTTTTCACGGTAAAAACCTCCTTATTTCCCTACGTTTGTTTTGGTTTTATTGTTCGCAGAACTTTTGTGCAGTTTCAGTTAGCAAGTTTATTGTATCTGCGGCATAGCCAAAATTAAAATAATTCATAGGAAGCGTCTTGCCTTCTTGCTTCCATTTTTCGCACAGAGCGATTTTGTCTTCTTGGATGAAACGGAATATATGAGGATACTTCACCACAGTTTTCTGCAGCGCATCTTCGCTGGTGTCGCTGAAAATATATCGATTTTCGGTATTTGCCATTTTTTGGACGATTTTTTGTAAATCGTCTGCGGAGAACGATTTCGTTCTGCAAGTATTAAGACAGTTGGCGAGTAACGTATCCGTATAGATTTTCAAACAGCACATGGTTGACACTCCCTACTTATTGGCTAAAAATAATTTATGGCTTTCACCGCCCTAGAGACGGTGTTGTTTTTTCTCTCTTTTGAGTTTTGGTTTTTTCGTTACATTTATCGATGGCTTTTTGTACTTTATCATAGTCTTCTTGTAAAGGAGCTTGGTTCGCAAAAGCGCACATTTGAACAATACGGTATTTGTTTTTATTTATTCCAATTTCTATGGTATTACGTGTTCCATCCGGCTTTCTTTGTGACCAAATTGAGCATTTATCATCATTCACTTTGCTGATATATGTGGCAACACAATTGTGCTGGAAAATTCCTTCCATAACCATCTGTCTTGTTGTTGTCAACCTGACACAATCTTCCGGCAGTTTCAGATTTTTGAATTTAGAGTCTTTTTTGATTTTCATTTTCTCGGTTGTTGCATATGTGCCAACCGGGATTATATTATCATGCCATTCTCTGATTTTCTTAACGGACGTGAATGAGACAGGAATGAGTTTTCGTTTATCATTGCTCATTGTGATAGCATCTTCAATACTATCTAAAATAAATGGATTTTTTGCTTTTTCATCTTTTGGAAGAGTATCGTAAATATATTGTGCAAGAGGTTTTACTAAGTCGTTCTTAGCTCGTCCAATGGAAATATATTCGGGGTTAAATCCGAATAATTTTTGTAATTCTTCTGGTTTTACTATGCGAGATACTCGTGCTAAGAAAATACCATATCCAATAGGCTCCTTGTTGTTCCGCTTAAATGCTTTGTCTTCTCCGTAATATTTTGCAATGAGCTCTCTTCTGGAATGCGACTCATTGATTACAGAAAGAGGTATAGCACTGTATGCAGACTGTTCGGTATAGTCCTTTGCCAAATCATTCCAGAGCGGATTCGTCTCACCAAAGAAAAGCATGATGAAGTACACGACACTCTCGAATAGCCCGCTATACGTGTGAACGGAGAACAAGTCTTTCATTGTACAGGGCCAGTGCTTCGTTCCTTTCGCAACGAAATTCATAGAAAGCGATGGCTTGAATTCTTTTGGCTTAATACGTGGTGTAGAATGACCATATAAAATGCCTTCTTTGCTGAAAGAAAAGCCCCTTATACGTTTTTCGCTTTTTATAAATGTATCCAGTTTATATTCGATTCCATATTCGTATGCGATTTTATCTGCAATGAAAAAACCAATGTAGAGAGACTGTGCGTTTTGGCTGTAATTGATAATTACATGGTCTATTATGCAGCTTATCATTACACTTCTTGACTCTGTTTTGCTAAGTAGTTGTTTTACCTCTTCTTCACAGTTCCAAATGTCTTTATTTATTGACCGAGTAATTTGGATGGTAACGTCGCTCTCGAAAATCTTGTCGTTTTTATTTTTGGCTAATGGAATGAGATGTTCTTTTAAATACCTAAACAGCTCTAACGCTGCGTTCTGTTCCATTTGTTCTATGTTCACACCCATTTACTCCTTGATATACTCCTCGCACACCTGCAGTGGAAACGATGCATACTTACTATCACCCGTAATTTCAACAAGGAACTCACGGAGCTGCGTCTGCAATTTCTCTTCTGTCATGGCTGCCAATGTTTCATTGTGTTCTTTTGGAGGCCAAAGCACATCACAGAAAATCATTGCGTTTCCGTCATAGTCATGTGTGCTAAAGAAACTGTTGAGAGGGTATCCGTAGCTTTTTTCGAAGATGTAATGCAATGCGTCTGAGTAAATTTGCGATGACTCATCTGCGCAGCAGCCTGTGTTATTAACTTCTCGATGAAATGACCAAGCATCTTGCGTTATTACCATCCACTTCTTGTACAAAGGCCATGTTTCATAGCCGCCTAATTCCTCATCGCGGATGTCACGTAGCTTCAGCTTCAGCGCTTCATCTTTGGTAGGAGTATGCTTTGCGATGAAGTCTTCGTTGTAATGGATTTTATCCACATCGCCAAGGCAAATACCCTTGCCAATACGATTCACATGATACCAGCCCATGAGTAGCCTCCGTTCCTTTTTGTGTTTCGATTTTTAAGATGTAGTTTTGAGTACCTAAAACTGTAACTCGTTTTTTGCTTTTGTGCGTATTTGGGATAGTCTAAGAAATGAATTACACCTGTGTCTCACCTTCGAGAATTCGCTCGTATTCTATTGTGGATTTATAGCTGGCAATGACTAGATTACGCATATCGCGTTCGTATTCTTCCTTTGGATACCAATTTTCATCGTAGTCATCACCAAGAACTTCCCGCGCCAGTTCATCAATACTATGAAAAGTTTTTGGCTCCTCTCCATTTTCGAGACGCTTTTTGACATCATCTGTTTCTTGTTTTATTCTTTCAGCTTCTCTTTCCATGTCTTCTGGATTAAGACCGAAAAAGGTCATTTCCCAAAGGACGCAGGCTAAGCAATGCTCAAGACCGTATCTTGCAATACTGATTTCTGCTAATTTCCATCCAAGAATTTCTTCCCATTTACAAAATTCAATGGCATATGCTTGTGGAACTTTGATTGATATACAAGCATCTAAAATATCGTTTCTATCCATGAATGTCAGCGCTTCGTCACTGATGCATTCGGAAATAGGCTGGTTTTTCAAGTGACGTTTTTTCCATAAAGCAAAATCTTTTGCTTCTACACAAAAAACATCATCTCCGGTATCTTCAAATGATTTGCAAACAATGAGAAGGTCTTGCCGATTCGATTCTATTGGTTGAGTCTTTTTTATGCGTTTTATCGCAGTTAGAACCTCTGTTTCTATAGAATGAAAGCAGTCGCTTTTACCGTCGTCTTTATCTTGCTTTTGATGAAGCAAGCTGAATTCACGAGCAAGTGTATCTATATTGCAATTAAGGAAAGCTTCTTTCGTGTTTTTGAACATACTGTTGTTGCCTTTCTGAAAAAGTGAATTGATTAGCAGTTATTCGCCAGAGTCTTCTGTTGCCCGCTATCCGCCGACGTGGAGGCTACTGCGTTTTGGATAGTTGCGCGGGAAAACCCGCGCATTTCAGTTACATTTCTGCATTAAACAGGTTGCGCAGCTTGTATGTAATGTCTTCGCTGTTGCCAACGATGGATGCAGCCTCATTGATGGAAGCAAGCTCCGACAAACTATCTGCGGCATAGTTGTAACTGATTGTATAGATAGGAATGTTCATTCCCGCGATGATGTCTTTGGTTTCGGAGAATCGGCAACCCGTATTACTGTCACCGTCTGTTAATACAAAGATGATAGGCGTGCAGTTTCCACCAAGTTCTTGAGACTTCTGGTAGATGCGGTCCATAGCAACACAAAGACCATTGTACATTGCGGTGTTTCCGTTTGCATCGAGGGAATTTACTGCACCTTTGTAAAGTGTCTTTTGATTTAAGGAAAACCTGTCGATTGGGAGATATTCGCGGACTGCTGAATCGAAACCGATAATGCCAATATAATTGTCGTCATTGATGTACTGAATTGTGTTAATCATCGCGGTTTTTAATGCGTTGATTGGTTCCCCACGCATAGAGCCGGAAGTATCTACGACAAACTCGGCAACAATAGGAATACCGGAGTCCTTCTCTTCTTTCCAGACGCTTTGAGCCTGTGCGATGGTGTTTCCGTCGAACTCTTTTCCCACATAGGTGTAATCATCCATGCCATTGAATCCGTCTTTTGTTGCAACAGCTTTGTTTTGTTCGCAGAAAGAAACGAATGCGGTAATGACTTCTTTCTTGTCAGCAGAAATGTTCCCTACAGAGTACAAAGGATTATCGTGGCGTACACCAAATGGAATGAATTCGTAGTTTCTTTGTAATGTGGGGTCATTCTGATAAGACTGATACTCCATTACAAGTCCATCGACAACACCTTTGTCTGCGGACTGAACCATCTGTTGGGTTGTGAACGAAACCAGCGGGACGTTTGTTTGAAACTTTTGAAAGTTCTCAACTGCTGTTGTATCTACAATGTTGTCACTTCCGCTGTTTGCCAATGCGGAAAGCAAGAAATTGAGACCTGTTGCACTTGTATATGGGTTTGAGTAACCCATCATCATTTTTCCGTCAATTGTCGCGTTCAAAACAGAATTCACAGATGCTTCGCCATAATCTGTACGCAACATATCTGCCGTGTTCTTTGATACGAGGATTCCAGCGACATTTCCGGCGAGACGCGGTGTTTCAACCGTTAATTCAACGCCTTCATTTTTTACAAGCTCGCCAAAAAGTGTGTTGGACGGGGTATAACATTCTGGCTGATATTTTCCTGTGGAAATGTACTCAGCCGCTGTACCGGAAGGAATGGAACGCAAAGAAACACTCATGGTTTTATCGCCTGTTGTTTTATTGCGCTGACTATTAAACTTTTTTGCCATTTCCGTAAGAAATGAGTCCGAGCCAGATTCTGCCGCCTTTTCACCAGAAGAAAAAATTTCGATATTCACATCTCCTGTTCCTTCTACTACAAACGGATAGGATGACTCGATATCTGGCAGTTCATCTTTTGCATCCAAAAACTCTGACACATCCAACTGCTGTGGTGTGACGGTTACTTCTTGTACTCCGATTCGCTTCATTTTGCTGCTCAGGTCAGCATACGCTTGTTCTGTTGTCATCGTACTTGTACTTACATTTGAGTCTCGTAAGACCGTTTGTGAGAAAACTACCAGAACCACTCCAACAACAGCAATTGTTGCGACTATTGGGAAAATGCTTTTCTTTGACATGTTAATTGCCTCCAGTCAATGTGTCGTACCGTTTCAGTGCTTCTTTGCTGATTTCTTCGTCTTGTTTAATATCTTCCTCCGTTTTACTGATGACGGTATCGAGCTTTGTCATAGCAAGAACAACATCGGTATCCCACGGATTTTGTGCCGAGCGCTGATTCAGTGCATACGCAAGAGAATCAAGACGCAGGATGAGCCGTTCGTTATCGTAAACCACTTTGTTGACTGTGCTTACGATACCATCGTAAATTTCTTTTTTCTTTTTAGCTTCCTCTTTATCTCCAAATGAAATGGAACCACGGCAGAAAGCGTTATATTCCGTTTCATCAAACATCAAAGCGGAACGAATGGCATCATCCAATCTGTCATAAAATATTCTTTCTGCAGAGGCAAGCAATGTCAAACATTTCGCCTGCTCGCCAGATGTTTTACTATCTTGTGTCATGCTGTAGGCTACTGCCATTTTTTGCCCAAAGCGTCGCACTTGATATAGCATTTGGTCTGCTTGTTCAGAAAAGACACTTTTTGTCATTACGGAGGATTTGATTTTTTCCGTATATAGTTCCTCTTTGTTTGTTGGCTGTTCTATCGTTGATTTGTTCTGTGCTTCTCGGTTTTTTGAAATTCTACGATATGCGATATAGGCGCACATGAGCAGAAATATAACAGGAGTACCATACTTGGCTAACAGCACAAAGAACAGAGATGTGCCGTGCATGTACTCGATGGCATAATAAGTATTGATGTACGCCTCGACCATGTAAACGATAGCTGCTGCTACAATAAGTAGACTCATACTGAGCATTAAGTTCACCTCAATTCCGCTTTTTACGTGCAACATTTTTCTATGGCTTTTGTTCAATTTTTCGTGTGTTTACTTTTTGCATGTGCATTTTATCCATCAATCTTGATTCCGCTCAAACACATTGGTGCTGAACCTGAACCAATATATCCATCAACAATGCTGCTTGCATCGATGTTGGAAATGTACGACTCGTCTGCATCTGGAAAGACGTAGATAGTAGTTACGGATGTTTCTTGATTATTTTCTTTGCCATCGAACTGGTCATAGCATTCTGTTGCAAGCGTATAACCATCGCAATCCCAAACCAGCCAATAATCCTTAGCTTCCCCTACATCCTCATAAGTTGCGGCTTTCAATTCATCAAAAGATGCAAATGCTTTACCGCCAAAAGGGGTTGTCTTCCAGTACAATCCGGACGGATTGCCAAGATGCTCATAAAGCGCTTCAAACTTTTCTTTTGCAGAACTACCATATTCCGGGAACCAGTCAAAGTCATAGACATTGATGCGGCTGTAATACAGACCCTTGGTCAACAACCCCCACCTGAAGGAGGGGGCTTGAAATCCCGCAGGATTCCAATAATTCTCACTCAATGGATTTTTACAGCACGGTTCC
>ENA-OPCO01000486-OPCO01000486.1-human-gut-metagenome-genome-assembly--contig:-NODE-486-length-29292-cov-6.795738_pt1 | contig 29292 bp, 12 predicted proteins | sample MGYA00241562_ERZ501475 | MGnify/ENA primary metagenome ERZ501475 (study PRJEB25962, sample SAMEA2042627) | human gut metagenome | biome: human gut; feature: human-associated habitat; material: faeces... | reverse complement strand
GCCACGTGTCTCTTGTGCTTTGCACAATTCACTCCCCCGAGCAAAAGACGGAAAGTGCCAAAAGTGGCTTGAACACTACGTTCAAGGTGATTTTCTATAAATGTTATTTTTCATATCAATACGGCAAGAGCAAGCCCTTGCCCTACGATTTCAATTTATGATATTTAAACACGGCACGGTTTAGCCACTTTATCGACAGTCTGAGAAACAGTCCGGTGGACTGTTTCATAGTATCTTTGTTTCTTATGAGAGCCCGTCATATTCTTTTCTTGTGCCAATCGGATATTTTGGCTCGAACCTGTGACCCGTCAAAAGAAATTCCGTGTTTGAATGAATTTCTTTGAAATTCATAATAAACATTTCATTCCTTTTTCCTTTTCCCCAAAAAGCTTTTGCTTTTCGGGGACCCCGATTGAAATTTCGTGTTTGTAAAACGGCCGACCGATGGTCGCCCCTACGGTTTATTTCAAAATCTGACACACAACTGTACGGCAGATTTTGAATGATACAAAGTCAGCAACGACGAGGCACGGTTTATCCACTTCATCAATAATTTAAAACGCCGTCGAGTAATCGACGGCGTTATTTTTTGAATTTTTATGAAGATTAAGCTGCTTTGCGAGCCTTTTCGGCTGCTCTTTCAAGTGCAAGCTTATAATCTTTTTGGTCAGTAAATATTTCGTTTTTATAAGGATTTTTCTTTTGTTCCTTTGCACGCTTAATAATAGAAGCGAATACACAAACATTAGCCACAAGAGCAATAATGGCAATTATGCCTTGCATTTTAGGGTCTGCGTTTGTTGGCGGAACTGTAGGGTCCATATATCCGTCTGCATAAACGGATGTAAGAACCGAGAAGCGGCTTTTGTCTTGGAAAAGCGGAAATACCTGAGCAAACATACACCAAAGTGCAAGTGTGTTAGCTCTGTTTTGAATCCAACCGCCCTTATTCCAAAATGCATTTGCAAATGTAGGAGCAAGAAGAAGTGCAAGGCCGCAATACCAAGAGTGAGTAGGGAGATTATTATAAGTATATTCAAAGTTCCAAAGGTCATAAGCCAAAATATAGCACCATGTCATATCAGGCCACAGCATATCCTGCTTATTCTTTGAGGAATAGATACCCCACCAACCTGTCATACAGAAAATATTTATAATACCGGCGATACCGTTCACCCAGTTCCACCAGCCGCCATAGAGCCATACATTTTCAGACGAAAGCCACCAGCCGCCTGAAATTCCGCCCTTAATTGCCGACTCAAAGTCAGAACCGACTGCGATAAGAATGTTGATAGCGACGATTGCAAACGGGAACACCTTAAACCAATTTTTTTTGCCGATGCCCCATTTATACTTAAGCATCATAAAGCCGATACAACCTGCTGTTGCCGCATAAAGCTTTGCATAATGGAACCAGCTGTTCATATGAACATAGGTATCATTTTGAAGTGCCCAATCATCTCCCTTAGCCGCACCGATATAAATTGCAATGAAATATACCGTCAGTGCTGCCGGTAAAACAAAGAAGCAAAAAATTCCGCCTGCTTTTGTTCGCCTTGCAATTTCATTCATAACGACGAGACCGACAAAGACCATTACCCAGCCGAGAAGTTGCCAGCCTGCCATGTCGCCGTAAATTTGAAATAACATTGTCATTCCCCTCCTCTAAAAAAGTTAAATAAAAATCATATCATAAAGACAGAGCGCATTAATATGCTACCGTGCCTCAATTTCCTTTATCATAATTTCATTACCCGAAAGAAGATAGGTTTTTTCGCTTTGACAGTAAGGGCAAATTTTACCGTACTCTACGGTTTTGTATTCGCCCTTGCAACTTTCGCAATACGTTACTGCCGGGATAACTTCTACCTTAAGTTCTGCCCCATTCATAAGCTCACTCTTTGAGCAAGCCCATTTCCAACAATCCTCAAGATAATCGTGGAGCACACCCGAAACCTCGCCTATTTCAACCGTAACAGACGATACCGTTTTAAGCTCGTTTTCCTTGCCTACATCTTCAATTTCGTTAATGATATGAAAAACTATACCAAGTTCGTGCATAATTAATCCTTTTTAGCCTTTTGAGCTTTTTTAATCTTGAAATTACGCTTAATCATATAAGGCAAAATTGCTTTCATCTTATCATCTGAATTAACCATTGTGCTACATTCGGGATTATCTCTAAAAAGATGAATTGCATCAAATTCGCATTTGGTAGTACAAATTCCGCAGCCTATGCACTTATTTTCGTCAACAACGGATGCACCGCAACCAAGACATCGTGCAGTTTCTTTTTTAATCTGCTCCTCTGTAAGGGGAAGATGAGCATCCTTAAACGAAGTTTTAGCGTCAATTTTCTTATTAATATTCGGGATTTGACGTGAGGAATTATCATAACTGTCAACAAGGATATCGTTCTTATCAAGCATTATGAAATCACGTCTGTTTCTGCCGACTGTAAGGCTTGCGTTGAAATGAACAAACCTATGGATTGACTCTGCACCCTCTCTGCCTGCAGCAATAGCGTCAATTGCAAAGCGTGGACCTGTATAAACGTGACCGCCGACAAAAATATCCTTTTGCTCTGTTTGATAAGTAAGACTGTCTGCCTGAGGAGCGTTACCTCTGCCAAGTTCTACCGCCTCACCGTCGATAAGATTACCCCATTCAATTGACTGACCGATTGAAAGATAAATACGGTCACATTCAATTATTTGAGTATCATTTTCGTCATACTGAGGGTTAAATTTGCCGTCTGCATCCTTAACACTTGTGCATTTTTTAAGCACAACGCCCGTCACCTTGCCGTTCTCTGCAAGAATTTCCTTAACGCCCCAGCCGTTGTTTATTTGAATACCCTCGTCCTCGGTTTCAAAAATTTCCTCTTCGCTCGCAGGCATTTCCTCTCTGCTTTCAAGGCAGAACATACCCAAAACATCAGCGCCGCAACGCTTAGTTGAACGTGCAACATCAACGGCAACATTACCACCGCCGATAACAACGGTTTTATTGCCTTTAAGGTCAAGGTCGTGATTTTCGGCAATCTCGTGGAGAATATCAACAGCGCTCATAACACCGTCTGCGTCTTCGCCGGCAACCCCCGATTTTCTTGAGCCTTGACAGCCGATAGCAATATAAAATGCCTCATATCCGTCCTTGCGAAGTTCGTCAAGAGTGATATCCTTACCGACCTCTACGCCGCATTTTATCTCAACACCAAGCGCACGAATAATGTCAATCTCCTCCTCAACAACATCCTTCTCAAGCTTATATGACGGAATACCGTAAGTAAGCATACCGCCGGGTTTTTCATTCTTTTCAAACACTGTAGGTCTGTATCCCGTAAGTGCAAGATAATATGCGCACGAAAGGCCTGCCGGTCCGCCGCCGATAATGGCAATTTTATTTTTAAACTCGCCCCTATTTGAAGGTATTACTTTTTTAGGAATATATCTTGTTTTACTGTCAAGGTCCTTTTGAGCGATAAAGCGCTTAACGTCATCAATAGCAACCGCCTCATCAAGAGTTGCTCTTGTGCAAGCCTCCTCGCATCTCTTATTACAAACTCTGCCGCAAACTGCAGGGAAAGGGTTATCCTTTTTAATAAGAGCCAAAGCATCGGTATATCTACCCTGAGCCGCCATTTTAAGATAGCCTTGAACTGCGATATGAGCGGGGCAGGCAGTCTTGCAAGGCGCCGTACCTGTATCGTAGCAATTAATTCTGTTTTTATCTCTATAATCCGGTGACCATTTTTCCTTGCCCCATTTAACTGCGTCGGGAAGTTCTTGCTTAGGATATGTAACAGCAGAGCCGTCTTTTTTGCAAAGCTTTTGACCGAGTTTAACGGCACCGGCAGGGCAAAATTCAACACACTTGCCGCAGGCTACGCAATCCTTAGCCTCAACCTTAGCCACATACGCCGAGCGTGACATATTAGGCGTATTGAAAAGTTGGGAGGTACGAAGCGCATTGCATACCTTTACCTGGCAATTACAGATAGCAAAAATTTTATTTTCACCGTCGATATTAGTAATTTGGTGAACAAAACCGTTATCCTCGGCACGCTGAAGAATTTCCATAACCTTTTCACGTGTGATATAGTGGCCCTTATTTGTTTCAACAAGGTAATCCGCCATATCGCCGACACCGATACACCAATCCTCAGGGTCATCGGCACAGCCTTCGCCGCACATTGCACGGCTATAACGGCACGAACACGGGCCTGCCGCATATTTGCCGTCATATTTATCAAGCCAATGAGAAATATGTTCCACATCAGCAGACTGATTTTCCATTGAAATTGCCTTTTCAACAGGGATAACGTGCATACCTATTCCGGCGCCTCCCGGAGGCACCATCGGCGTAATTGCTTCAAGCGGAAGTTGAGTCATACGCTCAAAGAAATTTGCAAATTGCGGATGCTCACAAATATTATCCCATTTCATATTAAAAAATTCTGTGCTTCCTGGAACGAACATAGGAAGCACATATTGCTTTTCATGCTCCGGATTTTCCCAATTAAATTCAACAAGACCTACATTTGCCATTTCCTTAAGAAGCGGCTCAAGGTAAGCGGCACTTTTGCCTGTAGCTTTTATAATTTCCTTAAGCTTCATACCCTTGTGTACCTTCATCTTAAGGGCAACCTCTGCCATCTCGTCTGTTACAATTGAAGCAAGACCCCAATACTCAGGGTCGTTAACGGTAAGCTCTTTACCTACCTTTGGAAGCCACGGCAATTTATACAAAACTCTGTCTGTAATATGCTTGCCGAGTGCCAAAATCAAAGGACGTGCAGGCTCGTTTGAATGATTTTCATAATAATGCATCACTCTGTCATCGTACACCCTATCCTCAGGCGGCTTGACAGTATCGAATTTGTATTCATACTCCTTATTTGACATAGTATTCTCCCTCTAAAATATACATCTTATGTCATAAATTACAATTTCATTTTATATGTTTGTTAATTATTTGTCAATATACAGTTAAAGGTAAAATGTCATATTCGGGAATGATTAATATTTAGTTTATTTTTTTATTCAAGGTTTTTAAAACGCAAAAAGAGACGGCATTTCTGCCGTCTCCAAATGCTTTAATCAAAGTGTCAGATTAGTCATTTCCACCGAAGCCCCAGTCAGTACCATTACCAGATGTAGTAATAACATCAGCTGTCTGAGAAAATTCATTAACCTCTGACACCGGCTTTGTATAAAGCTCTTTCATTAGGTGTGTCCTCCTTAATTAATCAAAGCTCGCCTCCACCCCTTAAGGCAGAGGTGAAAGCTTTGCTAAATTGTGTTAATTAAGCATTATAGTCGTAAAGTGATGCTTCTGAATAGTAAGTATGAACATTACCATCTGCATCCTTAGTAACTACGAATGCTCTTGCGCCGGCAACGCCTGTCTTTGCAGTAAGACCGTAGTTCAAACCAATCTGTGAAGCGTTGGTGTTGTTATAAATAACTCTAACCTTACCAGGATTTGTACCTGATGCAGTCTTGCCAACGTTTTCAAGTGTAAGGTCAGAAGCTGTTACATTCTTACCGTATACGAAGCCCTGGCTAACTACTGTCTCATTATCAGCAACAGTACGTGTTGCAACAAAGAGAACGTCGCAATCTGTAGCTGAAGGACGAGTTGTTGAAACGATAGCAACCTGAGTCTTAGAAGTGTCATCAGCCTTTGTAACTGCTGTGAGTTCGATATCCGAAGCACAGAAGAATGAGTATGATTCACCGTAACCAACTGTTGCGCCGTTTACTGTCCATGATGTTGCGCCTGCCTTAGTAACTGTTACCTTAGCGTCATATGCAACATTTTCAGCCTTGTCAGTGTAGTCAGTGCCGTTAACTGTGATTGTTGCGCCTGCAGCCTTAACTGTGTAAGTCTGAGTAGCATCCTTCTCATAGATAGCTCTGATGGTCTTACCTTCTGTAAGAGCGGTAATCTCATCGTTTGTAAGAGCCCAGCCCTTGAATGTATAACCAGGATAGATAGGAGCAGTTGCAGGAACCTTAATGTCAGCACCGCTTGCTACTTCCTGAGTTGATACAACGTTACCGTACATATCAATGAATACAACTACGAATGTTGATTCAGCTGTTTCTGTAAATACAGGAGTTACCTCTGTATCAGCAACTGCTGTGAATGAATATGTTTCGTTAGTTGAAACGAGCTTGTTAGCAACCTTCCAACCTACGAACTCTGCACCCTCATTAGCCTGAGCTGTAAGAGTTACAGTTGAGTTAGCAGGAACCTTAGTAGTCTTACCGTTTGTTGCGTCCTCGCTGTTAAGAGTTGTTGTACCGTAAGCAGTCTTAGCAACTGTGATATCATAACCCTTAAGCTGAGGAAGAACCTTAGTTTCGAGAACCTGACCGCAAATTGTACAGCTTGTAACTTCTGAACCCGGCTTATCAAGTGTAGGCTCTGTTACAACAGGTTTACCCTTTGTGCAATCTTCTGTTACAACCTTAGCAACTTCGTCATAGTTAGCGTTTGCTGTTACAGCAGAAACTGCCGGCCAGCTATAAGTTGTATGGCTGTGCTGTTTACTACCTGCCGGTGTAGCAGTTGTATCAGCAGTATTTGTCTTTGGAGCTACAGGAGTAGCGCCTGCAGCAAGCTTCTGAGTATCAACTACAGTGCCTGCGGCGTTTGTAAATGTGATTGTATAAACCTTAACAAGACCCTTAACTGCATCTTCAAGAGCAGTAGCAGCAGCAGTTACCTGTGCCTGATCTGTATAAGCTTCAACAGTAGCCTTAGCGTTAGCTTCAAGAGCAGCTGTTACCTTAGCATAAGATTCTGCTGTGTAATCGTCAGCCTTTACAGCCTCTGCCTTAGCAAGTGCAGCATAGTAAGCTGTACCGTCAAGCTTAGCAAGGTCTCTTACATCTTCGTGACCGCATACTGAGCATGTAGCCTTTTCAGTACCTGCCTTAGCAATTGTAGAAGCAGTTACTGTTGTGTATTCACCGTAAGTACAATCCTTAGTATCAGCATTAGCCTTTTCAGCAAATGTGAATTCGCCTGTCTTTTCCCAAGTGTAAGATGTTACTGTATGAGTACCGTCGTTGTTATCAACTGTTGTAGCAGCTGTGTTAGCAGGAGCTATAGGAGCAGCGCCCTTATCAGCTGTTACAGTCTGAGTTTTACCGCCAGCGAATGTGTAAGTATAAACATCTGATGTTGGAAGAGCCTCAAGACCATTAACTGCATTTTCAAGAGCAGTAGCAGCAGCAGTTACCTGTGCCTGATCTGTATAAGCTTCAACCTTAGCCTGAGCATAAGTCTCAAGAGCAGCTGTTACCTTAGCATAAGATTCAGCTGTGTACTTAGTACCGTCAACAGCCTTTGCAGCATCAAGTGCAGCATAGTAAGCTGTACCGTCAAGCTTATCGTCCTTAGTCTGAGTATCTACATGATTACATACAGTACATGTTCCTGTAAGAACAGTACCTGAAACAAGTGTATGCTTGCTTGTCTCTGCATAAGTAATGTTACAATTTTCCTCAGCTGTAGTAGCAACCTCAGTATAAGTAGTATCTGCAGTAGCAGCTGATACTGCAGGCCATGAGTAAGTTGTTACTTCGTGCTTATTATCGCTCTTATAATTTACAGCTGCAGCAGTATTTGTTGAAGGAACTGTTGGAGTTTCGCCTTCTTTAACTGTCTGCGTATCAACAGTCTTGCCGTTGATGTCATTAAATGTAATAGTATAAGTCTTAGTTTCAGGTGTTGATTCCTTTGCATAATCTGTCCAAATTAATGCCCAGTTAGCAAAAGTGCTATCTGTATCGTCATGTGTAATAAGGAACAATTCAGGATTTACAGCATTAGTGTTATTCGGTTCACCAGTACCGTCGAGTGAAGTTCTGTAATAAGGCTCAAACTCTGTACCGGCAATATCTGTGTTAAATGTAAATACATCTGAAAGGTCGCAGTCTTGAAGAACCTCAAAACTATATACAAAAGAAACAATACCATACTTACCGAATGGTTTTACGCCGTCTGCAGTACCAATAAAGTTAGATACTGACTGATCACCTGCTACAGCAGCCTTACCTGTAACTGCACCATAGAATGTACCATCTTCAACATTTACATTGTTTCCTGCAAAGGCTAACGCTGTAGGATAAAACTGAGTGCCATCGGCTATACAACCTGCAGCACCTGAAGAAACAGCCTTCCATGTATCGCCACGTGATGGCTTTGAAGAATAAGCTGCAGCTTTAAGGTATTCCTTATTGAACTTACCCTTGAACTGACCGTTTTGAAGAACGTCAAAACCACCAAATTCAACTGTTACAGCAATACGATCGCCTGCCTTAAGTGTTGCAGGGTTAAGAATATTTTTAGCTGTCTTAACGGCTTCATAAGTATGTGACGCATCCATGCCATAGTAATTCTGAAAGTATGATGCAGCATAGTTTTTAATTGCGTTTGTATCTGATTTATCTTTAACTTTTGCAATAGCCTCTTTCATACCTGCATTAGTACCCTGTGAAGATACTGTTGCAGCAATTACAGGCTTATAGTCATTACGATGGTCTTCATAGCCACTATTTCCATAATCTTCAACTCGTCCACCGAAGCTTAAACTCCATGAACCCATTTGGTTATAAGTTTCGTCGCTGTTATAGCTCCAATATTCAGGAGTTGACTGAAGCTTTGAAAGGCTTGTATCAACGCCGTCATCAACCCACCATTTTCTGTTTTTAGTAACAGTATAATTTGTTTCACCGAACATATCCGGCGCATCAGGAGTACCTGCTAAAGCAGAAAACGGAACGGAGAATGCAACCATAAGAACTGCAAGAAGAACAGCTATTGCTTTTCTAAATGTCTTTTTCACTTAGAAATCCCCTTTATTTATTTTGAAAAAAATCACTTTATCTCTAATCCGTTATAATAACCGGAACCGGATGAACATGCATAAATTGCTGTTGCATCGGCGCCTGTTACAACGCCGTCACCGTTAAGGTCATAGTTTAAATCCGTTTGCTTTGAAGCAAAAAGATATACACTTGTTGCATCGGCAGCTGTAATTATACCATCCTTATTAAAATCACAAGCCATCATAGGGATAACCGCATTAGTAATATCGGCACCGTTTACGATAACGGTAACGTCATTACGAGCTATTGCATAATCAGACGAGATTGAAAGATAGTAGGTTCCGTCCTTTAACGAATCAATAGAGAAAGCGTTTACACCATCTTTAAGAGATGATGTGGTTGTACCGACAAGCTCGGTACGAGCTGAATCGGAATATACGTTAACCGTATATTCACCGTAAACAGGACTGTTGGCAGTATTGCCTTTCGCATCTGTCATAATAACAAGCGAACCGTTTACGCTATGACCGGTTGACGGTGAAACGTCACAGGTCATTAAATATAGAGAACCGGGATAATCGGCAGATTCGGTAACAAGAGCGTACTCATCGTCAAATCCGTCATTATAATTAGCCAAAACGAAAGTCTTATTTGGGTCTGTTGAAACCGAAATAACATCAGCGGCGTCACAATCCTTTGCAAAAGCAACCGAGAAGGTTGCAAGCAACGTGCCGTCCTTTGTTACAGATGAACAAGTGTCAGCATCTGAAACAAAGCCGAATACCAAATTAGAATCATTCGTTACGGTTCCCATCGAAGATACGCCGGCAACCTCATCAGAAAGAAGAGCCTTAGGCTCACTCTGCACCGATACATCCGAAGAATAGGTTGATGTAACCTGCACAACCGATAACTCGGTGACGCCCTCTAAATAAAAGCTGACGTCGTATATACCGGCAGGTAACTTATCACCGTCGTATTGTTTGCCGTTAGAATCTGTGTATGTGCAATAAACGTTCGGGCTCTCCGTTCCGAGCGCAGCAGCATACGAAGTACGAGGAAGGCACACAACAAGCGCAACAAAAGCCAAAAACGCAAGTGTACCGAAAATAACACCTACTCGTTTTTTCGCAATTGTATTCATTGGTGTTACCTCCTTGTTAAAAAAATTGCTTAATTTGGGGAGAAGCAGAATCGCCGTGAAGGGCAAAGACAAAATCGGTCAGAAAACATAAAAATATGAAACCAAGCAACTTTGGCAAAAGCCAAACACCGTGAAACACTAAATATTTACTAAACGAAACTGCCCATAGCCTCCCCGCCCAAAGCGGGCATAGTATATAAACGGCAAAAGCCGAATATATCAAGACAAAGCAAAGCCATAGCTCTGCTTAATTAAATGATAACACAAGTTATCGTAATTTTCAAGTAAAACTTCTTAGGGACTTTCGCCCCTAAGAAGTATAGAAGCTAATATTACTTAATAGTAACAGCAGGAAGTGCGATAGCAGATGATGCAATAGCATAAACAGTTGTAGCATCCGCACCGGTTACCGAGCCGTCACCGTTAAGGTCATAACGAAGATCAGCAGCCTTAGAAGCAACTGAATATACAGCAGTAGCATCTGCGCCGGTTACATTGCCATCCTTATTGTAGTCACAAACAACCATTGCAATTGCAGGACCTGCAATATCAGCGTCACCAACAACAATGCTTACTGTACGTGCAAGAGCGAATTCAGAAGTAATTGTTACTGTATATGTGCCAGGTGCAAGGTCAAGACTAATCTCGTTTGCATCAGTTGTAAGGTCAAATGACTTTTCAAGAACAGGAGCGTTTGCACTGTCATAAACAGTTACTTTATATGTTCCGTTTACGCCCTTATTGTTAGTAGCACCCTTTGAAGATGTTGCTACAACAAGTGAAGCATTAACACTATGAGTTGACGGAGCCAATGACTCAACCGAAGGAACGATTGTAGTATTGCCTGTAACAGTAAGCTCATACGGGAATGCTGTTGCTGTATCGTCAAATGTAAGTTTGTCGCCGTTAACAGTAAGTTCAGGTTTAAGAGTATAACCTTCCTCTGCTGTTACATTGATTGAAACAACCTGACCCTTTTCTACAGCTACAGGACCTGAGTAAGCAACGCCGTCGATTGTTACTTTAGCACCTGCAACAGGAGTTACAGTAAGCTCACAGCTCTCAAACTCGGTAAGACCGATTTCAGCTGCCTGAAGTTCAGTATCAACATTGTAAATCTTAGCAAGCTGAGCGTCATAGTTCTTACGGTCATTGATATTGAATGTGCCGGAATTCTTATACTTATAAGAACCGTTACCATAGTTAGCAAGGTCAACTGCGGCAGCAAGAGCTCTCACGTATCTGTTCCAAGATGCTGATGAGTACTTTGTTGCGCCTTCGTTAACAAGCTTACCTGATGCATCAAATGAACCAAAGCGTGGGTTAGCTGCTACGCCATTCTTAGATACGGTTGCTTCAGTAGCAACTGTACCGTCTTCATTGTATGTAGCAGGTGTTGCCTTGAGCATTGAGTAAGCATTACCCGATGCGCACTTGATTTCATTTTCAAGCTGCTTGCCCTGGTAACCACGTTCAATAACTGCAGAAGCGAATATGTTAAAGAGTTTAACGTATTCTTTTGCCTGAACAGAAGATACTTCAGAAGCTGTGGTATAAGTAAACTTAGTACCTGCATTCTTGAGGTCATTCATAAGCTTAGCAGCGTCAACATAAGACATACCGTTTCTTTCAACAGTCTTGCCTGTTGTTGCGTCAACGTAATCAACGTCAACTGTATACTGCTGTTCAGCCTTCTTTGCATATTCTACCATCTTATTATATGTAAGAATATCAAAGTTAATTTCTTCAAGACCATTTCTAAGCTCAGAAATCTCATTGTAGAGTGTTGATGATGAGCTGATAAGGTGAGACTTAACTACGCTAAGAACATATTCAAGTCTGTCATTAGCCTGAGTAGCAATACCACGATTATCTACTGAATCCATCTCGCCTGAGTTAGGAATGAGCTGATACTCAGCTGATGGGAACTTACATGCCCAATTATCGCCTGAGTTGCACTTTTTGCCTTCAGAATTTCTGTATACATATTGAACCTGATTATAAAGAGGCTCGTTATCTTTGTTTGTATCCTGAGTAGTTGTCGGTCTCTGCCATGGGCCGCCAGGATATGTATCGAGATCCCATTTTGTAGCATACTTAACTGAGTTAGTAAGGTAATAGTTACCGTCCTGACCGAGTGTTACATTAGCCAATGCAGCATCCTTGCCATTCTTAACATCTGATGATGTAAGCGGCTTTGGTGAGTAAATAGGCATTGTACATTTCTCATCGGAATAGTAAATTCCCTTTACGCCGCCACTGGTTGCACCTGTTGTAGCGTCTATTGTGCCACCGACATAAGCAGTTGCTTTAACCGATTCAGGGATTGTGTAGCTTACCTGAGTACCCTTTACAGTAAATGTTACTGTTTCGTTAGAGGTTGAGTAAGGAACGTATGCACGATCGCCTGTTGCGGAAGTTGTAACTGAAGTTGTAACTGCATACTCTGTTTTATCTGACTGAGTAAGAGCTGATTCAGCAGTGTAAGGAGCTGACTGAACGCTAAGTACATTCATAAGAGCATCCTTAGCCAAATCATAAACTGAACCGATAGATGCATCCTCTTTGAAGTCGGATGTTTTATAGTTAGCCATGATATTGGCAAGTTCGTTATAGTTCTTATCAAGTGAGCCGGCTGAACCGCTTTCACCGATAACAAGCTGGAAGCTGCCTGTCTTATAAGAACCTGAATTATAGAAGTTAACATTAACATCATAAGTGCCGGTCTTAACAGTAGCCTCACCGTCGAAACCAAACGGTCTGTAGTTATTAACAGCATTTGAACCAAATGTTTGCTTTGAGGTATTTATATAGATAGCATCAATACCGGTACCGAGTGTAACCATATTAAAGATGTTATCATAGTTATATTTACCACCGGTCTTAAGATACATTGTATCATAAATACCGCTTTCATTGATATGGTAACCGGCAATAATCTTAGCATCAAGTGCTTCCTGAAGAGTGAATGCAACGTGAGTTCTTGTTTCAATCTCCTTGCCCTCATTTTGCTTTGAAATGTTACCGATTTCCTCAGAAGTATAACCTCTGTAGTAGTCAACAGCACCAAGGCCGCTACCTGTAGAACCGTTTGTATGGTTACGCTGCCATTCGCCGAATTCGCCTGAGCCTGCAGATGTTTCTACACGATAGTCATACATACCAATCTTAAGAAGATCACCTGTTGACTTATCCCAACGAGCAATAGCGTTATTTTCACCGATATCTACTGTTGTTAAATTAGAATCATCGAATGCCTTAGCTGCAGTAGTAAGGTTATTTGATTCATAGCCGGATTTTCTGTCAAAGAAGAATACACCGTCAATGCTCTTTTCCTTACTGCCGCCCTTCATAAAGAATGAATACTGAGCGATTTCGTTAAGCTTGTTAGAAGCGATAACCATCTTATCAGGATAGTTTGCAGAGATATTACCGCCGATACCTGTAAGAGAATGAACGGTTACACCGTTTTCTTCTCTGTCAGTGCCGTCTGTCTGCTGGAATGTAGAGTTGAAGTTATAATCAGCATCATAAAGAGCATTTCTGAAGCTTACTTCACTTGTAAGAAGCTTATAAGCTGTTACAGTATTGCCTCCATAAAGAACATTGCCCTGATCATCAACAATATCATAATTTACAACAACACGGCATGTGTTTGTTGTATCAGAACCTGAAACATCGAACGGAACTGAAATATTAATTTTAGCACTCTTACCCGGATCAATAGGAGTTTCAGGGAAATCTATTGTATCATCAGGCATTTCTTCGTTATAAACATCATATTGAAGCACGCTTGTAATCTTTACATAGTAACGTGAAAGCTGAGTAGGCTTGCCGTCCTTAATGTACGATGCATTGATACCTACCGAGTTGTTTGTAACAGTAAGTGCATCATCATAAGGTTGACCTGAAATACAGCCTGTTACGGTGTTAGAACCGAATGAAGCAGTAGCCATCTTGAGCTGATGCTGACCAAGTGTAGTCAATGCATTAGGAATGAAGCTGTTAACTGCCTGTACTGCAAAACAGATACCTCTGATAATAGAATCAGAGTAGGTCTTAGGACCGTTTGTACCGTATCCGCCGAACTCTACGAAGTTACAGATAAGCTTTTGGAATGCACCCAAGTCCTTACCGCTTGTACCTGCGAGTACCTTAACCTGGAAGAAATCATCAAACGGATGAGCACTTGTAGCATCAGGAACGATTGTCTTAAAGCTCTGTCCGCTGTAACGTGCGCCAAACAATCCGTTAATGAGATCCTTAAGTAAATCATAAACTGTTACGACGAATGAAGTCTTTTGGATAGGCTCTGCAGAAACGATTGTAAATAACTGGTTAAGGAAGTTAGATACGCCGCAAAGACCTGTCTTTGAATTTTCTTTACCAATATCAAGGAATGAAAGAACAATGTTGTTCCAAATAAGTTCCTCTGAATTGAATTTAGCATAACCTGTACCCTGAAGTGTACCGAGAACAGGCATAAGCTTATTAGCTATTGCATTAATGTTTTCCCAAAGAGTATTCTTTGTTGTGATAAGGCTGTTGCCGTTTCCATCACAAATACCGAGGAGAGCACCTACGCCCATAGCTCTTTCGCCCTTATTTACAGCCTTCTCCATTGCATGGTCGCCGCCGTAGTAGCAAACTACAGAATTAAGAAGGTCAAAGAGTGTTGTTTTAGAATCAACAGCTGCTGACTCTGTCTTCCAAGTATTGCCGTTTTCGTCCTCAAGAGGAACGTAAGCCTCAATTACATAAGCAACTGCGTCACGAGCCATTGGAAGAATTGTGCCTTCAAGTGTTGCATTGATTGTTCCGTCGCTGCCAATCTTTACAAGCTTTGAATAATCCTTGTTAGGCATTGAGTATGATAAATACTCCTTAAGGCATACATAAGCTACTGCTTCTGCATCCTTACATCCGTCCCAATCAGAAGGATGGATAATTTTCTCAAGCTTGCCTGAGCCAAGATTTACCTGACCGATACAAGCAACGAGCATAGGAATCATTGCTTCTTCAAGATTCTTCTCTGTAAGAGCAGCGCTGGCGCCGTTCTTTGCGTAGAAAGCTTTAAGAATGTTAGCGTCTGTAGCGTCTGCTGTGTACTGAACCATCTTGCAAGCGTTGCCAACAAGTGTTGAAACGATTGACTTAATTGCTGCTGCGTCAATAGTTGCAAAATCACCGGTTGTTGTCATTTCAGGACGTGTACCGATAACGTTGCCGCGCTGCGGGAACAAGTCCTTAACTGCTACAACAAGTGCGTCATTAAAGCCTGCTACCATTGAGCTGTACTTTGAATAGCTTTCGCTAAAGAACTTATCGAGGTTTGGAGTACCTGTTTCTGCAAAGTAAAGATTGATAGGACCTGTTGTTACGTTAAAGCCGTAATCAGCAAGCGGGCTGTATCTTAACTTAGCGAAAAGTCTCGTTGCGTCGATATCTTTCCAAGAACCTGTTGAGTCCTCGGCAGCTGTACGATCATAAGTTACCGTCTTCTTAACATAAGCAAGGAAATCATCTGCTGTGTCAAACTTATAATCCTTATATACTGCATTTGCCCATTGATTGAGCTTAGCCGGTGTATAGTTTGCAGCAACATCATTATCATTCCACTCGCCCTTTTGGTCGAAGAAATAATAATAGTTGTTATCAAAGTTAGCGCCGTGACCCTTATCAAATCCATCATTTACGTGAAGGAGTTTGACTGTACCCTTGAGAACTGTATCCCAAGCAAGGTCAAGAGCTCTGTAACTGAAATCAAAAAGATTATCGGTTGCCTTAAGTGTTACCTTTGTGGTTGATTCTGTTGCATAACCGTTTTCGTCAGGAGCACCGTAAGCAAAGAGAAGAACGTTAAGAGGATTACCCTCATCATCTTTAAATTCATCTGAATATACAAGGTTAGGGTCATAACCAAGCTTTGCAGCTGCAGTAGCGTAGTCAGAACCGCTTGCCTTCATTTCAGCTTTAATCTTCAAATAACGTGTAGCCGATGTATCCTGAATTGCTGTTTGCGAATCAGCATCTGTGTATTCTTGATTATATGTAACAAGTACACTAATCTTATCAAGAAGCTCTGTTGTGAGTTTATTAATAAGCTGGTCATCATAAACCCATGTTGCAGTACCGTTCTTGAAATTATTAATTTCCTCTTCTGTATACCAATTAGTATATTGGAAAATAAGGTTTTGAGCAACATTGTATACTAAGTTAGTCTTATACTTCGTATCTGTAAAGCCCAAAAGATTACCTACAATCTTATATACGTCAAGGTTTGCAACGTTACCGAGAGTACCGAGAGTAAAGTTACCTCTAAGCACCTGGCCTAAAATATCAGAGCCGTTATAGTCGCAAGAAAGGTTTTGTAAAATACCGATTACGCTTCTTAAAATATCAGTTGAAGATGCAGTTTCTCTTGTAATATTCCAATCCTTAGTAGCAACAGCCTTAAAGTTAAGGTTGCCGGCATCACCGAGTAAGTTACCATATGAGTTAAGAAGATCAGCGACACCCCTAAGTGTATAGAAAAGTTCATCAACACTGTGAGTACGTACCGGAATGTCTTTTTTAACAAGACCAAAAGCATTAAGCTTAAGTGTACGGCTGTTGCTGTCCCATGTGATATACTGGGTAATACTTGAAGGAAGGTTTTCAAGAAGCTTATCAATCTGCGGACCGTATTGGGCAAGCATCAAATCAGCATAGTCAAGTAAAGCTGTAGCTACCTGTTCATCGGAAAGAATAGCCCACGCCAAATCGTTATATTCGATTGACTCGTCGGCATACGTCTTTTCACTGCTCATAGTATCAGCATAAGCAGTTAAAGCACCGGTAAAGCAGGAAGCTGCCATAAGCACTGCCATAAATAATGCCAGAAGCTTATGTGAAAACTTTTTTGCCTTCGTTTTCATTTTTTACCTCCATTAAATTTAAAATTAATTGAATAATAAAGTGTTAACATATTGCAGGGGAGCCTGTCACAATCTCTGACCATCAGGCAATCTGAATTAGACTGAAGGTCGGCAAAGCCAAACCGTTGCACCAAAAACTGCGCAATATGTGCTTTAAACACATTATAATTATTACATAAGGCAACAAAAAAGTCAATAAAGACAAACGACAAATGATATTTTTGTAACAATGTCCAAAAAAGCAAACTTATTTTTGACACCTTGCACAAATTATTAACTAAAAGTTTACAATTTGTTTATAATTTGACGCCAAAAAACGCTTGATTTTCCGCAAGTAAAGCTGTGATACTTTACACAAAATTTACATTTGTAAAGATGTTTGCCTTTACAAATCGAACAGAATTTTACCCGACTTTATATGGATTATATTACGTTTTACAGTCAATTTTCTGTCGAATTATGTTTGTTAGACTTTTTATGTTGTATTGTCTATTTTACAACTCTCTATCGTCAAAAATCAATGCTAAAATATGTGAAAATTCACAATAAATTCAAAATATGTTATAAAATTATTGACTTATAAGTTTTTATTTGTTATAAATATATTGTATTTGTTAATACGCGTGTGGATATCCTGCGCCTAAAAAGCAGTTTTTTGTGTAGAAACTGTGAACAAATACTGCTCGGCGCATTATCCAAAAAATGCGTTACCATACGACAAGTTCGTAAATCATATGTAAAGGAGAGAGAGATTTATATGAGAACGAGCAAAAAGATACTCAGCTTTTTCTTAGCTGTAGTAATGGTCGTGACCACATGCTCGGTTGGATTTACTGCGTTCGCCAAGAGTAATGACAACCCGCTTTGGAAAACGACAAGTGTTGACGCCGATTCGGCATTCGACACACTTAACAAATTGGCAGACCAGCTGCCTTCCCTTCTCATGGGCATTGAGGCAATAAGCAAGCCTGTTTATGAAAAGGGTGCTAAAAAGTTAGGTAAGACCGCAGCGGAACTTACCACCAAAGAAAAAGAGCAAATCGTAAGTGAAACAACACTTCAGGATTTACTCGGCGTATTGCAGCCGACTCTTATCGGCGCACTTGCAAAGACAAGCCAGTCAGACTTTGTAAAAAGTTATATTCAAACAGGTATGGGTAATCCTGAAGATTATAACTACTTAAGCGGTTCAACGGGCGCAATTGATTATTTTTCACTTACTGCCCTTTGCTTAAAGTACAAAGACAACAAAGACTTATCTAAAGACACGAGAAATCAGCTTGACGAATGGTTATACGGTAAAGAAAGCGAACGTACCGTTTCAGGCTACAATGCCGCAGGTCAAACTATCAAGTTCTCAACAAACAGCCTTTGGTATTTAGCCGACCTTTATGCTCAAAAGATAAAGGAAGGTACAGACAGTGATAAGGTAGAAGCAATTGCTAAGCGTTATACCGAAGCTGTAAAAAGCGGTGCTGTTGAAACAGTTAAGCTTAACGGCGAAGCTATCGGTGACACTTATGATACTGCCACACTTTACCAGTTGAAGAACTTTGATTTTAAGCTCACAGCTGATGAGCAAGCCGTTGTTAACAACTATATGGGCACACTTAACATTAAGTATGCAACATACGGTATCAACGTTAAGCTTAACGATTTGGCTGACGTTATTTACTACGACTTTGGTGTCGGTCAGAGCTTCATCTCAGCAAGCGAATTTATCAGATTGATAAGCGACGGCGGTGCAACATTTAACCAAACAGTTGACAGCACATCACTTTATCAGGTTCCTATGACATTTAACGGCTTCACAGTAAGCGACACTGAAAACAATGTTTATGACACTGTTAAGGAAATCGCAAGAAAAGCTGTTGCCGCTAAATTAGGAGTTGCCGAAGATGCTTCTTTCGAGACTCTTGCACAAAAAGAGGGCATGACAACAGATTACCAAATTGAGTCATATACCGAATATGTAGTAGGCAACACTATTATGACCGATTTGTGCAAAAAAGCACTTATGAACGGTAATGTCGACACAACCACTTCTCCGTATTACACTGATATACTTAAGGGTATGGTTGTACGTTTCGGTAATAACGGAAACGGCGTTGACCTCAACAAGCTTAATTCCGAAATCAATGCTAAGCTTCCAAAAGGATATGATGCAAATTGGCAAGAGGGTGACAGTTTCTTCATCAGCGATGACGAACTTACTCAGTTGCGTGCATTCTTCTCCAGCGTCGGCGGTGCAAACGCCACCACTAATGTTGTAACAAACTACTTTAGGGACGGCGAAGTTACCTTTAACGATAAATATGCCGACAAAAAGAACAAGACAGTCATTGTTCCTGCTTCACTTAAAGGCAGTTACACTTCAGAGTTTTGGTCTCTTATTGCAGCTAACCAAAAAAAGAATTCAACAAATTACAATAATTTGTTAGGTTCATTTGGCGGCTTTGCTAAAAACCGTTCACATATTGACAAAACAAAATACTTGCCTGTTAATTCACTTGTTGATGCTTCACGTTCAGACCCGGGTGTCGGCATTAACGCACTTAAGTCTGACTCTGTAACTAATTCAAATAATTACAGCAAGCCATTAATCAACGAATGGGTTGCAGCTTCTTACGACTACATTGTTACTAAGATTGCATCTGAATACCTCGGCGTTGATACAAACGACCTTGGCACAGATAACACTACTTATACATACAGCTATAAGTATTCTTTCAAATTCCTTCTTAACGTTCAACTCGTACTTGATGATATTGTAAAGAAAAAAGCTTCTCAAACTTCAGGTATCGTTCTTACCGACGCTCAAAAGGAAATTCTCAACGGTAAAAATGTTGACCTTACAGGTTCGGCAGGTACCGAGATTACAAACCTTATTCTCAACAACACAATCGGCGATATCGTTGACCCAAGTACAGATATCGGTAAAACGGTTGACGCTGTGCTTAAGTCACTTCTTAAGACCAACGTAAATCTTAAGGACGCTCTTACCGATGTTTGGAAGAATCTTGTTAACGACCCGATTAAGACAGTCGTAAACCTTCTTCCTTTACTTACAGTAGTAATTAACGAGCTTCTTGAGCCTATTCTTTTCTCTGAAATCGGCAATTCGCAAAGAAATAACCAAGAAGGCTTCCTCTATTCTGTTATTGACCTTATTGAGCCACTCAAAAATATGACTGCAGACACCGGCTCATATATCGGTATCAGTCAGCTTGCTTGGGACCTCAACGCTATGCTTCCTCAGCTTATGCATTGGCTCCAGAGAGATGGCAAGTTTGAGGAATTCGGCGGTACTTATTGGAACGGCGGTAATGAGAAAACAGGCTACATTTCAGAATCTTCTGACGACACCTTTGTAACCAAGAACTTCTCAGCCGGCGACATTATCGCAACTCCTGACTACGTACTTAAGTATGACAAGGTTGTAGACAGCTACGGCAAAGCAATCACATACACAAAGAACAGCGACGGTTCTTATACCTATTCTTATAATGGCGTAAGCGGTTCTCTTGCAGATGTACTTGCTAACGTTTCAAGCACTACTAAGTTTAACGTTAAATACACATATGAAGCGGGCGTACCTAAGATTACAGGTATTTACATTGCCGATAAGGCTCTCAAGTATGCTAAGCTCAGTGACCTTGAGGGTATCCTTAAGAAAGCAATCACAGCTTCGAACGGACAGGTTGGCGCAGGTCTTTATGAATTGGTAACAGAAATTGCTGGCCTCTTCACTACTGCAGTTGACACATACGTTAGCACTCCTAAGTACAGAGACCAGGTTAAGGGCCATGATGACGGAGGAAAAGTCATCAACTCAGGTCTTAACAACCTTATGGTTGCAATTCCTCAGCTCTTTGACATTATGGAAAACCTTGCAGCTGACAAATACGGCGTACGCAAGGACGCATGGACATATTGCTACAAGGGCAAGATTGTTACGGATTCAAACGGCGCAGTAAGCAACTCTAAGATGACAGAGTTCAAGGATTTTGCCGCTAATCCAAACCCAACAAAGATTTTTGACTGCTTTGTAAGTGTATTCGTAGAGGATTGGCTTGACGCTATTCTCGGTCTTGTAAACAACGTAATCAGCTCTAAGGGCAGTGAATTTGAAAAGAACCTTCCTATTATCACAGGTCTTCTCAATTCAGTAGGCGGTTTCACCGAAACAAGTGCTCTTACAGACCTTTTCAACAGTATCTTCCAGATTACACGTGACAGCAAGTACAGCTTCACATTTGAACCGCAATCAAGCGGATTTGTAGGTCTTGACAGAGATAACGCTTACTTCCTTATTACTAATGTAAGCAAGCTTGTTGACGTTGTTAAGGCACTTATCAATTCATTCAAGTCAAATAACAACAATAACAACAATAATAACAATAACAATAATTCTTCATCACCTGCCACTACACAGGCAGTTGCAACTCCTAACTCTTCAGTTGATATTTCAGCACATAAGAGCAGCGATATGAAGAACGTTGATAACACAATAGCTAAGCTTGATAAAACATTGTCATCTCTCCTTACGGATTCAAGCGTAAACGGCTATTCAATCAACAAGACAAGTAACATTATTGTCGGCGTAATTTCATTACTTTCAAATTACATTGGTGCAAATGCATCAAACGCAACAATTGATTTACTTAATACCTATTTATATTATCTTAATGGCGAGGATGCACGTACTCCTGATTCAAATGGTAACGTTAATCCTAAGGATATCTACACAAACGAAGGTCTTACAACAGTAGTAGTAAGAACCTATGCTCTCGTCGAAACACTTGTTGCAGGACTTACTGACAAGTATGCATACTCTTATACATATAATAATGGTACTGCCGACGTGACAGCAAAATACAATCTTATCAGTGAAGCAGTCAACGGACTTATTTCTCCTGACTCATTATCTGTAAGAATTAAGGACACAGGCATTAAGAACGCAAGCAAGAAGCTTTCTAAGCTTGACAGTTGGAGTGACGCAGTTAATGACAACGGTACTCTTAACGTAAGCATTAATTGGGGCATCACAGCAGGCAACAGAGATGAATTTATGACAGGTCTTTCAACCTCACTCAGACTTCTCACCTCTATCCTCGGCGTAGTTCTTATTGATACAGGCATTTATGAAAATGCTCTCTACCCTGTTCTTAATACAATAGCTCAAAAGACAGGCATCACAGTTGATACTCCTACTAAGTTTGCAGATAAGAGCAATCCATATCGTGACGAAGTATTCACAGGTATTGTTAATCCAATAGTTTCACTTCTTGACAAGTTCCTTGAAAAGCCTGCAACAACATTGCTCAATCTTGTGTCGGCTATCGGCGTTGTATTAGACGATACAACAACTCCTACACTTGCTTCTGTTGTTTCAAGCGCAGTTAAGGCTATTGCAAACGAGCTCAACGGCGCAGCCAACATTCTTAAGATTAAGAGTGATAAGCTTGGTGCCGCATCACCGTCACTTGCAGCGCTCCTTGAAGGTATCGTTACTAAGACGTTCGGTGATTTAATCACAGTTAACGACAAGCAAGAGCTTGGACTTAAGGTTAAGGGCTATGCTCTTTCAGGCAACAACATTATTCCTATTATTAATACCCTTCTTGCAAAGACAGGTATTAAACTTAACAACATTAATTGGAACAAGCTTGGCAAGACAACAACTCCTGCTCAAACACTTGTATACGTACTCGATTATGTTGTTGAATTTGTAAAGACAAATAATAACCTTTCCACAATCATCGGTTTGATTATGGGCAACAACAAGGTAAGCTCAGGCGTTAAGAAGCTCATCAAGTATATCGAAACAGGTAAGCTTGACGGTATGGGACTTCTTAAGATTGTAGGCAAGCTTCTCGACTTCACACAGTCACCTACAGAAGTTTATTGGGCTTACAGCAAATACAAGGGAACTTCATTAAAGTTCAAGTACCCTGACGGTATTTCTTCTTATGATGCTGAATCTGCTATCACCCAGCTTGACAGTGCAGTTGACGCAGTTATGGCTCTTCTCACTAACTTTGGCGTAGTTGACGCATCAAATCTTAAGGGTGTTGTAAGCGGTTTGGTATTTACAAACGCTAACCTCACTTCACTTGCTAAGGCACTTTACGGTGCACTTGACAAAAAGAATATTTCACCTTATCTCAATATGGCAGGCATTACTGTTTCACCTAAGGGCGTTGCAGGCTTACTTATGGATAAGAGCTATGGTAAAACTTATTCTTCAGCAGCTAAAACCCTCAAGAAGGTTAAGAGCTGGAAGAAGGTTAAAACAATCAACTGGGGCTTCAAGGATGGCTCCGCAAAGGCTGAGCAGGGCTTCGTACATGCACTCGTTGCAATTCTTCGTCCTCTCAACAGTGTTCTTAACGTATTCCTTAATGAAGGAAAGATTGACCTTAGCAATATCACAATTGCAAAGGCTTCAACATCTCTTGATATTAAGGGAAGCGACGGCAAGGTAGCAAGCAAGATTGCTCTTACCTATGAGCTTAAGAAAGGTGTTCTTACTCTTACAGCTAAGGATTCAATGAATGCTGACTCTAAGCTTTCAACAATTAAGCTTGACCTTAACGCACTCAATGTCGGCGTAAACGGCATTAACGGCTATGAAGGTGCAATCATTCCTCTTCTTGATGTTCTTCAGGTAAGCAACAGCAAGATTAAGACATTTGCACAGTATCAGAAGGATTGCAAGAAGGCTAAGGATAACGTACTTCTTGATGTTCTTAATCCTCTTATGAGCTTTGTTGACCAAGTTCTCGACAAGCCATTTGAAACAATTACATCAGTTCTTCCTAACCTTGCATACTTCATTGATAACAACGGTATCGGCCAGCTTCTTGATAATCTCCTTGCTCCGATTACAAACATTGTTAAAACTGCTAAGTCAGCAGGTTTAGACGTTGATAAGATTATTTCAGCGGTACTTGGCAAGGACCTCGGCAAGTATTTAACAAGCTTGCTTAAGGTTAGGGGCGTTAAGCTTAACATTAAGCTTGCAGACCTCAAGTCTTGCAACATTCAGGACATCGTTGTTCCGCTTATTAACAGCTTACTTAAGAAAACAGGCATCAAGCTTCCTGATTTCAAGTGGTCAACAATCGCTGCTCACGGCAAGGTTGTAACCTCTAAGTCGCATGCTAAGAATGCCGAAGGCAAGTTCACTAATAAGGAAGTAATTGCTGACAAGGGCGAGGTTCTCGTTGCAGTTCTCCGCTATGTGGCAGACACTCTTATTAAGAACGCTAAACCAATCAAATCACTTGTTTCTTCAATTGGTGCTATTAAGAAGAACAGTATGCTCAAGTCAATCATCTCAAGTGTATTCACTACAATCAGCATGGCTGAAAAAGATGATATCGTTCGTGCAGTATTCTACTTCTTAACAGGCGAACCTACTAATGCATTCTGGGATTACACCGCATATAAGACAGGCTCATTCGACTTCTCATATCCTAAGGGCGTAGACGTTGACTTCCTTAAGAATCTTCCTCCTATGCTTGACGGTCTTGTTGGCAGTTTAATTAAAGGCGGTCTTAACAACTTAATCAGCGGCCTCCTCTTCAAGGATGACATTGTTAACTCACTTCTCACCGGTCTTTACGGTGCAGTTGAAAAGGTTAAGGTTGGCGACGGCTCACTCGTTTCCCTCCTTGCACAAACAGGTATCGACTTCTCAACAAGTAATGTTGCTAAGCTCCTTACAGACGAAACTTACGGCAAAACTTATTCAGCTAATGCAAGCGTAATCGCTAAGGCTGGTTCTTGGTCAAAGGTTAATACATCAGCTCTTAAGTGGGGCGTTAAGGACAGAGATACATTCTTCCATGCACTCGTTGCAGTTCTTCGTCCTGTATTCGGCGTACTTGATGTACTTCTTAATGACGCATATCTCGGTCTTTTCGATATCGTAAGAATCCCTGGTTCTAACGGTTATACATCATCAATCGTTCCTCTTATGGAAGCATTCTCAATGTATAACGTTAAGACTCAGTATCAGTACAGAGAAGATATGAAGAAAGCTTATGATAATGTTCTTCTTGACATTATCAATCCTATCTGGGATAAGGTTGAGGATATTCTCAATGCTCCTCTCGAAACATTATTTGAAATGCTTCCAAACCTTGCACTCTTCATCGGTAATAACGGACTTTGCCAGATTCTTGACAATCTCCTCACTCCTATCTCTGCACTTATAGACGCTGTCAAGCCTGTAGTTGACCTCAACACTCTCTTACCTGCCCTTCTTAAGGCACTTAAGGTTGACCTTAACTCTCTCCTCGGCAAGATTGGCGTATCAAACTTCAAGCTTGATATCTATGATATTAACGCAACACTTAAGCCGCTCCTCGGCGCTGACGCTATCGTTCCTCTTCTTAATAACATTCTTGGAATGATTAAGATTAAGGGCACACCGCTTGGAATTAAGCTTAACGACATTAATTGGTTACAGCTTGCAAGCCACGGTAAGGTAATTACCGACGCATCACAGGCTGCTACCTACGGCACAAGAATTTACGTTAAGGGTAACTCTTCAGAAACTCTCATCGCAGTTCTTAGCTACTTAATCGAAACTGTAAACGCAGGCGACAACTTCAAGAAGATCAGTTCACTTGTAACCGGTCTTGTTGGCGGCAACGAAACAGTTTCAGGTGTTGTAGACCAGGTACTTCCTGTTCTTAAGGGTGATACCGATACGGTTATTGCTTCACTTGTTGATTTACTTCAGACAATGGCATAAACCTAAATCTGCAAACCGAATAAAAAATAAAAACGGGCAACTCTTCGGAGTTGTCCGTTTTGCTTTATCTTAAATATCATTTTTTCCGTTTTTGTAATAAAATTCTTGTATTACAATATAAAATAAGATATAATAAATACGAATTATATCTTTTACTTGGTGGTGATGTTATGTTTCTCGGCAAAACAGCCCAAGGAAGAGTTGTTAAAACTATTAATTCTGTCGATGAGAACGGTTATGTATATCCATTAAACTTAGTTCAAATCAAGGGATACAAAAACCGTTACGCTTTTGTTATGGGAGTGACTCACACGGTTTGCAATTTCGACGGACGAATTATAGCGGCACTCGTTCCTAAAGACCCGGAGAACACGGATTTAAAAACTATTTGGATTATGGCGTCAAGAAGTTCACGCTACATTAATCAAGACATTTATCAATACATTGATGTTAAAAAAGATTTTCCCGAATATGAACTTGTCTGCTACTACGAATCAAGCGCAGGCGCAGTAGTATACAGGAGTATTAAAGGCAAGCTTCGCTTTTTGCTTATAAAAAATAAGCGCTCAGCGAATTGGGGCTTTCCGAAAGGTCACCTCGAAATGGGTGAAACAAAATACGACGCAGCAAGAAGAGAAGTTCTTGAAGAAACAGGGCTTCACATTAAAATTCATCTCGGCTACGAGGGTATATCAAAATATACGCTTCGCAATAATGTTGACAAAAAAGTTTCTATATTCGTTGCAACAACAGACGATTTAAAAACAACAATGCAAGAGGAGGAAATTGACGATTACAGATGGCTTGCGTATGACCAGGCTATGGGCCACCTCTCATTTGAAAATGATAAAAAAATACTGAGGGAAGCCGTTGATTTTCTCATTAAGCAAAAGCTTATTGTAAATAAAAACACTCCCACTGCGCAAGCTATTGACAGAGAAATTGAACTTAAAGAGCAAGAGCGCAAGGAAAGAATAGCCGAATACAGGCGCCAAAAATGGATTGAACAGCAAAATAAACTCAGGGCTCAGCGCTATTATGAAAAGCACAAAGAGGAAATTGTGCGCCAAAAAATAATAAAAAAGAGAAAAAGAAATCAGGAAAAAAAGCGACTTCAAAATGCGGCAAACAATAACGTTAATGCTCAAACCAAAAATAATGAGTCGCAATCAAATGCAGATAAAAAGCAAAATGCAACAACCGACAAAAAGGAGAACTGATATATGGTACAAGAATTTTGCAGAAACTTACAAGAGTTTTTAACAGCGCACGGAATACCCGATTGGCTTGTTGTGTTTATTATTTCAGTCTGCCCTATCTTGGAATGCAGGCTCGGAATGTTTACAGCCATTGTGCTTTTGCAAATGAATCCTTTTGTGGGATTTATTATCAGCTTTTTAGGTAACATTTTACCTATACCGTTCATACTTTTATTAATCAATTGGATTTTCGATTTATTAAAAAAAGTTCCCGGAATAAACAAGTTTGTTTATTGGCTTGAGGACAAAACGCTTAAAAAGCGAGATAAAATTGATAAATACGGAATTTGGGGGCTTTTGATTTTCGTTGCCATACCGCTTCCGGGTACAGGTGGCTGGACAGGTGCACTTCTTGCATCTCTTCTCCATCTTGATAAGAAAAAGAGCTTTTTTGTGATTTCGCTCGGTGTGTTTATTGCCGGACTTATTATGACTGTTTTAAGTCTTGTTGTCGGCAACGCAGTTTTCAACTGATATGGATAAGGAATATGAGGTTTTAATTGACATTTGCCGCCACTATTTAAACGGCGACAAATTTATTTTCGATACAGACGTTAATTATAAAAAATTGTTTTTATATGCAAAGGGGCATAACCTTTTAGGTGTATTGCACTGTGCAGTTTTAAATGCAAAGAATAAAAGCGATTTGCCCGAAAACTTCTTAAATGCGCTTGAAAATAAATTTTTTGATTTAATTTTCCTTTCAAACGCTCAGATTAATATGCTGGAAGAGGTTAAAACGCTTTTTGCGTCGGCTCAGTGCCCGTATATCACGTTTAAAGGCGCAATACTTAGAGAATACTACCCCGTGCCTGAAAGTCGTACTATGGGCGATATAGACGTTCTAATCAAGGCTGAGGACAGGGACAAGATTAAAAAATTGCTTATATCTAACGGTTTTGACTGTGTTAAGGAAAACGGGCCGGTTTATAACTATGTCAAAAACGGTGTTCTGCTTGAGGTGCACACAAAGCTTATAAGCTGTTATGATACCGAGCCGTTTTGCAGCGCTTTTGATTATGCAGAATTTGACGGCTTTGACGGAAAATTTGACGACAGCTTTCATTTTGCATATTTGATTGCTCACATGGCGCACCATTTCAAATTCTACGGAGCAGGAATTAAGCTTATTCTTGATTTAGCCGTAATGCTAAGAACTGCAAATATTGATATTCAAAAGGTGTTTGAATATTTAAGCGCAGTTGAACTTGAAAAATTCGGTAAAACCGTTTTGACCGTTTGCCACAACTTTTTCGGCGAAGGTTATGATTACGCAATTGATACGAAAAATGTTGAAAAATACCTTTGCGACTGCGGTGCATTCGGCAATGAGAATGAAAACAAGGGCGTTACCGTTGCAAGGAGAGAGCTTGAAGAAGGGAAAAAATATTCGCCCTTTATGGCGAAACTCAGGCTTCTCTTTCCGCCTTACAAAAAGCTTAAAGAAATTGATTATATCAAATTTATCGACGGAAGACCTTGGCTTATTTTATATGCTTGGATTTATCGAATAATTTACAATTTTAAAAACAGAAAAGAATTTACGTTAAATGCAGTAAATTCACTTGATGATGAAAATACGCAGGCTTTGGCTCAAAAGGAGTTGGAGCTTTTTAAGGAGATTGGTTTATAATGAAATATCTTGCTATAATTTTAGTTGCCGTTTTGGCAATATTGATTGTTGTGTTCATTTCTTGGTTTTTAAATATGAAAGCAAACGGCAAATGTCCGCTTTGCGCCTTGAAAAAAATATTTATCCCGACTAAGCTTACAATTGATATAAGCGAGGACGAAGAATATTCTGAAAATAAGGTTGCTCAAACTCCGCCTATGGGCTGGTCAAGCTGGAATACCTTTAGAAACAATATTGACCAGGATATTATTATGCAAACTGCCCACGCTATGAAAGACAGCGGGCTTGCAAATGCAGGATATGAATTTATTAACCTTGACGATTGCTGGCAAAGCTCCCTTCGTGACAGTGACGGAAAGCTTCAGGGCGACCTCGGCACATTCAGCCGTGGTATCCCTAAGCTTATTAAGGATATTAACGCACTCGGCTTAAAGGTTGGTCTTTATTCTTCTAACGGTACTCTCACCTGTGAGGACCTCCCTGCCTCTCTCGGCAACGAAAGGCTTGACGCTAAAACAATTGCGTCTTGGGGCTGTGAATTTTTTAAATACGATTTTTGCCATCATAACAGAATCAGTGGTGACTGCCCTGCAATTGAGCATATTGTAATTACCAAGCCAAAAAGCGCTTTTGAAATTGTAGTAAGGGTAGGGAGAAAGAAAAACACTCTGGTCGAATGTCAAGAGCCACCATTACATCATCAGCTTTGACCCACGGGACGGCCCG